>Ga0105164_10000202_pt1 | contig 44776 bp, 45 predicted proteins | sample VDWuncwatermetaG_FD_89674 | JGI IMG/M metagenome (GOLD analysis project Ga0105164, IMG submission 89674) | Wastewater microbial communities from Netherlands to study Microbial Dark Matter (Phase II) - VDW unchlorinated drinking water | ecosystem: Environmental > Aquatic > Freshwater > Drinking...
CCAGCAGAAACAATCGTAACCGTTTTTCGTAACGACTTCTCGGGAATATCCGTGGCCGGCGGGGCACATCCAAGGCTATAGCGCAGATGCTCAAAGATCAGGCGCATCACCAGCGTGGGCTTATTCAAGTGACGCAACACCACTACGATCACAAGAAGGAAATAAAATATGCGCCGAGTAATCGGATTTAACAACAGGGGCGCAAATTTAACTCCGGACTGAATATTGAAATAACCTGAGTCGCGAACAAAGGCATGAGCTTTCTGGTGCGCCCCCCCCAATGTGGTAGCGTGCGTTTTTTCACTAACCCGTACAACCTGTATCCCGCAGCCTTGATGTAGTACGATGCAACCTGCAGCAGGGAAAGCCCAGCTTCCCGACCGTATTGAGTCCGGTAATGGTGTGCGTCTAGATACACCAAGATTTGAAGCCGCCAGGTCAGCACCTTCAGCAGCGGCAGCCCCGTGAGATTAACAAAATGGTCTGTCGCATAGGCATCGGTATCGCTTATCCTGATCAGATATTGTTCCTCGTCGTCGATATTTCTGCCAATCAAACCATGCTGGCGAGCGTATTCGTATAAGGGCGTGCCGGGCAACGCCTGCGCGTAATTAATACTAATTGACCCACTGGGTACTTTGCCTTCCCACTCTCTGATATAAGGGGAAAGCTCTTTCAGAAACTCGATTGTCTCGCGGATCGTATCATCATTTTCCCCAGGCATTCCGATAACCAATTGGATGATGGTGTCTAACCCCGTTTCATAGGTCCATTTCAAAGCGTTGATATTATCCTCAAGCGTCGCGTTCTTTTCCATAATCTTGAGCATCTTTGGACTACCTGATTCAATACCGTAAATAGCCGCGACGCAGCCATTGTCCTTCCAATGTTGCAGAATTTCCTTGCTTACTGTTCGAACCCTCACGCCGCAAACAATCCACTTCAATCCCAATTCGCCAAGGCGACTCGCGAGTTCCCAGGTAACCTTCCGGTCAGCGCCGAAATTTTCATCGGCTGCTTGGACATAGCCCACATTGTATTGCGTCATTAGATGACGCAGATGTTCAATCGTCTTATCAACCGGGCGAACCCGGAAACCTTTTTCAAAACGGTGGCAGAACGTGCAGCGCGCAACGCATCCCTTTGCCATCGTTACCGTGGCGACTGTCTTTCCCGGCTCCGCCTCGCCCCTTAAGCCGAATACTCGTTCGGAGACTTCGGCTGAAATAAAATGGGGAAGCGAGCCATCTGCTTCTAGGATGCCATAGTCCGGCGATTCTATTTCTTCTGCCGAAGGCTTTCGTCCATAACCGGTAAAGACGAATCTCCGTTGCTCATCCAGAAATGCAATACCCTTGGTTTCCCGCAGTCGGTCGTAATTCAATGGCTTCTCGTACAAGACCGGGATCAAGTCCTGAATGATAAATTCCCCATCGCCGATTACACACAAATCGACTTCGCATTTGCGTAGGAGGATTTCTGCACTCGTAGCGAGATTGCCGCCGACAACTATTACCGTATCTGGCGATACGCTGTGAATCAGCTTCGACAGATATTTAGTATATACATAGGCCGTCGATACCACCGCGCTAATGCCAACAATATCGAACTGGTGCTGCTTGAAATAGGCTTCGACTTGCTTATGGCTGTAGCGAAAGTAGTCAATGTTGAAAAACTCAGCATTTTCGCCCATTTTTCGCAGGGACTGAATAATCGCCATACTTCCGAACGGCGGATAATCAGTCGGGTTGTCAAGTTTTTAGTTGAAATTTTCCTGAGTGACTCCTGTCTGAACTCATCACGCTGCCGACTTTAGCTTCCGAGATTCTGCCTGCTCTGCCTCGATCGCTGCCACCACCTGCTTGATGGCCGCGTATCCTTTGACCCTCTTGAATCCCCGCTCGCAGTGAAGCAGCACAGCTCCCAACCACCGCTGGGTCATCCGACTCCCACGATACCGCTTGAGATTGTCTTCGCAGTCCCTCACCGTAGAGAACATGCTCTCTATCGGATTGGTGGAGTGTAGCGTCTTCCTCAACAGCGCCGGCACCTTAAGCCGATGCAGCGTCAGGATCTCCTCCCGCGCCTCCCGCAACGACTCGGCCGCCGATTCGTTGATCTGGCTTAGCCACTGCTCAAAGTCCCGAAGCATTCTCTTGGCATCGGCGTAACTGTTCTGCTCCAGCGCCGCTCGAAACCGCCGATGCGCTTCCTGCCTCCACCGCTTGGCCAGGTGGCGCTGGATGTTGCGATCCTTGTGAATCGTGCAACGTTGGTGGACGAGCCCGCTGCCTACTCGCTCTTTGAGCGCCTTGATAATCCCCTTACCTCCGTCAGTGACAAAGAGGATTTTCTTCGATAACACCAACCCCCGACTCTCCAACTCCGAGAAAAGCGCCTCACAGATCTCGTGGTTCTCGGTCGCCCCTTGCCAAAACCCCAGCACCTGCTTCCTCCCAGAGACATCAAGCCCTAAAGCTATGATAAAGGCCTCTCCTCCTCGATGTATCGTGTCGAGGAAAACGGCAAAACAGTGAACCTCCTTTAGAGTGCGTTCCCGAAACTCCTTGAGCTTTGCTGCCGTCGCCTCAATGAGGTGGCGCGAGACCGAACTGGCCGAAACCCCAAAGGCCTGGGCCGCTCCCACCAGCGTCTCCTGGTGTCTGCGTCCTGCCAACCCCCGGAGCACTCGCCCCAACAGCTCCTCCGAAAACTCTCCCCGCTCCTTTAGCTTCCCGTACGTCCTCAGCTCCATCTCGCCCTCAACCCCTCGAAGTCGGGGATGCTCCACCTTTACCTTGCGATCCCCGATAAAAACCGACCCCGGCTGGCTCGCCTACTTGCGCACCTCTGAGCTGTAGGGCTGATAATCAGGGCCGGCAATTTCCTCGCGCTCCAGGTACATCACTGCCTCGGCTACCATCCGCCCTAAATCCAACGCCAATCCGTCCAACCCCCGCTTGCCCTCCGAGATCACCTCCGCCATCCGTCCCACCAACCACCTCCTGCCTCGAAGCTCTTGGAAAAAACGGCTTGCCTTCTTCCTCCAAATGGTGTCTTCTCTCATACAAGTGGCTCCTTTCCTTGATCGGTTAACCGTGGATTGTTCCACGGTGGAGCCACTCATTCAAATTTCAACTAGGTCCAGTATAACCTCATCAGTGAGGTATGGACGTATCGGGGTAGTACAAATACAAATTTTCATGCCAAAGTATCCTGGTATCAAAAGTCAAAAGAACCTTTAGCAATCACTTGGTTGCCCAATCGTAGCACACCGAAGGCATACGGTACAGATAAGGTCCTACGCGGTCATTTATCCTACGGGCTTCGCATCGAATGGCTGATCGAGCTGTTGAGCCAGGCGACCTCGGGCCGTTTCGAAAAATCCGCCCCAGTCCTTGTTGCGCGAAGCCTCGTAGGAAAGCAGTTCGAGATCATCATAGTTGCTCAGACTGCCGTCTTGTGCAGGGACTACCAGGTCGCCGGGGAGCTTGCGCGAGTATGGGCTGTACGGACAATACACCTGCCCCAGGTACGCATTGGCGAGCCTGTTCTGCAAGGCATAACAGGCCGAGAAGACGAACACGAGGACGCATTGAGCCCCCGCAATGCATGAGATATCGAATCCCTCTGCCGCCTCGAGGATATCCTCTATCTCGATAAGGACTTCTGGCGGTTTCCTCTTGAATTCGCGAAGCTTTTCCAGCAACTTGCGATGGTGCGAGTCGGTTATCACGGCGACCGTCGAACCCGCTTCTGCCCAACGCGTAAGCTGGTCTTCAAGATCATCCAGCGCCTTTTCAGTTGCGTAGTACTTGCTCTTGAGACTTTCCTGCAGGAGATAATTGACCATCTCCTTTCCGTTGTAGCTCTCGCAACAACAATCAAGTGCAAGCCGATAATTTTGCAAGAGCTGCTCGTCGCGAAACCCGTCGATCCGGGCAACGAGGGCGCTGCGTTCTCTCAGAATGTCCACCCGCGCCACCAACTGACCCTCTATACACAAATAGTCGATGTTTGTTCGCATGAAACACAACAGCGCGTCCAGCGGCGTTTCGACGATAGGTTCCCCGTTGTCATTAAATGATGTGTTAAGCAATACAGGGGTACCTGTGATTTTCGAGAACGCGTTCAGAAGATCATGATATGCACCGCTTGCCGAAGTGACCGTTTGAACGCGCGCCGTATTGTCAACGTGAACAACCGCAGGTATCTCCTGCCTGGCGCGCGCCTTGGCCTGCGGTGCCAGCAGCATGAACGGACTGTTCCGTCCGCCGAGATCGAAGTAATCCTCTGCGTGTTCTGCCAGCACGCTCGGTGCAAAAGGACGATAAAGCTCCCTGTGCTTTACCTTGGCATTGAGTACATCGCGGATGTAAGGATTCCTAGGATCGGCAAGAATGCTGCGATGGCCGAGCGCCCTGGGACCGTACTCGCTGCCGCCGTGGAACCAGCCAACAACGTTGCCATCTGCGATTAATTGCGCTACTTCCGTTACACTGGCCGCTCGATGAGGAGTTTTAAAGTGACCGAAGAGCGACGTCGCCTCCTCGACCGAATAATTCCGTCCCGTGTATGCATGGGGAAATTGGAGCTTCGTTTTGGTACGGGAAAATTGATGGTAACCAATCAGTGCCAGGCCAAAGGGAATTCCGGTATCACTAGAAGCCGGCTGAACAAACAGCTCATCCACTACTCCCTTGTCAAGCAAAATGTTGTTGGCAACACAGTTAAGCGCAACACCGCCCGCCATGCACAGTCGCCGCAGCCCGGTTTTTTTGCACGCATAGTCTGCCAAGTGCAACAGGGCGCGTTCAATCTCGTCCTGCACGTCGAAGGCAATGCGGCTGTAATACTCGTTGGTAACTTGTGCGCGGTCCGAACACGGTGGAAGTTCCTGTTTTATCACAGTCTCCGGTAGGCGCTCAAGAAATTTGCTGTAGTCAATTTCGAGCCCGCGGTATCTCCCATTAATTTTCAATATCGGCCCTGGTTTGTCGCGACCGTAAGGCGCAAGCCCCATGGTTTTGCCTTCCTCGGCGGTTCCGAGCATCAGCACTTTGCGCGAAATGGCCGTGTAAAGCTGCCCGAGGCCATAGAAACGAGACCGCTCGATAAATTCGATCTTCGTACCACTACCCCGGTAAAGGCTGATCGTTTCCATGTCGCTTCCAACGCCATCGACGATCAAAATTGCGGCTTCTTCGAACCCTGACGGGTAAAACGCGCTGGCCGCGTGCGCGCAGTGATGAGATTCGGCGATGATCAGCTTGCTCGCGGGAATTCTAAGCTTTGACATTATATAGTCATTCTCGAGCTTCCGGTATGCGCGATTGGAATTCAGGAATCGCCTCTCGGCAATCCAGTCAGTCACGAAATAATCTATCTGATCAAGGCTCTCCAGTCCGAAAGCATCGAGACAATATTTGATCGATCGCACTGGCGAAAAATAGGAGTTTTTGACCCGCGCGAGACGCTCTTCGGAAATGGCGACGTATCGCGGTGAAACCCCCGGCCTTTCTGGAGAGTAAATCACGGCAGCTCCCGCGTCTTTATTCGCGCAATTCAGAAGCCCACAGATATACATGCTTGTCCTTTGTATGGTTAAACACAGCGTCCTAATTAACGCCGCATAGTTGGAGTATAATGTCGTCGTGTTCCCTTGGGGAGACGGCGATGCGAAAGCTGCAAATCCGGGAGGCCGAGGTGATGCAAATCTCGATCCGGCAAGAGATCAGTCGCTCGGAGAAGGCGCGCTACGACCACCGGCTCCACGGGGTGCTGCTGGTCGCAAACGGGCAAAGCTGCGGGGCGGTAGCAGAACTGTTTGGCGAGAATCCGCGCACCGTGCAACGCTGGATGAAGCGTTTCGAGGCAGGCGGGTTCGACGCGTTGCGCAAGGGCGAGCGGGCAGAACGTCCGCGCGCGCTCGATTCGCGACAGTGGCGACCCTGGAGCGCGATTTGCGCCACAACCCGCGCCACTACGGACATGAGCAAAACCTCTGGGACGGCAAGCTCTTGCGTGAGCACCTCAGATCGCGCTACCGGATTTCTCTGGGGGTACGCCAATGTCAGCGCATCTTTGGCAAGATGGGGTTTCGACTGCGTAAGCCCTGTCTGCTAATGGGTGACCCTAGGTAGTCCAAGCCGACCCCGTGCGAGTTGCGGCGGTAAAAAAAACTGCGTCGTCTGGCCCGGCGCGCTGACATCGAACTGTGGAACCTGGACGAATGCCATTTCCAACAGCACGGCACGCGCACCCGCATGTGGGTGCCACCCGAGGCAAAAGACCCCATGCAGCTGTACGCCTCGACTCGCCAATCGATGGCCTGCTTCGGCGCGGTGAGCCTTCTGACTGGCAAGTTCGTGCGCTCCATCGTGCCCAAATTCAATGCGGTAACCTTCGAGGCGTTCCTCAAGAAGCTGTTGCACAAATACCAGCACATCCTGAGCTTGCCGTTCTTACCACCGTACAGCCCGCATCTCGCCCCGATCAAGCGTGTCTGAAAGCTCCTACGGCGCCGCGCGACACACAATCGATACTTCGGCCACGCTCGACGAACACATCACGGCTGCAACCTCGTGCTTCGATCGCTGGCGAAAACCAAACCCAGTGCTGCGACGTCTATGCGGCATTATTTAGGACGCTGTGTTTAAACGAGCCGGCATCACCCTACCAACTCCCACTGCATCGGTGTGCCTTTCTTCACTGCCCGATTCACTTTTTTGCCAATTAGTTGCTCAAGGTACTTGGGTGACAAGCCATGTCCGGGACGGACAGCGCGCAGGTTCTTGCGGGTAAGCACGTCGCCCGCATTCATGTCTTCGGCAATGTACAGGGAACGGCGGAATACCAGCGAGCCCCGCTCTGCTTCCGTGGCGCCGTAGCATACTTGCCCGAGCGCTTGCCAAGCGCGTTCGGTTTCCAGGACAAGTGCCGCCATCTCGTCCGGCTCCAGCGAGAACGTGCTGTCGACACCCCCATCGGCGCGGCGCAGTGTGAAATGCTTTTCGATCACGGTCGCACCTAGGGCAACGGCAGCACCAATACCCGTAGTGTGGTCGGACAAACCCACCTCGCAGCCAAACAGTTCCCGCATGTGGGGGATGGTGCGCAGATTGGTGTTTTCCGGTGAGGCAGGATAGGTGCTAGTGCATTTGAGCAGCACCAGGTCTTCACAGCCAGTTTCGCGCGCCGCGCGCACCGATTCATCCAACTCGGCAATCATCGACGCCATGTCGGTCGAAATGATCATCGGCTTGCCGGTGGCGGCCACACGCTGGATCAACGGAATATCCGTGTTCTCAAATGATGCGATCTTGTAACACGGGACTGTCAACGATTCGAGGAAGTCGACCGCCGTCTCGTCGAAGGGGGTACTGAAGCACGCCATGCCCAACTCCTTGGCACGACGCATAATAGGCTCGTGCCACTCCCAAGGCGTGTAGGCCTGCTGGTAGAGCTTGTAGAGCGAGGACCCCTTCCACAGCGATTTGGGGTCATCGATGAAAAACTCCCCCTTGTCGAGGTCGAGGGTCATCGTCTCGGCAGTGTAGGTCTGCAACTTGAGCGCGTGCGCACCAGACTTGGCTGCGGCTTCGACGATTTCCAAGGCGCGTTCGAGTGACTGGTTATGGTTGCCAGACATTTCGGCGATGATGAAGGGCGGCGCCTCCCGCCCCACCGTCCGACTGGAAATACATATGGCCATATTCATTTTCCTTCGGCACCAAAACACCGTGCTTTCAGCGCTATCTTGCTGTCTTCCCAGTCCTCACTGAATTTGACGAGGCATACGATATCTTCGTAATTACCATTCTTGAAGAGGTGCTTGCGATTCGGCTTGCCGCCCCGCTTCCAGGCTCGATAGCCGCTGATGCTGACTGCCAGTGTCGAGCACAGGGCGTTGAGAATGGAGATGGAGTAGTAAACAAAAAGACAGGTGACAGATTTTGCACTGACTAGGCTGCACCGCCGAGCAATTTTGCCGGCTGCGTGGAGATGAATTCTTTCGAAAAGAAAGGTGGCCAGTTTCTTGTACCACGACACTTTGACTGGAGTGAAAGGGGCGGTGAGAAACATGGCTCCACTTGAAAGTGCCGGTGATTTCATAAGACTGCTACCGTCCAGCCCGGAGCGGGAGCATCGAATTGCTGTCGTCCTCATGTCGGCTGGAGACTGAGGGCACTATCTTGCGAAGTGACTTTGTGGGCAAGTCCTTCGGGGGTGCCCCCTTAAGCAGGCTCCACATAACGTGATCCATGAGAAGCTTCACGGATTGCAGCGATGATACCAAATGTTGTACAGCGACCGCCATAGCCAGCAGAGGGTAGACAAAGCGTCTCGTAAATGGATTCAAAAGGAGAGGTGCGAACTTCAACCCGCTGTGTATGTTGAAATACCCGGAGTCAGTCACAAAACTGTATTCCTTTTGCTCTCCTCCCTCTTTCTCTTTTGCGAATCGAGCTAACCAGCTCTGGGGCAGGATCCTTTTGGCCACAGACATGAACCAATTTCGAACACCTAACTTCTGAGCAAATTTTACACACGCGATCTTTATGTAATACCCAAGCACCTCCTGCAGTGGAATATAAACGTTCATTTTTCGCTGTCTGAGAAAGTAGGCGTCCAGTTCGGCGAGTATCAAGTACCGCCACATCAGCACTTTAAGGAGCGGTTGGCCTGTATAATTGATGAAATGATCCTCTTTGTACGCATCCGTGTCGCTGATTTTCAGCAGATACTTTTCTTCATCCTCTAAGGTCTCACCGATAAAGCCATGCTCTCGAGCATATTCGTACAGGGGGGTTCCGGGTAGGGCCTGGGCATAGTTGATACTAGTGACATCGCTCGGATAATGATTGTCATCCCAAAAGAGGTAATAGGGGGAAACCGTCTTGAGGAAATCAATAGTCTCATAGATGGTGCGATCCGTTTCGCCGGGCATGCCGATCACCAGTTGAACGATCGTTCCCAAGCCAGCTTCATAAGTCCATTTAAGGGCATTAATGTTAGCTTCGACCGTGGTATTTTTTTCCATGACATCGAGCATTGTCTGGCTACCCGATTCGACACCAAAATAGACCTTGATGCAGCCGTTCCGCTTCCAGTGTTGCAGCGATTCCGGCGTTACGGTTCGGGTGCGAACCCCTGCTACCATCCAGGCCATACCCAATTCCCCTAAGCGTGTTGCCAATTCCCCAGCTAATTCGACATCCGAGCCGAAGTTTTCATCCGCTACATTGATAAAAGCGACGTTATAATGTTCTTTCAGAAACCTGACGTGTTCAATGACCCTGTCAGCCGGCCGGGCACGAAACCCCCTTTCCCAACGATGGCAGAAGGTACACCGGGCAACACAACCTTTCGTCATCAGAACTGTCGCAATTTTCTCACCATCTCTTAGCGGCCGGGAGTTTCCCGTCAGACAGGCCTGATGTTCTTGCACACCTAATACCGTTTTAGCATCCGCTATGAAATAGGAAATAGATCCGTCAGCCTCCAAGATGCTATAGTCCGGAGATTCTATCTCCTCAGCTGAAGGGCGGGGGCCATATCCCGTAAAGCAGAAGTCCCCCCGCGCATCTGAGAAACAAATCCCTTTGGTGGTCTTGAGTCGTTCATAGTTGAGTGGCCTCTCATAGAGGATCTTGATCAGATCTTGAATGATCAGCTCACCATCACCGGCCACACAGAAATCGACCTTGCATTTATTGAGCAGGATTTCGGCACTGGCCGCAAGGTTGCCACCTACAATGACGATGGTTTCAGGTGAGACTCTGTGAATCAGCTGTGTCAGATACTTCGTATAGGCGTAGGCCGTCGAGACGACAGCGCTAATACCCACGACATCGAATTGATTGTCCCGGAAATAGCTTTCAATCTCTTCGTGTTTATAACGGAAGTAGTCGATGTTGAAGAATTCTGGATCCTCGCCGATCTTGCGAAGCGATTGAATAATCGCCATGCTGCCAAAAGGAGGAAAGGTGGTGCATACGGGACGAATCGGAGTTGTACAAATACAAATTTTCATAAGGGCACCTCTAAAAGCTGATCTTGTTGCATGAAGCGTCTATACTTGTCCAAATCCTAAGTGGAGTACGATACTATTCTTTTTACGGGCCCAATAATAATTGATGGGTTCAAATAATTTTGACGAGGGAGTCAATCACGTCGATGAGATGAAGTTTTGTGGGTTATGACGTGACCCTATCGGCAAAAACTTCCCAGACACCTTTTTCGCCCAGATGGGGGGATTTGACGTATTTAAATTGGTAATCTTCATAGCGGCTTCGCGGCCAAGTGTCGTAGCGAAAGGAAATATGTTCAGACCAACGAGGATCACTAATGTTGATGGCCTTGAGACCAAGGGCAGCAGCCATCATATCAACGTAATCTGAAAATCCTTTCTTGATCATCTCGGCTGTTTTAACCACCATGATTGGTTTGTCAAAAAGAACAGCATAGCTAACGGAGGTCGTGGCATGCATGATCACCATGGAGCTGGCTGCCACGAGTTCGACGGTTTTCCCTTTAATGATCTCGCGACCTCCAAAAGCAAGGGAGTAATTTTCATAATTGGAATAGGGATGTGACGCAATCACCACCTTCAGCCCGGTTTTAATTTCGACAAGGTCGAACATTTGACTCATTTCTTCGAGGTATTTTTTTTCATCAATTGTCTTGATTTTAAGGAGTGAGGAGTCTCGATGTTGTGCGGCCGCTTCATCCAAAAAAACACAGATCTTCTGCCGATCTTTAGTGACAGACAGGCTTCCATTATTTTGATATCGAAGATAGGCATCATAATCTAAAGAATGAATAGGAATTACACTACTTCGGGAGATATTTCTTTGGGTAATAAATCGAGTGAGAATCTCCGAATCAGTACTAAAAATTTTGTAGGGTAGAGGATACAAAAACCTATGTCTTGTGCACCACAAGATGAATTTTCGGATCAGGTAGTGAAACACCTTCTTTGGGGAAGAGTTTTTTTTGATCAACATCTTTATGCGATTACCAATTGTTGATGGCCAGGAAAGAATGGGGAGGGCCCCCGCTGATATAATGATATATTTTGCACCGTATTTCCTTAAAATCCTGAACACTCTTTCTACCCGCATGTCCAAATCAGAAAGACCAACCAAGTAATCAACGAAAAAAGTCCGCGCCGAATGCTCTCTTACTTTTTTCTTAAGCTCGCTGTATGACTCAAAAATAGTAATGTACTCCCCTCTCACAACGTCTGGACTGATATGGCTCAAGAGTGCCTGTCGATTGAGTAGTTTCGAAAGATCGAACACTAAAATTTCGTACCCCTGGCTACGCAGGTATTCAAAACTGAATTTTTGCACCTCCCTTGGAGTGATGGGCCACCGGACCAGAAAAATTATTCTCACGTCAGTCTCTTAAAACCCGCATGTTTTATGGGGCCGTCAAGATGGTGGGCGATACTTTCGCCACGGTTTAGCCAATCGCGGATTTGTGAAAAGACCTGGTATGTTGCCGCGGTGAATTTTTCGATGACTTCCGGGGTGTAGGCAAGGGTTGAGTAAACAGCGGCTCCCGCGAGAAACCCTTTCTTAAGCATCTCTTGGGTATAAAAGGTCTGCAGGGCCAATGCCTCCGGATGACTGAAATTGATGTGAGTCAGCGGTTTAATACCTGAGATTTTTATTTTGAGGTCGGCGGCATGTGCTGCCTCGGTCCATCCTTGGTTGATCGCTGTTCCGTACTCAACCACTTTCTCCTGAACGTGTTGTGCACGCATCTTGACAAGGGTTGCCAAGGCCGCGACAAACCCGACCCGCTCCGTCCAGAACGTACTGCTAATAAAGCTTTCCTGAGCGGCATCCATGACGTCTCTCTTCCCCACAACGGCTGAAATGGGAAAACCGTTTCCCAGCGCCTTGCCAAACACCACCATATCCGGTGTGACATCATAGGTGAGATGGATGCCTCCAAGATTGACTCTGAATCCGGAGGTGACTTCATCAAAAATTAATACGGCACCGATTCTGTCGGCGATTTTTCTCACTCCCTCAAGAAAGCCTCGTTCAGGATCGTGGTCTCGAACCGGCTCCATGATGATGACACCCACCTCACCCGGATTTTCGTGAATGATTCTTTCAAGCCCTTCGAGGTTATTGTATCCGAAGGGAAGAGCTGTACTCTTGAGCGTTCTCGTAACACCTTTGGGGTTTAAGCCCGGCAGGAGTTGGCCGTCGAGATTACTTTGATCTCCGAGATTCGAAGAAAGGTACCAATCGTGCCAGCCATGGTAGCCGCAGAAGGCAACTTTGTCCCTTCCGGTTGCGGCGCGAGCGATTCGAATGGCGATCGCACAGGCCTCACCACCGGTTCTTGCGAACCTGACCATATCGGCCCAGGGATGAAGAGAGACAAGTGTTTCTGCTAATTCAACCTCCTCAGGACAATTGAGGGAGCACATCGAGCCTTTTTGAATGGTATCAACCACAGCCCGATTCACATCTTCATCGGCGTAACCCAAGATACAACTTCCCACTCCCATCTGGGCAAAATCAAAGTAGTGCCGTCCCTCTAAATCCCACACCTCACAGCCTTTAGCCTTTGAGTAATAGGCTGGCCAGAAATCTGGGAGAAACATTTCGCTTCTCTTGGAAAGCAACTGGTTTCCCCCGGGGATGATCTGTTTAGCGCGATTCCAGAGGATCGGACCCTGCGAGTATTGACTCATAAGGGTTGGCTCTCCGTTCTCAGATTTTTTTGAAAATTGCTCCAGTACGTCTCAATCAGTTTTCCATTAATGTTGAACAACTGATTTTGCATGACCGTAGAGATAATATCGTCACCCGAAGCTGTAGTGATGCGATCCCCCAGCGACTCGATAATGGCCTCAAAGAATTTCAGGTCCTCTTTGTAGTCCAAGGTGAAACGAAGGCGGTCATCTTGAAGAATCGATGGACAAGGGATCTCTTTGATTTTAGATCCATCAAAGATGCGACTCCAACCTGTCTCCAAGATCTCATGGCTGTGTCCCTGGAGTCCGTTTCGCAGAAAGTCGCTGGAGTAGCCAAAACTATTCATGCCGAACGGGAGATCTGTTGTCTTCACGTAAGGGTCACCGGCCTTGAGATCTCCATAGACGCCCCTCATGCCGGCTAGGGAACAGAGGATATCATCGCCATCGACGGCCACGACACCGTCCAGATGATGGGCGTCAACGCACTGCAGATGGCGGAATGGAATATTATTGATTGAGCCATAGAATACCTTGACCCCCTTTTTTGAAAATTGCTCAAAGGCCCTGTTTTCCGGTTCATCCGAGGTTGCGATGATGATCTCAACCTCCCCATGATCGAGTTCCTTTCGAAATTCATTCTCGATTCGTTGGGTGAGATAGCTGAGGATGGGGCGACCCAAAACCGGAATCAGGTGTTTTTGACGCAGGCGGGTTGAACCGAGCCTGGCCGTGACTAAGATACCAAGCTTCATTCTTGAAAGGGGAGATGTTGGGACTTTTTGTCAGACTCTTCAATGGTGTACAACAACTTGAGGACCTTGTGGTCATTCTCGAGTGTGTTGACGAAGGGGTTCTTTGTCTCAATGGCTGTGAGAAAACTTCGCAGCTCGTCGATGTACATATTTTCATCAATGTTGGCATTGTATCCGGGAGCGGCACTTTCCATCTCATAGGGGATCTCGGTCCATTGAGAACTTTGAGGATCATAGATTCGAATCATCTTAGAGGTCCAGTCCCACACGAGCTGCCTTTGATCGCCGTTGATGAGGAGCCTCCGGGTTGCAAAGCGAGACACAACATCGATCGTGATACTGGCGAGACAATTATCGTACTCGAGAAGAAAATTATAGGTGTCGTCGATCTTTTCGGCTCCCTTAATCGTAACCGTCCTCCTGTTGTAACCTGTCACACTCTTGGGGAAGCCGAAGAGATGTGTGACCCAAGTGAGCTCAAAAGGGACAATTTCACGAGCCCCTCCGGTCGCCGGATTGGAGACGTAATAATCACTCACTTGCTCGTAGGTGTGCCAATCCGGCAAATACTGCCCCGAATGGAGCATGATATTCGAAATCTGACCTAACTGCTTCGATTGGACGATCTCTGCAATTTTACGAATGGCCGGATGAAAAACGAGAGTTGCCGATGGTGCGGCGACAATCCCAGCCTTTTTCGAAAGCTCTTTGATACGATCCATATTCGTGTCAACCACACTGGCCTCCACAAAGAAATGACAACGATTCTCCGCAGCGAACTTCATGTATTCATGATGATGAGCGGGAGGTACAGAGATGATGAGTGTTGTTGGTTGCACTTCCTGAAAGGCCTTGGAGAAATCAGCAAAGGTTTGAGTGCCATATTTTTCCTCAACTTCTCGTCGCCGATCTTCTCTGAGATCAAATCCTAAAACGTTTCTTTCATGACCCAGGGCCTTGAGACAACGAATCCGCCTCTTGCCCATGGAGCCTAAACCGACAACGAGAAATTTCATTTCTTTTCTTTCTTTGTTGATGATCGTTATTCTTTGAAAACCTTAATGTCTGTTTCAGTTTATTCATCGGATGTTTTAATGGATAATCCTATCCCGCTCGTAATTTTTGTCAGCCTTTTTTTCAAGCCATTCCCAGTAATAGAGAGGGGAGATGCCGGTTCCGGGACACTTGGTTGTGAGATTTGAGGGAGAAAAGGGCTCCCCCATTTTGATGGGTTGTGAGGCAACTAAACTCTTTCGGGCCACTTCTCGATTCTTCATTTCCGAGGGGGTTGGGGCCTTACGAGAATCTCCCATGGCTTTTTCAACTTGGCGAATAGACGTTATTAATAGCTTCATTTCATCAGGTGTGAGGGAAGCTTTGTGATCCGGCCCTGCGAGGGTCTTGTCTAAGGTAACCGGAATCAACCCCAGCACATGTTTGCCGTCAATCATTTGATCTCACTCCGCCCATCCACTCCTGCTGCGCCCTTTCCAGTTCCTCCATCCGCCCGATGTCGATCCAATACTCGCGTAGTGGATAGGCGGCTGTGGTCTTGCCGGCGGCGATGAGGTGTTCGAACAGGGTGGGCATGTCGAAGAAGGTCTCCGTCGGCAGATGATCCAGCGCTTCCGGTGACAGCGCGTAGATGCCGGCGTTGACGAAGAACTTCTGCACTGGCTTCTCCTCGATAGCCTCGATCCGCACACCATCGAGTCGAACCACGCCGTAGGGGACCTGAAAGTCATATTCGCGCACGGCCATGGTGGCGGTGGCGCCCTGGGCGATGTGGAACTGCAGAAGGTTATCGAAATTGGTGCGCGTGAGCAGGTCGCCGTTCATCACAACAACCGGGGCAGTCGGCCTTTCCGGGAGCAGCGACAGCGCGCCGGCGGTGCCGAGGCGGGTGCCTTCGTGCAGATACTCTACCTGCACGCCCCAGCGATCGCCAGCGCCAAAGTGGTTGCGGATCATCTCGGCCCTGTAGTTGACCGACAGGAAGATGCGCTTAAAGCCCTGTTCGGCAAAGCTCTCGAGGATAGTTTCCAGAATCGGCTTGCCGTCCACCGCCAATAGTGGCTTGGGGCATTCATCGGTTAGCGGCTGCAGGCGCGTGCCCAGTCCGCCAGCCATCAGCACCACCCAGTTGGGGCGCTTGGCGGCACCGATGAGTTCGTTGAGGGTAACCAGTCCAACGACGCAACCCGCTTCATCTACCAACGGTAAGTGGTGAAAGACTTTGAGGCGCATGAGCGCGAGCATCTCATCGCGGGGCGTTGAGGCCACCACTGTAGTCGGCTGCACACTCATCACCTCTGAAACAGGAACCTGGAGGCTCTTGCCCGCCAGAATGGCGCGACGGATGTTCCCATCCGTCAGAATCCCGAGCAGACAGTCATCCGGTGCCAATACCAGAGCCACCTGCAGGCCTGACGCATCAACCTTGGCGATCGCATCTGCCAGCGGCGTCTCAGGCGAGACAATCACATCCTTCCAATTCGCCATTACTTGTTCATTCCAATCTTGACTGCGGGGTTACCTGCGACGATCCATCCATCAGGAACACTTTTGGTGACTACTGCACCGGCACCAATTACAACATTTGCACCGATCTCAATACCAGGCAGCACAACTGCCCCTGCGCCAATGAAGGCTGACTCTCCTACCAACACATCCCCACTCAACACAACGCCCGGTGAAACAAAGGTGTGTGCACCAATCACACAATCATGGTCAACGCTGGCGCGAGTGTTGATCACAGCGTTATCTCCGATTCGAACCCGGTTCTGCAAAACCGCGCCTGCCATGATTTGCGAACTTTCGCCCAAGTCGCACTCCGGCCCAATCACTGCTGAAGGATGTCGAACCGCATCAAATGAAAAGCCACGCGTTTTCAGATCTTCGAACAATCTCTTTCGACTGCGCACGCATGGATTGGCACCTAGACCATTGACCAGCAACACATCTGTTGGAGCGACCTGATCCAAAAATTCATCGCCGCCCATCACTGGCACACCGAACACTTGATCGCCAACTTTCAGATCAGGATCAAGGACACCGGCAACGTTCACACCACTCGAAAGCAGCGCATCCAGAACAACTCGACCGTGTCCACCGCCACCGAGCAAAAAAACTTGTTTAGACATCCAGTGCTTCGTCAGCGTTGTAACTGCGTCTTGCGGTTTGCCCCAAGGCTTGCCAATACGCAAATGGGCTCACCCCCGCCCCCGACCGCTTGCACGTAAGGTTCTCTTCTGTAAACACCTCGCCGGCTTTGATCGCCCTCGCTACCACCAGGCTCTTACGCGTGACATCGCGATTTTTCCACTCGGATGCGGTTGGGCGCTTGATGCCATCGCCCAGCGCTTGTTCGATCTCGCGGATCTGGCAGACGAGTTCCCGCAATTCATCCGGTTCGAGCGAGGCCTTGTGATCCGGGCCGGGCAGGTTGCGATCCAGGGTGAAGTGCTTTTCGATCACTCGGGTGCCCCGGGCAACGGCGGCAAGGGAGACATGAATGCCCGGCGTGTGATCAGAGTAACCCACCGGCAGCCCAAAGGCTGCGGCCATGGTGTCCATCGCGCGCAGGTTCACCTCGCCAAAGGGCGCGGGGTATTCGGTGGTGCAGTGAAGCAGGGTCACGCAATCTCGCAGGGCTTGTTGGCCCGAGTGCGAGGCAAAGACCTGCTCGAAGTCTCCGCGCTGCGGCGTGGCGGTGGCCGCTGCGGTGAACCCGAAGGCCAGGACGCCCAGGGCAGCCTCGACTTCGGCCAGGGTGCTCATGCCGGTGGAGAGGATCACTCGCGGCGCGGCGCGGGCGATGGCGAGCAGAAAAGGGGCATTGGTTATTTCCCCTGACGGAATCTTGATCGTCTGCAATCCGAATCGCTTAGTGAGGAGGTGCAGGCTCGGCACATCGAAAGGGGTGGACAGAAACGTGATGCCACGGGAACGGGCGTGGGCGATCAGTGCCTCGTGGTCGGCCTCGGTCAATTCGAGCTTGCGGATCATCTCGAACTGGCTTTCGGTCTGATGAGTCGTGCGAGTTTGGTATTCCGCCTTGGGCGCGTTACGGCTGACGAGCTGCTCGGCGCGAAAAGTCTGGAACTTGACCACATCGGCTCCGGCTTCGGCGGCGACATCGATCAACTGCTTGGCTAGGTTCAGGTCGCCGTTATGGTTGACGCCGGCTTCGGCGATGATGTAGGTCGGCATATCAGTACGCATGTTCGATATCGAAGAAGGCTTTCTGCGTTTTGAGTGCAACCACCTTCAGGGTGTCTTTGACTCGACGGCTGACATCACCCAAACCATAGAGGGATTTTGTCGCTGGCAGGTCTGCACGAAAGTCCGCAGAAAGCGCCTTATTGATCGCGGCGACAATCGCGTTTTTATTTCCCGCAGCATCAATTATGGATGAAGCCTTGAGCCTACCCTTCTGGCGATCACCAATATTGACCGTTGCTTTTTTGAGTGCAGGTGCTTCGGTAAGGCCGCTGGAGGAATTGCCAATGACCGCATCGGCTTCGCGCATGAGGCTCAAATAACGCTGCTGACCAAACGAAACAAATGCCTGAGCACGGTGCTTGTTAGCCGCAACCCACTGATCCAGTCGATCAATCAATGCGCGCCCCCCCGTATCTGCGTTTGGATAAGTAAAGATGATGGTCGCTTCAGGAAACTCATCCAATGCCGCAAGCAACTCATTCATCGCTGCAATGGGTTCTCGTTGACCCAAAGTTGCGGGGTGATAGGTAACCAGAAAGACCGGCGGGTCAAGTTTGATTGCCAATGACTTTTCCAAAGAAGGTCTATCCATCCACTCAAGATACTGAAGATGATCCAGGCCGGGCGCACCAAAGTTGAATACTCGATCTGACGTTTCCCCTAGTTGGATCACCCGCTTGCGATAGGGCTCCGCAGCCACGAAGTGCCATTGCGCCATTTTTGTAATGGCATGTCGAATACCCTCATCGTAGGCGCCTTCAGTCGTCTCACCCCCATGAATGTGCGCAATCGGAATCCGCGCCACCATCGCCGCCTGGGCTGCTGCCAGAATTTCGAATCGATCACCCACCACCACCATGATGTCAGGCTTCAGGCGATCCAGCGCATCGGCAAAGCCAATGACGCCCAAGCCAATGGACTTGGTGATGCCCACCGGTGAATCGGACGAGAGCAACATCTCGACCTTGGCATCGATGGTGAAACCATCGGCTTCAATCTGCTGATAGGTCAGCCCGAACTCGGGCGAGAGGTGCATGCCGGTAGCGATTATCTGCAAATGCAGATCTGAGTCTGCGGCGACTTCCTTCATTAGCCAATAAAGCAAGCCGTATTCCGCACGGGTGCCGGTGACGATGCAGATTTTGCGTTTCGCGGTCATTGCAGCTGGCTTGCCAGTTTGGCGCTACTCGGCAGATTGATCAGACTCGCTTCCAACCGCTCCGCAACTGGCAGCGGTGCGCGGGGGCAGTCGGCATACATGGGCAGCTTGTGCAGTAGCGTCCAGGTCGGTCGGCACTGGTAGCCGGCATCGTTGGCAGCGGTGAGTAACTGGTCGCGGGCGTTTATGTCCGGTTGCTCCAGGCGCACCGTATTGAGCCAGTAGTTGCTTCGACATCCGGCAGGCTCGGTTACGAATCGAATGCCAATTAGGTCCCGAAACGCTGCCTGGTAGCGTGCCGCCAGTTCACGCTTGCGCGCCAGGAAATCCGGCAGGCGCTCCATCTGCGCACAGCCGAGAGCTGCATTCAGATTCGGCAGGCGATAGTTCCAGGCGACCTCGTCATGGAAGAACTCCCAGCGGTGGGGACGCTTGGCCGTGGTGGTGAGGTGCTTGGCGTGACGCGCCAGTTCGGTATCGTTGGTCAGAATGGCGCCACCACCGCCCGTGGTGATGATCTTGTTGCCGTTGAAACTGAGCGTGCCTAGTTTGCCGAAGGTGCCGGTGTGCTGGCCCTGATAGGTGCTACCCAGCGACTCGGCGGCGTCTTCCACGATGGGCAGGCCGTAGCGGCTGTCGACTTCCAGCAAGGGCCCAATGTCCACCGGGTTACCGTAGATGTGCATGGGCACAATCGCAGCGATGCGGCGGCCGGTGTGGCGGTTGTGCGGCCCCAGGGGCGTGGGCTCGGCGATGGCCTGCAGGTGGTCGGCTAAGGCGGCTGGGTCTATCCCCATGGTGTCGAGGTGGCTGTCCACGAAATGGGGCACAGCTCCACAGTGGGCGACGGCATTCGCTGTCGCCACAAAGCAGAGCGCGGGGACGAGTACCTCATCCTTGGCCTGAACCCCGGCGAGCTTGAGCGCGATATGCAGCGCCGCCGTGCCGTTGGCCACCGCCACCGCGTGCTTGGCGCCGGTGTACTCGGCCAGTATGGCCTCGAACTGGTCGACATATTTACCGACCGAGGAGACGAAGGTGGAGTTCAGACACTCCTGCACCAACGCGCTTTCGTTGCCGGTGAATTCGGGTTCGTGGAGAGCAATCAGTCGGTTGGGCGTACCCAAAACCTCCTGCAACCCCTGCAGCAAAACCTGATCGAGCGAGTTCACCGTAGCGTCCATATCAGATGTTGTACCGGTCAGCCTTGTAGCTGACGAGGTTGGCTGGGTCCTGGAACCATTCAGCGGTTTCGGCCAGACCGTGCTTGAAGCCTTCGCGACCACCATAGGCGGGTTGCCAACCGAAGAGCTGTTTGGCTTTAGTGTTGTCCGCCCACAGGCGTTCCACCTCGGAATTCTCTGGACGCAGCCGCGCTTCGTCGGTAACGATCTCGATCTCACTGTTCATGGCCTCGGCGATGAGGCGGGCGGTGTCACCGATGGAAATCTCGAAATTGCTGCCGAAGTTGACCACTTCGCCCAAACCTCGACCTGAATTCAGCGCGGCGATGAAGCCAGCCACTGTGTCCTGCACATAACTGAAATCGCGCGTCGGCGACACCGCACCCAGCTTGATCTGCCGCTGGCCGCTGGCGATCTGCGTGATGATGGTCGGGATCACCGCACGAGCCGACTGGCGCGGGCCATAGGTGTTGAACGGCCGCGCAATCACTACCGGCAGACCGAAGGACGCATAGAAGGAATAAGCCATCTGATCCGCCGCGATCTTTGTGGCCGAATACGGCGACTGCCCCTGCAGCCGATGCTCCTCGGTAATCGGCACGAAGCGTGCGGTGCCATACACCTCGCTAGTGCTGGTGTGCACCACCCGCGAAACCCCCAGATCGTGCGCCGCCTGCAGCACGTTCAGCGTGCCTTTGACGTTGGTATCCACGTAGGTGTCGGGCGAGTGGTAGGAATACGGAATGGCGATCAGCGCCGCCAGATGCAGGACCGCATCGCAGCCCTTCATCGCTTCCTTCACTCCGTGCGGATCACGGATGTCGCCGGCAAAGACATCCAGATTGTCGTGGATGTCCTTGGGTGCATGATCAAGCGACCCCCAGGAGTTGAAGGAGTTGTAGAACACAAAGGCGCGGACATCATGGCCCTGGCGGACGAGGGCTTCGGTGAGGTGGGAACCGATGAAGCCGTCGGCGCCAGTAACGAGAATTTTCATCAAATTCTTCAGTAACAGACCACGAGGCGCTTGATATCCGGATAGCGGGCGAGGAGGGTTTTGACGAAAGCCTTGCCGAAGGAACCGGTGCCGCCGGTAACCAGTATGGATTTGTCATTGAACATTTGACGTTCCTATAGCTTGGAGGCCTTCGTCTGCTGGCTTGTGGCGTAGTCGCAAGCAAAGTGGCCGTGGCGAGAAATGTGACGGACTTGAAACCAGCCAACTCGACTGATAGCCCGCACAGCAACGGGATGTCCCCGGCACTTGGTTACCAAATCGCGAGCACATCGTGGACTACTTATCCACCATAGCGCACGTTGCCAAGGCTGCATGCAACTCGGCCCTGATCACTTCGAAAGATGGTCGGTCTGGATTGTATTCAACCAAATACCGTTGTGACGCTTCAGTCCGGGATTGATATCTTACCTGATCGAGCCCTCTGAGCTCGTCCAGCTTGGTTCGGAACTCTGCATAATCTTCCGTATCCGCAGAGCATTCAGGCGCAATGGGAATCCTGTAGGCCGTAAGCTTCAATGGATTGCAGGTCAGTACTTTCTTTCCCCAGCTATATGCTTCATACGCGATCGAAGAACTGAAACTAACGACAACGTCGCTCCGGTCTATCAATCGATAAGAGTCGAATAGATCCACCCTTGGAAAAGCTTCGCACGCTGGGCCGAACAATTCCTTCACGTATCGAATTTCGGCGGCATCATTCGAGCGCAGGACGACGCAAAGTCTTAGCCGTCGTTCTGCGACATATCTCTTCAATAGGCTGGCAACGATGTCCATCGACAGGCGAATTTCAGACCACAATCGCCAACTAGGACCTTTCCCAAAGCTCCATTGCGAAATCAGGCATATGTCGAAATCCCTGGCAACAGGGGTTGCACGGGCGCGATAACAATCCGCCCTAACGGAACCCACGGCGATCATCCGATCAATCTGGTGACCATACTCGTGATAGAGGTCGACGTCGTGCTGTCCGAGAAAGTAGGCCACTGGCGTGGAGATCAACCCCTCCGGGTTGCCTGGTCCGACGGGGTCGGTCGTGACGTTGCGAGGCACATCGATGGCGTTCGCGATCTGAATGAAGTGGACACCATCAAGATTCCGACTCAGCCACCAATACACTGAACTGTTGTGAACAAAGGTAATAACTACCGTCGGCCGCATCAACCGCATACACGCGAGTGTATATCCGTAACTGAGACACCTTCGGATTGTCAAGCGGTTGCCAGGCCCTCTACTGATCTCCTGAAAGATCAACTGAAAACACGCAACAACCGCAGGTACAATCACGGTTAGCGCAATAGGACATCTCTTTAGGCCCGGTTCGAAGAGCGTATAGTCCGTTTCACGCAATACCGTTTGATCGAGAATATCTCGACCACCTTCGTGAAAAAGAACAACAGGCGCACTGGCCGGAAGCACAACGGAGAAACGACCAATAAACAGAAACTTTCGTATGAGGCGTCCAATCCACTTTATCATGTCATGGTGAGGCTGACTTCGCTCTTGCAGATATGGTACATGCGCGTATATCCTCCAGATCATGCCTTCTTCTCAACCACGTACTCAGGGTATTCCACGAATTCGGAAGAGAGCAAACCGTACCATGCGTAATCCATCCATCCGCCATGATCGGATAGAAGGCGCTGTCGAAGCACTCCCTCCCTACGCCAACCCAATTTTTCCACGCAGCGGATGAACGCGGGGTTGCAGGAGTTGGCCTCGACACGATGCAAACCGAGCTCGCCAAACATGAATTTTGTGGCCAAATAGACAGCCTCGGTGCCTATGCCTTGGCCCCACACGGATCGGTCCCCGAGAAGAATCCGGATTTCCCCGCATCGGTTGATCCAGTCAATCGGTCCGATTTGCAGATTCCCTACATGGCGCTGGCCCTGCAATAGCATCAGCTTGAGGACGACTTCGTTGTCACCCAATGCGGCGATGAATCGCTCCGCATCAGCACGGCCTTGCGTAACATGGCGGCGCCGAGAGTAGCGATTGACCTCCGCGTCGTTCAGCCAAGCGAGATACTCATCGGTAATAGCTTCCGGTCCAAACGGTTTGCAAAGAAGGCGAGGCCCCTGCAAGGCGATATTGTTAGGTAGCGCAGGCATCGGAAAATACTCCAGACACATCCGGGTCAGCTACTTTGCAGCATGCGTCAATCACGTCCCATATCCGGGAGGCAATGTCCAGCACTGCATAGTCTGAATATTTTCGCCCAACGATCTGCAACCCGATCGGAAGCCCGTTCGCCCCGGTCATGACTGGAATAGACAGCGACGGCATACCCAAATACGTCCAGATCTTGCAGGTATCCGCAAGATCTGGCGTGCGTAATCCTAACGGGGCTTCACCAGCGGCAGACAAACAAACAATAGCATTTACATCAAGAGTGTCTTCCATGTGCTGCGTCTGCTCCGCCTGTTTCCAGACGGCCTGGTGGTACGCCTCGGGAGTTATGTGGCTACCACGTTCCAGCATATCGTCAAGGACCCCGCTGATCAGGGATCGGTCGTTGCGGCGCTCGCCCTTGAAGTAATAGGACAGCGCCTTGCAATAGATCACTTCGTGCTCATTGTAGATGTCCTCGGCATCCGGGATATCTATCGATTCGACATCGAATCCCCGGACTGCTAACCGCTCCAGTACTTTCTGAATCGCTTCCCGGGCATCCGGCGTTGCGGCAGCCCAATGAGGCCCCTTATAAAAGCCTAGCCGCGTCATCGGCGAAAATGGATGCCGAATTACATTCCGTTCCACGAATGGATAGTTCGCGCCCCTAACCCTCAGGGTTTCAAAAACCAGTTCAATGTCCGCGATTGACCGCGCGAACCAACCAACGGTATCCAGGGTATCGGTCGTCTTGAGAACCCCAGTCCTGGGGACCAGCCCGAAGGAGGGTTTGAAGCCGAAGACACCGCAATAGCTCGCCGGCCTGATCGTAGAACCACCCGTCTGGGATCCCAGCGCGACCGGCACCATCCCACACGCGACGGCAGCAGCGGAACCGCTCGACGATGTTCCGGGCGAATGTTCAAAATTGCGAGGATTGCGGGTCTCTGTCGGTTCATGAACTGCGAATTCGGAAGTTTGTGTTTTTCCAAACACAACCCCACCCTCGTAACGAAGATTGAACACCACCCGAGCATCATTGCCGGGCTGGTAGTCCCGCCAAATCGCACTGCCCATTTGCGTCGGGTAATCCTGAGTATTGAATATATCCTTCACGCCGACCGGAACCCCAAGCAGGGTTCCTCGATGGGAACCCTGCGCAATTGCCCGGTCGACACGATCTGCTTCCGCGAGCACTTGCTCGGGCCGAAACACCGCCCACGCCTTCAGTGCAGGCTCAAGCCGAGCGATGCGATCAACAAGGACTCGCGCCACCTCTACGGCAGTCAGGTGCCCAACACGAATCGCCTCGACGATTTCGGTCGCAGTCAGTTCGTGTATCTGCTTCACACCTTGCCCTTCACGACAATGGGAATGTCCTTGAACTGAGGCAGTCTCTTCTCTTGCATGATCTCGTAGAATTCTGCTTCAGTGTAGCCAGTAATCTGCAGATAGTAATCGAGCGCCTGTGGCCGTTCCTGGTCGTATTTCTTGGCCAGTTCGAAGCCCTCCTCCCTCGTGAGCAATCCCGCCCGAACGTCCTGGGATGCCATATCGGTGCCCCGCCCAAACCCGCGCTTGAGGAACTTGGTGTAGTCGTGAACACCCGGCATCACACATTCCACGCTCTTGTATCTCTTGTAGGTGCCTTGCACGTGATCTTGTTCCCAGCCGTACTCCTTTACAAGAAACTCCGTCTGGCGCTCGTTATCCCAAAACATGTAGTCGCCGAGAAAAATGGCGTGGATATCGGCCTCCTTGAAATCGTCGACAGACGGCATGCGATACATCACAAGATCCTTGTCACGCAACCCCTCTTTCCCAATCATTGCTTCTGCGGAAACGCGGGCAGAGTTCTTGAGCCAGTGCTCTGGATCTGAGCGAAAGATGTTGTCACGTCCCTCGCGACCCGCCACGTAATCGGAGCCCGTCGCCTCGTAGGTATCGTCATTGAGGTAGGTCGCGCGACCGGAAAATTCTGCCGGAGATTCCCCGTACACCACAAGTTTGATGCCGAAGTTGATGGCAATCTTGAGGGGAAACGAAGAAACGCCCGTATGGCAATGCCAACAGGCATCACCAATTGCCTTGAGCGACGCTCTGGCCATCTTGTTCACGGTCGACCGGCTCGGGGTAAACATGACGTGATCAATGCCGAAGACCTCAAGGCAACGCTCGAGATTTCGTTTGCCTGCAGGGGACAACCAATTGTGGCTCGCAGTGACGGCCAACGGTGTCAGGCCATACACCTTGGTAATGACGTGCAATTGAAACCAGCTATCCTTGCCACCACTGATAGGGACCATGCAATCGTAATTGGCGCCACTATGCAGCTTGTGATGATCGAGGATCCCCTTCAACATCTTTTCGCGGCGAGGCCAATCAATATGCATCTTCTGCTCAGACGAACGGCATGCGAGGCAAATACCCATCTCGTCGAATTGCATGCCCTCATTGGTTTCGGGCATACAGCAACGGGTGCAATATTTGAGACTGGGATAAAGAGGCGTACCAAGAGTCTTTTCCATTATTCACCCACCTCATCATAAGCAATCATAAATTTTCTTGTACAGCAGTGACTCCACTGGTTTAGACGGAAAAAGTGTTTTCCAGTGATGTCCTTAACTCTGCAATGCATAACAGCTACACCCCTTTGCGAAAGGTCGCCCTCGCCCGCTCCAAATCCTCAGGCCAGTCTATGTCGATGGACTCCGCATCACTTCTAATGACGGCCCCCCATTTGTCTCCATACATGCTCGGCCTTTTCAGGAAATATGGTACTCGGCTAATCCAAAAGGCGCCAGTGGGATAGTACGCGCGCGGCAAGTTTTGAGATACGTTGTATTCGCCATCAAGAGAATTACCAAGAACTGTGCGCGCTTGGCGGGTAGTCTCGTCAACGCGAAGAAGCCACTCCGGAAACTCAGTCGCAGGACGGACCGCGGTTACCGACGTCCACTCCGGATTCTGATGCAGCAATCTGAATGCCTCATCAATCGTTTCGGGACGCGTCAAAGGGGTTGCCGGAGTCAGGGTAACTGCGTAATCCGGACTCTCTTTTTCGTTCTCAATCAAATACCTCAAGGCATGTTCGGTGACCAGTTCGGAAGGCACATCTTCAGACAGTCCGGGCGGTCGGCTGAAAGGAACTTCGGCCCCAAGTAGCATTGCTTGCCGTGCAATCTCGTCGTGGTCGGTTGATACTATGATGCGACTGATCCACGACAACTTCTGGCAGAGCCGTATCGGGTAGTACAGCAATGGCTGGCCAGCGAGCAGGGCGAGATTCTTGAGGGGGATTCGCTTTGAGCCACCGCGCGCATGAATGATGGCAACTACGTTTGGATCTGGCATATCGGAGTGGATTCGAGAAAACTAATTGCAGAACAATACCCCAGGGAATTGCACGAACCTGAATTACCATTTCTATACCTCGTCATGAAGGGGAACACAGCGCATTTATTGCAAATTCGCATCTTCTGGATACGTCTTCGGTTTAGCGACCCCGGCCACGGTCGAAAGACCCTGCCTCGGGCGGGTTGTCCTGGAAATAGTCCGCCAATTGCTGACGATGGGCGGCAATCTTCGCGAATGCAGACACTATATCATCCATATCGCGCTCGGTATTGGGCCATCCCATGAGAAAGAAACCCAGATATTCCTTGTCGTGCACTCGCTGTGCGATCACAACGCGCGCGGGATCGTAGCAAACACTGTCGGGGCGGATAAGAGTCTTGAACGGATGTCCACCGTAGCCGTAACCGAGCTTGCGCTTGAATAACTGATTGTCCGACATGAGTTTGCCGACCCCGGTTGCGACCGGAATGCCCTCGGATCTGAGTACCTTGGCGACCGCATCGCGGCTGATGCCAACTCGTTCGCCAAGCCAGCGGAACGCGGCCGTGTAGGCGGCAAACGTGTCGCGATGAGTGATACGCTGGGGTACCAGCATCCGATCACTGACTTCTTCTAGGCGCTCCACCAGGTAGTTGTAATTACGATTGCGAATCCCGTTGGCACGGGAAAGCTTTCCTGTCTGCACCCAGCCCAGCGCAGCAACGACTTCAACCATTCGAAAGTTGAATCCGATAACATTGACGACATAGCTATCAGGATCATTATCGTCTGGAACGCATTCGCCGTGGTTCCGAATCAGCCGACACTTCTCCGCGATATCCGGGTCCGAGGTGATCACCATCCCACCTTCCCCGGTCATGACGTTCTTCGGCTCGGAAAACGAAAATACCCCTGCCGCGCCGTGAGTGCCCAGAAAGCGTCCCCGATAGATTGTGCCTGGCCCCTGAGCGGCATCCTCGATCACCGGGATATTGTGGAGACGGGCGATATCGAGGATTCGGTCAAAATCCCCGGCGTTGCCGCACCAATGGACAGGAATGATGCATCGCGTCGCCGGCGTGATGGCACGTTCCACAGCTTTAGGGTCGAGACACAATGTTTCCTGATCGATATCGGCAAATACTGGAGTCGCGTTTGCGGCCACGATGGCCGTGGCAGTGGCCGTAAAGGAAAGCGGGGTCGTAATGACTTCGCATCCGGGACCGACGTTCATCGCCATCAGTGCCGCGGTTAGGCCAGAGGTCGCTGAATTGACGGCGACCACGTAGGGGACTTCGTGAGCTTTGGCCCAGTCTGCCTCGAAACGACGCACGTTGGGCCCGCCCAGAAAGGAAGACGGGGTGTCGAGGTGACGCAGTTCCTCGCTGGTTTGCCTGAGGAGTTTGCGGGTGCCCGGCAAAGCGGACCCCACGAAGCGCGAAAACAAGCCATCGCGAACCGTCTGTGCTACCGCATCGACCTCGGCTTCGTCCACCATGGGTTTTGAGAAAAAGGCACGGTCACGGACGGGCCGACCACCGAGTACTACGGGCAATAAGATGTTGGACTGCGAAGGCATGATTCGATCTCGTTCAGTAAGTGTTGGATCCTTAGTGCGGTTGCGCCGGTGGAGGTTACCTTGCCTCGACCTTCAAGGGCGTCCGACGTTTCCGCAAAAAGAGGCAAAAAGCGTTCATTAGGACGAAATTCTGGCAATGGTTCCATAACGAGTTCGCGGTAGCCTGAATATCTCGGGCTGGGCTGGAAGCGCTCGACGATAAGGCAGGAGCAATTCTGCGTGATTTGCATCCTCCCCTCGCTACCGACAATGTCCACCTCGAAAATCAGATCTTCGCGATCGCCGGTTCGCTCCAGAATCACATGCTGGCCGGAAGCGGTAAACAGAACGGCGGTCCCGCATTCCCCGTCGCCAGCAAGTGTATGGATCAGCTTCATTGGGCCAACCAAATAGTCGAGAAGATCGAGCGCGTGACAGCCAACCGCGTCGAGGGGCCCAGAATAGCGACCGGTAGCACGTCGAATTGAGCCAACTGCGCCCTCGTCTAGTAGCAGCCGCGCGGTCGGGATCACCGCATCGTACCGCTTGTAATAATTTACCGCCAATACAACCCCGCGAGCTGCATAGGCCTCGACTATCTTACTCGCCGCCTCGCCAGCACCACCGAGTGGCTTTTCGCATATTGCAGCCTTCACGTGAGGCAACGCGACTTCGAGTTGCGGAAGGTGAAATTCCGGTGGAGTGCAAATGCTTATCACATCGAGTCGCTCATTGATCAGAAGATCCCCCATTCTCTCGTAACAGCGCAAAGCTGAGCGACGCTCTGAGGCAAGGCGAAGCCGTTCAGGGACCACGTCGCAAACTGCAACTAGATCGAATCGATCAGACAAGCGTTCGTAAGCAGTGAAGTGAGTCCAGACCCCACTACGCTTGGGATCCAGGTCGAACATCATGCCCACTTGGCCAAGGCCGACAATGGCCGCTGCGAATGGTTGCTGTCGAATCATTTACCTACTTGTAATGCGGTGGCGTCCATTACCATTTTTCTTACCGAGACAAGATCCGAAATACTGCTGGTTATGGCGTGTATATCACGAGTGGTCAAATGAGCGTATGAGGGAAGACTGAGTCCATGGGCTGCAAGATGGGTTGTTACCGGATAGTCCCTGACGGTCCTTGCGTTCTTGAAGGCAGGCATTTCGTGCATCGGAAGGAATACCGGACGGGAGTCCACGCCCTTGGCGAGCAGCCGTTGCGACAACTCATCACGACTCAGGTGACCTGGTTCGACGAGCACCGTGTAGAGCCAGCACACCGGCGCTGCCCATTCCGCCACATTCGGACGAGTTACTCCGGAAACGCCTGCTAACGCCTCTTGATAGGCATCGAACACCGCCATTTTCTGCCCGAGGATCTGATCGATGCGCTCCATCTGAGCGACGCCGACGGCCGCTTGCAGATTGGTGAGGCGATAGTTATAGCCCGGCTCCACATGCCAGTAGCGGCGATTCGGACGCATGCCATGGTCGCGCAGCATCCGGGCTCGTTCCATAACAGCAGAATCACGGAACAAAATCATTCCGCCTTCACCGGTAGTGATTGTCTTGTTGCCGAAAAAGCTGAAGCAGGCGGCGTGCCCAAAAGTCCCCAGCAAGACCCCGCGGTAACGACCCCCCAAAGATTCCGCACAATCTTCAATGATGTAGAGCCCTTTTCGGTCGGCGATTTCCATCAGCGGGCCCATGTCACAAGCATGACCATAAATATGGACTGGCATGATGGCCTTTGTCCTGGGCGAAATGGCGCGTTTGACTTCCTCGAGATCCATGGTCCACGACAATGGATCCACATCCACGAGCACCGGCGTGGCTTTGGCATGGACAACCGCGTTGGCACTCGCGCCAAACGTAAAATCAGGCACGATAACTTCATCGCCTTCACCTATCCCCAAACTTATCAAGGCGAGGTGAAGTGCGATCGTACAGTTGCTGACTGCCAACGCATGGTCGATACCATGGAAATCCGCAAGCAGCCGTTCAAAGAGGGTTACAAATCTGCCTTGCGAGGATATCCATCCGGTCCGGATGCATTCTTGTACGTAGTTCAGCTCATTCCCATGAAAAACGGGCTCCGCGACAGGAAATTTGCGATGGCGGCTCAGCGCTGCGTAGTCCACAACCCTTCGGTCTGCGTCCACCAGAGGAATGAACGCAATCCTGTCACTCATGGCCTTATTGATCTGCACGTCGGTGGCGGTGACCGGCAAGCTGAAGCAGCGCTCGTTCATTACTTCGGGAATAGGGGTATCAAGTCCGACGCCGCGGAGGAGGGCTCTTCGAATATCACCATCGGTGATAACCCCCTCCAGATGCCCCCCTGTAGAGACTACCGCCAGGAATCCCGTGCCGCACCGGTCGATCTGCAGTAGGGCGTCCCTCAGAGAGGAGTCGGAAGAAACGCAGATGTCCTGTATGTCCAAGTTCATAGTGCTTCTCTCACAAGGTCTCGGACCTCGACTATTCGATATGGCGCAATGCGAGACAACTCCAAAGTGACCGCAGAAGCGGCGAAATGTCGAAGGTGTGGAATAAACCAAGCATCCTTCCCGAAGGGGGCGTTCCGGTCTTCCAGTCCGTCGTTATCGCTGAGGTGCAAGGCACGAACATGCGGCGCGACCTCGGCGACGAATGTTTCGAGGTCGAAGCCACAGGCGACCGAGGATACTTTGGCATGGCCGACGTCCAGCAGCAGCCCGAAGTTTGGATCTCCGACATCGCGGACAAGCCGCGTCAAATCGGCTGCTTCGGCCATCGGCAGCAGACGGCGCGCCTCGTTGCCTGAGCGGCTGGAGATGACATTGTTTTCGACCAATAGCTTAACCCCACGCGGGCTGGCATAATCGTTTAGCTCCCGGACACTGTCGAGTATCGTCGCATAGAGAACTTCGCGATCCGGCAATCCCGACTCCAGCAATTTCGCCTGCTCCACCGGGCGTCCCAGCAGATGGGTCGGGATGTCGACAGCAAAGCCGCCATGGATTCCATAGACTGGGCTATCGAGTCGCTCAGCGAGGTCTATGGCTGCCTTGCAAAACTCAATTGTCCGTCGAAGGGCTATAGGATTCTGAGAAGCAATATTGAGAAGAAAGGAGGCTGCTGGCGGAGGGAAATAGTTGTGGACCAGCAAAGATGCCCATTGCCGGGCCTGCTCCAGGAGTTCCAGGGAATATCCCTCCAAGGCGCTCAACTCAATAGCGTCAATGCCGTGGGTCTGGCAAGTCGCCAAAAGAGCGCTCAACTCTCTGTTCTCAAACGCGCAGGTCGAAACGTAGATCAGTGGTGGTGTCTGAGTCATAGGGATTTCTGGTATATCCGATGGCCTTTCGGCGAAAATGTCCCGCTGAACCTGAACCCGGCCGTCTCGTAGGCTGCCAAAGCAACGGCATTATCCGGATGGACGGACAGTCGCAGCGCAGGACAGCCCAACTCGCGACACTGACCAACGGCGAACGCGAGCGCTATTTTCGACAAGCCACGGTTACTGGCCCAGCGGGCAACATATACGCCAAAGGAAGGAATTTCGTATCCCTGATCAAATCCACGTAGCATGAAAAAGCCCGCCAGTCGCTCATCGAGAGATATAATCCAGTAGCCGTCCTTGCGCGCGCAAGAAAGTGCGTCAACAACCCCGCTCGCCGATAGTTCGAACGGCGAGAAATGCTTCAGATAAGCCTCTCCATCCGTTGCGAACAGTTCGCCGAGCGCGAGCGCATGTTCAATCGCTAACGGTTCAATGATCAGGCGGTTCAAGCATCCACCATTGAAGAGGCTGGTTTTCCCGGATGTCGACCTTTGCGCGCCATCCGATAATCTGAGACCAGCAGCGGGGAGGTATTCCGACAGCGGGTCTTTTGAGAGTCAAATTAGCCTCGGAAATGATCTCGCCTGCCCGAATTAGCCTTCGCGAAACGAGGCTACGCCGCATGCTTGCCATGTTTTCCAGTTCGGCATCCGTAGGTGTCTTGATTGGGGAGCCCAAGGCGAGCTCGGCGTCCCGAATCGCCTGCACCAGCACAGCAAGTTCGTTAGGGGTCGCCGAGTTTGACTGGTCGGGGCCAGGTAAAGTACGGTCGAGCGTGAAGTGCTTCTCGATCACGGCGGCTCCCATACCAACGGCAACGATCGAGGCTGCGCTCCCTTGGGTGTGATCGGAAAAACCGACCATGCATCCGAAAGTTCGTGCCAGCCCTGCCATGGCTCGCAGGTTGGCATCAGCCACCCTGGCAGGATAGTCCGTCGTGCATTGGAGTAACACGATCTGATCGTTGCCGGTTTCGCGTACCGTTCTGACGGCTTCGTCAATTTCGGCGAGGGTGGCCATGCCGGTGGACAAAATCATGGGCTTGCCTTTGACGGCAATTCTTCTCAGAAACTCGGGCTCGACAAGCATCGCAGACGCGACCTTGTAGGCCTCGACACCCAAATCAGCCAACAACTCTACATCTGTGAAGCCATATGGAGTCGACATGAACAGGATTTCTTCGTCACGGCAAACTGATATTAGATCGGCGAACTCCTCATGCCGCAACTCGAGCTTGCGCAGCATGTCGCGCTGTGATTCGGAGGCACCTGTGCGCTTGATCTGGTAGGCGGCCTTGGGCGCGGTAGCCGTTACCAGATCATCAGCACGGAAGGTCTGGAATTTAATACAGTCCGCGCCGCAACTTTTCGCCACGCGAACCATCTCCATGGCCAGCCGAAGATCGCCATTGTGGTTTACGCCGGCTTCAGCGATCACCATGGTCCGACCAACGCCCACTCGCATGCCGGCAATGGTAAGGGGCTGGGTGCACTCCGATTGTCCAGACATGGTAGTTTCAACCCTTAATAGAATCTCAGCGCGCTTGCGCGGTAGCTCTGATAAGAATGCATTGTAATCCTTACAGGCAAATCGGCGATGCGCGCACTTGTACGCGAATAAAGAGAGCAAATCACCAGTTATTCCTCTGACACCACACTAGCCAAGCTACTATCAATCTCCGAGTTCCCATCATCTGATCCCACCCAATGTTCTCTCTGTCGTGCCCAAAACCACCGCCGTTTCGCCCTCTTCAATCACCCTCCCCCGTTTGAGACGGAACAGGCGATCGCAACGTTCGATGGTACTTAAGCGGTGGGCAACGATTAGGAGAGTCTTGTTGCCGGGCAGGGCGCGTACGGCTTCCATGACGCCCTGTTCCGTGGCGGTGTCGAGCGCGCTTGTGGCTTCGTCCAGCACCAGCACCGGCGGATCGTGGTAGAGCGCACGGGCGATGCCGATGCGCTGACGCTGGCCGCCGGAAAGACGGATGCCGCGCTCCCCCACCAATGTATCAAGCCCTTGCGGCAGGTCGTTGACGAATTCTTCCAGTTGCGCGTCATGGATCGCCCGCCAAACCGCAGCTTCGTCGATCTGCTCGTTAGGCAGGCCGAAAGCGACGTTTCGACGCAGGGTATCGTCGGTGAGAAAGATGGACTGCGGTACATAGCCGATCTGGTCCTGCCAACTGCGAAGGTTTGTCTGAATATCGATGCCGTCCACTCTTACCGTACCGCTGTCTGGGGTGAGCAAGCCGAGGACAATATCCACCAGGGTACTCTTGCCGGCGCCACTACCGCCGATGATACCGACCGAGACACCGCGGGGAATCGAGAGGCTTACACCGCGCAGGGCTAACGCTTCGGCAGATGGGTACTGGAAGCTGATCTGGTCGAGAATCAGCGCGTTTTTGAATGGCAGAGACTCGCCGTTCGTCGGGGCATGGGTGGAATCCAGCAGGCGACATTCTCTGTGCAGGGTATTAATCACGGGCAGGGAATAGCGCACGCCTTGCATAGCGCCGATCACACGGGTGACCGAGGGCATGATGCGAAAGGCGGCGGCTGCAAATAAGCCCAGCGTCGGCAATACGGCTTCCAGAGGCTTGTCCTGTCCGATCATCACTACGACCAGGACGGCCAGCCCGACAACCGCAAGGAGCTCGAGCCAGAGCCGGGGCAGCGCTATCAGCGTGGCCTGACGCTGGGCGACCCGCGCAGTGCCAGAGTTGTGCACCCAGTATTGAGCAAGAAAATCACTCTCGCGCCCAAGCAGTTTCACGTCTTTGGCGCCGCCCAGCCCCTGTTGCAGGTGCTGGATACGCAGCCCCTCGTGGTGCTGGCGCGCCTCGCCCCAGAGCGGGGTGTAGCGGCGGGTAAAGCGATTAAAACTCCAGCCGGCCAGACCGAGCGTGCCCACCACCAATAGCGCACCGTACGGTTCCACGATAACCAGCAACGCGCAGATACCGAGAAGCGCCATGATCTCAGTTACCAAAACCAAGCCTTGCTGAACTACATATGCGAGTTCCCCAGCCTGCCCGATAGTGTTACGGATCAACTCCGCCGAATTGCGCTGCAGGTGGAAGGTGTAGGGTTGGCGCAGATAGCCGGTGAAGAGACGTTGAGAAAGATCGGCTTGAAGCCCATAGACAAAGCGTGCTTGCCGCCAGACGAGAAAGCCGAGGAACAGCGCCTTGACCGCATACACCCCGACCAGCGTCAGCATGCCGGTGATGACCAGTCGCTCGTGGCTCGGATTGCCGAGGCTATTCAACCACGGCGCGACCACCGAGTACCTGATGGCCAGATCGCCCTGCGTCATCAAAGCCAGCGCGGGGATGACTAGGCCAATGCCCAAGGTCTCCAGGACCATGCCGATCAGCATCAAGCCCAGCAACACCACCACTCTGCGTCGCTCGGCGGACGTGAACAGGTCCCAGATTTTGCCGGCGGTTGATAGCTTGGTTGTGGAGGCCATTTTAGTGAAAACAACACCTGAAGGTAAGGTGATACCAGGCTCCCTCATATTCGATACGCGATTTGAGTCCGCAAATCAGAGAAAGGGGACATTTTACTTGTTCCGTTTTCGTTAGCATCTTTCGATTGGAAATGTTTTATCTTGTCTAGGTTCTTTCCTTGGTCTATCGGGTCTGTCTAGGTATGTTCGCAATCTAGCCAACGCGTTAATTGGGTTTCCCGCGTCAGGCACGTCGGGCTATCTGTCACGACGGATTAAATCACCGAAGCTTGACATAGCTACCGATGAACGCTCCGAGGCCATCGGCGATAAGGTCGAAGGCGCTGGCATCCCTGCCCGCGACCGAGAGCTGGTGGAATTCATCGGTCAGACGGTACAACAGCGCGAGAAGAGGCGCATAGAGAACAACGTTTTTTCTCAGTCCCGAGCGAGCCAGACCGCACCCCACAACGAAGCCGAGGGGCAAGTACAGGATGACGTGAGTAATTTATCCTGACCGGAAATCCATTCCGGCAACGGTACACTGGACTGGGAGGAAAGAAAGAAGATGAACCCCATGTACAAAAACGCGGGGAGCCAATAACGGAGACGGGACATGTCTTCAAGGGCGTGTACTTGGTCTATCTAGTCGGCTGGTCTATTTTCGTCTATTTAGTCGGCCAGTCCAACTAGTCTGTTTCAGTCGTTCAGTCTATTTGGTCAAGGAAAGCTGAGAGCTAAGAGTCGAGAGCAAAGAGCGTCGATTCAGCCTATTTCGTCTACTAGTTTTTTAGTCGGCTAGCCGGTCAGTCCTCATTCTTCGTCGAACCTCAGGAACTCATCTTCGCCCTGAGCTTTATAATAATCTCGAACGGAGGCAAAGATCTTGTCTGCCGCACTCAAACCTTTCTCCGCTATACTCTTGCCGTAAAACTGATGCGGATATCCGCTGGGGAGACCATTGGGTATCGAGACGGCACATAATGCAGATCGAGCTCCCGGGCCTCATCAGTGAGGCCTGTCAACGCATTAACTTTCTTACTTGCCTCCTGAATCATTTCGAGAAGAGAGTGGGTTAGCAGCGCCGCCCTCTTGGCTCCCAAATAATACATCAAAGACTTTAGTGCCTTCTCACCTGCTTGCTGAGCCAGAAAACAGGCCGTATCGTAAAACCCACCTTCCATATTCCAACGAACTGCCTGGAGATCGTAGGATGCCTGCTGAAACCAGCGTTTGGCCTCAGCCTTCCGCTTACCTGCCATAGATGAGACGACCTTCCTCGACAATCATCTCAGCAAAAGCGTTCCCCTCCCTTTGCATGGCTGCAAACTCCTCTGGGGTATAGACGAGAACATCCACCGCACCCAACTCTGCAGGGAGGAGCCTAAGGACTTCTCGTAATCTATCGAAGAATGGTAACGGAGTGCTTTTGATCACAACGACATCCAAATCGCTTAAATCATCCTCTTCCCCTCGCGCCCAAGAACCGAAGAGATATATACGATCCGGCTGATAGGGATGAAGGACCTGAATAATCTGACGAATTCTATCTGAGGCTTGAGGTTCACTCATAGCTAAGAGTCTAGAGCTTAGAGTTCAGTCGGTCCTGATCTCCTTAGCCCAGGTCCGATTATCCCTATACCAAGCAACCAATTTCTTCACGCCTTCTTCAAACTTGGTCTGAGGCCGCCAGCCCAAGATCTTGCCGGCTTTGCTGATGTCAGCCCACGTAGCCAGAACATCTGCAAGATGTCGCGGCTTAAAGTCAATGTGGGCTGTGCGATCTACCAGGCGCTCGATCAAGCGGATGGCTTCCGTTAAGACCACCGGCTGATCAGAGCCCAGATTGATGACGTCGAATCCAACCGGCTTCAATGCTGCCACTGTCCCTCTGGCGATGTCATCCACATAGGTGAAGTCGCGCGACTGCTGCCCGTCACCGTAGACCATCACAGGTCTTCCCTCGCTAATCCATTGGACGAAGCGAAATAGGCTCATATCGGGCCGGCCAGCGGGGCCGTACACTGTAAAGTAACGCAAGACCGTCACATCAATCCCGTAAAGGTAGTGGTAAGTGTAGCACACCGCCTCCGCCGCCTTCTTTGAAGCAGCATATGGAGAAAGCGGCCCATCGGTATTGGCATCCTCTCGGAAAGGCCGGGGATTGTTGGCTCCATAGAGACTGGAGGTGGAGGCTAGGACGAATTTCTTCACCCCGACCTCTTTGCATAGCTCTAGGAGATTTAGCGTGCCGCTCACGTTGGTGTCAAAGTAGATCCAGGGATTTTCAACGCTCTGCCTCACCCCGGCACGGGCTGCGAGGTTGATCACCGCGCCAAAGGGTCTATCGTGTCCATCGCGTCTGTTGCGTTGATTGAGAAAGAGATCCTTCAATACTTCACGATCGGTAATATCGAGGCGATGAAACTCGAAGCCAGGCTTACCTTTCAACTGCGCCAATCGCCACTTTTTAAGTCGGACATCATAAGCATCGCTTACGTTGTCAACACCAATAACAGTATGACCGTCCGCCAGCAGAAACTCAGCTACCTTCCAGCCAATAAAACCAGCACAGCCGGTGAGGAGAATATGCGACATAGCTGAGAGCTTAGTGCTTAGAGTCCAGAGCTAGGAGCTTTCCTTGATAGTTCGGCGAAGGCCGCTCAACATTTTGGCCAAATCTTCTGCCTTGCTGTATGCCTTTTCAAACATCTGGGAATCTAGCAATTGTTGCCCTTTCGCAATTTGCCTTTCAGAGACAGATTCTAGTAACGAACCGTAAGCGATTTCTATGAATCGTGCAAAATCAGTTTCAGAAGAACGCGAGGAGCCCTCAGCGAGATTAGAAGAAATCGAAACCGCTGATCGGCGCAACTGGTTTGTAAGCCCAAACCGCTCGTCGACGGGAAATGTTTTTGTAATGTCATAGACCATGTCTGCAAACTGCACTGCTTTTTGCCAGACCTCCAATTTCTCAAATTTGAACATTTAAATAGCCTAGTGTTTAGAGTCAAGAGCTTAGTTCAAAAAATTTTTGAAGCTGAGGTTCACTCTCCTTAGAATTTAAGAATCTATTTACCTCCGACTCTTAGCTTCTCACTTTTCGTCCCTGTCTCTAGGCCCTCAGCTCTGGACTCTAGTCCATTTTTTTTCCAGCTCTAGACTCTAAGCTCTCGACTATCCCCCGGACAGGCTTCCGCCATTCCCGCATCGTCCGTTTCAGACATGTCGCAGGCCGCTCTCTCCTCCTCTGGAAAAAAGAGGCTCCACTCTACTGATGAGACCACCCTGAAAAACGAGGGCAATCTCTATAAATCAACCGCAAGCAGCTTTTAATAATTTGTCAACCGGTTGACACTGACAAAGGTCCTTATTCCAAATTACGCCCGGGCAATCATCTCGCTGGAAAGAACCAGACGAGTCTGGCGCCCCAACAGCTCAAGCAAAATCGCTATCCGCTCGCTCCCTACCATCTCCCGCTCAAAAATCGCTTCCAGCCCAGCAAATGGCCCCTCTCTAATAAGGACTCGCTCGCCAGGCCGATAGGGCCGAGGCCTCATCTCTGCGACGCCCCCGGGACAGCGATCTAAAAGGCTCCTGATAACTGTCTCTTCCACCTGGGCAATTCGGCTCCCAAACTTCACAAAATCCTTGACTCCTGGCGCGTAGCGGGCAGCTTTTCCTGAAAGCATGAGATCCAAGCGGCAAAAAAGATATCCCGGAAAAAGCGGCGCAAGGACCCATTGGTATTTACTCCCAACACGACGCCGCGAGCGCAGCCATGGAAGAAACACCTCCAGGCCAAGATCCGCGATTCGCTTCTCAACCACGGTCTCCTTCCTTGGCTTCGCCCGAATAACATACCAGCGAAGCCCGCCTTCGAGCTCAAGCGGTCGCGCTTCCATCGGATAATTCCTTTTGAAGGGTCGAATATTCCTCACCCCTCTCCGAGGATGAAGACGCGTTGTTTTCCAACAAGCTCCTCACCTTTTTGGAAAAGTCCTCCCGTTTCAACAACTGTTCCACCTCGCCAATACCAATGGCTACCGCGGGCGCCTTAACACCGAGAAGCTCTCCTATCAAGCGCAATGGAAGACTCGTCTGCTTTCTAATCAGGTACATGGCCACATGCCTTGCGAGAGCCCTCTTCCTATTCTCCCGCAGACCTCCACCTTCATTGGGGTTGAGTGAGAGACTAACCTCACGTAGGATCTTCTCTGCTACCCTTAAAGAGTTCTCCTCCTTGCTATTTTGTGGGAGCTGGAGTTGAGAAGAAATTTTCTCCGCAAAATAAGAAGGATTGACGATAGGTGGAGAGTTGAGCCCCATCGGGTAGCTGTGTTCTCTGAGATTGCCGTTCTCGATGAACCTCTGATATCGCCTCCGTTGCTCCCTAAGACCTCGACCAAAACAATTTAAAACAGGTCCCGTCTCAACCAGGTCAGAGCTTTTTCTCCCGAGATAAACACGATAACTGCTCCAAGGGTAATCTCTCTTCTTCTCAGTATTTATACCTGAATGGAAGTGCTTTCAATGAAAATAACGTATGACCTCAAGAAGGGAGCTTTCCTTGTCTACCAGATAGCTCTTGTAGCGCCCTTCAAAGAGGGTCCCTCGTCCCTTATGTCGACGATTGAAAAAGGAGGTATAACTCGTCCCCAAGCATTGCATTACCTTACTTACGTTTCCCCGAGGGGTCTCCATTATAAGGAGGGGAACCTCACGGCTGGTCAAAAAATAACAATAAACCCTGAATTCAAATCGACCCTGGTAACGGCTCAGGAGTTCAAGAAACGCCGCCTGTCTTGCTGGTCCCGGAATAGGGGCTGCCGATTGTTCGCCCGGATCACCAAATGATACAGGGCACCCTCGAACTGGACTCTCAACGGGCGGGTCATAAGGGGTTCCTCCTTTTTCGTCAGGACTTGCCTTATAGAAACTATAAAGTGGACTTATAACCCAATCCCTTAACAAGCGTCAAGTGAAAAATTAAAGGTAGACCCCAAGCCCCCGAAAGAAAGCATTCAGCGGTCAGCAGTCAGCAAGAGTTTTAGCTGAGACCTGAAGGCTGAAAGCTAAACGGGTCACAATGAATTTTCAGTCACAATGAATTTTCTTGACTTTGGATAAAAATAGGGGTTCAATATGGTACATCTAGTGGGTTCCTGAAGGTTTTTCCTCTCTTTTCGTCCAAAGAGCCAGAGGACCCCCAAGATGATTCGATCGGGATTTTTAGGGAAAGGAGGTTGCGTGCAGGCCCTAAAGAACTTCTGGTTCATCTTTCGATCCGATCCGCCCTACTTCTACCCCTTCCTCTCAGTTCCCAAAATAGACAGGCAAGATAATGATTCTGCCATTTCCTATGGGTAAAAAAGCCTTTACGTGCCTTTCGCAACCGTTCCTGCTCTGCAAAAACACATACCAAACGTTTCTCACAGCCAGGATCAACTCCGAAAGGGGGAGCCGCTGGAATGGACCATAATAAGGATTTTGAAACGCTCATCCGTAAGGATCGTGACCTACACCAGGCAAAATCGTGGAAGGGAAACCTCCTGGGTTATCTGGAAAAGGTCAAAGAAGAGCCTTCCATTACCAGACTCGCCCACGCCCGCATCTATGATATCATTCTCAAATCCGGAGTTCGAGAGATTCAGGAGACCGACGACCCCTGCATCAAGCGACTCTACAAAGACGAGTCGATCAAAGTCTACAATTTTTTTGCCGATGAATTCTTCGGAATTGAAAAAACCATTGCGCAGATCGTCCGCTATTTCCACGCCGCCTCTATGAAGGGGGAAGAAAGCCGGCAGGTCCTTTACCTCATGGGCCCGGTCGGATCGGGAAAGAGCTCGCTCATTGAAAACTGCATCGTGGCCTGGAGGAAAGCGATCCTTTCTATGCCATCGACGGATGCCCGATGTTTGAGGAGCCCCTTCACCTGATCCCGCGCCACCTCCGAAAAGAATTTGAAAAGATGCTAGGCACTCACATTGAAGGGGAACTCTGTCCGGTCTGCCGCTATCGGCTGAAAGAAGAGTTCCATGGGCGATACGAAGAGTTCCCGGTTTGCGCAATGGAGTTTTCCAAGCGCGCCCGTGTGGGCATCGGAGTTGTCCCCCCCGTAGATCCCAACAACCAAGACACTTCGGTCCTCATCGGCAGTGAGGATATCTCGAAGCTAGACCTCTACTCCGAAGGGGACCCTCGGGTCCTGGAACTGAACGGGGCACTGAATATCGGCAACCGAGGGGTCGTAGAATTTATCGAGGTTTTTAAAAACGAGATTGAATACCTCCACTGCATGATCACGGCAACGCAGGAGAAAGTCATTCCGGCCCCTGGAAGGCATGGTCTGGTTTACGTGGACACGGTCATCGTAGCCCATTCCAACGAGGCGGAGTGGCAGAAGTTTAAGGCCGATCACACCAACGAGGCCATTCTCGACCGGATCGTAGTCATCAAGGTCCCATACAACCTCAGGCTTTCCGAAGAGGTGAAGATCTACCAAAAGATCATCCGGCACTCAGATTTTCATGCCCACGTGGCGCCACACACCCTGGAGATCGCCTCGATGTTCGCCGTCCTTTCGCGCTTGGAGCCGACCAACAAATGCGACCTGATGACCAAGCTCAAGCTCTACAACGGCGAAGAAGTGGTAGAAAAAGGCAGGACCAAAAAGGTAGACGTGCAGGAGCTCCGTGAGGCGGTCAAGCGGGAGGGCATGACAGGGATCTCGACTCGCTTCATCATGAAGGCCTTGGATAACGCCCTTTCGGACAATACGGATGGAAACTGCATCAACGCCATTAATGTACGGGAGGCCTTGATCAACATGGTCAAGGAGGCGGATCTGCCTGACGATACGCGGAAACAGTGCCTGGAATTTCTCCAGGATACGCTGCACAAGGAATACCTGGAGATCCTCGAAAAGGAGATTACGCGGGCATTTGTCTACTCCTACCAAGAACAGGCTGAAGCGCTGTTTCAGAATTATCTCGATCATGCCGAGGCCTATGTCAATAAAGGCAAGGTCAAAGATCGCAATACCAAGGAAGAGCTCTCTCCCGACGAAGGCTTCATGAAGTCCATCGAGGAACAGATCGCTATTATAGGCTCGGCGGCAGATGGCTTCCGCCAAGAGGTCATTGCCTACCTTTGGGCCGCGAACCGAAGAGGGGAAAAGATCGACTACCGGAGCTACGAACCCCTCAAGGAAGCCATCGAGAAAAAACTGATGACCTCGGTGCGTGATTTAAGCCGCATCATCACCAAAGCCAGAACCCGCGATGAGGAACAATCGGAAAAGTACAACGCCATGGTGAAAAACCTCTTGGACAACGGTTATTGCCCGAGCTGTGTGGACGTGGTCTTGAAGTACGCGGCCAATAACCTGTGGAAAGACTGAGTTGTCAGTCAACGGTCAATGGTCAAAAGTCAATAGTCGCTGGAGAGGCTTGGGTTGAAAAGGACTTACCGTTGACGATTGACAATTAGCGATTGACCAAGTGGAAACCATATTCCGTCCGTATGATCTCTCCTCCGCGCAACGGAGCGATCGCAGCGCAAGAGACCGCCTGCGCCACCGCGAGAAGGTGCGCGAGGCTATTCGAGAGAACATTGCCGACATCATCGCCGAGGAATCGATTATCGGCAAAGATCGCAACCGCGTCGTCAAGGTACCTATCCGCGGAGTTAAAGAGTACCGTTTTGTCTACGGCGAAAACGTCCCCGGAGTAGGTGAGGGAGGAGGGCAAGAGACCCAACCCGGCCAGGTTATAGGCAAAGGCGAACAGGCAGGTCCAGGCCATCACGCCGGAGACCAACCCGGTATCGACTACTACGAAACGGATGTCGACCTGGAAGAGATTATCGAAATCATGTTTGAAGATCTGGAGCTCCCTTATCTCGAAAGAAAAAACCTAAGAGAAATCGAGATCGAGAGACAGTATCGGCGCAAAGGTTACCGCAAAAAGGGGATCCGAGTACGCTTGGATAAGAGGCGAACGGCCCGTTCAAGGGTGAAACGCAAGCAGGCTACCCAGCGCGGGGCAGCAACCAACCTCCAGTCCGAACGCTTTCCGTTCCACAAGGATGATCTCACGTATCGCCATACGGTTAGTGAGATCCGGCGAGAGTCTAACGCGGTGGTCCTCTGCATCATGGATACCTCCGGCTCGATGGACACCATGAAAAAATATCTGGCGCGCAGCTTCTTTTTTCTCCTCTACCGATTCCTCTGCACCAAATACCAGAATGTAGAGATCGTCTTTATCGCGCACCACACTGAGGCCTGCGAAGTTGCCGAGGAAGAGTTCTTTCACAAAGGAGAGTCAGGAGGGACGTTCATCTCCTCCGGCTATCACAAGGCGCTTGAGATCATCAATCAAAGATATCATCCCTTTCTCTGGAACATCTATGTCTTCCACTGCTCCGACGGGGACAATTTTGAGTCGGACAATCCAGCCGCCCTCCAGGCCGCCAAAGAGATCGCCCAGATCTCAAACCTCTTCGGCTATGGAGAGATCAAACCGCTCGGTTCCGGCTACTACGGCAGCAGTATGATCCAGTTCTTCTCTCAACTCCAGGCGGATAATTTCCAGACGGTCCAGATCCAACGGAAGGAGGATATCTGGCCCTCTTTCAAGGCCTTCCTGACCAAAGATCGGGCACGTGAAGACGCTGCCTGATTCGTCAATGGTCAATGGCGAATAGCGAATGGCAAATAGTTAACGGTCAAAGGTCATTGGTTAATCGATTGACTGTTGACTATTAACCATTGACTAAACAAGACAAGATGGCTGCTTCCTATACCATCGAAGAGTTAGAGAGTTGGAATAAACGCATCCTTGGTCTGGTTCGCGAGTTCGGTCTAGACCCCTACCCCCAAGAGTTTGAGATCTGCGATCACGAACAGATGTTGGCATATACGGTTTATTCCGGCACGCCCTCCCACTACCCGCACTGGTCCTATGGCAAGAGCTATGAAAAACTAAAAACACTCTACGACTATGGAGTCAGCGGGCTGCCCTACGAAATGGTCATCAACTCCAACCCCTGCATTGCCTATTTGATGCGGGACAACACCTCGCTCCTCCAGGTGCTTACCATGGCCCACGTGTATGGGCACAATGACTTCTTCAAAAACAATTTCACCTTCAAGCCCATTCGCTCCGAATTCACCCTGGAGACCTTCAAGAGCCATGCCGACCGCGTGCGCCAATACGTGGAGGATCCCAGCATCGGGCTGGAGAAGGTCGAGCGGCTCCTGGACGCCGCCCATGCGCTTTCCCTTCAATGCCGGCACAACCTGGCGATCCGCAAGGAAACACCGGCGGAAGAACAACAGCGGCGCCTAGAGGAAGCCGAGCCCTCTGAGGACCCGTTTCAATCCATCCACCGTCGTCAGGAGTACACCACCCCGGACCTAAACAAGGTCCCGCTATATCCAGAAGAGAACATCCTCATCTTCATCCGTGACCGCAACCCGCATTTTAGCGATTGGGAAAAAGACCTCCTCACCATCGTGCACGAAGAGGCACAGTGCTTCATACCGCAGATCGAAACCAAGATCATGAACGAAGGCTGGGCGAGTTTCTGGCACAAACGCATCCTGGAAGCCCTGGATCTGCCGCAAGGGATGAATTTGGAGTTTTTGGTCCGCCACAACCAAGTCTTGAGCACGATCCCGGGCGGGATCAACCCCTACCACCTGGGAATGAAAGTATGGGAGGATTTAGAAAGACGCTGGGACCATCCGACAGCAGAAGAGGAAAAAGAGTACGGCCCGAAGAAAAAGAGCGGCAGGGAAAAAGTCTTTGAAGTCCGTGAGGTCGAGAGAGACAGCTCGTTTCTCCGCCGCTACCTCACCGAGGAACTGATCCGGGAGCTGAACCTCTTCGAATACCAGAGCCGGGGTGGAGAAAAAGTAA
>Ga0105164_10000203_pt1 | contig 44761 bp, 45 predicted proteins | sample VDWuncwatermetaG_FD_89674 | JGI IMG/M metagenome (GOLD analysis project Ga0105164, IMG submission 89674) | Wastewater microbial communities from Netherlands to study Microbial Dark Matter (Phase II) - VDW unchlorinated drinking water | ecosystem: Environmental > Aquatic > Freshwater > Drinking...
CTTTGTGGCTCATGAGTTTGTCCATCTTAAAAATATCCGCCACTGTTTTTAACAGCGGTGAGTTTAATCAACAGCGGACATTTCTATTTGGGAGAAAACGGACATTACTACTTGGGGCTAACACGTGCTATGAATAAAGTTTTTGGCGCGCAGCAGATTCGGCTAGACTGTGCAGCCCGCAGTTTGGCTATCATGCGGGTATTGACCACATCACCTTTTATTGGAGATCTTGCACATGAAAAAAACGTTACTTGCTAGTTTGCTGTTAGGGGCTTTTGCGCAGACTGCGTTGGCTGCGGATGTCGTTAAAATCGCTTTAACAGGGCCTTTTAGCGGTGGTTCTGCGCCTATGGGTACGTCGATGCGCGACGGTGCAAAATTGGCAATCAGTGAAATCAATCTGGCGGGTGGCATTAAGGTCGGCAGCAAGAAGATGAAAATCGAAATCATCGAGCGCGATGATGAAGGCAAAAATGAACGCGGCGCGTTAATTGCTCAAGAACTAGCTTCTATGGACGATTTATCGGGTGTCATCGGCACCGTGAATACGGGCATTGCGTTGTCGGGTGACAAGCATTTGCAAGAAAAAGGCATTACTAAAATTATTACGCCCGCAGCAGGTTCGGCTTCGATGACGCAATGGAGTAAAGCAGGCGTAAAAGATTTGTCGATTTTCCGTTTTGCCGCGCACGACGGTATTCAGTCGGCGATGGTGGTGGAGCACGCAATCAATCAAAAATTTAACAAGGTGGCAATTTTGCACGATGCCACTAACTACGGCGTGTCTGGGCGGGACGATTTACTTGCTCAAATCAAAAAACAAGGTAATAAAATAGAAGTGGTCGCCACCGAAAAATTTAATATCGGTGATAAAGATATGACCGCGCAACTGTTGCGTGCTAAGGCGGGCGGGGCGCAAGCGATTCTGATTTGGGGGATTGGTCCTGAGCTGGCAGCCGTGTCAAATGGCATGGCAAAAAATGCTATGAAAATCCCCTTGGTTGGCGGTTGGACGTTGTCGATGTCTAACTATATCGACAACGCTGGCAAAAATGGCGATGGCGCTTTAATGCCGCAAACTTTTATCGAAGAAGCGATTACGCCACGCACTAAAAGTTTTATCGAGGGCTACCACAAGGCCTACAACGTGACGCGCATTCCGTCGCCTGTGTCAGCCGCGCAAGGATATGACGCGGTGTATATTTTTGCCGCAGCCGTGGAGCAAGCACAAAGTGGAAATACGGGCAAAATTAAGCTCGCTTTGGAAGATTTGAAAAAGCCTGTGCAGGGTGTGATTACGACTTGGCAACATCCTTTTAGCAAGTGGGATCCAGCCAATGTGGAAACGCATGAAGCGTTCCGTCGCAGCGACACGGTGATGGGCATGATTAGCGATGGTCATGTGGTATTCGCGAATCAAGCGGATCGCGCACGCCTGATTAAAAACGCTACAAAATAATTTATTTACCTCAAAAAAACGGGCAACTTTTCACAGTTGCCCGTTTTATTTTATTTCTATGAATACTCAAATTATTGCCCAGATGGTGGTGAGCGGAGCCTTGATGGGCTTGGTTTACGCGCTTATCGCCTATGGTTTTCAACTGACGTATGCCACCAGCAAAAGCATCAACTTTGGACAGGGCGAGTTGGTGATGTTGTCGGCTTTTTTTAGTCTGACGTTGTTGAATTTTGGCGCGCCTTATTGGTTGATGGTCATCGGCGGCTTGTTGTTTGGTGCGGCGTTGGGTTTAGTCGTCGAACGCGCAGCGGTACGTTTGGCGTTGCAGCAAAAAAGTGAAGGGTGGATTTTACTCAGCATTATTTTGGGCTTGTTGGGCTTCTCGGCAGCAGAAAATATTTGGGGGCGCGATGACCGCCCCTTTCCTACGCCTATCTCGGCGGATGCTTTACATGTATTCGGCATCAACATCACACCGCTGGAAATATCGGTGGCAATCGGGGTGTTTGCGGTAATGGGCTTAGTTGAACTATTCAAGCGCAAAACCTTGTTAGGCAAGGCATTTGAGGCGGTCTCGGCAGATCGCGATGCCGCTGAACTGATGGGGATTTCTGCAACGCGCACCATCATGTTGTCGTATGGCTTATCGGGCATGGTGGCGGCAATGGCAGGCATTTTAATTGCGCCCATCACCACGGTCGGCCCGACCATGGCTTCGGCACTCATTCTAAAAGCCTTCGCGGTGGCGGTCGTGGCGGGTTTGGATTCAGGATTCGGTGTGGTGCTCATTGGTATTTTTTTAGGCGCGCTAGAAAGTCTCACCAGCTTTTATGTGGGCAGCGGTTGGCGCGAAGCCCCTGGGCTTATTTTGTTGATATTGGCTTTGGCGTTGCGCCCTAATGGCGTGTTTGGTAAAGCCGCTATTGTTAAGGTCTAAAGGAAGCTCAGCATGTTGAAACGGTTTTTATGGTTGCGTGGCGCGGAGATTTTTGCCTTGTTGTTATTGGCTGCCGTGCCGCTGTGGGTGAGTAATGCTTACGCTTTAGGCTTGCTCACTTTGCTGGCGATTTACGGCATTTTGTTGATTGGTTTAGATGTTTCGGTCGGTTATTTGGGGCAAGTCAATTTAGGGCATGCAGCATTTTTAGGCTTGGGCGCATATGCCGCTGGATTGTGCGTCACGTTGTTGGGCTGGGGCATGGCGGGTGCGCTGGCGATGAGTGTGCTGGTGGGGCTGCTGTTTGGCGGGCTGTTAGCATTGCCTGCTTTACGCCTTGCAGGGCCTCAATTCGCTTTGGCAACTTTGAGTTTTTCGGCATTAACGACCACGGTGCTCAATGAGTGGGAAGCCTTGACGGGCGGAGCGCAAGGTTTGTCTTTAGCGCGTCCGCCTTTGTTCGGTACGAACTTAACTGCGCACGGTTTTTATTGGCTGTGTTTAGTGTTGCTAGGCTTGGTGTGGTGGGTGATGCGTAATCTGCTTGCATCGCAATGGGGACGGGCATTTGAAGCCTTACGCGACAGCCCGATTGCGTGTGATGCAATGGGTGTTGGCACTTATCGTCATAAGGTTGCAGGCTTTGCCTTTGGCTCTGCTTTGGGCGGCTTGGCGGGCGGACTGTACGCTTTTAATTTTCAGTATTTACAGCCGCAAAGTTTTACTTATGAGCTGATGGTGATTTTGTTGTTAGGCGTGGTGTTAGGTGGACGCAAGAGTTTGTGGGGCGCATTTTTTGGCGCGTGTTTAATCGTATTGCTACCGAATTTATTATCCAATCGCTTGCTGTTTGAAATGATTGCAGCAGCTGGATTGCTGATTGCTGTTATCGCGGGTGCGCGGGCTTATCGCCACAAAACCCAGCAAATTTTTCAAAGCCTTGCACCTATTTTTGCCATGGGTTTGTTAGTGATTGGTGGTTTGCTGGTGGAGAACACCGAAAACTGGCGTAAGGCGATTTTTGCCTTGATGTTGTTCTCGGTGGTTGTGGGACTACCCGATGGTGTGATGGGGTTTGTCGCAACATTTTTAGTGCGTAGCTTAGGTATCGTACCTGCGCGCATTGAGCCTGCTGCCCGCCTGGATGCGGTGTTGAACCAACCAGTAAGTGATGCAAAACCGTTGCTCGAATTAAAAAATTTGCGCCGTTATTTTGGTGGCGTGAAAGCCGTGGACGATATTTCACTCACAGTACGCACTGGGCAAGTGCATGGCTTAATTGGTCCGAATGGCTCAGGAAAAAGCACCTTGGTGAATGTTGTCTCTGGTTTGTACGCGCCGACCGGCGGGGAGATGTTGTTGCAAGGCGTAGCGTTGCCTATGGGCAGCTTGCTCAAAGTGTCGCGTGCTGGGGTGGCGCGCACTTTTCAAAACTTACAACTGTTCGGTGAATTGTCCGCAATAGACAACGTGATGGTCGCGCTAAAGGATGTGTACCGTACCCCATTAGGCTTGCTGTTATTGGGTTTGGCGGCGGCAGATGAGCGTGTAGCACAAGCTGAGGCGATGGCTTTGTTAGCACTGGTCGGGCTGCAAGATGAGGCGCGTAGTCTCGCTAAAGATTTAACCTACGGCGCACAACGCCGCTTAGAAATTGCCCGCGCCTTGGCGCGTAAGCCTGCGCTATTGATTCTCGACGAACCCGCAGCAGGGCTTGCCAAGCCTGATGTACAAACGCTAATTGTTCTAATTAGAACCATACAGGCGCGCGGGATTACGATTGTTTTGATCGAGCACCACATGGATGTGGTAAGTGAGTTATGCGATGTGGTCACTGTTTTGGATGGCGGAAAAATTATTGCCGAAGGCTCGCCTGAGTACGTTAAGCGTGATTCAAAAGTGATTAAAGCTTATTTGGGCGTGGTGCAAGAAGAGTTTGCTGAGCCGCTATCAGGAAAGGAGTTACCTGCATGTTAATCGTAGAAAATTTACACGCAGGCTATGGCGCGAGTGAAGTGCTCAATGGCGTATCGCTACAGGTTAAAGCGGGCGCGGTGGTCGCGTTAATCGGGGCAAATGGTGCGGGCAAAACCACCACCATGCGCGCCATATCTGGGATGATAAAAGTCGCGCAAGGCAGTGTAAGGCTAGATGGTAAAGAGGTGCACGGGCAGGGTGCTGCGAGCATTGCTAGGGTCGGTCTAGCTCACTCACCCGAAGGGCGCAAAGTGTTTGCGCCACTCTCGGTAGAAGATAATTTATTGCTTGGTGCATACACGCGTTTGCCCCATTTTTTTGGCTTTCGCCGCGAAGCGCAAGCAGGCTTGGATAAGGTATATGCACTGTTTCCGCGCTTACACGAACGACGCGGACAATTGGCTGGCACGCTATCGGGCGGCGAGCAACAAATGTTAGCCATTGCGCGCGCTCTGATGGCGAACCCCAAAATTATCTTGCTCGACGAACCGTCGATGGGGCTTGCCCCCGTCATTGTGCAAGAAGTATTCAATATCATCGCGCAACTCAAACAAGCAGGTATCACGTTGTTGTTGGTCGAGCAGTTTGCCAAACGCGCGCTCGTTGTCGCGGACTACGCATATGTGATGGAGCACGGACAAATCGCGCTAGCAGGTACGCCCGCTGAGCTGAGTCAAAATGAAAAAGTATTGACGGCCTATTTGGGATAAATCTTTGCAGCAACTTTAATGCGGATTTTGTTGAGAGAACTTCTTAGTCTGTGCTAGAATTCGCGCCGTTGTTTTGACTGGCAACAGTGACAAAACACACTACAACAAGAGCCTCATCGGTTCTGCAAGAACACTCGCCCGAGTGGTGAAATTGGTAGACACAACGGACTTAAAATCCGTCGCTTAGGTAAAACTGGCGTACCGGTTCGATTCCGGTTTCGGGCACCAACACCAATAGATACAAGGATTTAACTACTTATATCTACCTAGATTTACCCAGCCTTACTTTCTTCAAGTGGTTATTCAGTGCGGGACAATTGCGGGATTCCCGCACTTTTCTACCTAAAGCTACTTTGAACTACCTAAAAGCCTCACATGCCTTGTTTTATAAGGCTTGCGGGGCTTTTTTGTTTTGTGGCTTTAGTTTTTTGATGGAGTGCTGAAAAAGTGCGGGATTTTTGCAATCGTCCCGCACTTTTCATTTTTGCACACTACCCGCGCTGACAACCCCCACCGAACCCAATGACAGCAAGGCTTTCAAGCCTTCAGTTGCTGGCCTGCGCCGACCAAAAACCCATCAAACCCAATGACAGCAAGGCTTTCAAGCCTTTCATGGCGCGCTACTGGCGGGCGCGGCGGCTGGGCGCAACAAAAAATCTAAATTATTTGTGGTGTGATGAAAAAAAGTTTGGGAGGGTGATAGGGCTGAAAAGCCTTTATTCATATAGGAAACAGTCAATTCATTGCACTTATTGATAAAGGAAACAAGGGGTTATATATAAAAACAGCTTGAGTTAAATTTATAGGTAGAGATAATAGCTGTGTTCCAAGAGCTTTCACAATTTGGAAATAGAAAAGGCGATTAACGTTGATATTGCCTAATCGAAATTATTAAAAGTTGTTTTGGAAATTCGGTCAGCCGCTGGCGCTGCGAACAACTTAAAAATAGTTAGCTAAAAATAATTTTTTAGTGGGTTGCTATTTTTAACCTTCCCCCACCTTGAGCCGCGACGGTAATTCCTACAAGCGCAGCCAATCGACAAGCCCAATTTAGCAGAAGTTAATAACTTAGGCGAACTGAATCTGGAGCTTGTCATGCCTAAAAATCTTGCTTTACCTAGCCCGTCAGTGGCGATCACCCAAGCCTTATTTATCCGTCCAGTTGTAGCAGGATCGGTTGTCAGCCTTAAACCGCAGACCGTTTTCAATCACATACAAAATGGCAAGTTTTTTCTGCCACTCTACGAAATTGCTGGCCGCCGCTTGTGTAAACAAAGCGATTTGGACAATTTCATCGCCAACCTAAAACCGATTCAGACTACTCCTGCTACCAAGACCAAACGTCGAGTAGGCCGCCCTACCAAAGCCGCTCAAATCGCCGCTGCTGCTGCAAAAAGTGGGGGTGCGCAATGATGAACGCCGCCTTGTCGATTCAACAAAAAAATGACATTGAAAAACTGTACAAATTTCGCATTCATGAAGATTTTACAGAAGACATGCGCCAATTCGCGGCGGTCGAAATTCTTAGCAAAAACAAGCCATTATCTGCTGCAATGGGTGCGGCAAAGTGCCAATTAAAACGTGATGAAGCAAACGCAGGCATCACCCCGCCGCACTGGAAAAAGAGTGAGAAGTTAGAACGAAAACAACGTGTTGAACTTGCAAAACAACGCAGAGACTTTAAGAAAGGGGGACTTGCGCCCGACTTTGAATATCTAGATGCCGACCCAGCCGACGAAAAATTGGGTTTGCACGAAACTTTGGCCGCACCAAAACCCACCAAAATCGCGCTTTGGAGGGTTGCAGATCTGGATGAGGCAATGGAGCAAACTTTGAAATTTATGAGTCTTGGCGGCGCATCAATTGGTAGGTCGATGGGGCTGACACCTCGGCGCGGCCAGCAAATATCCGTTGGATTTATTGAGAAATTGGTAAATGAAGAGGCAGTTTTGTGTGGTGCGCCAGGGCAATTTGGATTGAATTTTGGGGGTGGAAAATGAGCCATTACCAAAACCTACTGGCGCGTTTAAGTAATGTAAGAAAAACACCCGCGCGCGGCAACCAACTTGAATCGCATAGAGCAAATTGTCCAACTTGCGGACACTTCGACAACCGCTTAAGCCTTGCAAAATCAAGCGATGGGGCAATTTTAATGCATTGTTTCGGAGGCTGTGAATCAATCGAAATTTTGAATGAAATCGGCTTAGATTTTACTGACTTATTTGATGAAAAAGACTATCAAAAATCGCGTTTTGTGGATGGTCGCGGTATCGGTGTTGGTGGTTGGGCGAGCGCAATTCACTTAACTAATTCGCTAAATATCAAAGCGTTGTCTTTTTCACTCAATCCAACTCAGGAAAATCTAGACAAATTTTTGCAAAGCACGGCTGATTTTAGGCTGGTTGCGATGGAATCAATTAAAAAAGGGAGTGCGAAATGAGCGCGCTCGACGACATCCCTTTTTTGAATGAACTGCCAATAGTTGCAAACAAAAATAACGCACTACCTCGCGTCACATTAACTGAGTCGGCGGCTCGACCCGTGTTGGATTTTGTCTTGCCAGGCCTTTTAGCTGGAAGTGTTGGAATGATAGTGGGCCAAGGAGCTATCGGAAAATCCTACTTGGCACTCCAAATCGGCTTGTCGATGGCAACAGGCGCGCCAGTTGCTGACGGGCTTTGGGATATTCCAAAAATAGGCAAAACGTTAATAGTCATGGGCGAGGACGACACACAAATTTTACAAGAACGACTTTATTGGATTAGACAAGCGGCGAATTTAACAGATGAGGAAGCCTCAAAAGCTGACCTTTTATTGGATGTGCGATCGGCGAGAGGTTTTGATATAAGAATAATCCAAAAAACGCGCGACGGCTTTACAAAAGGTCCGTTTTTTGAAACTTTGCTGAGTCTTTGCAGCCAGCAACGCCTTGTAATCATTGACCCACTCCTGTTTTTGAATGGAGGAGGTAATGAAAACGATAATGGGGCGGCGGCGGTTTTGATGAGTTATCTATATCAAATTTGTAGAGAAACTGGCTGCACGATTATCTTGTTGCACCATGTTGGCAAAGGCGGCGGGGATGGAAAAGAAGACTGGACTGCGGCGCGCGGCGCGTCGGCTTTTACGACTTCGGTGCGCTGGCAAGTCAACATGACACCTTTAAATAAAGAACAACTTGCCGAATTTGGCATTGATGAATCATTAAAAAATAGTTGGGTGAAGGTCGCAATAGTCAAAGCAAATTATGGTGATGCGGGCGAGCCAAAACTGTTAAATCGAGGGAAAGGTGGCGTTTTGAGCTGGTTAGATAAAGTAAAGAGTATTGCTAAATCGGCATCGAATTATCAAAAAGCAGCGCAACCAACAAAAAAAGGAGTTGTAAATGATGAAAACGATTGGTAAAAATGGATGCGTAAACTTAATGACCTCGCCAGTTCTGGCAAGTCGCTTGCCAGTTTTCTATCCATCCCTCAAAAAAGGAAAAACCGACTGGCATGTAAAAAATGTATACGGCGAGGTGAAAGTTTCAGGAAATTTGACACAGATTCATCGAAATTTGCTCGATGCGATTTTTGCGTTTTCGATTAAAACTAGAGAATTTGAAAATGGAAGTATGGAGTTGTTGGTCGATCCATTTCAAATTACATCTATCACAAAATCGGACCGACACCATGAATGGCTGCTCGAAAAATTGTATGAAATGAAAATGGCAAACGTCGAATTAACAGACGCAAAAGGGCTGCGGCATTGGGGTGGCATCGTTTCCGAATGGCGCGAAGCCAACATTTCAAAAAGTCTGCCAGGCGGGGCCATGACAGGCGAAAGAAAATTTTATGCGATAACGATTAGCAGTGTGTGGATGCGACTTTATAAAACGTCACTAACCGTTAATTACAAAGAATTTATCGGTGAAATATCTTCATTAAAAAGTGGTGTTCTACAAGCAATTGCGCGACATTGCTTAACACACCAAGAACTTAACAAGAAGTTAGATGAATTACTAATGGAGCTGGGCGCAATTAATGAAACGACAAGTCGGACTCGAAAATATGAAATAAGCAAGGAGGTTCGGGATGCTGACCTATCAAAATTTGGAATTACCATAAAAAACGATGTTGTTTTCTATAAAAAACAAGAATCGGTAAAATTTTTGAATGGTAGCCAAGATTAATTAAAAGCAGAAAAATCACCAAAAAAGCAAAGCCACCTTCTCCCCAGAAGGTGGCTTTTGTTTAATCTAAAAAATATGGTGTCCGCCTATATCCACGGAGCGTCCGCCTATATCCACGGAAAATCCGCCTATATCCACGGGTTTCCAAGTTATTCAAGAGCTTCAAGCTCTTAATCGGGCTTGGCTTTGTGCCAGCCCTTGTTACTACAAAATCAAAGTCAAAACCTTTTGTTTTAATCGGATGCGAGGGCGCATCCTAAGTTTTTTTCGCGCAAGAGATAAGATTAAACGCCGAACCAACCAATTCCGATTCACTAAAAACAGCAAGTCGCATTCCTTTGCGCGTCCTTCCCTAAAGTCGCGCCCCCGCGACTGGTCATCATCATTCTATTAAACAAAACCACCCTCGCGCGGTCGCCCCTGAGGGGCTGCGCTGTAGTCTTCAGCGCAGCCAAGCCGCACTACATTACTTAAAGTTCTTCGAATCAATCGCAGCTCTGAAAATTATCGTCCCCGCTTGGCTCAATAGGCGCGCTTGCGCGTCTGAAGACTACAGCGTAGCCTTGGGGGGCGTTAAACGCAAGGGGGATTGAGGATTAAAAGCCCTGCATATCACTCCCCATCAATCACCCTCCCCAACCGCCACCCTAAAAAGTGGCGTTTTTTTCGTCCAAATTTCGCACCACCCTCCCTTATCACTATCCAAAAAGAAATCGTCTTTTTGGACAAACGCAACAAAACAAAATAGGAGTTTTACAAATGAAAAAATCACTTATCGCAATCGCCATCCTCTCAATGTTTACAGGCGCGGCAAATGCCGCTGAAGCCGTTTTAATCGACGACAACGCATCAGTAGGGCAGTCGCAGCTTCAAAAAGCCAAAGACGCTCAAAACTATTTTGAAAGTATGCCGCGCGAAATGGTTAATTTTAATTGGATCGGCGGCAGCATCGGCATGTCTAACAAAACCTTCTCAAACCCAGCAACGGCGGGCTTTGGAGTAGGTCAAGCCGCTCCAGTTGGTATCGTTTTTAACAATCCATCCAATTCAAATGTTCAGCCAAATATCAATTTGAATTTTACCAAAGGCGTGGTTTTTAATAGCTTTTCTGGTTCAAAAGTGACGAATTTTGGAGTGGCGGGTGAGGTAAATTTGCTTGCATTAAATAGTCGCCTTATCCCACTTTTCAAAATTGACGGTGTGGTTGTTTTGCCAGGCGAATCGTTGATTTTTATGCCGAATCTTGGCTACAGCGTGCGAACTAGCACAGCGGTCGGGCTGGATGCAATCCATCCGATTTGTGACCAAAACGACTGTTCAGTTTCTCTGAAATTTGGCATTACCAAGTTCAATAAAACTTTCGCAGGTTCGACATTCGTTGCAAATATCGGAATCGTAAAAGCGTTCTAAACCCAGCAACGGCGGGCTTCTCAGCCCGTCATAACCAAATTAAAAGAGAGAAAAATCATGTTTGAAAAAACGAAAAGCAACATCAAAAGTTTTTTGCATCATCAAAAAAACGACCCTGATTATCCGAAGTTGCAAGCAAGTTGGAAGGAAAGCTGGTTAGGTTTAACCCTGTTACTCATCTTTCTATTTCTGGCTTATTCGGTTGGTCGCAGCGACGGTCGTCAGTCAGAAATTGACCAAATCCCACAACTCCAACAAGTCCAGGCGCACCTAGCCGAGGTCGAGAAAGCCTGCCATTTGACTTTTGACACATCAAAAGTCGAGACAGGCGCGACAGGGGCAGGCAAATGAAAACGAGCCTTGTAAACCGTTTAAGAGAAGCCAAGAAGCCAAAGCCAGCGCGGGTTTTATCAATAATTTTTATTACCTTGGTTTTTCTTCAACTTTGGCAATTCCTAAAATTCGCCGCTGACCAAGTTGCAAAACTTTTTTAATTCTAAATTTCGTCATACACCACCTTAATAGTAGCAGGTCAATCGTCCTGCTAAAACCTAACAAAAATTGAAAGGCAACACCATGAAAACCACCGTAGAAAAATTGCAAGAACTCTCTAACGACTTTGACAAATTGACCGATTTTGAGTCTGGATTTGTCAAAGATAACCTCGTCCGAGTCGAAAAATACAACGACGAAACCCGCTTTAGCCAAAAGCAAACCGCCGTTATCGACAAGATTTACGAAGAGCGCATTGTCCAAAACAAACCTAAAAAGGGCTAACCAAAATGACCAATCCTGCTTTCAAAATGAGCTATGCAGAAAAGCAGGAGCGGCACTCCCAAAAAAGGGCGTGCCTGCTCCAGTTTTTAGCAAGCGGCGAGGTTTACACAACCTTACAAGTGGCCGCCCAACTGTTAAACGCATCGGAGCGCACTACCTTACGTTTACTTCAAAAACTGGTCGAAGAAAAGCTGTTAAAAATCGACTTAAAAGTGATGCCGCATACAAATTTGAAGTTGTATGGCGTATCGGAACATGGTTTAGCAATGACTAAAAACGCTAACCAAAAAGCTAAACCGTTCATGTTGTCCAGAACGAATCCAAGTTGGGTGCAACACCACATCGACGGCCAGCTTATCCGCATAAAAGCTGAAGCGAACGGATGGAAAAACTACCTGCCCGGAAAACTTTTGATGGTCGAAAACGCCGCGCGCCTCAAAAAATTGCCCGACGCGCTGGTGTCGCGCCCCGATGATCGAAAGGTTGCAATCGAAATTGAGCGGTACGTCAAAAGTCGCAAAAGAATGACGGACGTGATAGCCGCTCACCTCTCTCAAATAATCGAGAAAAAGTATGACTTCGTTTACTACTTCACCCCTCATAAACCCGCGCTGGATAGGGCTTTTGCGGCGGTGCAGTTCGTGGCAATGGATACTAAAAAAATCCAATTAAACGATACACATCGCGCACGTTTCAAGACTTTTAATTTATCTAAATGGAATGGAGAAATGTGATGGGACAAATATTTTTAGGCATTTTAGTCGTGACACCAATCGCGGCACTTGTTTTGTTTTTTTCTTTAGAAGGCAAGCAAGAAATCAAGCACGAGCAGCGGCTACAAAACGCCACGCAAGCCTTGGAATCAAAGAAATTCGACGATGAATTTAGTGACGCGTGGAACGGCAAACCAAATAAAGAAGTGCGTAAAAATCGCGCCGAAGCGGTCGCTGTATTAAAGGCAGAAGTCGCAACCGCCAAAGGTAAGCGGGACGAGTTGGATAAGGTGTTTGACGACGCGGCGGACGACATGAAGGACACGATTAGCGAAGAGAACGATCGTCTTAAAAAGATTGCCGTCAAAGCAAAAGAAAACGCAAAAGGAGTTGAGGAATGAAGCCGCGCTGCGTGACCTGTAGTTATTGCATTCCTTGTCAGATAAAGGCAAAACCGCCTTTATCAACATGCGGAAAAACGGGCCAACCTAAACAGGAAATGCACTGCGAAAGAGGCTGCGAACACTACTCAATGTTACACCCCTATCTAATTGCAGAACGTATTAAAAACCATCCATTCCCCAAATAAAAGAAGGAAAAGACATGAAAAAAATACTAATTATTGCGTTGTTTTTACCAACAATCGCAGTCGCAGACCCATCAATTTCAAGCGACGCTGGTCGAAGTATCGACAACAGCCAATCCAACTCGATTAAAAACGACAAAAGTTTGAGTGCAGACAAAAGCCGAGGCCAGCGGCATTCAGATTCTGATAGTCGAGAGCGCGCCCGCGAACAGTCATTTTCGCGCAGCCACAGTGAAAAAATCGGGAGTTCAGCGGAACGGTCAAAAAGTTACAGTAGTGACATCAATATAAATGGCTTATTACTTCGTGAATTTACAAGCCGATATGAGCGAAACTATCAAGGTAGTGGCGCGGCGGGTGAGTATTTTTCGGCGTGCCAAACCATGTTAAAAGCTCTGCCAAACTACCCAACTTATAACGTCCACAGCGGTGCGGTCGAGGGGAGAGATAGCGTAGAACGCAGCATGTCTTATGGCGAAAACGTGCCTCCGCAGGCCAACGCGCGCGAGCCATATTTGTCTCGGTATGCCCAGTGCAGGATTACTACAAGCTATTGGCTTAGCGAAGCAGGTGACCGAACGACAAGCCAATCCATTACAACCGAAAACGAGGTACAACAAAAAATCCGAGACACTTTTGTAGCTATGGATAGCGAACCCTATCTATTTCAAACCATCCGTCAAAAAGCCCGTGAAACATGGGCGAACGCCGATTGCAGCGGTTCACAAATCGAAGACTTCAAACACTTCAAAAGTCCAGCATTGAGGTGCGGCGTATTCAGTTTTGAAGGCAGCGACATCGAGGTTGATTATCGCAAAACTTTGTCTGAATCCACCATAAACGGAAGAAGCTACAAAATAGCCATAAACGCGTCGGAAAACCAAAGCGTAGGTGTGGATGATTCAATCAGTAAAGATGCGCGTACAAGCCGTTCAGAGCGCGCAGGCGACAGCAACGAGCGCTACACAGAATCGAAAAAAACAGCGAGCTTATCAAAGTCGAAATCAATGGACAAATCCAACTCTTCAAAAGTGGATCGGTCGTCAGGCAACAGCATGAACGCCACACCTTCTAAATAAATTTCGCACCCCACCACCTAGTAGATGCAGCGTAAAAAACTGCACTATTTTTTTAACCAAAAAGGAAATTCAAATGAAAAAGTTTAATGCAAAAAAATCAGTTCTAGCCGTCGCGCTTGTCGCAACTTTTGCTTCACAAAACGCAAGCGCATGGGAATGGTGGGCGAACGACGCCGACCACAAAACGGTAGCTGGCGCGCTGCTTCTGTCGGCGGCAACGACAGGATTGTCCGGCGGAGCATTCTCAATTTTATTCGGTGTGTATGCGCTTGGGAAAGGGATGGAAATTGTCGGAAAAGGAACGCCAGAAGAGCAAGAGGTGCACCGAAAACGCGTGAATAGCGGCTTAGTTTTATGCAGCAGTCGAGTTTGGCATGAATCAAATACCGGCCAACTACAAAGCGGTCAGTATTCTCACTTTACTACCGATTATGACCAGCCAATGGCCAGCGAATTATCACCAATCACACCAACATTTACAGTTGCAGAAACGAAGCGTTATCTTAAAAAATCATTCAGCGATAAATGTAACAAAGCCAATGTTGGATACACGACTGACAATTTTCACAAAGAACTGAACGCCAGTCCAGATTCTGAATACGCACTGGGTTTGAGTTGCACGGCAGTCGGGGAGCGTGGCAATGCTCTCGAAATCTACGACCTGGCTGAAAGCGATGTTGTGGCAGGTGCGTCATACCATTTCCTAAAAAATGGATATATTGTAAAAAACAGAAACGGCACGGGTGAAAATTGCGTGGATGTATGGGCGGATGATTGGGCAGTCGCCGACTTCCTTAAAAAGGAAAAAGAGAGCAACAAGATGGACTAAAAAACCGAGGTTTATTCCTTTTCCAAAGTTTCCACCACTCCAAAAAAGTGGTGGTTTTTTTCGTCCTAAATTTCGCCCCACCCCACCTATTACTTGCAGTCGAATTGATTGTAAAAAATACTGGAGAACACCATGAGCATCGAAAAACTTCTCAAACAAAAAACAGCCATCGAAAATCAAATCATCAAAGCAAAACTGGTGCAAAAAAATCAGGCGCGAGTTGAAAAGCTGGTGCTGAAAATTCTGCAAAAGCACCCAGATTTTTTTACGCTTAACGTAAAAATCATTGAGCAAAATTTGAATGATTTTTTGTCCGACACCGTAAAATCCCACACCAAAAATCGAACGTAATCTTGGCAGATTATCGTCAGATTTTTGATGATCATCGGAGAGCAACATCACCACGGGCAACGCTAATCGCGCTGCCCGTTTTGCTTTCTGCATGATTATCGTGATGCGCGAGCGTGTAACGCTTGGATGATTATGCAGGGTGGGCTGCGCAACAACATGGCGCAACCGAAACAAGTCAAAGACAACGTCAAAAGCCAAGACAACGGCAAGGTCAAAGACACGAAGACCATAAGAACTCGGCTACGCCGTCCCTGTCGGGCACGTTCTTATTGCCGCGCTAGGGCGCGTCTCTTCTAAAGTCAAAATCAGTGTCCCCGCTTCGCGGGCAACCTCTTTTGGCGCGCATCACTTCGTGATTCGGCACATAAGAAATCGCTGCGCTCTTTCTTATTCAAAAAAGGTTGCCCGCGAAGCTAAAGCTTCTTTGGGACACGGGGCTGCGCCCCCCACTAATGGTCGGCACGTGGGTGCCTAAAAATAACGACGCTTCGCTGTTATTTTTTCCATAAGTGGTTCCCCCCGTCATTGTCCAAAACTCGCTAGGGCGAGTTTGTGTTCAATGATGCTGCGGCAAGACGGTTTGAGTGTCGATTGCTGCGCAATCTCACTCTGCACCTTTGCCTTGCACCTTGCTCAATTTTTTGGGCGTGTCCTTCGTCCACTTCAAAAATTGGCACGGCTCTAAAATCAAAAGCCAAGTCAAACCCAACGTCAAAATCCAATCAAAACCGTGGGCTTTTTAAGCAAAATTAAGTAGCCAATTTAATCAAATTCCAACAAAAATAATTGCAAAGTGCGCAACAAATCTAATCAAAAGCCGCGACATAATCAAACAAAATTATCACAAAAATCCATCAAAATTTATCGCGGGCATACACAAAAATCTCCACAATAATTGCATCAAATTTTATGCGCGACGGTCAATATATGGGCTAAGAATCCGAACAAAAAATCCTCACCGTGCAGACCAAATTCCAATCCAAAAACTAACCGGCTTCGCCGTAAAGCAACGTCAAAATCGTCGCCTTCGCTCCTTAAGCAACTTCGTTGCCTAGCTGACTGGCTTTGCCAGAAACCTCAGCGGCTTTGCCGCAAATCTAAGCGGCTGTGCCGCAAAATCGGCGTATCCACGCCTCACGCTTGCAGCGAGCCTAACCGCCTTCGGCGTAAGTCAAAACCGCACGTCAAAATCCATGTTGTGCAAATAAAAATTACATCAAAGTCGCGTTCAATTATTGCGAAAAAACATCGCCATTACTTGAGAAAAGGCTAAGGGACATTCCCAAAAAAGAAGTCGCGTGCGCGCCTTATTTGTTGTGAAAGTCCCCGACAAATTTCGCACCACTTCACCTAGTAATAGCAACAAAACAACTTACTAGGAGAGCCAAAAATGTTTGAATTCGCAACGCTGTTTTTACTCAAATCACTATTCTTTTTACACCAAGATTTGTTCTGGCTTGGTGTTTTAAGTAGTGGTCTTTTGATGGCTTGGAATGCGGGAGAAGACCATCCAATAAAACGCATCTTTTATTTAATTGTCGGGCTAGTTTCATTCTTCCCGCTAGCGTCTTATTTTGCAATTCCGTATGCCGCACTGTTATCAGACTTACACCCCAAACACTCAAATTTATATCTGGGCGCGTGGGGTTTATGCGTTATTTTCGGATGGGCTGCCGTCATTTTTTGGTTGCGATATGGCGTGCCAGCGGTCGATGTTTTGCAAGAGAAAGTTACGCGAAGAACGGACTTGGAACGCAACAAAAAAACCGACGTGCGCGAGATAGCCAAGCACCTGCCGACCGAGGCGTTGAAGTTCGATCCACTCAAATTTATTGATAAAAAGTGCGGTGTTTTATTGGGACTGGACGAGAAAAAAGAGCCGACTTATATCGAGTTTGGCGGCGGCACAAGTGCGCCACACGTTCAAGTTATTGGTACAACGGGTGCGGGTAAAGGCGTGTCGCTTGGTGTGATGGCAAGCCAGTTTTTAGAGCGTGATGAAGCGGTATTTTTTTGCGACCCAAAGAATGATGAATGGGCACCGAGCGTGATGTTTGATGCCGCAAAACGGATGGGTAAACCTTACGCTTACCTCAATCTAAACCGCCCAAATGGTCCGCAATTTAATCTGTTCGAGGGCACGACCGAAGACGAGGCGTTTGAGTTGTTTCAAGCGGGCTTTAGTCTGACTGAAAAAGGTGATGCGAGTGACTTTTATGGCATCGAAGACCGCGCAGAAGCTGGTAAAACCGCTGAGTTAATTGCTCGTGACAATCTCACTATTTCGCAGGCGTATTCGATACGAATGAGCCAGCTTTCCAGTGATGACGGCGGCGGCGAGGACGTGGCTAAAAAGTTTTACGGCAAGCTGCGGGAAATGGCGATGACCCCTTCCATCAATGCAAAATCAGGCGGTGTATCGCTAGCTAAAATCATTGAGGGCGGTGGTTGCGTTTATGTCGTCGGTTCGATGCGCAACGACATTGTAAAAACTGCGCAGCGCATTCTTTTAGTTCGCTTAATTCAACTTTGCGAACGCCGCGACCGCATGGCGGGCGAACTGCGTAAAGTCTGCGTGATTTTGGATGAAGTGAAATACCATTTGTCGCGACCAGCCTTGGAAGGACTGGGGGCGGCGCGCGATAAAGGAATGCATTTGGTGTTGGCACATCAATCGTTGGGCGACCTTAAAGACTGCACCAAAGATTTGAATCCTGACGCGGTGGTTGATGCGGTGGTAGAAAATTGCCGCATCAAAATTTGCTACAAAGTGCAATCGCCAGTGACCGCCGAATGGCTTGCGCAAATGAGTGGCACGATTCAAGTGGATGATGAATCTCGGCAGGTTAAAAAGAATCTTGCGCAGGCTGAAACCGTTGAAGGTGCGCGCTCAATTCGCCAAGCTGACCGCTATTTTATAGATGAAAATATGCTGCTGAACTTACCGCCTCAAGTGTCGGTTTTGTACGGCGCGGGCTTGCCTAAATTTGTGTCTATCCAACCGTTAAAAGTCCCCAAATCGCCCGAAGCGATCCGCATTGTGATTTGCGAGTCAGGTATGGGAAAAACGGCAGAGGACAAGCTGAATGAGTTGGAGGTGATTGAGGATGCGGCAGCGGATGAAGGATTGCCGATGCTGGATTAGTTGCGTGTACATTCTTTTGTACATACAATCCACCCTATGAAAGCCAATTCTGATCCTGTTTTTAATCAATACGCCGACATGGATTTTAGCGATGCTAAACCCGTCGCTAAAGTGCCAGCCTTGGTAGCCCTACAAGCTGCTCAGGGTGGTAAGTCGCGCATCACCATGCGAGTTGATAATGCGACCTTAGCTATTTTTAAGGCGCGTGCTGAAATGATGGGTGGTAATTATCAAACACTGATGAATGAAGCGTTGCAACAGTTTGCGCAAGGTCGCACCTTGGCGGACGTGGTGCGCGAGACAATCAAGCAAGAACTCCGGCATACTCATGCCTGATTAGTTGTTCAGAAAAGTAAAAAAGCCCAGCTAGAAATAGTTGGGCTTTTTGCATCTAGTTAATACCCAACCTCTAGCTGATGCCGCACTGCTACGATGATTGCGGTGTCACCATCAAAGTGATAGAGCGCGATATAACCGCTCCCTCCAAACGGAATAGGCAACTCGCGGTATTCAGCATCCATTTCTTCGCTAGGTCGTCCAATTTCAGGATGTTGCGCCAAAATGTTTACGCTTGAGCGTATCGTTTTAACGGCCTCACGCGCTGCGAGGCCGTTTTTATTTGCTAAAAAATGATAAACGCGTGCAATGTCTGCCAGTGCGTCAGGCGACCAGATTAAACGTGACATGCAGGGGGTGGAACATCTTGGCCTTGTTCTAACTGTGCTAACCAAGCATCGGCTTCATCGTGTGTCAGATGCAAGCCAGTCATTTGATATTCTTCCCATGCGCGAATACCATCTTGCCTAAACGCCTCACGCTTTTCTTCGCGCTCAACATACTCGTTAATCGCGTCCAACATCACACGATGCGGCGTGCGATGTCGCGCATCGGCTAAACGCTTAATGCGTTCTTTAATATCCTGATCGACTTTAAGTGTGGTCGGACGCAATAAGGCAATTCCCATTATTTTTCCAATACTGAAAAGTTAAAGTATTACTAAGTAACACTTTACTAGATTCAAAGTTTATTGGCTAGCGTTGCTGGCTTCAGCCCACATCGCAAAATTATAAATAAAAATTCCAGCAAAAAGCCCGTTACTAGAACGGGCTTTTTGCTGACTTAAATACTCCAATAGATACTTTAATACCGACTGTTAGTCTTTAATTTGCTCTTTATTGTCTTTTTTGTACGACACATTCGTCACCAAATTTTTGTCGTCCACGGTCACGACCAAAAGGTAGTTATTGTGCATAGTCAAAATCCCCGCAAAGCGGGCGTAGGTGTAGGCATACACCAAGCCGCGACTATTCTTTTCTTTCACCACAGGATAAATCACCTCGCCAGAAGGCTTACCCATCAAGGCGATTACGTCGTCTGCCGTGCTTTTTCCTTTTTGAATAGAGGTAATTTTTTTGACATCGAACTCGGTGTTCTCGCCATCCATCGTGCTGTTAAATTCTTGCCCCACCATAGTGTCGTTGAACAGCGTGTAGCTCAACCAACGCTCAGGGATAATCAAACCCCAAAATTTTGCGCCGTCGTTGTAGTAATAGCTCAACGATTTAACCGTTTCGCCATTCAATTTAACATTATCGTTTTGTGCTGTTGGCTTGCCTGCCAATTTAATGATGTCCGCGCTAGTTGATTTGCCCAGCGTCAGTGACTCAGCGGCTGGACGCACGAAGTTTGAGGCACAGCCACTCAAGGCGACCACAGTGGTTATTGCTGCGATTAGATGAATCAGTTTCATTATTTATTTCCTTTTAGAGTTGCAAAAATTTATATCAGTTATTGGATTTTACGAATCATTTGGTGGTCACCTACATACAGCTTTGCGCCATCTGAAGTTATGCTAAAAGGCTCACCTCCCCAAGCCCCCAACCATCCAGTGCCCAAACCAGCAGCAGTACCAACGCCATCTTTTTGCCCTATACCACCGCCAGCTAAAGTTGTTACAACGCCTGTACCTATAACTAACTTTCTTACTCTTCTGTTGTCCGTTAAGTATAAATTTGTTCCATCTGTTGCTATAGCAGTAGGTAAATTGAAGAGAGCTGCTGTCCCTGTTGCGTCAAGGAAACCGACCGAGATAGAGCCAGCTATGGTAGTGACAGCCCCAGTTGTAATTCCAACTTTTCGGATTGTGCTTGAGTCAACCACATATAGGCTTGTGCCATCCGTGGTAATCCCAGTTGGCTTAAGGAAGGTAGCAGCAGCACCAATCCCGTCAGTTAGTGCAATTACATTGGCTGGATTGCCTGCTAACGTAGTTACCACACCAGTTGCAATATCAATTTTACGAATAGCGCGATTTAACGAGTCAGCCACAAATAAACTAACACCATCAGTTGTAATGCCAGCGGGGCTATTAAAGCGTGCGATGCTTGATGCCCCATCAGCGAAACCACCAACACCACCCACCACAGCAGGAGCAACACCTGAAAACGTTGTAACAACAGTCGTTACTATGTCTATCTTGCGTATGATCTGATTGTCTGTATCTGATATATACAATGATTTCCCGTCAGTTGTAATTCCGCGTGGCACATTAAATGAAACGACGCTTGAACCATAATTTCTTCCTTGCCATGAGCCTGCAATACTTGTTGTTACTCCCGTTGTGAAGTTAATTTTCCGAATCAGGGAGTTGCCGGATGTTAATAACCAGTTGTCCACAACATAAAGATTAGTGCCGTCGGTAGTTAATGCATCAGGAGTGCAAAAACTAGGTGCGGCAAATACTCCCCCCAAAACATTTCCATCCAAAGGGCCACCTGCACAACTACCCATCACAACATTTGGGTACGATACAACCGTTGCGGACAAATTGAGTGCTCCATTCAGTCGTTCACCACCCATTTGCACTCCTAGTGCGACTGGTGTTGGTGCTGGTGTTGGTGCTGGTGTTGGTGCTGGTGCTGGTGTTGGTGCTGGTGCTGGTGTTGGTGCTGGTGTTGGTGTTGGTGTTGGTGTTGGTGTTGGTGTTGGTGCTGTACCGCCGCCGCATCCGAGCAATCCGCTCACGGCTAAACCCAATATAATCTTTTTCATGCTGAAATTCCCTGTGCTACTGCACTTATCAATAAAAACACGACGTAAAAACGTCAAATCTGCATCGCCTAGTGATTCATGGCGAGCACGCTAGTTTGCTGCTGGATGTTGGAGCGGTGAGGCGAGATGCGGAACTATCAGAGACTTGATTTAGTTATTGTTACTTATAGTAGGGGATACTATAGAGCGTCGATTCATATAGGTCAACTGGATAAGCTGCTTAATTCAATTTTATTGAGTTGGCGCAATGGATTACCACCCTTTAGAGCTATTCGGGCAGCACCTGATAGTGTTACGCAAAGCACACGGCTGGTCGCAAGAAAAGCTGGCTTTGGAAAGCGGCTTGGCGCGTTCGTATATCGGTGGTATTGAGCGCGGCCAACGTAATCTAGCCCTCATCAATATCTGCATCCTCGCGCATACTCTGCAAGTCTCGCCCAGCGAGATGCTGAATTTTTTTCCTGAGCAGACAAGTCGCAAAAAATAATCCGCGTATCACGCCATTCAAATTGAATAACTCGGTTCAATTGCACAATTCAATTTCAATTTCAAATTGAAACTCCAAATCAAGCTGACCGAAGCCAATCCCTCAAAACCTCGCAAACCATATAGCTACAATGTTTATCCTCAAATAACACCCATCCAAAATATATGGGTAAATTTCAAATTGAAATTCAAATTGAATTTGAAACGTGTAATTGAATGACACAATTCAATTGGAATACTGCAATTCAACACCGTCAATCCGCAAACGTCGTGTAGCCACACCACGTTAAAACGCGGCAGCGCGCCGTCATGTTGTCGATCTACCGCCTCACCTTCGCCCACAACTCACCTCCTGTACGTTCGACACGCACCATTACGCAAGCCGCATTCAGCGATTTCTCACTAAGCATCCAGTGGTGGTCGCGCGGCTTCGTTGCAGCTCAAAAACATCACGGTAAATCCAACACCCAAATCAAAACCAACACGGCACGTTGATGTAAGCGCGTTGTCGTTTCCCGTCTTTTCGTTACGTTGCCCTGCAATCGCCGCTTTTGTTCATTACACGCCTGTCGCAATCAATCTCAAGTTTCGTTCAAGCCGAGGCTGTGCAGTCGCGCAGGCCGCACCACCTTTCACTTTCCAACTTGCCATTGACTGCTATGCCAGTCGCTACATCGCTTTCAGCGCAGCGGCTCCAAACAGCAGATCAACTTAAAACGAAAAGGAAAAATCATGGAAAACGACAACAACATCAACACAAACAACCCAGTCAAAAGCGCAGCTCACCAAACAGCAGTCATAAAAAGCTACTTCGCACAGCCTTATAACCCTGACGCGGTGGGGTTTTACTTCAATGATTTGGAAAACTACGAAGCACAAGCAGGGGCGTGCTTTGACCGATTTGGCTGTGTGGTTGAAGAATTTGAAATCATGTTTATTGATGGTGACGACGGCGCGTTATTTGAAGCGTGCGGCATCAATCAAGCCAACCTTAAAACATGGTTTGACGACATAGAACCCTTGCAAGAACAAGAGAAAATCGCCTTGTATTACTTGGTAAACGGGGTGGGTTACGTTCTCGCGGATGCGCTGGAAAAAGTCGAAGATGTTTATTTGTACACCGGCAGATTGCAGGATGCGGCGCAAGAATATTTTGAAGATAACTTTGTGGAAAGCGTCCCTGAAAATCTGCGCAGTTACATTGACTACAAAGCCTTTGCGAACGATTGCCAGCAAGGGGGCGACATGGTTGAGTTTGAATACAAAAACAAGACCTATACCGTGACCAATGCCAACGGCATTTAATCGAATCATAAAGGGCTTCGCAGCCCTTTATCTTATTGGCTTCGCGTGGTGTTCGATAACGCCATGTGAGCCAGTAAAAACAGTAACTGCAACGATAGGTATTCGAGGCTAACGGCATGTTGCTACAAACCTTTAATTGATTGCCGTGTTCCCCTTTTTTATGCCTTCGTCGTCGCCAATTTGCTTCAAAGGGGCTGGGCGGAAGCGCAATAGTCACGCCAGGCTACGAAACGCGCAAAAACAAAGGCGCGCGCCCTCTGGGTTGCCTATCAATCGTTTCCAGCGATGAAACCGCTGGAACTGCGATTTCAGTTCAATTTCTTGCCTGTCATGCCTATTGCCCGCCCAAAACGCCCCTTTTCCGCAAACGCTTGGCGAGCGACGACGAAGGCATAAACAAAAAAGGAGAACACAGATGCGCAATCAATTAAACATCGCAACACAAAAAGCCAAGTCAAAGACGAGCTCAAACAAAAGCATGTTGAAAAACCTTTTACCCAACCAAGGGAAAACCATGACCATCAAGTTGATACAGATTTTTTATTACCTCGCCGCAATCATCCTCTCTTTGTTCGGCATGTTCGCTGTAAGCGAATCCGTTGAAGTTACAGATTTTATGAGTTTGGCATTGCTGTTTTTAGTCGCCGAGTGGGTTCAAGAGGAATTTCACTCGCAGCGTTAAATGCCAGGATTTCGCACCACCCCACCTATTTGGTGTGGTGGATGTAAAGCGGTTTAGAGGCTACCGAATAAAAGGCCTCAAAATTAAGGAGAAGCACAATGAAACAAGCATCAAGTAATAAAACCGCAGCAATCTTTATGTTCGCAATCGCGGAAGGCAACACTGGCGTTTCTTTCAACGGTTTGAGTGATAAATCGACTGATCGTCTCGTCGGTTGCGCATCAGATAACACAAAAACCGAAGCTGAGTTTTTGAAAAAAGTGCAAACCTGCGCAATTGTATTCAATGAGTGTATCGACCATGCAATTACTGATATTGAATCGGACATTGCGGCTGAGGATGACGATGGAAAAACCAAGATGAAAGCCGACTTGCTCATTCTTCGCGAAATGAAGAGTTGGACATTTGACGAAAAGGAGCTGGACGCATTAGCCCGCGCGGACTGGGCTGAACATCACCCAGCGTAACAAAAATGGGGTGCGTCACAGCGTGGCGCATCTCTAAGATTTTCCTGCCCTTTTTGGGGTGGGAGATTGCAGTGTAATAACCCCTCAAATGAGTGGTAAATCAAGATTCACCCATTCGGTTGGGTGATTGAAAGTCCAAGTTAAACACTGTATCAAATGTTTAAGTTACTCGCAATCGTAGGCTTATTCGCAGCAGCAACCCACACTTTCCAAAGCCAAACACCAAGTGAGACCGTGGCGCAACTTCAAAAAGGTCGCGCGGAGATGCAAAAGACCGTTGAGGCCGCAGTACCGCACGTCCAGGCTGTGATGGATAAGGTCATTATGCCAGCCGTTGAAGACTTCAAAAGCAGTTCGGTCGCTGCGTTGCAGACCCCGTCCGTTGCAGCGGTAGCTGCGCCTACCAAGGTCGCGACTGTAAAACAAGTTGAGGCTTATGACTGGCGCGATCACAGTAGCGCGAAGAATTGCATCATAAAAGCCAACGGCAACATTGAATGTAAGCAATAAATCAAAGGAAAAACTATGAACGCCATCAACTTTTTGCAATGGATTTACTATTCTTTCTTTACCACAGTCGCGGTAATCGGCATTTTTACAACAAGCCTAGTGGTAGAAATCGCGGCAGTTGTTGTTTTTGGCTTGTATTGGCTGTTTTCGCTGTTGGTCGAAGAGCAATGTAAATATCATTGATATTGCGCGCAAAACCCCTAAGCCGCCCCCGTGCGGCTGGTGATGATTAGGGCTTTACCCTCGATAACCCCCTTGCGTTTAACGCCCCCTCAGGGGGCTACGCTGTAGTCTTCAGCCGCGCAAGCGCGTCATCTACCAAAACGAGTTTTTGCAACCGCTATACAACAAGTATTCCACCAGAATTTAACGCAGGTGCGAACGCAGGTGCGTTCCATGGGCGAACGCAGGTGCGTGGCATCCCTGTAGGAGTCCTACGGGGAATCCTACAGGGAATCCCCGTAGGATAAGCGGGAAGGTTTACACTACACCAGTTGACTTTAACCCCTAATAGGGTAAATAATGCTGCAATGGAAAAACATAAAGCTCATTATTTACTAGGCACAATCAAGGTGCATATTGCCGAGCGGGGCGCGCAGGCGTTTACTTTTACGGCACAGCGCGGCATCGAGGCAATGGGTTTAAGTCGTGAGCAAGGTATAGCCGTGGTACTGGGCTTATCAAGTGCTATGTTGTTCAAGAGCATGACCACCCACAGCGATGTGACAGTTTGGCAGGACGTGTATCACGCGCCTTGCCCGAATGGCAAAACTGCATATATCAAGCTGACGCTGCAAGCGGGTGCGGTGGTAATTCAATTTAAGGAGAAATAAAATGGCTCATGTATGCGTTCAATGCGATACAGGAATTGCGTTAAAGAAAACAACACAAGATGTGCTTGTGCGAGTTAAAAGCGCGTCGGTTACTGTGGCGGCGGTGTCAGGCTGGCATTGTCCTGTATGTGGCGAGATCGAGTACGCCGACAACGATAGCGCAGAGCGTGTGTGGGGTGCTTTAGAGGCGTTGTCCGCGCAGAATTTAGCTCAGGATGCCGCTCTGCTGGCAGCGACACGCCGTCGTTTAAAACTAACTCAAGCGCAAGCAGCAAAACTCACAGGTGGCGGGAAAAATGCTTTTTCACGCTATGAGCGCGGGCAGGCAAAACCAGTGGCGGCGGTGGTCAATTTGTTCAAGCTGTTAGACCGACACCCAGAGTTAATGAAAGAGCTGGCTGTTTAGTAACTTTACTTACTCATCGCCCGCATCTTTTGCACCATATCGCCCGCACGAATGTGCGTGTATCGCCGTAACATTTCAGCCGTCGAGTGTCCTGTGATGCTCATCACCTCATGCATTCCCCAGCCTTGTTCAATTAACCTGCTGGTGAATTCGTGGCGTAGGTCGTGAAAATGCAAATCCACTATTTTGGCGCGCTTGCAGGCAGATGCAAAGGCACGAATCAATCCGTCTTGAGTAACATCGAAAACTGCACCGCCGTCTATTGGGCGAGGCAAGTCCTTAATAATGGCTAAGGCGGGATCGAAAAGAGGGATGGTGCGATTTTTAATTTTGCCAAACGGTGATTTAGTGTCAGGCAAAAACGCAGTGGAATCTTTCAAGCGGATATTCTCCCAGGTCAACCCCACCGAAGCGGCACGAGTGCTGGTAGAAGCCTTGCCAATAATTTCACTTTGTCGCATACCTGTTGCCAGCGCAAAGGCAACAACACGCGGTATGTCCAGATTGCGGCAACCGTTGTTTAGCTCGGTAAACAATCCAACTTCCTCATCCTTGCTAATACGACGGTCGCGCTCTTTGCTACCCGACGGCATACTTATATCTTTTGTTGGATTGCGTAAGTCGTTCAATCCCCATTCCTTGCGTGCGACTTCATAAACGCGAGAGAGTAGGGCGAGTTCGAGGCGGATAGTATTTTCTGCGCGACCTTCTTTACGTCGCTGGTCGCGATGCTTGGCTAGGTGCTGGCCGCTGACTTGCGTAATAGGGAGGCGCGCTATTTCATGCTCTTGCCATTTTGCAAGGCGAGTCAGTTCCTGTTTTTCACCTTTCTTTTTAGACGACTCTTCTTCTGCATATTTAATCAATGCGTCGCGTAGCGTGACAACATCGACTTGGATTTGAACGCGGGGATCTTTCCACGAACCGTTTTTCATGGTGGTTTCTTGTTCACGACCCCAAGCATCCGCATCATCTTTATATGCGAATGTTTTGGATATGCGAGGGTATCCTTTTCGCCTAACCTCGACTTCCCATTGATATTCTCCAACCTTTCTAACCGTCGCCATTTCTAACCTCCAGTGCGGGACAATTGCGGGATTAAATAATAAAATATGATTAAAGCCTTGTCAAATATAGATTCAGCAACGGACTTAAAATCCGTCGCTTAGGTAAAACTGGCGTACCGGTTCGATTCCGGTTTCGGGCACCAACACCAATAGATACAAGGATTTTTTTTACTTATATCTTGCGCACTTTATTTAGCTTGATCCTAAGTGAGTTGAAAACCTTTTAAGCCTGTCATTACAGGATGACTTAAAAGGTTTTTTTTGTTTTTCAAGGGGCGATAATCGTGTGTTTATCTGTGCTCTCGCACTCCTTTAATAAAGCCCATTTTGTACTGGGCTTTATTACCTCGACTTATTTTACCAACTGAAAATCGAGCACCTGCATATTCATAATTAAGCCCGCATCTTGTATCGGTAAAACAATCGCATCAACATCTGAATCGTTGTGATGCGAGTGCCACCAACCAGGCGGGGTGATGAAGGTCGCGCCTTTATTCCACATAGCTTTAATCGGGTTGATGATGTTGCCGTCGGCATCAACTTCTTTGCCGATTAAGGTGTAGGTATTTGCGCCAGCCGAGACACAATGATCAATCGCCACCGAGTTGTGGCGATGCGCTTTTTGCACCACGCCACGAGGCAAAATGTTGTACAGCGACCACAAGGTGTGGGTAAGAGTCATGGTGGTTGGGAAGTGCGGATTAGATAGCAACACGCCAACGCGATTACGGTTCTCGCCCATGGCGCGCACTTTGTTCAGCTCGGCAGTGATGCGCGCTTGAGTGTAAAGCACCGGTGCAAAGCGTTGAGCATTCGGTGTGACACCTAAATAATTCAGCAGCGGTGCGTCGTTCACCCAAAACAACACGCTGTCTTCCGTGGCGCGATGCAGCGCACGCGGCACGGTGGGCAAGGTAAACAAATCGCCCGCGCGCCAGTTAATTTCGCCTAATGCCATTTGCGTCGCACCCGCACCGCTAATGACAAAAAACATTTGTGAGGCGGCGACAAACTCGGTGGGAAATTGTTCCCCCGCCAAAACGCGTAAATAACCTGCATATAAATTCGGCGTAGTCGCGGCATATTGGGTTTGCAAGGTAGCAGATAAATCAAATGGAATAAGGCGCGTCGCGCCACTGTGATGCAGGTTGCTAGGAAAAACATCTACCGCAATTTTTGGCATGGCAGGATTGACCGCCGACATGTATTCCTTAAAGTCAGCTTGGATTTCCCAATGTTGAGGTGTGCTCATTTTTGCTCCTTAGGAACTAATTTAATTCGTAAAAAAATTGTTTGATTGCCACCACGCGCGGTGGTAATTCTTCATGTTTTATTTCAATCCGCAACTTGTCTTGACCGCTCATTTTGATATGCCGTTTGCTCTGGATTAGGGTGATGATTTTCATTGGGTCTATGGGCGGATTTGGCACGAACTGAATGCTGATTGCTTCACTCGATGCGTCCACTTTACTGATGCCTAAGGGTTTAGCGAGGATGCGCAAACGATGGCTGTCGAGCAGGGTTTGTGCGGGTTCGGGGAGCAGGCCGAAGCGGTCGATTAACTCTTGGTGCATCTCATCCAAATCTTGTTGCGTGCTGCAACTTGCCAAGCGTTTGTAGATGACTAAACGCTGATGAATGTCGCCGCAATAATCGCTGGGCAGGAGTGCTGGCGCGTGTAAATTGATTTCAGTGGTGACACCTAGCGGATGCGCCATGTCGGGTTCGTGACCTTGACGCAGCGAGGCAATAGCGGCGTTCAGCATATCGTTATAGAGCGAAAAACCAATCTCCTGCATTTCGCCACTTTGCGACTCGCCCAACACTTCGCCAGCTCCCCTGATTTCCAAATCGTGCATGGCGAGATAGAAGCCGCTGCCTAATTGTTCCATCGCTTGAATCGCTTCCAAACGCTTTTTGGCTTGCGCGGTTAAGCCTTCCAAACTATCTACCAACAAGTAGGCATACGCCTGATGATGCGAGCGTCCGACCCGACCGCGCAACTGGTGGAGCTGCGCCAAACCGAAGCGATCGGCGCGATTCATAATGATGGTGTTGGCGGTCGGCACGTCGATGCCAGTTTCGATAATCGTGGTGCACAGCAACACGTTAAAACGCTGATGATGGAAGTCGCGCATCACCGCTTCCAAATCGCGTTCGCCCATTTGTCCATGCGCGACACGGATGCGTGCTTCGGGCAATAAGGCTTCCAGTTTTTCCAGTTGGTTGGCGATGGTATCGACTTCGTTGTGCAGAAAATAAACTTGCCCGCCGCGCTTAAGTTCGCGCAACACCGCTTCGCGGATGATGCCCTGACTATTGTTGCTGACGAAAGTTTTAATCGAAAGTCGGCGTTGTGGCGCGGTGGCAATTACCGAAAAATCGCGCAGTCCTTCTAGCGACATCGCCAGTGTTCTAGGGATAGGCGTGGCGGTCAGCGTCAACACATCGACCTCGGCGCGCAAGGCTTTCAGGCGTTCTTTTTGTTGCACGCCGAAGCGGTGTTCCTCATCCATGATGACCAAACCTAAGTTGTGAAACTTCACATCTTTTTGGATAAGTTTGTGCGTGCCGATGATGATGTCGAGCTTGCCTTCCGCCAATTCTTTGAGTGATTGCGTGACTTCTTTTGCCGAGCGGAAACGCGATAATTCGGCGACTTTAATCGGCAAATCGGCGAAGCGCGTAGAGAAATTTTGAAAATGTTGTTCGGCGAGCAAAGTGGTGGGAACCAGCACCGCGACTTGCTTGCCGTCCATCACCGCGACGAAGGCGGCGCGCAACGCGACTTCGGTTTTGCCGAAACCCACGTCGCCGCAAATCAATCTGTCCATCGGTTTGCCCGATTGCAAATCAGCCAGCACGGCTTCAATCGCAGCGGCTTGGTCGGGCGTTTCTTCAAAGCCGAAACCTGCCGCGAACGCGTCGTAATCGTGATGCGTCAATTTGAAGGCGTGACCTTTACGCGTGGCACGTTGCGCATAAATGTTGAGTAGCTCGGCGGCGGTGTCGCGCACCTGTTGCATGGCGCGGCGTTTCGCCTTGTCCCACGCGCCATTGCCGAGCTTATGCAAGGGCGCAGATTCTGCCGCGCCGCCGCTATAACGGCTGATGACATGCAGTTGTGCAACGGGCACGTAGAGCTTGTCGTTGCCAGCGTATTCCAACAATAAAAATTCGTTTTCGCCCTCGCCTAAATCGAGATTCACCAAGCCTTGATAACGCGCGATGCCGTGCTGTTCATGCACTACTGGGTCGCCGACTTTGAGCTCGGACAAATCGCGCAACAGGTTTTCGATATTGCTTTTCTTCGCCGCGCGTACTGAACGACTGCGCGCTTGCGCCGCATACAGTTCGCTCTCGGTAACCAGCGCGAGATGATTATCGGATAAGGCAAAACCGTTTTGCAGCAGCGCGGTGGCAAGCATGAATTTTTCGCTGCTTGCGAGAAATGCCGCGTAGTTTTCGCACAGCACGGGCTTGATGCCGTATTCCTGCAAATAGCCCGACATAATCTCGCGACGACCTAGACTATCAGCCAGCAGCAATACGCGTCCTTCATAGTCTTGCAGGAAGTTTTGAAACGCCTGTAAAGGGTTTTCTGCGCGACGATCAACTGCGATATTGGGCAGTAGGGCGGTGGGGCATGGGGTGAGATTTCTTGGTGAGTTAGTTTGTTCATTAGTTCGCTCTGTGACCTGCTCAGGGCGAACGGTATTTTGTTTGCTGGCAACAATATCTAAGCGCGCAAATTCTTTTACGCGAATAAAAAATTGTTCCGCATCCAAAAACAATTCTTTGGTTTCCAGTAGCGGGCGTTGCGGATCGCCGCGCAATAAGTTGTAACGCGACGCGGCATCTTTGCCGAATTGCGCAATCGCCTCATCGACGTTTTGGTGCAAGCACAGCGTGGCATGTTTGGGCAAATAGTCGAACAGCGTCGCGGTTTTTTCAAAAAATAGCGGCAAATAATATTCAATGCCGCTGGGCGCGATGCCTTTGCTCACATCTTTGTAAATGCGCGAACGCGCTGGGTCGCCTTCAAATCGTTCGCGGAAATTTTGCCGAAAAGTTGCCTGACCTTTTTCGTCCAGCGGAAATTCGCGCGCGGGCAATAAACGGATTTCTGGTACGGGATACAAGGTGCGTTGCGTATCCACATCGAAGGTGGCGATGGTCTCTATTTCGTCGTCGAACAAGTCGATGCGATACGGTAATACACTGCCCATCGCGAACAAATCTATGATGCCGCCGCGCACGCAATACTCGCCAGGCGTGAGCACTTGTTGAACGTGGTTATAGCCCGCGATGGTGAGTTGCTCGCGCAGTTGCACGATGTTCAACTTTTCTTTGCGCTTGAGAAAAAACGTATAAGCGGCAAGATGTTCAACGGGTGGCAGTGGGTACAGCGCGGTGGTAATTGGCACGATGACGATGTCGCAATTTTGGCTGCGGATGTGATGCAATGTTGCCAAGCGTTCAGAAATCAAATCTTGATGCGGTGAAAAATTATCGTAAGGCAGGGTTTCCCAATCTGGCAATAAATGCACCCGCAACGTCGGCGCAAAAAATGGAATTTCCTCCATCAGGCGTTGCGCTTCGAGCGCATTGGCGGCAATCACCACCAATGGTGATTTTTGCGAAGCTAATTGCGCCAACGCCAGTGCGTCGGATGAGCCATTGAGATTGCTATAACGGGGGCTGGCGTGTAGGGAGGAAAACAGCATGTGGAAACGCGATGCGAAAAGGGCGGGCATTATATAGCGCGAGTCAGATGAAAATCTTGGCTGCTTAACGCTAGGTGATTTCCGCGATTCATACGAACCTAAAATCGTATGGTGTATTGATTGAGGCTGCATACTCTTGAATGAGTATGCCGTTTTTTATTTGGGAAGAGAGTCATGATGAGTCTTAGTAAAAAAATTACTGCCTTTCAGATAACTGAGGTGGACGGGAAGTCGGCAGGAAAATTTGTCGCGCTGACGCTGGATGAGTTATCGGCGGGTGAGGTCGTGATTGAAACGCATTATTCCAGTGTAAATTATAAAGATGCGCTGGCGGCGATGGGTGCGGGAAAAGTCATGCGCTGCTTGCCTTGCGTGGGCGGGATAGATGTAGCAGGAGTGGTTACGAGTTCATCAGATGCGCATTTTTCAGTTGGCGATGAAGTGTTAGTGACAGGCTACGATTTAGGCGTGGCACACGATGGTGGCTATGCCGAATATGTGCGCGTGCCAGCTTCCTGGGTCGTGCCACTACCGCAAGGTTTAACTCTGTTTGAGTCGATGGCGTTAGGTACGGCAGGTTTTACTGCGGCGTTGGCAATTCATCGTTTGGAGCAAAACGAACTGCGTCCCGACAACGGCAAAGTGATTGTGACGGGCGCGACAGGCGGCGTGGCGAGTTTGGCGATACAGATGTTGGCGCAGCGCGGTTTTCACGTCGTGGCGTTGACAGGTAAAGACCGCGAACACGATTATTTACGCGAGCTGGGAGCTGCCGAAATTTTGTCGCGACAGGAGTTAGTGATGGGCACGCGTCCTTTGGAAAAATCGTTATGGGCGGGTGCATTAGATTCTGTTGGGGGTGAAACGCTGGCGTGGCTGACGCGCACCATGCAGCAAGACGGCTGCATCGCTAGCTTCGGTAATGCTGGGGGCGTGTCGCTAAATACCACAGTGTTACCGTTTATTTTGCGTGGGGTGAAGTTACTAGGGATTGATTCAGCAGCGACGTTAATGCCGTTGCGTTTACAAATCTGGCAACGCTTAGCGAGTGATTTATATCCAAAACAACTAGAAAAAATAGTAGAACAGGTGCATTTTGCTGATTTACCGCAAGTTTTTCCAAAAATACTGGCTGGAAAGCAACGTGGACGCGTCGTAGTAGGTATTCAATCAGCGTGATAGTGATATAATGCGCATCTCCAAGCTGGAAAGTATTGCGAAAATGGCGGAATTGGTAGACGCACTGGTTTTAGGTACCAGCGCCGCAAGGCGTGAGAGTTCGAGTCTCTCTTTTCGCACCAGCACCTTATTCAATATCTCAACTCAATCAATCTCAAGGAACTCAACATGTCCAGCGTAGAAACTGTGAGCGCGTTAGAACGTCGCATCAATGCTTTTATTCCTCAACAAGCTATTTTGGGTGAGGTTGCTGCGCGCCTGAAAAAAATTGGTCGTACTGCAAAACTTGCAGGTTTTCGTCCTGGCAAAATCCCGACTAAGGTTCTTGAGCAGTACTATGGTGCACAAGCGCATCAAGAAGCCTTGGGCGAAGCCCTGCAAAACTCTTTTGCTGATGTGGCGCAAGCGCAAAACTTAAGAGTGGCGGGCTATCCAGAATTTGATGTGAAAACGGCTGATTTGAAAGCTGAAAAAATCGAATATAGCGCGACCTTTGAGGTGTATCCAGAAGTTGTGGTGGGTAGTTTGGCGGCGGAAGTTTTAGAGCGCACCAGTTACGCGTTATCTGAAGCCGATGTAAATAACACTATCGAGACTTTGCGTAAGCAACATGCAGAATTTGTTACCGCAGATCGCGCAGCGCATTCTGAAGATAAAGTGACCGTGGATTTCACGGGCAAATTGGACGGTGAGATTTTCCAAGGTGGCGAAGCGAAAGATTACCCAGTGCAAATTGGCGTGGGGCGTATGTTGCCTGAGTTTGAAGCAGCAATTATCGGTATGAAAGTGGGAGAGACTAAGTCGTTCGATATGACCTTCCCAGAAACTTATCATGGCAAAGATGTGGCGGGTAAGCAGGTAACGTTCACGATTACGCTGAATAAAGTGGAAGCACCTAAGTTGCCAGAATTAGATGCGGCATTCGCTGAAACGGTTGGCGTGGCGGGTGGCGATGTGACTAAATTAGTTAGCGAAATCAAAGCAAACTTGCAACGCGAGCTGGATCGCCGTTTGAAAGTGCGCAATAAAGATGTGGCGATGGAAGCGTTGTTGAAAGTAACGACCTTTGATGCGCCGAAAGCCTTGGTGGAATGGGAATCTAAAGCCCTGATGCAGCAAACTTTGCGTGATATGGAGCAGCGCGGTATGAAGGCGGGCGGAATGCAGTTGCCGTTGGAGTTGTTCAAAGAGCAAGCGACTAAGCGCGTGAAGTTGGGTTTGATTTTGGCGGAAGTGGTTAAGGCGAATAAGTTGGAAGCTAAGCCTGAACAAGTGAAAGCCTTGGTGCAAGAATATGCGCAAAGTTTTGACGAGCCTGAGCAAGTGGTGCGTTGGTACGCCGCAGATCCTAAGCGTTTGCAAGAAGTTGAAAACTTGGCGTTGGAAGAAAATGTTGTGGCATGGGTGATGAGCCAAGCAAAAGTGACTGAAAAAGCTGCCGTCTTCGCTGAATTGATGGGGAATGCATAACATGCTGCGCGATCTCGAACCGCAAAATATAGGCATGATTCCAATGGTGGTTGAAACCAGTGGTCGCGGCGAACGTGCTTATGATATTTACTCGCGCTTGCTCAAAGAACGCGTGGTGTTTTTGGTGGGCGAGGTCAACGATTTTTCAGCCAATTTAATCGTCGCACAAATGTTGTTTTTGGAGTCGGAAAGTGCCGACAAAGACATTCATTTTTACATCAATTCACCAGGTGGTTCAGTCACGGCAGGGATGGCAATTTACGACACCATGCAGTTCATCAAGCCCAATGTGAGTACCTTGTGTATCGGTCAGGCAGCTAGCATGGGTGCATTTTTGTTGACAGCGGGTGAGCATGGTAAGCGTTTTTGTTTGCCTAACTCACGCGTGATGATTCATCAGCCTTTGGGCGGCTTCCGTGGTCAGGCTTCTGACATCGAAATTCACGCGCGTGAAATTTTGTATTTGAAGCAAAAGCTCAATCAAATGTTGGCGCATCATACTGGGCAAACCGTTGAGGCAATTGAGCGCGACACCGATCGTGACAATTTCTTGAGCGCAGATGATGCAGTTAAATATGGCTTGGTTGATCAAGTCTTGCAAAAACGCAACTAAGTCAAAACAACAAGTTCGTTTCGGCGTGGCGATAAGCAAAAATTAAGAGGTTTTATCATGGCTAACGACAACAATAGCGGCGAAAAATTGCTGTACTGCTCGTTCTGTAACAAGAGCCAGCACGAAGTTAAAAAGCTCATTGCGGGTCCTTCGGTGTTCGTGTGCGACGAGTGTATTGCGCTGTGCAACGACATTATGAAAGAGGAAGCGCAGGCGTTAAATATCGCTGCGCCTAAATCTGACTTGCCTACGCCTAAAGAAATTTGTGCATCGCTAGATGACTATGTGATTGGGCAAGAAAAAGCCAAGCGCATTTTGTCGGTGGCGGTTTATAACCACTACAAACGGCTGAAAAGCGACCATAAAGACGGCGTTGAGTTATCTAAAAGTAATATTCTTTTAGTTGGCCCGACCGGTTCGGGTAAAACCTTGCTGGCGCAAACGCTGGCGCGCCTGTTGGATGTGCCATTTGTGATGGCGGATGCGACTACTTTGACTGAAGCCGGTTATGTCGGCGAAGACGTTGAAAACATCATCCAAAAGCTGTTGCAGGCGTGTGATTACAACGTTGAAAAAGCGCAGCGCGGCATTATCTACATCGACGAAATCGACAAAATTTCACGCAAGTCAGATAATCCTTCGATTACCCGCGACGTGTCAGGCGAGGGCGTGCAGCAAGCCTTGCTCAAACTGATTGAAGGTACCAAGGCTTCGATTCCGCCACAAGGTGGACGCAAGCATCCCAACACTGATTTTCTGCAAGTCGATACCACTAACATTTTGTTTATTTGCGGTGGTGCGTTTGATGGTTTAGAAAAAGTCATTCGCAATCGTTCGGAAAAAGTCGGCATTGGTTTTGGTGCGACGATTGTGAGTGCCGAGCAGCGTAAAGCTGGGGTGACCTTGCGTGATGTTGAACCAGAAGATTTGATTAAATTTGGTTTGATACCTGAGTTCGTAGGGCGTTTGCCAGTGGTGGCGACCTTAGAAGAATTAGATGAAGCTGCGCTGGTGACAATTTTGACGCAACCGAAAAACGCGCTGACTAAGCAGTATCAAAAATTGTTGGCGATGGAAAATGTCGAGTTGGAATTCCATACTGGCGTGCTGCAAGCCATCGCCCGCAAAGCCTTAGCGCGTAAGGCTGGCGCGCGTGGTCTGCGTTCAATTTTGGAACATGCGCTGCTCGATGTAATGTTTGATTTGCCTTCCATGAGCAACGTCAGCAAAGTGGTGTTGGATGAAACGGCGGGTGAAATCAAGCCGCTGATTATTTATTCCGATACACACAAAGCCGCTTAATTTAACCACTGAAATTTTTATCTTGTGATGATGGGGATGCTTGAATTACTTTCAGCCATCCCCATTTAGCCTTTCAATTCCTAACAGAGGTTTGCCATGACGACTCAAGATACCTCCCTAAGTATTAGCCCACAAAATTTACATCCTTTATTGCCGTTACGCGATGTGGTGGTTTTTCCGCACATGGTGATTCCGCTGTTTGTCGGTCGTACCAAGTCGATTAAGGCTTTGGAAAACGCCATGGATGCAGGTCGTGGCATCATATTAGTAGCACAAAAATCCGCTGCCAAAGACGATCCACATACTGACGATATGTATGAAATCGGCAGCATGGCGAACATTTTACAAATGCTCAAACTGCCTGATGGCACGGTCAAAGTGTTGGTTGAAGGCACACAACGCGTGAAGCTGTTGCGCGTGCTGGATTTGGGTAGCCATTACGATGCTGAGGTTGAAATTGTTGCCACGGAAACAGGTTCAAATAGCGAATCTGAGGCGATGCGTCGCGCGCTGATTGCGCAGTTTGATCAGTACGTCAAATTAAATAAAAAAGTACCGCCTGAAATTCTGACTTCGCTTGCCAGCATTGATGATGCGGGTCGCTTGGCCGATACCATCGCGGCGCACTTGCCGCTTAAATTAGAGCAAAAACAAGAGGTGTTAGAGGTCATTGACGTGGCGAAACGCCTAGAACATTTGTTGGGTTTGTTAGAAGCTGAAATCGACATTTTGCAAGTGGAAAAACGCATCCGTGGACGGGTTAAACGTCAGATGGAAAAGAGTCAGCGTGAGTACTATTTGAATGAGCAAGTTAAAGCCATTCAGAAAGAACTGGGTGAGGGTGAAGACGGCGCGGATCTTGACGAGCTAGAGAAAAAAATCAAAGCCGCGCACATGTCCAAAGAAGGGCGCACTAAAGCCGAGTCTGAGCTGAAAAAACTGCGCTTGATGTCGCCCATGTCAGCCGAGGCATCGGTGGTGCGCAACTTTATCGACGTGTTGGTTGGCTTGCCCTGGAAGAAAAAAACCAAAATTTCAGAAGACTTAAAACAAGCCGAAACGGTGCTGGAAGAAGACCATTACGGCTTGGGCAAAGTTAAAGAACGCATCATGGAATATCTCGCCGTGCAACAACGCGTCGATAAGTTAAAGGCCCCGATTTTGTGTTTGGTCGGCCCGCCAGGGGTGGGTAAAACGTCGCTTGGACAATCTATCGCGCGGGCGACCAATCGCAAGTTTGTGCGCATGGCATTGGGCGGCGTGCGTGATGAATCTGAAATTCGCGGGCATCGTCGTACTTACATCGGTTCGATGCCGGGTAAGATTTTGCAAAACATGAGCAAAGTGGGTGTGAAGAATCCGCTGTTTTTACTGGATGAAGTGGACAAAATGGGCACGGACATGCGCGGCGATCCTTCGTCTGCCTTGCTCGAAGTGCTCGATCCTGAACAAAACAGTAGCTTTGTCGATCACTATGTCGAAGTCGAATACGACTTATCAGACGTGATGTTTGTCGCCACCGCTAACAGCCTGAACATCCCCGACGCGCTGCTCGATCGGATGGAAATTATTTTTGTCTCTAGTTATATGGAAGACGAAAAAATTAACATCGCGACGCGTTATCTTGTGCCTAAAGCGATTAAAAATAATGGTCTCAAACAGGAAGAAATTCACATCGCCGAAAGTGCCTTGCGCGACATCGTGCGCTACTACGTTCGCGAAGCAGGTGTGCGCGGGCTAGAGCGCGAGATTTCTAAAATTTGCCGCAAAGTGGTGAAGGCTTTGTTACTTAAAGCTAAAGACGGCAAAGTCACGATTACTTCGCGCAATTTGGATAAATACTTAGGCGTGCGTCGCTATTCTTATGGCGTGGCGGAGAAAAATAATCAGGTCGGACAAGTCACGGGTTTGGCGTGGACAGAAGTGGGCGGCGAGCTGCTCACTATTGAAGCGGCGGTGTTGCCAGGCAAAGGTAAAACGACTACGACGGGTAAGTTGGGCGACGTGATGCAAGAGTCGATACAAGCGGCGTTGAGTGTGGTGCGTAGTCGTGCGCAACGGCTCGGCATCGACCCTGAGTTTTACCAAAAAACTGATTTGCATATTCACTTGCCTGAAGGTGCGACGCCTAAAGACGGACCGAGTGCGGGGGCGGGCATGTGTACTGCGATTGTTTCGGCATTAACGGGCATTCCAGTGCGTGCCGATGTGGCGATGACCGGCGAGATTACCTTGCGCGGCGAAGTGTTGCCGATTGGTGGCTTGAAAGAAAAAATGATCGCGGCGCAACGGGGTGGCATCAAAATTGTTTTGATTCCGCAAGAGAACGTCAAAGATCTTGCCGAGATTCCTGACAACATTAAAAACAAGCTGGACATTCACCCAGTGAAATGGATAGAAGAAGTTTTAACACTGGCCTTAGAACGTAAGCCTGTACCGCTGGAAATAACCGAGCCAGTTGCTGTTGTTCCTGCTGTGGTAGAAGCCACGACAATCGCGATTAAGCATTAAAAATTTCGTTTGGCGTAATCCTTTGTAACTTTAAGCACGCCGTTGTCGCGATGACAACGGCGTGCTTTTTTACTTAATGACGTTTGCTTGCTAGGCAAATTTCTAGGGAAACGCTGTCACTACACTCGTATAATGCGCGCCTTCAATTTGTCCTCGCCTTCACTCCCATGAGTTTGATTTATGTATTAGATCTGTGTGCAGTCGCAATTTGTGCCATCACCACCACTTTGGAAGCGCGTCACCGCGATTTGGATTTGTTCGGTGTATTGGTCATCGCGGTGATTTCGGGGATAGGCGGCGGCACGCTGCGCGATATTTTGTTGGGACGTTTGCCTGTGTATTGGATACACGACCCCGTGTATGTGGAAGTGGGTTTGTTGGCAGGTGCGCTGACATTTTTTTTGGGGCGAAAAATTGCGTTGCCTAAAAATTTCTTTTTAATTCCAGATGCTATTGGCTTGGCGTTGTTCACCGTGATCGGCACCAGCGTCGCGTTAAAGCTGGAGGCTCCTTGGCTGATTGCCGCTTTGATGGGCGTAATTACGGGCGTGTTTGGCGGCGTGTTGCGTGACATTTTATGCAATCAATTACCGCTGATTTTCCGCACCGATATTTACGCTACCGCCTCTCTCGCGGGCGCATTGTTGTTTATCGCACTGGATGCCTATGCCTTAAATCAAGCCGCTGCGATGTTATGCGCCATGTCCACCATCGTGGTGATTCGTCTCGCCGCCATTCATTGGCATGTGCAGTTACCTCGCCTTAAATAATTAAAAAATATGACTACTCAATCTCCCGCTGTTGCGTCACAAAATTGCTTCGCACAATTACACGAACGCTTGCAAAAATATCCCGACCAAAAAGCATGGCTGATGTATTGCCGCCCCGGTTTTGAGGTGGACTGTTTGCAAGAAGCGCAGCGTGCCGCGCGCGCGCAAAAGCCTGTGTTGGCGCAGCCTTATGCCGTGCAAGATAACAGCGGCTTTGCTTTGCTGGCGGTTGAGCAACATCAAATTCGCTATGACGAATTGATTTTTGCGCGGCAGTTGTTGCGCGTGCATAGCGTGTTGCGCCCCTTGCCTGAGCGCGATCGCTTAACGCCCATCGTGCAAGCGATTTGCGCACTGCAAGAAAGTTTTGGCGAGCTGTATTTAGAAGTGCCCGACACCAATGACGGCAAAACTTTGTCGGCATTTACGCGTCGCTTTCAACCGCTGTTAGAAGCGGCGTTGCTGGAAAAAGGCAAGCTGCCTAATGCCCCTGCGAGTAGCGAGGCGGACGACGATAAAGCCGCCAACTATCGCAATTATCATTTGCCGCGTTTGCATTTATTTTTCCCTGACACTAATACGGTGGTGATCGCCAGCAGCGATCCTTACAACAGCTGCTCCGCCTTGATGGGCATACATCGCCAAACTATGCCCGCTGAAGCCCCGAGCCGTTCGACCTTAAAACTCGCTGAAGCAATCGACGTGTTTATGGACAAAGCCGCGCAAACGCGGATGTTGCGCAGCGGCATGACAGCAGTGGATTTGGGCGCCGCACCAGGCGGCTGGACGTGGCAAATGGTTAAGCGCGGTATCCGCGTCACGGCGGTGGATAACGGTCCGATGAAGGGCGTGTTGGCAGGGCATAAATTGGTCACACATTTACGTCAAGACGGCTTCAAATTTCAGCCCGCCAAAAACGTTGATTGGTTGATTTGCGACATGATAGAAAAGCCCGCCAAAGTGGCGAGTTTGATGGAAACTTGGTTTGTATCGGGCTGGTGTAAGCAAGCGATTTTCAATCTTAAATTGCCGATGAAACAACGCCTAAATGCCGTCGATAGTGCGCTAGGCGGCATCCGCAAACGTTTAGAAGAAGAAGGTATCAACTACCGTTTGAGTGCCAAGCAGCTCTATCACGATAGAGAAGAAATCACCGTGTTTTTAAGCAAAACGAAATAATATAAATTGCTACAATCGCACCTGTTTTTTGTTTTCCCATTTATCTTTCCTAGAGGTCTGCCATGAAAAAAATCGAAGCCGTGATTAAGCCATTCAAATTAGACGAAGTTCGTGAAGCCTTGTTGGAATTGGGTGTGAGCGGTTTGACAGTGACGGAAGTTAAAGGCTTTGGTCGGCAAAAAGGGCATACCGAGTTGTATCGCGGCGCAGAATATGTGGTCGATTTTTTACCGAAAATTAAAGTCGAAGTCGTCATTGCCGAAGCCATGCTGGATACCGCCGTGGAAGCCATTATCAAAGCCGCGCACACTGGCAAAATCGGCGACGGTAAAATTTTTATCTCCAGCATCGAGCAAGTGATTCGGATTCGCACTGGCGAGACTAATGAAACCGCGCTTTAAGCGATAGCCGCGTTACTGCTTGCACGGTGGGCTTACCTCTCGATATAACATCGCCATTGTTGGGTGATTCCATCACGCGGATTTACCATCCTCGCGATGATGCGTATAATCCGCGCTTTGCCGAAACGGAATACCATGCGCATCATTCAAAAAGCTCTGACCTTCGACGACGTTTTGCTCGTTCCTGCTTACTCTAATGTGTTACCGCGCGATGTGGCGTTACGCACTCAACTCACTCGTAACATTTACCTCAACATTCCTTTGATGTCCGCCGCGATGGATACGGTGACGGAATCGCGTCTGGCGATTGCGTTGGCGCAAGAGGGCGGTATCGGCATCATTCATAAAAATATGTCGTCGCACGCGCAGGCGGCGAAGGTCGCTAAAGTGAAGCGTTTTGAGAGCGGCGTAGTGAAAGATCCCATTACGATTAGCCCTGATATGACGGTGCGTCATGTGTTGAGTTTGACGCGTCAACATAAAATTTCGGGCTTGCCCGTGGTGCAAGGTAAGCAGTTGGTCGGCATTGTCACTAACCGTGATTTACGCTTTGAAAATAATTTGGATCAGTCGATTCAAAACATCATGACCCCACGCGAGCGTCTGATTACCGTTAAAGAAAATACCAGTTTGGAAGATGCACGCAATTTGATGCACGAACATCGCATCGAGCGCGTATTGGTGGTCAATGACGCATTTGAATTACGCGGCCTGATGACCGTTAAAGATATTTTGAAATCCAGTGAACATCCGCTGGCATGTAAAGACGCGCAAGGTCGTTTGCGCGCGGGTGCAGCGGTGGGAGTGGGCGAAGGCACAGAAGAACGTGTGGCGTTGTTGGCCGAAGCTGGTGTGGACGTGATTGTGGTGGATACCGCGCACGGTCATTCGCAAGGCGTGTTGGAGCGCGTGCAATGGGTGAAGAAAAACTTCCCGCAAATCGAAGTGATTGGCGGCAATATCGCTACCGGCGCGGCGGCATTGGCACTGGTTAAACACGGTGCAGATGGCGTAAAAGTCGGGATTGGTCCTGGCTCAATTTGCACCACGCGCATTGTTGCGGGCGTGGGCGTGCCGCAAATCGCGGCGATTCAAAACGTCGCTCATGCGCTTAAAGGAACAGGCGTGCCACTGATTGCTGACGGCGGAATTCGTTATTCAGGCGACATCGCCAAAGCGATTGCGGCTGGCGCGCATGTGGTGATGTTGGGCGGCTTGTTCGCGGGCACAGAAGAAGCCCCTGGCGAAATCGAATTGTTTCAAGGTCGTTCGTATAAATCTTATCGCGGCATGGGTAGTTTGGGTGCGATGGCGCAAGGCTCTAGCGACCGCTATTTCCAAGAAGGCGAAGGCAATCAAGACAAGCTGGTGCCTGAAGGTGTGGAAGGTCGCGTACCTTACAAAGGCAGTGTGTTAGCGGTGATTCATCAACTGATGGGTGGCTTGCGCGCCAGCATGGGCTACTTAGGTTGCGCCACGATTGCGGATACGCATGAAAAAGCAGAGTTCGTCGAAATCTCCTCTTCGGGTATTCGCGAATCGCATGTCCATGATGTGCAAATCACCAAAGAAGCACCGAACTACCACATAGATTAACAACTGGTGAAGGGAGAAGAGGGAAGGGAGAAGGGTAAAACCCCGCGCTTCTTCTCCCTTGAGTACCGCAGGTGCGTTCCCTTCTCCCTTATCTCTTCTCAGGTTTCATATATGCAGAAAAAAATCCTTATCCTTGATTTCGGTTCGCAATACACCCAACTGATTGCCCGTCGTGTGCGTGAAGCGCATGTTTATTGCGAGCTCCACCCTTGCGATGTGGACGCTGATTTCATCCGCGCTTTTGCGCCTAGCGGCATTATTTTGTCGGGCGGGCCGAATTCGGTGACCGAAGGCGATACGCCGCGCGCACCGCAAATCGTGTTTGAGTTAGGCGTGCCTGTGTTGGGGATTTGTTATGGAATGCAAACCATGGCGGCGCAGTTGGGCGGTGCGGTCGAGACGGGTTTGGTACGCGAATTCGGTTATGCCGAGATTCGTGCGCAAGGTCACTCGGCATTGCTGCGCGACATTCAAGATCGCAGTAATGCCGCAGGTCATGGCTTGATTGACGTGTGGATGAGCCATGGCGATAAAGTTACGGCATTGCCCACAGGCTTTTCAGTAATTGCTAGCAACGCAACTACGCCGATTGCGGGTATGGCAGACGAAGCGCGCCGTTTTTACGCGCTGCAATTCCATCCTGAAGTCACCCATACCGTGCAAGGTGTGGCGATGCTGAATCGCTTTGTGCATGACATCTGCGGCTGTGCGGAAGATTGGACGATGCCCAATTATGTCGATGAAGCCGTGGCAAAAATCCGTGCGCAAGTAGGCAGCGATGAAGTGATTTTGGGCTTGTCGGGCGGTGTAGATTCGTCGGTTGCGGCGGTGTTATTGCATAAAGCCATTGGTGCACAACTGACCTGCGTGTTTGTCGATAACGGCTTGTTACGCTTGAATGAAGCGGCTGAAGTGATGAAGACTTTTGCGGACAATTTAGGTGTAAAAGTTATTCATGTGGATGCTAGTGCGGAGTTTTTAGGCTTTCTCGCAGGCGTGACTGATCCAGAACAAAAACGCAAAATTATTGGGCGTGAATTTGTCGAAGTGTTCCAGCGCGAAGCAAAAAAATTGCCGCAAGCAAAATGGTTGGCACAAGGCACGATTTATCCTGACGTAATTGAATCGGGCGGTGGTAAAAACAAAAAATCGCACAACATCAAATCCCATCACAACGTCGGTGGTTTGCCAGAAAGTCTGCATCTGAAATTGCTCGAACCGTTGCGCGAATTGTTCAAAGACGAAGTGCGTGAATTGGGCGTGGCGATAGGCTTGGAACACGGCATGGTGTATCGTCATCCTTTCCCAGGACCGGGTTTAGGTGTGCGTATCCTCGGTGAAGTAAAGAAGGAATATGCTGATCTGTTGCGCCGTGCCGATGCGATTTTCATGGAAGAATTGCGCGCCAGCAAAGATGTGGATGGCAAAACGTGGTATGAAAAGACCTCGCAAGCCTTCACGGTATTTTTACCGGTCAAGAGCGTGGGCGTAATGGGTGATGGACGTACTTACGAATGGGTGGTGTCGCTACGCGCCGTGCAAACACAAGACTTTATGACCGCGCATTGGGCGCATCTGCCTTACGAATTATTAGGCAAAGTGTCGAATCGCATCATCAACGAAGTGCGCGGCATTAACCGTGTGGTGTACGACATCTCTGGCAAGCCACCCGCAACGATAGAGTGGGAGTGACAGCGACGTCTGGCAACCTCAGGCAAGGACTGGCAAAAATTCTCTGAATAAACTCAAGTAACCTTGTTTTTACAAGAGTTCCTTTCTTTTTGTCTGGCAATATCTCGCAACAGCAAGCAACACCAAGCAAGTATTTTTTCAGGGAATCAGCAAGTATTTTTTCAGGGAATCAGCAAGTATTTTTTCAGGGAATCAGCAAGTATTTTTTCAGGGAATCAGCAAGTATTTTTTCAGGGAATCAATAGGCGGATTCAAATCTGAAGTGCAACTTTTGTAATCGAATTTAAGTGGCGAGCTGCGTTAACATCGAGCCACTTAAACGACAAAGTAAAAGGAACACAGATGAAGCACGATAAGCAGCTCGACC
>Ga0105164_10000207_pt1 | contig 44554 bp, 44 predicted proteins | sample VDWuncwatermetaG_FD_89674 | JGI IMG/M metagenome (GOLD analysis project Ga0105164, IMG submission 89674) | Wastewater microbial communities from Netherlands to study Microbial Dark Matter (Phase II) - VDW unchlorinated drinking water | ecosystem: Environmental > Aquatic > Freshwater > Drinking...
CATAAGTAAAGACACATAAAACTTTATCCGTCATGCCCGAAGTTTTTAATCGGGCATCCAGTTCCTTAGCTGTCTGGATTCCCGCTTACTGACTGCGGGAATGACAAACTGTGAGGTTTTACTTATGAACTCCTTAGTAAGTGTGTTGTGAAGGGTAAGGAGAGTTCTCAGGCGTTACCTAAAAAAATACCTATATTAACTTCAGTTTCCCTGCCCATGAAACCTCTTTTAAAAGCTCGCCCTTCAGCTTTTCGTCATAAACCCTCACAGGTATCTTAGCTGCCTTTTCCCAGAACCAGTCGTCATAGCTCCGCTTTGGTATGTTTATAGAATCAATGATGTAATAACCTTCATTACTTTCTAATCCCCCCTTCCCCCCTTTACTAAAGGGGGGTGAGGGGGGATTATTTTCCTTTTTTATGTATCTTATTATCTGATACCCCTCAAGCCATTCAATTACTTCTGGGTAAACCTCTCCTTGCCTTATCTTTGAAATCGCATTAATCAGCCTTTCTGCCTGCTCAAGACTAATGCCAGTATTAGGCTTGTGCCTTGCCTCCCCACCAAAAGGGGCAATCCCGCCTTTTTGAGAAACCTTCAACTTAACTACCCTTAATCCCTTTTCTTTGGCAATCTCCCTCAACGGTTTTTTAGATGCAATTGCTTCCTTTATTGTATTTTCTGCATTTTGATACTCATTTTTGTGAATCTCTTTTGATTTTAAAAAAACCTCGTTATACAGCGCCCTTTCAGCATATACAATCCTTACAAATGTTTTGATATAGGCGCCTCTGTTTCTGCCGTAAACGTCCTTTATCTTTTTAAGCGTCTCTGGCGCCTTTGTGTTTTCATCAATCCTCTTTGCCTCTGCCTCAAGGATTGTATCATCAATCTTATGTCCAAGGGATTTGAGCATCTCCTCTGACAGATAGCCATTGATTAACTGCGACAAGGCAATATAGTCTTTACCGCTATTTGGATAATAGACCTCTGACGCCTTTTTCCTAAGAGAGATATCCTTATCCGTAATGCTTATATCCCCAACCTCGCATACCTTCTGGGTGCAGGCAGAAAGGAGAAAGAAAATTATAATTGTAGGGGCGTATTGCCATACGCCCCTACGCTTCACTTGATTAACAATCACGGGGTATACCTGCCGCCTGTATTGAGGCTGCTGGTAGCAATGTCGCTTTCGCTTGAACTTCCACCCCAGACGATCATTTGAGAGCCTGTCCAGACTGCTGTGTGTAGATACCTTGCAGTAGGTGCATTTGTGGTTGAAGTTGCTGACCATGTATCTGTTGTTGGATTATACCTGCCGCCTGTGTTAAGAGTAGTGACGTCATCAGGAGTTCCACCCCATACAATCATCACACCGCCTGTACCAGTCCAGACCGCTTTCTGTGATTGCCTTGCAGAAGGCGCATTTGTAGTAGAGGTTGCCGTCCAGCTATCAGTTGTGGGATTATAACGTCCTCCTGTGTTAAAATAAGTAGCAGGACCGTTCCACCCGCCCCAAACAATCATCTCGCTACCTGTCCAGACTGGTGTTCCGTTATAGTTATATCTTGCAGTAGGTGCGCCTGTGGTAGTAGTCGCTGTCCAGCTATTTGTTGAGGGATTGTATCTGCCGCCTGTGTTGAAGTAGGTATTAACATCATTACCGCCCCATATAATCATCTCAGTGCCGGTCCAGACACCCCAGACCCCCTCACCCGCCCTTGCAGAAGGGGCGCTTGTTGTTGCTGTTGCTGTCCATGAGTCTGTTGTTGGATTGTATTTGCCGCCTGTATTAAGAAAAGTCGCGCTATCAGGGGTTCCTCCCCAAACAACCATTTCTGAACCTGTCCATACTGCTGTATGGCCATACCTTGCAGTTGGCGCGCTTGTAGTTGATACTGCTGACCATGATGTGTCCCCTGACGAAGCCCCACCCCCGCTATCACTTGGAGTATTACCACATCCAGAGAGATTTACCATCAGAGCAAGAGACAAAAACATAAAAATTAACATCTGTAACAGCCTTCTGTTTCTTTTCATACTTTTTCCTCCTTATCTGTAAGATTTTTAGAATACCCTTATGCCCATTCTTCTCATTTAATTTCAATAAGCAGCGCTATAAGTTCTTCTCCCTCAAAAAAGGTTTTTCGTAACAACCCATGATTATAAATATACACGCAATACATTGTATTTGTCAAGGGAGCAAATACATCTTTTCACATGGTAGTAATTGGGGTGCTCTAATTGTATAATTGCCTTTAATGAATAAAAGAAGGATAAAGACAAATAAGGAGATTGGGGAGAGGATTAAGAAACGAAGAAGAGAACTCGGAATAACTCAGGAAAAACTTGCAGAGACATTAAATGTTACATATCAACAGGTTCAGAGGTATGAAAATGGGACAAATAGCCTTAATCTGGAGAATGTTCAGATAATTGCAGACGCCCTGTCCGTGCCTGCTTCTTATTTTTTTGAGTCTGAAAGGCCACTCAGGGTGGCAGAAGAAACCCTTCCTTATTTACCTTCCGACGAGGCTAAGCTTTTAAAATATTTCAGAAAAATAAAAGATAGCACATCTAAAAATATAGTTATTAATGTCGCCCGCCTTGCAGCAAGGGGAGAGGAGTGAAAGAGCAATGACAGACGAATCAAGTCCTATACGCTGCATTGATTTTCACATAATCATACGAAAAATCGCATGTCCATACAGTTGCCTCTGCCTTCCCGAGGCGCAGGTCTACAGTAATTGCAAACTCCTTTTGCTTTAACACCTCTGTTGCCTCCATTTCAGCTTCCTTGCCAAGACCGATGCCATTGCCAACCATCTTTACATTATCAACAAATAGGTCTATTTTATCAGCATTTATTTTAACACCTGAATAGCCAATGGCGCACATAATCCTGCCCCAGTTTGCATCTGAGGCAAAGAGCGCGGTCTTTACAAGATTCGAATTTCCAATTGCCATGCCTATTTTTTTAGCGTCATTAAATGTCTTTGCGCCTTTAATTCTTATCTCCACAAATTTTGTTGCGCCCTCGCCATCCTTAACAATCATCTTTGCAAGCTCAGTGCATACATAGTTTAATCCATCCTGAAAATCCTTATAGCCCTTATTCCTTGTGATGCTGACGCCCGACACGCCATTTGCAAGACAGATAACCATATCACTTGTACTCATGTCGCCGTCAACAGTGGTCATATTAAAAGACTTATCAACTGCTGCTTTTAATGCGTCCCTTAAATCGCTTGATGCTATCTTTGCATCTGTAGCAATGAATGAGAGCATAGTTGCCATGTTCGGATATATCATGCCAGAGCCTTTTGCAATACCGCCTATTGTAATTGTCTTTCCGCCAACATCAATCTGAACTGCCTTTTCTTTTAGAAAGGTATCTGTTGTCATAATTGCCTCTGCTGCATCTCGCCCGCCTTCTTTGCTAAGTCTTAAAGCAGCATTAGCTATGCCATTTCTTACTTTTTCCATTGGCATCGGTTCGCCAATAACGCCTGTTGAGGCAACATAAATAAGATTGGATTTGATGTTAAGAGCCTTTGCAGTAAGGGCAGCCATCTCCTCTGCATCCTTTGTTCCCTGTTTTCCTGTGCAGGCATTTGAATTGCCGCTATTGGCAACAATAGCCTGTCCAATGCCCTTCTTAATATTTCTTTGGCTGATAATAACAGGCGCGCCCTTTACCTCATTCTTTGTAAATAGTCCGGCAGCAGTGCATGGTTTTTCAGAGAATATTAATGCAAGGTCTTTTTTCTCTACCTTTTTTATGCCTGAGTATGTGCCAGAGGCAAGGAAGCCGGGAACAGCAGTTATACCGCCAGAGAGCTCTTTCATCTTAAAATCCTTTCAAATCTCCCCTAACCCCTCTTTGCTAAAGAGGGGAACTAACATGTCCCCCTTTGAAAAAGGGGGAAACAGGGGGATTTTCATTCGCCCCTGCCTAATAATTCTGGATTCCCGCTTAAAAACCCCTGACAGAAACACTCAGGGGTAGGCTTTGCGGGAATGACTCTTAGCAGGTTACGGAAACATCGGCAGCAGATTAAGCCCGCATCCTTCATCAAATCCCTGCATGATGTTCATGTTCTGTATTGCCTGACCTGATGCGCCTTTTATTAGATTATCTATAGCAGAGACAATAACAGTCATGCCTGTCCGTTTGTCCTCAACAATCCCTATCTCGCAGATGTTTGAACCCCTGATATTTTTTGTATCAGGGAGTGAGCCTAAATTTAGGATCTGCACAAATGACTCATTTATATAAAAGTCCCTGTAGTGGTCAAGGAGCAGTTCCGCGTTTATTGCCTTTTTTATATAAATGGTGCTCAATATCCCCCTATTCATTGGTATCAGATGAGGTGTAAAAGAGACATTAATTTTTTTCTTTGCAGCAATGCTCAACTCCTGTTCTATTTCTGGTGTGTGCCTGTGTGTGCCAATCTTATATGCCCGCACGCTCTCATTTGCCTCTGTAAACAGATATGCAATCTCTGCGCCCCTTCCAGCGCCAGACACGGCTGACTTTGAATCTATTATAATCGGCAGATCAATCCCCTTTGCCCATTTGCTTTTTAATAATGGCGCTATTGCAAGTATTGCAGAAGTTGGATAGCAGCCCGGATTTGCCACAAGAACCGCCTTCTTTATCTTATCCCTGTAAAGCTCAGGCAGGCCGTATACTGCATCTTTTAATAGCGCCTTTGCAGTATGCCTTTCCTTATACCACTTTTCATAAATCTTATAATCCCTGAGCCTGAAGTCTGCGCTTAAATCAACCGCCTTTTTGCCGTATTTTAAATACGCCTTTGCAGAATCCATTGCAGCGCAGTGGGGAAGACATAGAAATATAAAATCAGCTTTTTTTGAAATAATTACAGGCTCATTCTTTTCAAATACCATGTCTGTCATATTTTTAAGATTAGGAAAGAGGGCTGATACAGGTTTGCCGATTGACTTTTCAGATGTAATGGCAGCAATCTCTATCTCTGTATGATTCAAAAGGAGCCTTAAAAGCTCACCACCTGTATATCCGCTGCCGCCTATGATTGCAACCTTTAGCATAATAAATGAATAATATCACCGCACCAAGACAGATGTCAAACCAAAATTATAAAGCAAAAAAGGTTTTCACATTTCAAAGCAAATGATAATATAATAGCTGTGCCAGATTGACAATTTCAGGTTGACGGGGTAAAATATTTATTATGTCAGGGGACATCTTTGAACATCTAAAGGATGCGGAAGCAAAACATCAACCCTCTGGTGTAAAGGACGGGTCAGATGGCACTGCTGTGCCGCCTCTTGAACTTCAGAAGGCAAAGGATGTTATCGCCGCGCTTACAAAGGCTATAAAGACATCAAAGCTCTATCCTGAAAGCAATCCAATCTATCAAAAGTTTATTGAGGAATTAAAAGAGAAATTCAATTCTTATATGGAAGAACACGGGAATCTAAAGTTAAGGCTGACCCAATTTAAATTGATATATAAAGACGAGGAGGTTTACGACAACCCTGATAAATTGGAAAACATCGCTTTAAAACTCTTTACAGACGGAGTCAGGGAGATAACCTTTCATGAGGGAATGGAGGATATTGAAATACTTAATTTTCTGGATGTATTAAATGCGAACATTGACCCGGAAAAGACTGATGACGACATGGTAACCTTGATGTGGGAGAAAAACTTTCAGCACATAACATATTTTGTTATAGAAGAATCAGGCGAGGGCGACGCCAAAGCAGAAACAGTAACTACCAGAACGCCTATTCAGGAATTTGTTAAGGCACATGAGATGGATGCTGTTCAAAAGAAGCATTTGGAAAAAGAGAGCGGCATCCCTGTAACAGAAGAGAGAATAAAAGGCCCTGCTCCGGAGATGCCTGTTTTCAGCGTCTATACCCTTACAGAGGAAGAGATAGAGCTTTTAAAAAAGGAGAAGGAGGCTGAAGAGAACCCATCCTTTACATTTAAGATAATTGATATTCTGAATGAAGTGCTGTACATGGAAAGGGACTTCAAGGCATTCTCTGATATTGTGGATACTCTGGAAAAGGCGCTTGACCTTTTGATATCCAAGGCTGACCTTGTAAGGGCAAGCAGGCTCCTTAAAAATTTAAGAGAGATTGCAGAGGCAAAGGGGAAATTTTCAGATGAAGAGGTTATGAGGATCAATCGCTCTATTGAAAGGGCTGGAGATGAAATAAGGATAAAGGAATTCGGCGCCATGCTGGGCAAAAACCAGACAGTTGATTTAAATGCGCTTTCATCCTATCTCTCCCTGCTTCACAAAAATTCTATAGCCCATCTATTAGAGCTCCTTGAGATAAACAATCTGAATATAAGAAAACATATATGTGATGTTATGGTAGAGGTTGCAAAGGATGACGTTGACATTATAGGAAGAAAGGTCAATGATAAAAGGTGGTATATTGTTAGGAATATTGCCTATATACTCGGCAGGCTCGGCAAGGCGAAAGGCATTGAATATTTAAAACGGACATTGAAATACGATGAGCCGCGCGTAAGGCTTGAAAGCGTAAAATCATTAATGCAGATCAGCGGCGACCAGGCAAAGGACATGCTTATTTCAGTAATTTCGGATAATGACAGCCAGGTTCGCATTCAGGCTGTAAAGGGTTTGGCATCCCTTAATCATAAAAAGGCGGTGCAGCCATTAATAGAATTTATCAGCAAGGAGGGATTCAAAAAATTTGAGTTCGCTGAAAAAAAGGAATTCTTTGAGGCACTCGGGAAACTCGGCGCCAATGAGGTTGTGTCGTTTTTAAAGAATATCTATACAAAAAGACCGTGGTTTAGCCGTTCGGCTTACGAAGAATTACGCATATGCGCTATTTATGGCCTTAGCAAGACAGGAACTAATGACGCCCTATCTGTTCTTCAAAGCCTCAAGGAAAAGCCGGGCTCAAAGATAGAGGCTGTAAGGCTTAGGGCGATTACAGAGATTAAAAACTCAATGGCAAAAGGGTAGGGGCTTAATATATTAAGCCCCTACAGGCTATGTTTATAATAAATTCAAAAGGATAAACAATGGCTCCTGAAAAAGACAGACAATCAACCTTTCTACAGATAGAGAATCTTGCGCGCACTGGAAGAAATATAGTCAACCAGTTTTATATTATCCTGAAAACCGCTCAGGTTCATGACCCGAATAATGTCGCCTTTGTTCATACAGTGGAAAATCTCATAAAAACCCTGTCTCCTATGCTAAAGAAAGGCAAAGATGTAATGCTTACACTTAAAAGCGATTATCTTTATTTTGAAGACACAAGATTAAAGCAGGATATTGAGGGATTTGTCAGCTTTAATTATGTGATAACAGAGCTAAAAAAGAGAGAAATCGGCTCAATAATCTTTAAAAGCAATTTGGACCAGAAGGATTTAAAAAAATTCGTTCATATATTTTTGAATTTTACCGCCACAAAGGGTTCAATATTTGAGGCGTTTGAGATGCAGATTGACAGCGCAGGCATTGCAGGCTTAGACATCGCAAAATTAAAACCTGAAAAAGAGGAGTATCGGTTTGCAGAGGCTGAAACCAAAAAGGATGCTGCAAAGAGGGGCTATTTTAGCGCTGTTGCTGTAACTAAAGAGATAATGGATAATGCAAGACTCAACCAGACAATAAATGTCAGGAAGGCAAAGAGGGCTGTCCAGTCCATAGTTGACCTTATCCTGCAGGAAGAGACTTCCATTCTTGGCCTTACCACAATCAAGAATTATGATGAATATACATACAACCACTGTGTAAATGTATGCGTCCTTTCTATAGCGCTTGGGCAGAGGCTCGGTTTTTCTAAGACACATCTCTCCGAGCTTGGACTTGCTGCTGTATTCCATGACATTGGAAAGGTAACCATCCCAGTTGACATACTTCACAAGACCCTTGAGTTTAATGACGAGGAGTGGGCTATGATCAGAAGGCATCCTGTAGACGGCGTTACAACCCTTTTAAAGATGAAGGGCCTGAATGAACTTGCTGTAAAGTCTATGATTGTTACATTTGAGCACCATCTTAATTTTGATTTTTCAGGCTACCCAAAGATAAAAAGTAACTGGCCTTTAAACCTCTTCAGCAAGATTGTAAGCATAGCAGACTGCTATGATGCAATGACCTCTGCAAGGGTATATAATAAAATACCTTTCTCGCCTGACAAGGCCCTGAGCCTTATGTGGGACAGGACAGGCAGATATTATGACCCATTGGTACTAAAGGTCTTTGTTAATATGTTGGGTATATACCCAATTGGCACATTGGTAATACTTGACACGCGTGAGATGGGTCTTGTATTTCAGGGAAATCCAAACCCTGAAAAACTTGACAGGCCAAAGGTAATATTGATAGCTGATGCAAGCGGCGCAAGCAGAAATGTAAAGCTGATTGCGGACCTTTCAGAAACAGACCCTGCAACAGGCAAATACAAAAGGTCTATTGTAAGGGCAGAGGACCCTAAGAAGTTTAATATTGATGTGGCAGAGTATTTCCTGTAATCTCTTCAGTTTTGTCCTTGACAAGAACAGCCTTTTTTTATAAAGTATATAAAGTTTTCAATTATGGGCATGCCATGAAGCTGCTGCTTCTTTATTGGGGGGTCGTCCAGTGGTAGGACGGCAGATTCTGGATCTGCTTACCGGGGTTCGAATCCTCGCCCCCCAGCCAATATTATGAATAAACAGAGATTAGTCAGCCCAATATTAATGTGGGCGATTGTAGCTGCAGGCATACTGCTCTTTTTCCAGATCTTCTCGTCAGAAGACCTATTTAAGCCAAACAAGTTCACCTTCTATCTTATCATTCCTGCCTTTTTATATTGGCTCTATTTCTTTGTTGGCGCTATGCTTGTCCATCGCAAGGCGCCCCGCAGTGTTCACAGCATTGATAAAATTGTTAAAGAGGGTGTTTATCAGCGTCTTAGGCATCCCATCTATTCTGCTGACATTGTCCTTGTCTGGGGCATCTTCTCCCACTGGCCGAGTATGCGAGCGCTCATAGCCGTTATATGGCTTACTGTAATACTTTCTCTCTGGATGAGGCTGGAAGAAAAGGGACTCGCTGACAAATTCGGCAGGGACTATCTTGACTACAAAAAGCAGGCGCCAATGGTCGTGCCAAAGATAAGAAAAGGTGTTTGACATCATAATCAAAAACGCGAATATAATTGACGGCTCTGGGAAAGAGGGCTTTGCTGCGGATATCGGCATCTCTAATGACCGTATTGTGAAAATCGGCAGGATAGAGGAATCAGGCAGGCAGGTTATTGATGCCAACGGTCTTGTAGCCTCTCCGGGCTTTATTGATTGCCATTCACATTCTGATTATTATCTTATCATCAATCCCCTTGCAGAAAGCAAGATCAGGCAGGGTGTAACAACCGAGATCGGCGGTAACTGCGGATATTCTGCTGCGCCGCTTGCTGGCGAGGCATTGGAAGAGAGAAAGAACGCGTATAAAAAGTCGTATAACCTTGAACATGATTGGCAGGATGTAAAGGGATATTTTAACAGGATTGAGAGGCAAGGGACATCTGTTAATTTTGCTTTGCTAATTGGACACAATACCATTCGCTCCTCTGTAATAGGCGGAGGCAGCAGGGAAGCGACTGAAAGTGAAATGGCGCAGATGAAGGAAATGATACAGCAGGCAATGAAGGATGGAGCTATTGGCATCTCAACAGGCCTTGCTTATGGTCCTGCATGTTTTGCAAAAAAGGAGGAGTTGATTGAACTCTGTAAAGAGGCAAGAAAACATAATGGCATCTTTACTGTTCACATGAGGAGTGAGGGGAGAGGACTTTTAGAGGCAATAGAGGAGTCAATCTTTATTGCAAAAGAGGCAGAGATATCATTGCAGATTTCTCATCTTAAGACTTATGGCGAAGAAAATTGGTATAAGCTTGATTCTGCATTTGAGTTAATTGAAAAGGCAAGGACAGACGGCCTTGATGTTACATGCGACAGGTATCCGTATACTGCTGCAAACACTGGCCTGCACAATGTTTTTCCTAATTGGATGCTTGATGGCGGGATTAAAAAGGAGCTTGAAAGATTAAAGTCTAAAGAGACAAGAGAAAAGATAAGAGCAGAGCTTCAGCAGGCAAAAAAGGATATCTGGGATAAAATCATGATTTCTGAGGTTATAACAGAAAAAAATAAGATATACGAGGGCAAAAGGGTATCAGAGGCGGCAATGATAGCCAAAAAGGAGCCGCTTGAATTTGTTTTTGACCTATTAGTTGAAGATGAAATAGCAGTAGATGCAATATTCTTTAAAATGAGCGAGGAGAACTTACAAAGGATTTTAAAAAAACCTTATGTAATGATTGGCTCTGACAGCGGCGCAAGGGCAGACTATGGCGCATTAGGTAGAGGCCGCTCACATCCAAGGACATTTGGAACATTTTCAAGGGTGCTCGGTAAGTATGTCCGCGGGGAAAAGATATTGGATTTGCCGACTGCCATAAAAAAGATGGCTTCTGAGCCTTGCAGAAAATTTAATATCAAAGAGAGAGGATTAATCAAAGAGGGCTATTTTGCAGATATTGTTATATTCAATCCTGATACAATTGCTGATACCGCAACATACGAAGTCCCGCACAAATATCCTGTAGGTATTGAGTATGTTATTGTAAATGGGAAAACCACTGTTGAGAAGGGTAAACCCCTTGGCATAAAGGCAGGGAGGGCAATAACATTTTAAATATAAAGATGGTTGTTATGGATTATTTCCTTATAAGTCAGATGGGGTCATTGTCCATAATTTTATATTATATTTATCAGTTAAAATCTCCAGCCTTATTAGGTTTCTTTGATCCCTTTTTTTCTTTTTCTATAATAATTACGGCTTATTGTGTCCGACAGTGGGTAGAAAAGAGCCATAAATTATCTATAACATAGCATAAAATAAAGAAAAAAAGAAGTTTTCTTTGAGTAAAGAAATCAGTATGATAAGTGCATGCGAAAAAAGAGACGACTGCTGGATAAATATCGGTTCCCCGGATTTCGTTCAAGAGCAGACATTCAAGGGGTGTTTGTAGACCCGAAGGCACGGGTTATCCATCTTAAGAGGACTCAAAAAAAACAGTATGCGGATGCTGTGGCGCTTTTGCGCAGTCCCGCTTGAGCGCAGGGTTAGACCGCTATTTTTCATAGGCGCTGAGTGCGGAGAACCCTGTTGGCTTTGGTTTATACACATAGTTTTTCATTGCGTCGTAGAAAGCTGTACCGTCGTTCTCTAAGAGCAAGGCACAGTGATCAAGGTCTTGGAGCAAGTGCCGAAAGCCTGCCAGCGGATCGCCAGCCCCAAAGCCAGGAAGGGCGGATTTTCCTTCAAGACCCAAAAATTGCATGAACTCAACATGCCCTCGCTCAAGATCGCCCTTTCGATAGCTTACGCCGCCGACTTCAAACCGAAACCAAATTCGAATTTCTAGGTCGCCGTTTTTGAACGAACCTACCGCAAAGTTGCCACCCGATCCTTTGCCGTGTTCGACAATAGAGAACGTAAAATCGAGCGGCTGCAATTTTGGGTTGAGAATCTCCGCCCCTTTTTCAAGTGCAACTTCGGGTGACATTGCGGCCATAAGGTCTAACATGTTATTATCCAGTTTATGTCTTTCACCTAAAATTAGCCCTAAAAATACAAAAAAACGCATTAAAAAGCAATAAAATATTGGCGGAAGTTATAAAACTGCATATATTATTTCAGTATAACATTACTTTTTAGCATGATAGACAGAAAAGAGGATATTTCTGAATGATTAATATCCCCTATTGATTTTTAAGGAGGAGAAACTGTGCATCGCAGTAAAGTTTCTGCGGGCTTTGGCGAGGTAAAAAGACTATGCAAAGACTTCGTCAAAAAACTTTGTTTTCTCCAAAAGCCTTTGCCATTCTCTATGACGCTTCACGCTATATAGCTTCTGAATATTCTCTTACCTCGCGTTCCAGTCGGTCGCTAAGTTCATCAGCCGTAACATCCAGGTCATATTGTGACTGCAACCCGAGCCAAAACTCAGCAGATATTCCAAAAAACCTGGCCAGGCGGAGCGCTGTATCTGCAGTTATTCTCCTTTTTCCAAGGACAATCTCGTTTATTCTTCGTGCAGGCACACCAATATTTAAGGCAAGTCTGTGCTGGCTTAATTCCTTTGGCTTAAGAAATTCTTCTAAAAGAATTTCGCCTGGATGTACCGGATGTAATTTCCTTCTTTTCATGCCTTTTCTCCTAATGATAATCTGTTATTTCCACATCATGCGCATCACCATCCTGCCAGGTGAAGCAGATGCGCCATTGATCATTGATTCTTGTGCTGTATTGTCCTTCCCGGTTGCCGCTTAGTTTTTCAAGTCTGTTTGCAGGTGGAATTCTCAGGTCATTAATATTCTTGGCATTATTAATCATGCGTAATTTCCTCAGCGCGACCTGTTGGATATCCGTTGGTAATTTCTTGGAAATCTCACGGCTATAAATCTTCTCTGTTCCCCTGTTTTTAAATGATTTGATCACTTTTAGATATTATATATCCTGATGCGTTAAGCGTCAAGCGTTAAGGTTTTGCCAAGGCTTGCTGATGTTTTACATGTTGAATTGAAAGACCTTTTTGATTTTGCAAAGGGATTAGGGTTTATTTTGGTTACTAAAAGCAGAAGGCGCAACATAAGGCATTATCTTCTCCCAGTGCTTTTCTGTTATAAGGTCATTTGGTGTTATCCATATCTGCATTGAGCCGCCTTTTAATGTGCTGTTTACTGCCTCTGCAAAGGACTCTGCATTTACATGCTCCTTCTTGCCCCATAGGCCGATAGAGATATAATAGGAGCGGCTTGGAAAGTTGTCTGCCATATATTTTGCAAGACCCTCAGAGATTGTTGGCGATGCATCTTCAAGATAAAAATAGTTCCATACAATAATCTTGTCAGCATGGCGCAATATGCGCCTGTAATCAAGGCCAGATTCCTTTGCATTTCTGGAATAGTCCTTCCAGCTTACTGGCACATCCACATATAATTCTTTTCCGTATTTATGGACAATCTCTGCAACCTTCTTTATAAACTGCTCCATCATTGCAGACTTCCATTCCCAGATAGACGGGTCATTTCTGTTTATCTTCCCATTCTTGTCCAAAGGCCAGCCTTTTCTTTCAGCATAAGCCTCGTATGATTTCAGGTCTTTTGCATTAAATGAAAAACTGTAAAATGACAGCTCTGTAAGGTTGATTATCTCTATGGGGTAGTTCCTGCTTACATATTCAATCATGTCTAATACAAGTCTGCCAAAATCGCCGTCAACTATCTCCATCAGGCTTATCTGCTCCGGACTCTTCTCTCCGTCAAACCGCACTGCTGCTGCCTCTGAATGCTCTTTTATATATCTTGGCGCATAAAGGTCTATGATTGCTGCAACCTTAAAACCTGTCCTGTGGAATGTATCGGTTGTCTTTAAAAGCAGGTCATCCTTTTCGCCCTTTTGGTGATTAGCCCAATCCTTCTCATGGCCTTGCCACTTGAAATAAACCCACTCAGGCCTGCCAGCGCCTATGCCTATAACATCTGTCATGCCTATCATCGGCCTGTTCAGAACATTGCGCACAGCATCCCTCCAGTCTCCCCATGCATCAAAGTGCGTGGAGAGTGCAAGATTGAATGCAGGCTTCGCGCTCTGCTGGACACCCAGCTTCATATTCACATTATAGGTTTCAAGCCCGGGCTTTTTCAGGTATGTAAGATAAAAGTATGTTGTTCCAGAGGATAGAATAATCAATAGCAGCGCTGCAAAAGCCACCTTCCATCCTTTTACCTCTTTCGCGCCAATCTGCATAATGTCCCTCCTTTCTATCTTTTCCCATCTCTCCTCTGCGCCCTGAAACTCCTTCCACCATGAATATGCTGCTACTGCATTATAGAAAAAAGAGAATGGGAGAATCAGCAATCCGTATGGAAGATATATTAAATCACTAAAACCTCTGTCCAGGATTATGCTGTATACAGCAACTATAAGAAAAAATGTTATGCCAAGATATGTCAAGACCTCCATGGTATCCTCAAAGTAGACATACCTGTTTACAAGCGCAATAGGTATAATGACAATGAGAAGCATCTGCATAAGAGGGACTATTGCCATATTAACAAAATTTATCGGCAGATAAAATGAGAATGGCCTGAACCTCGGCTTAAAAAATATATCGCTGTGAAGAAAGATTATCTTTATGTAGCTCCTCATCCATCTGATGCGCTGCTTCCACAATGCCTTTAATGTTGCAGGGCACTCTGCCATCACCTTTGGCTCCGGGTCAAAGACAATCCCCTTTCTCATTTTATGAAGCCTGAATGTAATCTCCAAATCCTCGCCCCATATCTCTTTAAACCCCTTTATCTCTCTTAATACTGCGGTCCTTACAGCGCCGAGATTACCTGTAATTATTGGCAGGCAGCCTGTGATTGATAATGCACGACGCACAAATCCTGTTCCAATGTGCGTTGTTATCGCAAGAAACTTCTGGATTGGCGTTGATGGATTTAATGGCGCATCATTCCCGCATACAGCGTCAATATCCGCACTGCCAAACCACCTGACCATCTGGCTGATTGTATTCGTCAGAAAAAGGCTGTCTGCATCAGTAAAGATAATTGCCTCCCCTGTTGCAGCATTAATCCCTGCATTCAGCGCGCTTGCCTTGCCGCCATTCGGTTTTTTGATATAAACAATCCTGCCGCTTTTAATAAGGTCTCTTATTTCATGCTCTGTATTATCTGTTGAGCCGTCGTTTATTACAATAATCTCTTTATCTGAATAATCAGATTTTAGGATAGAAAGGAGTGTCTGTCTTATTGTCTTTTCTTCATTATATGCCGGTACGAGAATGCTCACCCTGCCAGAGAAAGATGGGATTCTTTTTAGCGCCCTCTTCTTCCAGATTTCATAAAGGATGGTTAATGGAAAAAAAAATACGCCTTGCATGCCTAAAAGGAAGATTATAAACCCAAAGGCGTAAAATATTGTATAGAGCGTGGTTGATATCATTTAACTATTTTATGAATCCTGAATGCCTCGGCGTATGAAACGCCGCTCTGCAGCCCCCTGTGCGCAGCCCTCCCCTTTAATACGGAGGGATCCATATATGTTTTATCCTTCTGTGTCTTATGGAATGTTATAAGCTTCAGCTTGTCATCAATATAATCTGTTACATCTGCATAATAGTTCGGCACAAACTCTTTTGGCGTGCTGACATCCTCATAGCATAGGATAGTAGCCGCATTTCTTGCAGCCTCCTTTGTAGCCTCAAAGGCTGCCTTATGGTCGCTGTGAATGTCTATGCCTGTATGTGTCAATATTATTGTTGCGCCTGTCTCCTTAATCGTATCTTCTATAACATTCTTTATAGCAGGAATATTTTCTTTAAGCCCTGTGTCCTTAAAGTCCTTTATCCAGAAGCCGTCCATCTCCATAAACCTTGCTGTCTTTTCCGCCTCTTGTTTACGATTGCCGTTTCCACTATGTCCGTTTTCACCTTCGGTTAATGTAAGGCCGTATACCTTAGCGCCGCTGTCTTTAGCCTTCATAATAAAACCTCCGCACCCGAGCTCAATATCATCAGGATGCGCGCCGATTGCGAGTATCGCAGCCTCCTTAAACTCCTTTGATTTTTGCTCTACCCAAAGCAGGGTAAGAAAGGATATCCCAAGCGCAAAAAGCAGAAAAGACTCGGACAGGTTATGAAATAGTTCAATATTCAGCCATCTTGAGAAAATACCGCTGCCAAAGTGTATAGAAAATGTAATGATTGTAAGCGCCGGAAGCACAAAATTAACAAAATAGCTGTATGCCTTATGCCTGCGCTTTAATATCCGCTTCTTCCTCTTGTATGCGTATATGACGAGGGCAAAGACAAAAAGGTGAATAAACAGCTCAGCAGCTTCGCCAAAGGTCTTGATAAAGAAATAGCCCCTGTTATTTTTTATTTCATTTGTAAGCTTGTTTGCCTCTGCATTAAAGGGATTTATCTTTAAAGCAATCTTTAAATGCTCTTCAGAAAGCCGGCTCCTGCCTGCTGCCATATATATTTTTGCAAGCATCAAATGATTTTCAATGTTGTCAGGCTCAATTGCCTCAGCCTTCTTATAAGATTCAACAGCCTTCTGATAATCCTTAAGCCAGAAATATACATCGCCGATTGTCTTATGAATATCCGTATTGTCAGGAGAAAGGGAGATTGCCTTTTGTAATGCCTCTATTGCGCCGCTAAACTCCTTCTTCCATGCAAGGGCATTCCCCTTTTCCTTATAAAGCTCTGCATCATTTGGTGATAATCTTATTGCCCTATCAAGGATACTGCCTGCTGATGATAAGTCGCCTGTTCTTGAATAAACCTTTGCAAGACCCTTCAGCGCCTCATGGTCATCAGGGTTATCCTTCAGGACTTCATTATAGAGCTGCTCTGCCTCATCATATCTGCGCGACCATCTTAAGACCCTTGCAAGGCCTGTCTTCAGATGATGATTGTTTTTGTCAAGCTCTATGGCCTCTTTATAAACAACAATTGCCTTGTCATTATTTCCAACCCATGAATAAAGCTCTGCAAGCCTTCCCCTCGCCTCGCTGTCAGAGGGATTCATCTGGATTATACGCTGATACTGATTGATTGCCTCAGGAAACCTTTTGGATTTTGCGTACACCTCTGCCAGCGCCTTGAGTGTTGGAACATGCCCCTGATTCATGAATGCGGCCTTTGTCAGGACAGACTCTGCGCCTTTGATATCACCTTTATCAAGGAGTATCTGCCCCTCATGATAGAGGTCTAAATATGTTGCCTGCACTAAAAATATGGTTAATAAAATATGGTACATCAGAACCCTAATCCTGTTTTAAATATCAGAGACAAAAAGCCTGTATGCTGATTATCAGTCGGCAGGTCAATATATTTGTAACCTGCGCCCAAATCTACCCTCGGATGGAGCTTATAAAGGACTGATACCATGTATACATTGGCTGTCTTGCCTGCGTAAGTGCTCACTGATGAATACTTATCATAAACATAATCAAGCCTTCCTGAAATCTTGTCAGTAAATTCATAGCCCAATCCTGCAAGAATTGAATAGTTATAGCTGCTGTCTAAATCCCTGTTTGGTATATATTTAACCTCAGCGCTCACCTTCTTTATTAACAGTTCAACGCCGCCGCCAAGAAGTGATTGTGTCTGATACTGTACATTGGTTGATGAAGCGGTTATGCCTGATGGCATATTAAGGCCCCTGCCTTTGATTGTTGTCTTATCAGGATCAGGGTCTCTTAATAATGCATACATTACCTTCAGTCTCAAAGGCTCAAATGGGGTTATATAATAAACCTCTGTTGAGATTTTATGGTTATTTGCATGTGCATCCTTGTCATAGAAAAAGCTCGGCCTGAAGTATTCATAAGCCAACGTTCCTCTCAGGCTCTTTATAAACCAGTGCGAGACCTCAAGCTCAACAACAGGAACAGTATCATACGAATTTGAGTCAGGATTCGGCTTCTGAACTGAAGGATCTATAGGATAGTTGTAGTCCTTATACGCAAGGTTAAGCTTAAGATAAGAAGTCGGATTGTAGTAGTAATACCCGTTTGCAAAGACCTTGTGCCTTGTATAGTAGGTCTGGTCAGCATAACTATACCCTGCATTTAAATCAAATCTGTCAAAGCCGCCGTAAAAAAGAGAGCCTTCATAAGCAAGCCTTGTATAATCTGGCTCCCATCCGCCGAAGAATGCCTTTAATTGCAAGCCCCTTTTTAGTTTCAGGTTATTGAGGTCGTCTTTTGCCTCTTCATCCTTTGGAGCAAGTTCAATCGCCTTTTGATAGGAGTCAGCAGAGTCATGGAAGAGCCTCAGCCTCTTCTGGCTTGTTGCAATGCCTTTAAAGAGTTCAGGGTTTTCTCCATGAAGTTCTCTTGCCTTTTCATAATTTTTAATCGCTTCGGAAGATTTACCCTCTTTATTCATAACATCACCCATGAGCTGATAATATTTTGCGTTCTTTGGATCCGCAGATATTAATTTAGTTAATTGCTCTTCTGCCCTTGCATACTCGCCTGCATCAATCAATTTCTTTACCTCATTGTAAGACCCTTCAGGTTTTTCTGCAGCAAACAGGCTCGCAGAAAAGAGTAAAATAAACACTACTATACTAATTATACGCATACCATTATCCTCCATGACTTTATTAGACTTTCCAGAATCTCGGTGGCAGAAAGAACATTTCCGCCTATTCTGGCATTTATCTCAAGAAGCACAGGTGTCCCGTCCTCCCTGAGTCTTATATCCATATCAAGGGGCCCCTCCATCTCAAGCAATAGGGCCGCCTTTATCCCTAAGCTGACAATATCCTCTCTGTTTGTCCTTTCTACAGCAATAGCATTGCCTGTAATTCCCTCTTTGAGAATAGTCTTTTTCAGGACAACGCCAGAGGCAATAGTATTTTTTCTATCCAAAAACAGATTCAAATCAAACTCCACTCCGGGTATAAATTCCTGATAAATTATATCCTCTCTAGTTTCATTATAGAGTTCATCTTGTGTTTTATATATTTTGACGCCGCGGCCGCCCCTGCCTATGTATGGTTTTGAAAGCAGCGGAAGCCCGAGTTCTTCAAGGATCCGTTCCTTTGGCGCTTTGGCATGAAAGAACCTTGGAACAGGTATATTATGTTCAGTCATAAAAAAGGCTGTCTTTAGCTTGTCATTTGCAATATCAACTGCATGAACAGGAGAGATTGAGACTGCACATCCGCACTCTTCAATAAATCTCCTGAGCTTTGCAATAACCAGAAGCTCCTCTGATACAGTCGGAATTAGAAGAGAGACATTCTCCTTCATTATAATGTCCAATAAGACCGATGAAAAGGACAGCTCATCTGCTGCTGGTATCTTGTAAAATTTCCTTACCATCGTATCAACATCCCTTATATCTGTGCCTATAACAGAGAACCCATTTCTCTGCAGGTATGTTGCAGCGCTTCTTCCTGCAGGCCCGCCTATGCCTGTTACCAAAATATTATTATACATATCCTTAATCTGACCTCCCCTTTACAGAATTAGTCATGGTGAGACCCTTTCTCCATTGAGCCATGGTCGTCTTTATCGTCCTTTTCGCCTCCACGCTCGCCCTCTCTCTCTCCACCGTCCCTATCATGGTCGCCATCCCTGCCATCTCTATCCCTGCCGTGTTCATCCCTGTCCACATCCTCTCTGTCGTGTTCCCTTTCATACCTGTTATCACTATCTATGTCTCCCCTGTCATCCCTTGAGGTATCGTAGTCTCCTCTCTCCCTGTGGTGGCGGTCATCTGATACAGAATCATCGGAAGATGCAATTGCACTATGCACATTAAAAGGAAAAATATATAGTGATGTTGCAATTAAAAGGTTTAATAAAATAAGAACTATCTTTTTCATTATTTCAACCCCCAAAAAAGTAATTGCAAGTGTTATGCCAGAGGTAACGTTCAAAAATCTGCAATAATCTGCGTGTTTTTAAATATCTTTGGTAATGATGTTGCCAGAAAACAGGCGGATAAGCCCTAACTGCCAGATTTTTGGCGAAAAGATGTGCTAATGTGTTAATTGATTTTAAAATCCCCCTTAATCCTCCTTTTTCAAAGGAGGAAATTCCTTTATCCCCCTCTTTGCAAAAGAGGGGTTAGGGGAGATTTATTTAACATAAGATATTGCGTTTGTATTAGAGTCTGAAAAGATATCTTCCACCAATCATGAAAAGATTCTGGTGATAATCATAGTAGTCTATATTGGAATCCTTCTGAGACCTCTCATAGCTTGCTGTCAGCTCAAGGTCTTTTAAAATCCAGTATCCTGCCTTAATCTGAAACTTGTGCGTAATATCTCTTCTGTCATAGTGCTCCCTGTCCTGCCTGAGATTTGTGGTATATCCCTTATCCCTAAAAAGGTATCTGAAACTAAAACTTAAATCAGGTGTAATATTAAAGGTTGGTCTGATATATAAGATATGTTGAAAATAAGAGATGTCATTGTTATACCTTGCATCATTCTCTCCATCAGCAATACCCCTCTCATATCTGTAGCCCGCGCCTATCTTTAAGAATTTTGCAATCCTGTATGTTCCATCTGCGCTGCCGCCATAGACCCTTGTATCTTTATAATCATAAAGGGTTTCATAATTTTTTATCCCATACTTTCCTGATACGCCGGCAGAGAGGCCTTTTGCAAACTCCTTGTCAAGGCTTAATGAGGCTGTATGATAGTCAGTAGATTCATTACAGGAAGTCTTAGCAGTATCTTCTTCAAGGCAGACATCCGGCATTAATGTGTATCTTAAAGTTGTGCTAATCTTGTAGGGAAATCCCTGTGTAATGCCAATACTGTATATGCCTTAGGAATAGGTATTATAGTTAGTATATAATTCTCCTGTTATGGCGCCGAAGAATGTTGTATAAAAAACAGGATATCCTGTTCTGTAGCTTGCGTATATGTCTGGCTCAAAAATAACATCTGTCTTTTTATTATGTGCATTCCGCTCATAGGTTATGTTATCGTCATAATAGATATTTAAGGAAGGCTCAATTCTAAAGCCCTTCTTCTCTTCTGCGTATGCTGAAGCTGCAGCCAGAATTACAAATACCATTAAGACAGTGATTGAAACTGTCGTATCTCTAAAAAACATTTGGTTCTCCTTGTCCAATTATTGTAGTATTAACAGTACTTAATTATATTTAGCGTCATTCCCGCAGCGTTTTTGAGCGGGAATCCAGAAAAGGAATTAGCTTCCACTTTTCACGGAAAACCATGGATTCCTGCCAGAGGCATGCAGGAATGACAACATTAGATTGCCTACTTCTTATCCTTTGTCTTAAGCTTCCTCAAATACTCCCTCGCCTTATCCGATAATTTGCCCTTTGGCTCTAATTTAATATATCTTTCAAACATCAGGATTGCCTCGTCTCTTCTTTTGGTCTCAGAATATATCAGCCCAAGATTATAAAGCGCCTTTTTATTCTCAGGCTCCTTTTCAATTACCCAATTATACTCTTTTTCTGCAAGGGCTTTTTCGCCCTTTGCAAGATAGGCGCTTGCAAGATTCATCCTTGCGATTTTATATTCGGGGTCTATTGCAATCGCCTTTTTATACTCCTCTACCTCCTTGCCTAAAAGACCCTTATGATAGTAGACAAGACCAAGATTATAGTGCGCCTTTGCATAATTCGGGTCTATTGCAATAGCCTTTTGAAGCTCCCTGAATGCATCATCATACCGTGCAAGCCTCATGTAGGTTATACCGAGATTATTTCTCAAATGGACATCTGCTTGGGTCTTTTTTAGTTCTTCTGTGTAATATTCAGCTGCCTTTTCATAGTCTCCTTTAGACAGCGCCTCATCAGCCAGCCTGTGGCCTTGCTTTGAGCAGGCGCTAATTAAAAGGCCAAGCAGAACCGCAAGGATTAAATATCTCCTGTATCTCATCTTTTCATCCCCTTTTTCTTTGCATCCTCCATAAGCTCCCTTGACAATCTGCGAAGCTTACTTGCCGCCTCTTTGTATCTAACAATCTCTTTTTCTAAAAGGATTATCTTTCCATCAATATCTTTGAGCCTTTTTAAAAGACCATTGCCCTTTCTAACTGCGTCATCCCTCTCTGCCACACCCTGAAACCGCATCATGTTCTGAGTCAAACCCTTTTCTTTTTTCAGGGAATTAAGCGTCTCTTTTAAATCATTAGCCTCTTTTTCTATCTTTTTTACATCCCTGTTTAAAATGAGCGACATCTCTATTAATTCAGCATGGCTCTCAAAACCTGTACGCGGGATTTCTATAATAGACAGGTTTCTCTTTTTAACCTCAAATTGCGTTAATTCGCCCAACAACCTGCGGTGTTCATCCATCATAGCCAATGCCTTTTTATAAAGGGCATCCGCCTCTTTTTCCTTATTTTGCTTATATAATCCTGTTCCTGCATTTATCAGCTCGTCTATTTCAAGCGCCATCTTTTCAGAAAGGAGACCCTTTTTTCCCTTTATCTTCTTTTCAAGCGCCTCCTCCTCATCATCAAGCCTGTCAATATCCATTATCAGGCTGCGGAGGTTTTTTAAGGCCTCTTTTAATTGAACCTCTTTTATAATGCTGCCGCCCTTTTTCAAGGCCTCTTTTAATGACTTAATTTCGCTTGTTAAGACGTCCTGTTTACTTATAATCTCCTGTTTTTTTATCTGGATCGCCTTTAGCCCTGCATCATATTCTTTTATCTCTTTTTTGATTACAGCTATCTTCTCTAACTCATGCAACGCATAGATATGCGATGCCATAAGAAACAAAAATGCGGATGTAAAAATTACCAGAGGAAATCTCTTATGTCCCAAAAGATTAAACATCCTTTTCTTTCTTTTCATCTTTAACAAGATTGTACTTCTTCATCTTATACTGGAGGGATGTCCTTTTTAAGCCGAGCATTGAAGCAGCCTCTGTCTGATTATATTTGCACTGCTCCAAAACCCCTCTTATCCTCTCCCTCTCTATTGCCTCTATCTCATCTATCAGTAGCCCTTTCTGCCTTGACACTGCCTCTGACGCCCCTGCAATAAATTCCTTAGGCAGGTCATCTGGTTCAACCACTGCTTTATCCGTAAGGACTACAATCCGTTCAATTACATTTTCAAGCTCCCTTACATTTCCATGCCAGTTATAGGCTGTTAAAATACCCATTGTATTAGCAGAAAGCCTTATGTCCTTGTGAAGTTCACTGTTGTATTTATGCAAGAAATATGCCATTAGTTCAGAGATATCTTCTCTTCTGTTTTTTAATGGAGGAAGCGATATAGGAACCACATTGATGCGATAAAAGAGGTCTTCGCGGAACCTGCCATTTTCAATTGCCTTTTTTAAATCTTTATTTGTTGCTGCTATTATCCTTACATCAACCTTTATGCTCTTTGTGCCGCCGACCCTTTCAAATTCCTGCTCCTGAAGCGCCCGCAGAAGCTTTACCTGAATATTTAGAGGAAGGTCTCCTATCTCATCTAAGAACAGGGTGCCATTGTCTGCAAGTTCAAACCTCCCCTTTTTCTGTGCCACAGCGCCAGTAAATGCGCCCTTTTCATGGCCAAAGAGTTCGCTCTCTAAAACACCTTCTGCCAATGCAGCGCAATTTACAGGCACAAAGGGCTTGTCCTTTCTTGCGCTTCTTTCGTGTATCTCCCTTGCTACAAGCTCCTTTCCTGTGCCGCTTTCGCCGAATATTATGACAGGGCTTGAGCTCTTTGAAACCTTTTCTATAAGCTGATATATCTCCTGCATCCTTGCAGAGCTTCCAATCAATCTGCCAAACCTGTTTCTAATCTCCTCTTTTAAAAATATATTTTCAGAGATTATGCTCTGCTGACTTAGCGCCTTTTCAATTTTTAGATAGACCTCTTTTATGGAAAAGGGCTTTAATATGTAATCATAAGCGCCCTGCCTCATTGCCTCTACAGCATTCTCCACTGTGCCAAAGGCTGTTATTATAATTACAGGGCTATTTGGATTATTCCCCTTTGCCTTTTTCAGCACTTCAAGGCCGTCTATGCCCGGAAGTTTCAGGTCTGTTATTATCAGGTCATAGCCTTCTGTTTCTATCTTCCTTACAGCCTCTAAGCCATCCGCAACCTCAGCAACATCATAATCCTTTTCAGTCAATGCCTGAACAAGCATCTTCCTCATGCCAGGGTTGTCTTCTACTATGAGTATCTTGGGCATAGTGTATGTCTCCTTAAAGCCTCTTGTTTATATCTCTATTTTGTCATTCCCGCAGAGTTTTTGAGCGGGAATCCATTGTGGATGCTCTGGATGCCCGATAGAAGCTTTCGGGCATGACAACCAGTTTGCGAGAGTCTCTCATGTCAGTTCAATTTTGAGACGCTAAAAATTGTCATCGCGAGCGAAGCGAAGCAATCTCGCCTTTGACGATGAGATTGCCACGAACCCTTCGGGTTCTCGCAATGACAGATAAAACAAGGCATTAAAAAGGCTAAATCGGCCTAACAGGCAGCCTTATTATAAAGGTCGTCCCCTCTCCTTCCTTGCTATTAAATGTAATAGCCCCTTTATGCGCCTCTATAATTTTATATGCAATTGCCAAGCCAAGGCCTGTGCCCCTCTCCTTTGTTGTAAAAAAGGGGTCAAATATCCGTCCCTGTATATCCTTGGGAATGCCCTTGCCTGTATCGCTTATTAAAAGCCCTATATTGCTATCCTTCTTCTCTGCCAGGATTGTTAAAGCGCCTCCTGCTGTCATTGATTGCAAGGCATTTATAACAATGTTAAAGACCGCCTTGCGCATCTCTATTGGGTCAATCTGCAGATGCAGATTCGGTGTTATTGACTTTTCCACCTTTATATCCTTAAACTCCCTTGCAGCAATCGCTGAATTGATTATGCTGTCAAGAAAGGATTCAGCATCTATCTCCTTAATCTCAAGGAACGGCTTCTTTGCAAAGGATAAAAAATCGGTTATAATATGATTTAGGTTTTTTATCTCAAACATTATATTTTCAATTAATGCCTTGCCGCTTTCATTTGCAACCTTATTTTCTAAGAGCTCAACAAAGCCAGTGATTGCGCCGAGAGGGTTTCTTATCTCATGGGCAACGCTTGCAGACATCTCGCTTATGCTGTCTGCACGCGCCTTTTCCTTTTCATACATCCCTTGAAGAAGACTGTCTTTTTCATTCAACTTGTCAACCATTGCATTAAACCGCTCTGCAAGGAAACCTATCTCGCCTCCTGTCCTGATATTTACCTTAGAAGGCATGGCCTCTGTCTCTATTGCATATATAAAGTGATTAAGCGGATTTACAATTGACCTTGCTATAACAAAACCAATAATAACAGCAACAGCAATACTTAACAGGCCAATGAAGAGCATCTGCGTCCGTAACCTGTTTACAATCTCAAGGAACTCTGCGCCAGCCTCTATACCCACCACTGCGACTATATTCCCGGTTTCATCCTTAATAGGCGCGTAGCCTGATTTATATAATTTGCCGTCAGCGCCCCAGTAGAGTGTTGATGTAGAGGGCATGCCCTGCCAGACTGTCTCCAATTCTGATAGGTCAAGCCTTAACAGCAGATACTCTTTGCCAATCGGCGCCTCCCTGTCTGCATCAAGGAGCACACGGTTCTGCCGGTCAAAGACAAAGATGTCCCGCGCCTTTGAGGCTTCTTTAATCTTCTCTATATTGCGGATGAGAAAAATATACAAAGGCGTATCCTCATCACCAGGCTTAAGCCTTACGAGATAGTTTACTGGGATAGTGGACGCAACAATCTCTGCTGTGTTTAACAGCCTTTTTTCCAATTCCTTTTCAAGCGTGTTCTCACTGTACCTGTAAAAGAACCAACTGCTAATAGAAAAGACAGCAATAATAAAGATTGTATAAGACAGAATAAATCTGAAAAGCAGGCCATTTCTTAAAAGCATCTTACCCATAGATAAAATTTTAACATTACTGCTAAAACTATTCCAATAAAAAGTTGACCTGCCTGTCTGATTTGCTTATAATTACCATGTGGAAAAAAAATATGAGGTGTTTCCAACAACAGCAGATGTTGGCCTTATTGCCTACGGCGAAGACTTAGTTACCCTTTTTAAAAATGCTGCAGAAGGGATGTTTGACCTTGTTGCAGAAATGGAAAATGTAAAACCTGAAAAAGAAGAAATAGTTGATGTGTCAGGCCCGAATCATGAGGAGCTTCTTGTTGCATGGCTGAATGAGCTGATACTACTTTTTGATGCAAGGTGGTTCCTTGCAAAGGAGTATGATATAACAGAGTTAAATGAAAAACATCTAAGGGCAATTGTAAAGGGTGAGACATATAATGCAGAGAGGCATGCAATAAAGACTGGAATAAAGGGAGCGACATATCATAAATTAGAAGTAAAAAAGATTAATGACCTGTGGAGGGCGCAGGTAATATTTGATGTGTAAAAAAAATGATTACACAGATTGTAAAGGCAGATTACTCAGATTAATACAAACGCATTAATTCATGTTTAATAAATCTCATCTAACCCCTCTTTTCCAAAGAGGGGGATAAAGGAGTTTCCCCCTTTGAAAAAGGGGGGTAAGGGGGGGTAAAAATTAATAACTATGATAGAAAAACTAAAAAAAATAGACGACTACCGCTGGGAGCTGCCAAAGGACTACAAGCCCGGTATGCTTGTGCCGGGGATTATATATGCAACAGAGGATATGCTTGAGCTTATATCAAAGGATGCATCAATAGATCAGGTGGCAAATGCGGCATTTCTTCCGGGCATTGTAAAGGCATCTTTGGCTATGCCTGATATTCATCAGGGTTATGGCCCTCCGATCGGCGGTGTTATAGCAACAGATGTAAAAAAGAATGGCGTTATTTCACCCGGCGCTGTCGGCTTTGACATTAATTGCGGCGTAAGATTGATGAAGACCAATCTTGCAAAGGATGATGTCAGGGATAAGGTAAAGGGGCTTGTTGATCAGCTCTTTTATACAATACCAACTGGTGTGGGTTCCAAGGGGAGCATTAAACTTGATGCTAAAGATGAGAGGGATATACTTGTTGAAGGTGCAAGATGGGCAGTAAGAAAGGGATTTGGCGAAAAGGATGACTTAGAGCATACAGAGGCTGGCGGCGCTATTGAAGGCGCTGGCCCTGACAAGATAAGCAGAAAGGCTTATGAAAGAGGCCATGCTCAGCAAGGCACAGTCGGCTCTGGCAACCACTTTGTTGAGGTTCAGTATGTTGAAGAGATATTTGATGAAGATGCAGCAAGGGCCTTCGGACTATCTGTGGGACAGATTACTGTTATGATTCATTCAGGCTCACGAGGCTTTGGACATCAGGTCTGCACAGATTATCTTGTTACAATGGGAGAGGCAGTAAGAAAATATAATATATCACTGCCAGACAGACAGCTTGCATGCGCGCCTATAAATTCTCCTGAAGGGCAGGATTATCTTGCTGCAATGCGCTGCGCTGCAAATTATGCGTGGGCAAACAGGCAGTGCCTCATGCACTGGTCAAGGGAGGTCTTTTACAAATACTTTAACCGCTCCCCAAAAGAGCTCGGCATGAGGCTTTTGTATGATGTTGCGCATAATATTGTTAAGATAGAGGAGCATGTTGTTGATGGCAAGAAGATGCTTTTAGCTGTTCACAGAAAAGGCGCAACAAGGGCATTTCCTCCGAATCACCCTGAAGTGCCAGAGGCATACAGAAAAATAGGCCAGCCTGTGATAATACCAGGCGACATGGGAAGGGCATCTTATATATTAGTCGGCACACAGAAGGCAATGGATGAAACCTTTGGAAGCACATGCCATGGCGCTGGCAGGACAATGTCAAGAACTGCTGCAATAAAGTCTGCAAAGGGAAGGGCAATAAACAGGGAGCTTGAAGACAAAGGCATCTTTGTAAGGGCAGCAGGAAGGGAAACCATGAAAGAGGAGATGCCAGAGGCGTATAAGGATGTTTCTAAAGTAGTAGAGGTTGTGCATAATGCAGGTATTGCAAGGATGGTGGCAAAGCTCAGGCCAATGGGATGCATTAAAGGGTGAAGAATTGTAGGGGCAACCCTTGCGGTTGCCCATTATTAGAGGGCGGCTGCAAGAGCCGCCCCTACAAGAATAATCCCCCTCACCTTAGTCCTCTCCCCCTTGGGGAGAGGGAAGGGTGAGGGGTTATTAAAACAAAAGGAGGAAACTTGGACAAACAAGACTGGTTTAGGATTATTGAAGAGGTTTACAAAATTACTGACAAGGCGACCATGCCCTGCATGGAGGCTAATTGCGGAGGGAGCTGCGAGGTTGGTGACATAAGCGAGACTGCGATATTTCTACCATACGAAATGGAGTATATTTCAGAAAAATGCAGTGTGCCATTATCAAGCTTCAAGACTATGGGTATAAAAAACTTCGGCAAGATTGGCATAATGGATTATGACTCCATCTGCCCTTTTCTAACTGAAAAGGAATGTCTAATAAGGCCTTACAGAATGTTTGACTGCAGGAGCTATCCAATAGTTGCAACATGGATAAACGGCAAATTGGAATTTTCATTTGCAAAAGGCTGCCCATTGAATTATACGCTCTCATCCAATTTTAAAGACAAAATCATCAAGGCATGGAATCTTTTAGACCCTATCCTTCCAAAGGGGTGGAAGGAATATTATGACAAAGAGATAAACAGGGAATTAGAGCCTTTTGTATACGAGGGAGCATCCAGTGCAAAATAGGATAGCAGTTGCTGGCGCAGGCAGTTGGGGCACAACCCTTGCCATCCTTCTTGCTGATAAGGGCCATCAGGTAAGATTATGGGTCTATGAAAAAGAGCTGGCAGAGGAGATGCAGAAGAGCCGTGAGAACAAGACCTATCTGCCCGGACACAGGCTTTCAGATAATATTAATGTTACCTCATCAATAAAGGACGCTGCCTCTGATTCAGAGATAATTGTCTTTGTTGTCCCTTCACATGTTGCGAGGGGTGTTATAAGGGAGATTTCGCCCTTTGTATCAAAGGACACTATTATTGTAAGCGCAACAAAGGGGATTGAAAATGATACCTTAATGCCAATATCAGATGTATTTAAGGAGATACTTCCTAAACCATTTCATAAAAATCTTGCATTCCTTTCAGGCCCCAGCTTTGCAAAAGAGGTTGTGCAAAAGATGCCGACTGCAGTTGCCTTAGCATCTTATGACAGAAAAGCAGGAGAGATTATTCAACAGGCATTCTCAACCGATTACTTCAGGGTCTTTACAAATTCAGATGTAATTGGCGTTGAGCTCGGCGGAGCTTTAAAGAATGTCATTGCCATTGCAACAGGCATTGCTGACGGCATGGGCTTTGGACACAATACAAGGGCAGCTATAATAACCCGCGGCCTTGCAGAGATGACAAGGCTCGGCATTGCAATGGGCGCAGAGCCTGCAACATTTGCAGGGCTTTCAGGCCTCGGCGACTTAGTCCTTACCTGCACAGGTGAATTGAGCAGAAACAGGACAGTCGGCTTAAGGCTCGGCAAAGGGGAAAAATTAAAGGACATATTGGCAAGCATGAAGATGGTTGCAGAGGGCGTTAAAACAACAAAGGCAGTTTATGCGCTTTCAAAAAGATATGATATAGAAATGCCCATTCCAAATGAGGTCTATTATATTTTGTATGAGGATAAGGATGTAAAACAATCTGCAAGGGATCTGATGAACAGGGAGCTCGGAGAGGAGTAGAAGATGGATACAAGACACATAAAGAAGATATTGGATGCAGTAAAATTCAGGCGCATCAAGGTTGAAGATGCTATAGACAAATTAAAACATCTTCCCTACGAGGATATAGGCTTTGCGCAGATAGACCACCACAGGCAGTTAAGACAGGGATTCCCAGAGGTCATATTCTGCAAGGGAAAGAGCATTGAACAGGTGGTTGAGATTGTTGAAAGGATGCTTGAGAAAAAGAGCGACATCCTTGCAACAAGGGCAGACTTAAATATTTATAAAGCAGTAAGGGCAATTGACCCAAGGGCAAGATACAATGACCTCGGCATGACTATTGTTATTGAGAATAAGGAAAAGGAGCTGACAGAAGGAAAGATACTCATTATTACTGCAGGGACATCTGACGTCCCTGTTGCAGAAGAGGCAAAGGTAACAGCAGAGATGCTCGGCAGCAGCACAGAGTCACTGTACGATGTTGGTGTTGCAGGCATACACAGACTCCTTGATAAAAAGGAGATGCTCCACAATGCAAGGGTAATCATTGTTATTGCCGGCATGGACGGCGCATTGGCAAGCGTTGTCGGCGGCCTGACAGACAAACCAATAATAGCAGTTCCTACAAGCTCTGGATACGGCACAAGCTTTTCAGGTCTTTCAGCTCTCCTCGCGATGCTTAATTCCTGCGCCCCTGGGCTTGCAACAGTAAACATAGACAACGGTTTTGGCGCAGCCTGCATAGCGCACAGGATAAACATACTTGGAGAGCAAAAATAATTCCAGTAGCGCCATAAACCACTTGCCGTGGGGTCATTTTCTCTCTATTTCAATTGCTTTGCTATCTCAGGGCAATTTTTGTTTATATGCTCCTTTAATAAATTTTCGTATTTTTTGCCCTGTTGTTTGTTGTCTTCATATTGCCTTTGCAGACCCTTTGCAATGTAATGGCTTTCACATCCAAGCTTATTTCTCTCAGTAATGAAATCATCAAATGAAACAGCGCCCTTTTCTAATAACTGCAATGTCTGCTCTTTATTGAACTTTTTGCTGCGCTCTTTTGCTGAATTGATATTTTCAATAAATCTGGAGTTTACTGATTTTGGTATTTCAGGCAGTGTTTCCTTTAAAACCTTTCCCCAGTCAGCCTCTGTTTTTATGTCTGCCTTGCCAAAAATATTCTGAATTTCTGCATTCTTCAAATCAACTCCCTGCAGCTTGGCAGACCCCAAATTCACGCCCTGCAGCTTGGCTTTCCTCAAATCCGCTTTTAGTAATTTGGATTGAGTAAATACTGCAAAACGCAGGTCTCGTGCATACAGATTTAACCCCTTATAGTATTCCAACCGATTAGATTCATTATTTTCCTTTTCTGCTATCAGACGCTGAATAATTATATCGCCTGGAGTCTCTGCAACAAGGGTTTTTTCAGCAAGCGTTAATCCCGGATAAAGAAAGCCAAATTCGGGGTCTGATGAACTTAAATTAAGAGAGAGAGAAACGATCATCAGAAAATTTATTGCTGCAGTGCCAGTGATTAGAACAGAGAAGATAGACAGGACATCAGCGCCGGGCTGCAGCGAAGCGCGAAGGGCAGTTGAATGCGTCTTTATCCTTTGCTTCAGATTTTTAAAATACTGCCGTGGAGCTATTATAAGTCTAAAAGCGCCTGAGAATATCTTATAGAACTTAAGCAGCCTGTAGAGCAGTTTCCATAATGGGACAAGCAGACAGGTCTGCCATAAAATAAACCACACATTCCTCAGGAATGTCCCGCTCCACAATCTTTTAAGATTAGGGATAATCACCATGAGCCATAAAATAAGCCAGAAAATTAATATGACCAGTAGTGATTTGCCCCCGCCACTCGTGAGGTAATAATTTAAAACCACTATAGAAGCAAAGGGGAGCGCCATGCTTAAGACCTTGACCATTGGAGGGATGATGGTCTCCTTTTGATACTGCACCAGAAATGTGGGTCAGATCTTGAAAGAGAAGCATCGGGGCTGGGTCTACATATTACACAGCCTTTATTCTGCTGCAAAAATATTTTATCTTTTAGAAAACCCCCATGCCTTCTCTTAAATTCAATTAGGCAGACCGACACTTTTGGCCATTTACAAAACTCAAAATTTTAGATTATTCATTTTAACCGATATATGTTATACTGTGTAATGAAATGTGTAAGAGGAGGTGTTTATGCCAACAAATCTTGCGATAGATGAAAATCTTCTAAGTGAGGCCCTAAAGGTGGGTGGTTTTAAGACCAAAAAGAATACAGTTAATGAAGCGCTAAAAGAGTTTATACGGAGAAGGAAACAAAAGAATATACTTTCTATGTTTGGAAAAGTAGAGATGAAACCGTCTTATGATTACAAGCAAGATAGAAGAAAAAGATGAGGGTGATTGTTGACACTTCTATTTGGTCTTTAGCGCTCAGAAGGCATGTCATTATCCAGAATTCTGAGGTTGAGCTTCTTAGTACAATAATTAAGAATGGTGAAAACATTTTTCTTCTTGGAATAATCCTTCAAGAGATATTGCAGGGTGTAAGAAAGCCTCAGGATTTCATAAGATTAAAAGAATATTTTGAGCCTTTTCCTTTGATTGAAATTGAGAGGGAAGATTATATCAGGGCAGCAGAACTAAAGAATCATTTAAGTAGGAATGGAATTCAAGTTAGCACTATTGATGCCTTGATTGCCGCAGCATCCATCGTTAATGATTGTTATTTACATACAGATGATAAGGACTTTTCCCACATAGCAAGGCATTCCAAGTTAAAATTATTGAAAAACCCGTAAGCCTAAAGGGAAAGCAGCAGGGTTTGGTCTACAAACAGTACAAAGCCTGCTTCAAGGGAAATATAAAAATCATCACAGGCGTTTTTGTTCTGCCTTGCATGAGAGAAAAAAGCCACGGGCACATTATCTTGCAGAAGATTGAGATTGGTGAATTAGAGCGGAGGTTGCAATTGGCGTTGCAAATAAGGAGAAAGAAGAACAAGAGGGTCGTGTCTTGAAAAATAAGTTTTTGGATTATTAATGAGGATGGAGGATGAGGGACATTTCCCATAATAAATTATAAGGTGAAGCGCCTCAAACAGGAAAGCCATGAAATCATGTAGAGAAAAAGATATTAGCCTGATGTGGTGGAGTAAAATTTGAAGAAGAAATTTATAGGCTCATTATCCGTGCTGTGAGATAATAAAAAAGCTTTGTCACAATTATTATATGTGAACAAGGACTTATAAAAAGTCTTATTATCCTGCAGGAAGAAAAGAGAGCAGGGAAGGTAAAAGAAGAATGACGAATAAGAATCAAAAACTTGAACTCACATGGATAGGCGAGGATGGTGAATTATGAAGACGCTTCTTTTCTTTGAGCTGGCAGAGCAATCTATTCCAAAGACTACAGCGTGGTATCTTGCTGATCTGGGCGAGTATCTTGGCAAGCAGAGACTTTACCGTAAAATATGCGGAAAGCCGGCGAGGTTGAATGTATCGGGCGAGGACCTGGTGCATTATGGAAGAAAAAGGGTAATACCTCTAAAAGAGGGTAATAATGAGGGTAATGACTAAAGAGAGGGAGCAGGGGTCTTGTCTACACCCTTTACGGGGCTTATAAACAAACCGCTGGGTCAAGCGCCAAGATTGATATTTTGAAATTATGCGCCTCTTGCGCCAACAGGCGGAAAGACGGATTGAAAGGATTATTACAATAAACACCACATGGGGCGGGAAAAGAAGATAATAAGAAACGGCATATTTCTTGACAATCCTGCGCGTCTTTTGCTAAAATGACCATAATTCTGGTCAACCAAAATGGAGGTCTATTATAATGAAGACATTATCACTGTCAGAGGCAAAGATGAAGCTGAGCGGGCTTGTAGAGATGGTCAGCAAAACAGATGAGGAGGTTGTAATAACAAAGAACGGTTCGCCTGCTGCTGTTATAATAAGCCCTGATGAGTTTGAGAGTTTAAAGGAGACTGTTGCTATCCGCTCTGATGCTTCATTAATGAATGAGATTAAAAAAGGACTAAAGGCCTTAAAAAATAAAAGGTCGCGGCTATACACGCTTGAGGAGCTGTTTTCGTAATCCATCTTAGATATGAAACAGGCGCTGAATAAACTGCGTGTCCCTGATAATGTTACTGAACTTATCAGGCACATGCACCCGCATCTAAAGAAAAAGGTTAAGTCATCTCTTCAGATAATCTTATCAGACCCGGAAACAGGAAAGGCCTTAAAGGATGAGCTTGCAGGGCTAAGAAGCTTTCGGGTAAGCAGATCTATAATAATTTACCGCACTACTAAAAAAGAGATAGAGATTATTGCAATTGGCCCAAGAGAAAATATATATGAAGAAACCTTTAGAATATTGTCCAGCAAGGAATAAATCGTTCTATGATACACCAAAACTCCCTTCTCTCCCTTGAATTCAATAAACTGCTTGAGATAGTCGCTCAATATGCAAAGAGCGATGCATCAAGGAATGCCATCCTCTCCACTACACCGCTTTTAAACAAACAGGAGATTGAAAATAGGTTTGCCTGCATTGAAGAGATCAGAAGGATGTCTCAGGAGAGCAGGCCATTGGGCATCCTGTCTTTTAAGGATATACTGCCTGTGCTGCAAAAGACAAGACCAGCAGATGCCATGATAGAGCCTGTTGAGCTTGTATGGCTGATGGAGTTTTTAAATTCTGCACATAGCGCGGCAAGGCAGATTAAGGAAGACAGCTCTTTTATCAGCCTTAATGCGCTTATAAAAAATCTGACGGGTATGCCTGAGCTCTTGCAGGTTCTTAATGCCTCTATTGATAAGGATGGAAATATCCTTGACAGCGCATCTTCAATCCTGTCTCGGCTTCGTGCAGAAATGAGGAGGCTTGAGCAAAAGATAAGAAAGAGGCTTGAGGAGATTATAAGGGATGAAGGCACAGCAGTCTTTCTTCAGGATAGCTTTATCACACAGAGGTCAGGCAGATGGGTCGTACCTGTAAGGATGGATTCCAAAGGCCATGTGCAGGGTGTAGTGCATGATGTGTCAAGGACAGGCGAGACAGCATTTGTTGAGCCTATGAGCATTATAGGCCTTTCAAATGAGTTTGAAAATATCCTTGCTGATGAAAAGGCAGAGGTTATGAGGATATTGCGCGAGCTCGGCTCACGGATTAGAGGGGCTGCTGACGGCCTTGCAGAGGAGTTTAAAATATTAGTCTTCCTTGACCTTCTTAACAGCATTGCCATTTTTGCAGACAAATTTAAGATGCAAGCGCCGGAGATTAATGAAAAGAATGTGTTAAAACTAATAAAGGCAAGGCATCCGCTTCTGCTTTATTCAGCAGTGCAGAAGAGCAGAATAAAAGATGTTGTTCCTATTGATGTCCACATTGGAGAAGATAAGGGCGTAATGGTGATAACAGGCCCGAATTCAGGGGGAAAGACTGTTACAATAAAGACTATTGGACTGCTCGCTGTCATGGCTTTGTCAGGCATGCCTGTTTCTGCGGATTCTTCATCAACCATCCCGCTCTTTCACAATCTTCTTGTTGATATTGGCGACAGGCAGTCCATTGCAGACAACCTCTCTACCTTTACTGCGCATCTGTCAAACCTCATGGATTTTTTGAATAAGGCGGATTTTCATACCCTTGTCCTGATAGATGAGCTTGGCACAGGCACTGATCCGGAGGAAGGCGCTGCCCTTTCCTGCACTATATTAAAGGAGCTAAAAGCAAAAGGCTCTTTAATATTTGCTACAACACACCTGACAGATATAAAGGTGTTTGCGCATAAGACAGAGGGCATGTTAAACGCCTCTATGGAGTTTGACCATAAGACGCTTGCGCCTTTATACAGATTAAGGATTGGCGAGCCCGGACAGTCATTTGCAATTGAAACAGCAAAGAGATTTGGAATGCCTGAAAAAATTATTGAATCTGCAAAGGCTATGCTCGGCAAGGGAAGGGCAGAGCTTGAAAACCTCCTGCACGACCTTGAGCAGAAAAAAAAATACTATGAGAGTTCCATTGAAGGCATAAAGAAGCATGAAAATGAATTGAATGAGAAGCAAGAAAGGCTTAAAAATTTATTAAAGGATGCAGAGATAAAAAAGAAAGAAATATTTGCAAAGGCATATAAAGAGGCATCAGAGATTATTGCAGACACAAAAAGGCATATGAACAGCCTTTTTGAAGAGATAAAAAAAGCTGAAAAGGATAAGGCAAAGATAATCCTTAGAAAGGCGTCCACTGCGCAGGAGCAGGCAATTGAAAGAACAAAGGAATACAAAGGCGCTGATGTAGAAATGCTTTCAATGGATGAGCTTAAGGAGGGGGATGTGGTATTTGTAAAATCCATTGGAAGCGATGCAGCTATTACAAAGCTCTTAAAGAAGAATAACCGTTTAAAGATAAGGACAGAAAAATGGGAGATGGAGGTGCCTTTATCTGATATAGGACTCAAAAAAGGAAAGACTGTAAAAACAGAAAAAGGCAGTGTAAGTATAAGTGTTTCAGAGGAGCCAGTTGCAGCGCAGATAAACCTTATTGGCTTGCGTGTTGATGAGGCAATTTCAATGCTTGAGAAATTTCTCAATCATGCTTTGCTTGCAGGCCTATCAGATGTTACAATAATCCATGGCACTGGCGCAGGGATACTTTCAAAGGCGGTTCGTGAACACCTCTCAGGCCATCGGCTGGTGAATAGTTTTAGAAGCGGTGAGCAGACAGAAGGCGGGCCAGGGGTTACAGTAGTTACCCTGAAATAAGTCTCAAACCCTTCTCCCCTTTGGGGAGAAGGAAATGGTAAAAGGAACCAATGCTGCAAATAGGTAACTTAAAAATAGAAAACAACCTGATCCTTGCTCCTATGGCTGGGATTACGAATCTTCCTTTCCGGCTGATTGTGAAGGATGAAGGGTGCGGGCTTGTCTTCTCTGAAATGGTCAGCGCCATTGCCCTTGTCAGGAACAGCAAGAAGACAAGGGACCTCCTGAATAGCGAGCCTTATGAGAGGCCGCTGGCGGTTCAACTGTTTGGTTCAGAACCGCAGATAATGGCGGAGGCCGCCAGGATCATTGAGGGGCTTGGCGTGGATATCCTTGATATCAATATGGGATGCCCTGCAAAAAAGGTTGTCAGCACAGGTTCAGGTTCAGCCCTCCTCAAGGATCCGCTGAGGATAAAGGCAGTCATCGAGGCTGTTCGAGCGGCTGTAACAATGCCATTTACAGTAAAGATCCGTTCCGGCTGGGATTCTAAATCTGCTAATTATCTTGAAATTGGCACGATTGCCGAAGAATGCGGCGTTGATGCAATAACCTTACATCCGAGGACCGCGGCTCAGGAATTTGGCGGGAGCTCCGACTGGTCTCATATAGCAGAGCTTAAAAAGGCGTTGAAGATCCCAGTCATCGGCAACGGGGACATAAAGACCCCTGAGGATGCCATGAGGATGCTGGACGAAACGCGTTGCAACGGGATCATGATTGGAAGGGGAGCACTCGGGAACCCTTGGATATTCAGCAGGACACTGAAGTATATGGAAGAAGGGGTTCTACAGAAACCGCCGACAGAAAAGGAGATACACTTAACCATTAAACGGCATATTGAAATGCTGGCAGATTATATGGGGGAGAAATGCGCTGTCAGGGAGTTCAGAAAGCACATAGGCTGGTATACCAAGGGGCTTTTCCACAGCGCAGATTTCAGAAAGAGCGTAATTCACATAGACAACATGGATGCCCTCCTGGATGAGGCTGAGTCCTATTTCGAGACCTTAGAGTCAATTGATGACGACTTCAGCAATTATTTTTCTCAAGCCGCCTCTTCCTTATAATGGCGCCCGCTGCAATACACTTTACTGAGGAAAAACAATCTAAAACTTTCTCTTGAACATAAAAAAGAGAAGGGTTATACTTCTTTTCATGCGGACAGCATATTTTGACTGCTTCTCTGGAATAAGCGGCGATATGACACTCGGCGCTTTGATTGATGCAGGCCTGAGCATTAAGGAATTAAAGTCTCATCTTTCAAAACTCCCAATTGATAACTATGACATTACTGCAAAGAAGGTAAAAAAGAACGGCATTTCTGCAACAAAGGTGGATGTGATTGTAAAAGGCAGGCAAAAAGAGCGAAGGCTTTCTGATATCAGGAAGATAATAAACAATAGCAGTCTTGACAAGACAATCAAAGAAAAAGCAAGCAGTGTCTTTGAAAGGCTGGCAAGGGCAGAGGCAAGGGTTCATAAGACAATCACTAATGCTGTCCATTTTCATGAGGTCGGCGCAGTAGATGCAATTATTGATATAGTTGGCGCTGTAATCGGCCTGCACCTGCTCGGTATTGAAAATATCTGCGCATCTTCAATAAATACAGGCACAGGATTTATCAGATCTGCGCATGGAATTCTGCCTGTCCCGGGGCCTGCTGCAGCAGAGCTTTTAAAAGGCATACCTGTCTATTCCACAGATACAAAGATGGAGCTTACAACACCAACAGGCGCGGCTATTATAAGCACACTTTCAAAGGACTTTGGGCCAATGCCAAGGATAGATATTAAGGCTATCGGCTATGGCGCAGGGACATTTAATTCGCCTGATATGCCGAATCTGCTAAGAATATTTGTCGGTGAGATGAAAAATCCTGCAAAGGAAGAAAACACCATCTTGCTTGAGACAAACATAGATGACATGAACCCGCAGCTTTATGAATATGTGATGGAGAAACTCTTTGCATCAGGCGCATTGGATGTATATCTCACGCCGATCATAATGAAGAAGGGAAGGCCTGCTACAATGCTCAGCGTGCTATCAAACAGGGATGATATTAAGGTATTATCAGATATCATCTTTAGAGAGACCACATCCATTGGCCTTCGCGTTCAGGAGATTGGAAGGATCAAGGTTGAAAGGGAGATAAAAGAGATAAAGACAAAATATGGGAAGATTCGCGTGAAGATTGCCTTTGATGATAAAGAGATGCTCGGCATAAACCCTGAATACGAGGACTGTAAAAGGATTGCTGTTAAAAAGGGGATACCGTTAAAAAAGGTAATGGAGGAGATTAAGAAAGAGGCTGGTAGAATTGTAAAATGAAGATCATCGGCAATAAATATAACCGAATGGAATTCGCAGGCGCGTTTGGCGACTTGGGAACTTTCATACCCTTTGTTGTGGGCTATATTACCATCAACAAGATGGACCCCCTCGGCATCCTTCTTGCGTTTGGCCTGTTTAAAATCTTTGCAGGGCTGTATTTCAAGACGCCAATGCCAATCCAGCCTATGAAGGCAATCGGCGGCGCTGCCATTGCAAACCCTGAGATTATCACACATGGCATGATATGGGGTTCCGGCATTTTTACCGGGCTCCTCTGGCTGATAATGGGAATAAGCGGCGCCATTGACATACTTGCTAAGATAACAAAGAAGCCTGTTGTAATCGGCATAATGCTCGGACTTGGGTTTTCATTTATCTACGATGGGATAAAAATGATAACCGCTGAACCTATTATAGGCATTATTGGCGCTGCGATAACCCTTTTATTCCTCACAAATACAAGATTTCCTGCAATGCTTCTCCTCCTTTTATTTGGCGTCATCATATCCTTTACACGCACCCCTGAACTCTTTTCTGAATTAATGAAAACAGGCATGCATTTAAGGCTGCCTGAATTTGGCATCTTAAACATAGACAGGGAGGGCATGATAAAGGGGATATGGATGCTCGGCCTGCCCCAGATACCGCTGACGCTTGGGAACGCCATAATTGCAATAACAGCAGAAAACAACAGGCTCTTCCCAGATAAAAAGGTAAAGGAAAGGACAATTGCAATAGACCACGGATTTATGAATATCTTTTCAACAGCAATCGGCGGCGTGCCGTTATGCCATGGCGCTGGCGGCATGGCAGGCCATGTAAGGTTCGGCGCAAAAACAGGCGGCGCGCTTGTAATCCTCGGTGTAATACTCGTGATCATCGGCCTCTTTTTCTCTGACTCTGTGGCTGTGCTATTTAAAATCTTTCCTGCCGGCATCTTGGGCGTTATCCTCTGCTTTGCCGGGCTTGAGCTCGCATCTGTGGCAAAGGGTATCGGCTGGGAAAAGGAGGATGCCTATGTTATGCTCGCAACAGCAGGTGTTTCGCTATGGAATATTGGTGTAGGATTTTTAGTAGGGCTGGTATTGTATTATGCTATTAAATATAGGGTGGTGAAGGTGTAAGGTATATTTTGTAGGGGCGAACGGCCGTTCGCCCCTGCTTTAAATATTTTTACTTATTGTCCCTCACAAAATTTGCAATATCATCTGCAACCTCTGCTGATGCAGAGTGCAAGGACGAGTCCTGCGCCTCGTGCCTTATCCTTGCAACCTCTTCTTTAGTTGCTGCGTCAATCAATATCAGCTCTACACCAACTGTTGGATTGCCCTGTGTCCTTGACAGAATCCCGCCTGCGCCAGGGATAAAGCTCATACCAACCTTTTTGCCGACATTATATTCCTCAACCTTATACATGGCGCCCTTTATTATTAATTGCCCTGAACCAGATACATTTTTGCCGATTCTTTTAAAGGATGTCTCAAAATTTTCCTTTAGCCCCTTCTGGATATCCTTGTTTGATTTATTTGCAATGGTGTCAAAGGATTCTATCTTTACGCTGTCATATTTTCCGAACTTCACGCCTGGTTTTACATAGACCCATTTAATATCCTTTCCCTCTTCCATTCCCTCATAGCTTTTTATAAAACCTGTGGGATCCTTTTTCTCTTTATACTCACTACTCTCAACAAACTTGTCCTTTTTTGCCCATGCGTCAGCGCCAAAGAGCATCAAGACTGCCATGATTATTGATGCTGTATACAAAAACCTTTTCATAATACATCCCTCCTTATACTTATAGTTTTAATACTATTCAATATCTTTCTCTGCAATCTTTCCGGATATATTTTTTATGTTATCGCTTATTTTTTTAGATTCAGGCCTCTCATGATGCGGACGCTCGCTGACCCTCTCAAGCGCATATAATACAGACGCCTCTACCATTAAGATGGGTGAGGCAAGCTCCTCTATCTCCATTGATGATGGGGATATAAAATACTTTGGCGGAAGACCGTTTAGGGCAATTGCTGTTACATCCAGCCTGCATCTCATGCATTGGCAATATTTCGGGTTTGCTACTGTCAATCTCTCAATTGCAAGTATCACCCTTTCATAATTTGCATTTTCAAGCTTCATTGCTGATTGTGCGCTCATAAGTTACCTCTACATTTAAAATAGCAGAATTTTAGCTTTATGTCAAACAAAGAAGATTTTTTGTTGCATGAAAACCGCAGCTGTATTATAATTTTTCAATGGATTCAAGCAGTAAGATAAGGAGGGTTCTGTGGTATACCCTCATATTAAATCTGACAGTGGCAGGGGCAAAGATAGCCTACGGTTATCTATCCGACTCTATAAGCATGACAGCAGACGGTTTTCACTCCATGCTTGACGGCTCCTCAAATGTCATCGGGCTTATCGGCATATGGATAGCCTCGCAGCCGCCTGATGAATCCCATCCATACGGCCATAGAAAATTTGAGACCTTTGCATCCCTGGCTGTTGCAGGCTTTCTTTTTATAACCTGCTTTGAGATACTAAAAAAGAGCCTTTACAGGTTCATAACCCCCAATCACCCTGAATCAACCATAACGAGTTTTGTAATTATGGGGATTACGCTATCTGTTAATATAGGTGTTATGCTTTATGAAAAGAAAAAGGGCAGGGAATTAAAGAGCAGTTTTCTCATTGCTGATTCAATGCACACAATGAGCGACATCTTTGTCTCTATATCTGTTATAATAACCCTTATTGCAATAAAGATAGGATATCCTATGCTCGATGCAGTGGCTGGTGCTGGAATCACTATTATAATAGGCAGAACAGGATACAGGATAGTAAGGGAGAGTTCAGATGTATTAATGGACGCCTCTGTCATTAATGGCAATAGGATAAAAGATGTTGTAATGACAGTCAAAGGCGTAAAGGAGTGCCATAGGATAAGGACAAGAGGCATGCAGGGCCATATATATGTTGACCTTCACGTAAAGGTTGACCCTGAGATGAGCATTAATGATGCGCATGATATCTCTTATTTTGTTGAACAGGAGCTGAAGAAAAGATTTGCTGAAATCACAGATGTTGTTGTGCATATAGAGCCATACAGGCAGAATAGCAAGGAAGCCATATTAAGCAATAAGTAGGCCTCTTTAAAAATGAAAAAAATTAAAATTATAGGAGTGCTCATATTAATAATCACCGCCCTCTCCTCCTTTGGCTTTTTTAGTGTGTACAATAAATTTGTTAAACTGGATGAAGGCATAAAATCATCATGGACACAGATTGAAAACTACCTCCACCGCATCTCATATCTCGTCCCTCGGCATACAGGCGTCATACACAGCTATTCAAATGAGGATGAGAACCGTATGCTGAAAACAGCGGAGGATGCAAGGATAAGGCTTACATGGGCAAAGACTCAGGAGGAAAAGATTGCCGCTGCCAATGACCTTTTAAATGCGCTTGCAAGCCTTCAGGGCGTTATTGAGATGCATCCGTCAATAAGAGAGAATCAATCATTTATCAAGGTTTCGGACGAATTGGCAATAATTGAAAACAGCTTAAATAATGAAAAAAAGGATTATAATGAAATGGTAAAAAAATACAATCAGAAAAAAAGGCAGGTTCCGTATAATATTGTAGCCTTTATCACCGGCTTTAAGGACTTTCCCTATTTCAGCTCTTTGGATACAGGCAAGCAAAACCATAAGATTGGGACAGAGGAGAAATTAACAAAATGATTAAAAAGCCGATTATAGGAATAACAATGGGAGACCCTGCCGGCATAGGGCCAGAGGTTATTGTAAAGGCATTTCATCAGGCAAAGCTGCATGAATTCTGCCAGCCTGTTGTAATTGGCGATGCAAAGACAATAGAGGGCATAGTGAAATTATTAAAAATCCAGCTTGCTGTTAAGGCGGCTCAGGAGATAAAAAAGGATTTTATCTATCATAATACAATCAATGTCATTGACCTTAAAAATATTGATGAGGGGCAGATAAAATTCGGCTTTCCATGCAAGGCAGCAGGAAAGGCGGTTGTTGATTATATTAAAAAGGCTGTGGAGCTTGCGCAGAATAAAATAGTTGATGCAATCACAACAGCGCCAATAAACAAAGAGGTAATGAATGCATCTGGATTTCCGTACAGGGGGCATACAGAGTTATTGGCAGAGCTTACAGGAGCAAAGGACTTTGGTATGATGCTTGCGAGCGGTCCCTTAAGGGTTATCCTTGTGACAACACACCTCGCATTAAAGGATGTGCCAAGGCATATTAACAAGGACAGGGTGTATAAAACCATCCTCCTTGCCAACAAGGCAATGAAATATTTTAAGATACCCAATCCGAGGATAGGGCTTGCCGCCTTAAATCCCCATGCAGGTGAAGGAAAGCTCTTTGGCACAGAGGAGTGGGACGAAATCATGCCGGCAGTAATCAAGGCGCGAGGCGATGGCATAGATGTTACTGACCCGTCGCCAGCAGACACGCTTTTTTACAAGGCGACCTTTGGCCATTATGATGTAATTATCGCCATGTATCATGATCAGGGGCTTATACCATTGAAGATGCTCGCCTTTGGAAAGGCAGTGAATGTTACAATCGGGCTTCCGATTATCCGCACATCTGTTGACCATGGAACAGCCTATGATATTGCAGGAAAAGGAGTTGCCAATCCAACGAGCATGATAGAGGCTATTAAATTGGCGGCAGAGATGACGAAGCATGTTTAAGAGAAGACCACTGCATAAACCACCTGCATTACGCCTATCATAAAACCCAATACAGCGCCTGTCAGCTCAATGTATCTCAGCTCCTTTGAAACAAGCTTCAGGATTATCTCCTCTAATTTCATGATGTCGTAGTTTTCAAGCCTTTCAATAATCATCTTCTGCAGATTAATGCGGCTGTGGAATTTTTCTATAAGCCTGTCCTTGTATTGATGAACAGCGTCTATCATCTCCTTTACAATTATATCCTGCAGCTTATGGGCAATCTTGTCGCTGAGCTTGCCGATCATAGGCAGCCTTCCTGCCCAGTGTATCTTAAGGCGCCTTTTGAGCACCTCCTCAACTGCCTCTTTAATCTCCTCTTCAAACTCCATCTCCTTTAGCACATTTGAAAAGTCGCGGGTATTCAGCATATGCGTCTCCACTGTGTGGGCTATGCTCCTTGACAGCTCCCTCTTTCTTTTTGGCAGAAGCCCCTGTATCTCTATACCGAGGAATCTATAGACCCTCTGCGGCCTAAAGAGGAGCTTTACAGCAATATAATTAGTAATCCAGCCGATTAATGCGCCGACTATGGGAAGGGAAAGGAGATGGTAGTTGATAGATTCTGGCATTTTTATTACCCCAAGGCGGAAAGCCATATTCTCATGCCGTGGCAGAACTGTCTTTGCCTAACCAGCTCTGTATTTGTAAGTCATCAATCCTATTAAAATGTTCTACATTATTCGTTATCAGTACACAATGATTGATAATAGCAATGCTGGCAATCAGGATATCAAAATCTTTTTTTTTGAGGGATTCATTTCCATTGAGCAGGTAAATACAACTATTCGTGTCTAAAAGATATCTCAAAAAATATCCCCTGTCCTAACTGTAGATTTCCTGCTGGAATAAATATCCTTTATCTGTTCCTCTGCTGTTTTATCATCTTCCCATGTGCCGCATATTGACAAAAATTCCTCAGTTGCAAGTTTTTCATCATATTCCGGCTTTATAATCTCTTGCTTCAAAAGATGGATAATTTTAAACAATTTTTTCTGCAGAGGTTCAGAAAGGTCCTGTATCTCTTTCAAGATTTCCTCTTCATATATTGTTTTAGTCTTCATGACAACTACCTCTTTTCTGTTTTGTTGGATAGAAGTTTTTTTATGTTAAGGTTTTTTGCTTGTTTCTTCTTCTGATTTTCCTTTTTGATTATCTATATTAAAGTTTACCATATAATCCCCATAAAATGCAACCGCAGCTAACACACCCATAATGCATCTGTGCTTTTCTCCCCTTGCAAGGCAGAACAAAAGCGCCTGTGCCTGATTTCCATATTTCACTTAAGGCAGGGTTTGTCAAGGGTGTAGGGGCTGTTGCCCGAATAACGATGGAATGTAGTAGCGAATAAAGATATAATGCTGCATGAATCCTAATATTGGAGGACGATAGATATGATGGGAATGCAGCAAGAGCCG
>Ga0105164_10000209_pt1 | contig 44362 bp, 53 predicted proteins | sample VDWuncwatermetaG_FD_89674 | JGI IMG/M metagenome (GOLD analysis project Ga0105164, IMG submission 89674) | Wastewater microbial communities from Netherlands to study Microbial Dark Matter (Phase II) - VDW unchlorinated drinking water | ecosystem: Environmental > Aquatic > Freshwater > Drinking...
GTACATCACATCCACCAGGACCTTGAATTTCTTGTTCTTAATTTTTTTAAAATCAATATAATTACGAATAAATTTTACGTAAGCGCGGGTAAAATCTTCAATTTCAATTTTCTCAGCAAATGCGCCATCTTTTACGGGTGTCTGAGCCAAGAGGCTTTCCACTTTTTCAGTCACCTCCGGCCCCGCGGCTCCGCCCGAAGGAACCTTGATCTTAAAACCGTTATACTCGGCGGGATTATGCGATGCGGTGATCATCACTCCCAGGTCGAGTTTTTTTGATTTGACCGCGAAACTCAAAGTCGGCGTCGGCACTGGCCGGTCTGAAAGTATCACCCGGATGTTGTTTGCGGCCATTACCCGCGCTGTGATACCTGCGAAACGCTCCGACATAAAACGCGTATCAAACCCCACAGCCACGGCCTTATTAGGCCCAAGATAATCCGCCACTGCCTGCGAGAGAATTTTAAGGTTTTTAAAAGTATAGTTGTCGGCAATAATACCCCGCCAACCGTCTGTGCCAAACTTAATTTCACTATTTTGCATTCCTTATCCTTTCGATTGCTACCCTGCGATCTTTCGCGCCAAATATAAACGACCCCGCTGCCAGAATATCGGCTCCGGCACGGATGAGCATTCCTGCGGTTTGGTCATTGACCCCGCCGTCAACCGAAATTGCTCCGTTGAAGATCACACGCAATTCTTTTATCTTAGGCACTACCGAAGGGATGAACTTCTGCCCGCTAAAACCCGGGTGGACGCTCATCACCAGCACTAGATCAACCACGTCCAATACGCCCTTGATCTTAGATAGCGGTGTTGCCGGATTTAAAGAAATCCCTATTTTTATCTTTCTTTGCTTTAACTTTGCCGCTTCCCGGCATAATTCATTCGCGCTTATCGTCTCAATGTGATAGGTAATCATATCACTGCCTGCCTCGGCAAAGGCCCCGGAAAAATCCTGCGGCCGCTCGATCATCAGGTGCACATCCAGCGGGAGCTTTGTCGACTTACGGATATATTGGACAACCACAGGGCCGATGGTGATATTGGGCACAAAATGGCCGTCCATCACGTCAATATGCAGCATATCAGCACCGGCAGTTTCAACGCTTCTTATCTCTTTAGCCAGACAGCCAAAATCCGCGGACAATATGGATGGGGCAACCTTGATCATATCGCTTATCTCTGTAGGGACAGGTTTCAAACCTGTCCCTACATCCTGTATAACTTCTTCCGGTTAATAAATTTGAATACCGCTTCCGGCACAAGATACCTGAAAGACTTATTCAATTTAACCGCCTTACGGATCTCAAAACCGGAAATATCCACCGCCCTGATAGGGATTGTATCAATACGCTTCGGTATTTTCTCAAGCGCGTATCCCGGGCGCGTAGCCGTGATAAATTTGACCATGGTAAGTATCTCGTTCAGGTCCTTCCAATCCTCGAGATAAGTCAAGAGATCTGAGCCGATCAAGAAATAGAGCTCATCGTTGGGATATTTTGTTTTAAACTCCCTGATCGTGTCAATGGTATATGAGCGGCCGTCCCTTTTTATTTCTGTATCAGATACCGAAAAAAAACCGTTCCCTTTGATCGCAAGTTTGAGCATCTCAAGGCGCATCAGAGCCGGGGCAATATCGGTTGTATCCTTATGCGGAGGCAGGTATGCCGGCACAAATATGACTTTATCCAGGCCAAGCTTCTCTCTTGCCTCTTCGGCTAAGATAAGATGACCGATGTGCACCGGATTAAAAGTCCCGCCTAATATTCCTATCTTCATCTGGTCGTCCGTCGTTCGTATATCGTCGTTCGTAATCCGTATGTAGGGGCAGGTTTCAAACCTGTCCCTACGTTCTAATCTGTCCGTCCCCAAAGATCATGTATTTATAGGTGGTCAGCTCCTCAAGCGCCATCGGTCCGCGGGCATGCAGCTTGTCAGTGGAAATGCCTATTTCAGCGCCCATGCCGAACTGGTTACCGTCGGTAAAACGGGTGGAGGCATTGGCGTATACGCAGGCTGAGTCCACGCCCCTTAAAAATTTCAGGGCGTTGTTATAATTTTCTGTGACAATGGAGTCTGAGTGCCGCGTTCCGTAATGGTTGATATGCGTAATTGCCTCATCCAGGCTTTGCACCACCTTTACCGAAAGGATAAGGCCCAGGTATTCCGTATGGTAATCTTTATCCGTGGCCAATTGGACGCCCTTCTTAGCGATCTTTGCGGTCATAGCGCAACCGTGGATCTTAACACCTGCTCCTTCAAATTTTTTGATCATCCCGGGCAAGAACCTGGCGGCTATGTCTTGATGCACCAGCATCGTCTCCATCGCGTTACATACTCCCGGCCGCTGGACCTTCGCGTTAAAACAGATATTCTCAGCTTTATTAAGATCCGCGTCTTCATCAACGTAAACATGGCAGATGCCCTTATAATGCTTGATCACCGGTATCCGCGAAGAAGCAACTACTCTTCTGATCAAGCTCTCGCCTCCGCGTGGAATGACAAGGTCAATATAGTTGTCCAGCTTCAATAAAATATCCACTGCCCGGCGGTCAGCAATGCCCACGACATTCATCACGCCTTCCGGGATACCAAAGCAGTCCGCGGCTTTTTTAAGTGTATCGTAGATAGCCAGGTTTGAATTAAGAGCCTCGCTTCCCCCGCGCAGGATCACACTGTTCCCCGATTTAAAACACAGGCCTATGCAGTCGGAGGTTACGTTTGGCCGCGATTCATAAATAATGGCGATCACGCCTATCGGCACGCGCACCTTGTGAATCCAGAGGCCGTTGGGCACTCTCCAGGCCTTGATCACTTCTCCGACAGGATCGGTAAGCGAGCTAATCTCGATTAAACTTTCAGCCATCCCGGCGATGCGTTTATCGTCCAGCTGGAGGCGGTCAATAAAAGCGCGTGTCTTTCGGCCGGCTTTGGCCTTAAGCACATCCTTCTTGTTTGCCTTAAGGATAGCGCTCTTGGCGCTAAGCAAAGCCTCGGCCATAGCCATAAGCACCTGGTTTTTGGTATCCACGGAAAGGCCGTGCATAAAACGCGATGCCTGCTGCGCTTCAGAGGCCATCTTCGTTAATTTCTGCTTAATGTCCATAATATTCGCTCATCCAGTCGTCCTGCAGGGGCGGGTTTGAAACCCGCCCCTGCATTCAAATTTGCAATATTACAATATCGTCACGGTGGATCACTTCTTTCTCTAAATGACTTCCTTTGGCCTTGTCAAGGTCGGCGCAATTTAATCTTACTCTTCCCCTGGCAAATTCTATGCCATTATTGTCCGTAATGCTGACAATATCATTACGCTCAAAAAAACCAGAGCAGGATACGACGCCAACCGACAAAAGGCTCTTTTTATTAAGGAGTGCCTGCTTTGCCCCTTCATCAACAATCACTTTGCCTTTGGGCTTAGCGCCAAAAGCTATCCAATGCTCTTTGAAACTCAGGCTGTTTTTAGATACAAAAAGCGTACCGCTTGATTGAGGATTTGCCAAAACAGCAGGGATTATGCGCTTAGTTCTACCATTAGCAATCACACACGGTATGCCGGATTTAACTACCATGTTAGCAGCCCCAATTTTTGTAATCATGCCCCCGACGGAAGTTCTGTTCTTGGTGGAATGCGCCAAAGATTTGACTTGAGCATTTATATCATCGACTACGGAAATGACTTTGTTATCCCTATCCAATAAACCATCCACATCTGAAAGCAAAATCAATAAATCTGCTTCTACTAAATTTGCTACCAAGCCTGAAAGCAGATCATTATCTCCAAACTTTATTTCATCCGTGGAAACAGTATCATTTTCATTGATCACAGGGATACACCCTAATTTTATCAGCTCAATAAGAGTACTCTTAGCGTTCACATAACGCTGACGTTCACAAAGATCCTGGTAAGTTAATAGAACTTGCGCGCAGTTCAACTCGTACCTAGAAAATTCCTTATTGTACCTGTCCATAAGGGCATTTTGCCCAAGAGCGGCTGCTGCCTGCAAAAGCGGCAATCGCTTCGGTCTGGCCTCTATTTTGAGCAAATCCATACCCAAGGCAATTGCTCCAGAGGAAACAATAACAATTTCCTTGCCTTCGACCTTTATAAGCTCGCCAATCTGACCGGCTATTTCATGAAAAAATAACGCATCGAGCTTCTTTTCTTTATAAAAAAGGCTCGATCCGATCTTGACGACGATGCGTTTAAATCTTACCTGCGATTGCTTCAACGAGTTCCTCCAGCCCTTCCTTGTTCAATGCCGATATCGGATAGATCTTAATTTTGACTGCTTTCCTGAAGCGGGCAAGGTTAGCTTTGGCCCCCGGCAGGTCCATTTTATTTGCCGCGATGATCTGTTGCTTCTTTGTCAGGTCAGCGCCATAGTTCTTTAATTCGTTATTGATGGACTTGTAATCCTCGAGAGGATCCCGGCCTTCGAAGCCGGCCATATCAATAAGATGGATTAAAATTTTGGTCCGCTCTACATGCCTTAAGAATTTATCGCCTAATCCGCGGCCAGAAGACGCTCCTTCAATAAGGCCGGGAATATCGGCGACAATAAAATTTTTAGTCGCCGCTCGCACAACTCCTAAAATCGGGAATTTGGTGGTAAACGGATACGCCGCGATCGCCGGGTGAGCGTTTGATATCGCCGAGATCAAGGTCGACTTTCCGGCGTTAGGAAAACCCACAATGCCGGCTTCGGCGATCACCTTTAAATCAAGAATCAGGTCCTTAACAAGTCCGGCGCCGCCCTCAGCAGGCTCTCTGTTGCCGCGGTTGCCCCGGCCGCCTGCGCCACCCGGAGCAACAACTAATTCTTCCGCGTTTACGCACATATCGCGCAAGATGCAGCCGGTTAAAGCGTCTTTTACTATCGTACCCAACGGGACAGGGATAATGATCGCTTCGGCGTCTCTTCCTTTTCTATTATTACTTGAGCCATGAGCCCCGTGCTTACCGCGGAAATCACGGTTGTATCTATAATCCAGCAGGGTACAAAGCTTGGAGTCGGCCCTGATTATAATATCAGCGCCCCTGCCGCCGTCGCCGCCGTCAGGTACTCCGTAACGCCTATATTTATCGTGGTAGAAACTACCGCATCCCCTGCCGCCGTCGCCACCCTTTACATGGATTTTAGCGCTGTCAATAAACATTTATCGTTAAAATACGTCTGTAGGGACAGGTTTGAAACCTGTCCCTACTCAACCTCTATGTCTTTGATCTTAAGCCGCGTGAGCTGCTGACGATGGCCCTTTTTCCAATGCGAAGATTTACGGCGGCGGTATTTAAAAGATATCAGCTTTTCACCCTTTGTAGGCGTCAAGACCGTAGCCATGACACTAACTCCCTCAAGATACGGGGTACCCACCTCTATTTTTTTATCCTTAGATACCAAAAGGACCCGGGCCAGCTTGATATCCTTACCCACGGCTGCATCCTCTTTTTCCACTTCTATTATGTCGCCTTTCTTTACGCTGTACTGCTTTGCTCCAAGTTCAACTATTGCATACATTTATAATCCTCCCTTAAGATGGTAATACTGTAATCAATGCTGTAGGGGCGGGTTTTAAACCCGCCCCTACAATAAGGTTAAAGTATAATACAAATAGGGCCGCATTGCAACCTATTTTTTAGCCTATTCTATCTTAATTTCTTCTATATGGCAGGCGGGATTAGAGATAAGATTAACCCTTGTCCTGAATTTATGCTCAATTGCCCTCAAATCTTCTTTATTCTTGAGGATTTCATCAATCACAGGAGGCGAAAGGGTAAGATTTACCTGTTCCGGATGCTTACTCTTTAGGGCCCTTCTTAATTCCTTGAGCACGTATATTGCCACGGTTACCGGAGAACGCACCCTTCCCCTGCCCTGGCAATATGGGCAAGGCTGATAAGAAAGCATCTGCACGGTCTTGTGTATGCGCTCACGGGTCATCTCCACGAGGCCAAACTTGGAAATCCCCAGTATGTCGTATTTGGCCTTATCTTCGCTCAAGGATTTCTTCAAGGTATTGAGGACCTCCCTGCGATGCGACTCCCTCTCCATATCAATAAAATCAATGACGATGATACCGCCAAGGTCGCGCAGGACAAGCTGGCGCGCCGCTTCAATGGCAGCTTCGCAGTTTACCTTAAAAGCGGTCTCTTCCTGCTGAAGCTTCTTTTTGAAACCGCCGCTATTGACGTCAATGACCACTAAACCCTCGGTCGGCTCAATCACCAGATACGCCTTGGATTTAAGATAGACCTTGCTTTCGTAGATGCGGTTGATCTGTTTTTCAATATCCTTATCTCCGAAGAGGTCGTCTCCGCGGTAGAGCTCTACTTTACGCACCAGGTAACTCAAAAAAGTCTTCATAAAACGCTGGATGCGGTAAAATTCGCTTTTGGAATCCACGACCATGCGCGCCACGTCATCGGTAAAAGAATCCCTGATCGCCCGAAAAGTCAGGTCATATTCTTCATAGATGAGCGCCGGGGCCTTTTTCTGATTGATCACCTTTTCCAGCCGCTTCCATAATTTGTAAAGAAATTGCGCGTCGCGCATTAATTCATGTTTTGACTTGCCGCTGGCCGCGGTACGCACAATAAAACCCACGTCCTTAGGAAGTGTCAGTTCAGAAAATAGCTGGCGCAGGCGCTTGCGCTCAACATCATCCTCTATCCTGCGCGATATACCCACACCTTTACCATGAGGCATGATCACAAGGTATCTTCCGGCAAGGCCTATGTGCGTGGACAGCCGCGGCCCCTTGGTACCGAAAGATTCCTTAACCACCTGCACCAGGACATCCTGCCCCTTCTTTATCTCCAAAGGCTTTGGTTGCTGCGGGGTATCCGCGGCCTCAAAAGCGGATTCTATTTCGGAGATATACAAAAATCCCTTCTTAATCAGGCCGATGTCCACGAAGGCCGCACCCAGAGACGGCAAAACCGCCTCTATCTTGCCCATGTAGATATTACCGACGATGGTCTTGTCCTGCGGGCGCTCGATATAAAATTCATCGAGCCGGCCGTCGTTTAATATTGCCACCCGTGTTTCTTGAGGTTCAACGTTAATTAATATTTCTTTGGGCATTTATGATCTCCAACCCTTGCGGCAACTGTTTTTTTAATTTTTCCTTAAAATCTTCGGGACTGACCCAGCCTTTTAAAGTTATAGTTGCCAATTCATTAGGGCTTGCCACCCCCAGTTTCAAGGCCTTATGGATACTGAACTTCGGATGCGGGCTAAACCCCTCGGTCATTTTGAGGGGCAGTTCTGCCCGGCGCATCGCGCGGGTAAATAAACGCATCAAATCCAGATGCGAGATGTAGATCATCCGGCCAAGTTTCGAGAATGTAAAAGTTATTTTATATCCCATATATCATTTTAAAGCCTGCTTGATCTTCCCGACAAGCGAGGGGTCTTTTTTCTCGGCGCTTAAGGTCAGGCGCGCGTCTTCAAGCATTTCTTTTTCTATCTTCTCGGTCTCTTTGATATTTGCTTCCCTGAAATCAGCCTCCCTGATGATATGCGGAGAGATGAAAATTAAAAGCTCGGTCCTGTCTATAGAATCTTCTTTTTTACTGAAAAGGTAATCCAGGCCCGGGATATCGCCTAATATCGGTATCTTCTTTTTATACCTGGTCTTCTTTTCGGAGATCAGCCCCCCGATTACCAGGGTCTGGCCGTCTTTGATCATCACGTTAGTCTCGGCATTGCGCGTGGAGATTATCGGCCGTTCGTTATTGGGCCCGGTGTAGCCGATGATCTGGTCTATGGTGGGCCGGACGTTTAAGGTGATATAATCCCGTTCATTTATATTGGGGATGACACTCAAGCCCACGCCTATCTCCTGATCGGTATAACCCGATACCACCCTTGTGCCGGTATCCTTAGAGTATTCATAATTGGGTATCGGGACAATGCTGCCGACTAAGATCTTGGCTTCGCGGTTATTTAAAGTGACGATCCGCGGATTAGAAAGAATTTTAGTATCTGACCTCTGCGCCAATATTTCCATCACCGCCGACATCTCGCTAAAGTTCAATGTGCCGAAGGTAAAAAGATTTGTCTGGACATCGGGAAAACCATTGACCAGTTTATGGAACAACGTTTCAGTCGATGTGGTATTGATTATTTGCCCGGTCTGGGAATCTACCTGGCTGATCGTGGTCCTCTCCAGCGTAGAAGGCGCCTGAACCAAAGGAAGATAATCATTGTTTATTCCCTTGGAATGGGCCATAAACGGCCAGGTGATCGGCCTTGTAGCACCCTTAGCCGATATGCGCAAGGTCCAGTCAATACCCAGTTTTTCGGTGTTGCCCAGTGTCGTCTCAATGATCTTGGCCTCTATGAGCACCTGGGGGGTCATCCGGTCCAGCTTATTTATGATCTCTTCGATCTTAGAAAGGCTTGCCATTGTGTCGGTAATGATCAGGGTGTTTGTGCGCGGCTCAAGCATGATCTTTCCGCGGGCGGAGATCAGGTTCTGGACCGCGGTCTTTATTTCATCGGCCTTGGAAAAATTAAGTACGAAAGCCTGCGTATCCAGCGGCACATTCTCCACGGCGTCTTTCTTTTCACGCACGGACAGCTCAAGGCTGGCCTTTTTTTCTTCTAACTCTACTTTCTTCTCCTGGGACCTCTCTTCAAGCCTGGCCTTTTTTTTCTGGGACAATTTTTCCACCGACCCTACCATGATGATCTTATCATTGAGCCACTCGTAACCGAAATTATGCGCGGTAAGAATGGCGTCCAGCGCCTTTTCCCAGGGGACGTTGACCAGCCTGATGCTTACGGCACCGGTAACCTCCGGAGAACTGATGATATTTACGCCTGATTTGTAAGAAATTATCTTTAAGACATTCTGGATGTCGGCGTCCTTAAAATCAAAAGTTACGTTATCCGGATTGCCTGATTTAGCGGCTGTCTTAATATCCGCGCTGCCTTCCTCCGCCCAGGCAAGCCCGCGGCAGAAAGCTGCGCATAATAATATCAGAAACAGAATACCCAAAACACAAAGGATCCTGGGCCGTGCCATCATTCCCCCGTTTCGATCTCTAGTTCCCTAAGCTCACTGCCCTTAGTGATAATAACCTTATTCTGCTCTACCCTTGAGACCTCCCAGCCGTTGACCACGTCGCCGGGCCGGACTATCGCGGTGTTAACAATGGCGTAAGATTCACCCTTCTCTTCATAAATTATACCTTCAAGCACCAAGTCGCCCGTACCGGCTCCAGTGTTGACCTTGATCAACCTGCCGTCATTAGTAACAAGGGGGATAAAGGGATTACGCAGCCCGGTTGAATCATAGCTAAACGCGGCTTCCTGCGCAAGGCCGTCCCCCGCCGTCCATAATAAGGCGCAAAAAAACGCGGCTATTGTCACGAACAATCTATAATTATCTGACAACATAAGTCTTAAGCGCTAAATTAACGTCTTGCACATATATATCTTTTTTCCCGGGCGTCACCGCCATATTCGCCACGGCGACAAAATCCTGGAAATTTTCCAGGTCATTGATGAATTTCCCAAGGTCATTATAAGCGCAGGATAGATTCAAATTTATTAAATAAGGTGTCCATTTAGCCGCCTGCGCGGGCTTACCCTTATCTAAACTCACCGCTTCTTCTTTGTGCGGCTTTTTTTGCATAGAGACGATATTGACGTTGCGGCGAAGTGCTGTATCGGAAATCTGCTCCAGCAGCGCGTCCAGCCGGGATTCCTGGACCAATCTCTTTGCACCACCGCCGGCCATGGCCTGTTTTAGCCCGCCCTGCTGCTTTTCTAAGGAACGCATCCGCTCCAGGCCCCGCTCCAGGCCCTTTAGGTCATTAATCAACTTTATAATCTGGGGCCTGACTTTGCTTATTGCCCCCAGCTGCATCTTGAGGACAAAGGTTAGATCAAGATAGGCCAATACCAACGCTATCAAACCGAATAAAATGATCTTTTTATTCTTGTCCAGATCCAGCGTCATTTATTATTAATTGTTCCGGCTATAATGAAATCCTCAATCTTGTAGGCCCCGGCCGATCTTTGCTGCACCGAACCTAATTCCAATTTAGTGAAATCCCCATAAAAGGCCTTGTCTTTTTTGAGATTATCCAGAAAATCATTGATCAGGCTCATCTCTTTGCCCTGCGGGGAGACCACCGACCCCTGCAGGCTGAAATTGACGGAATTAAGAGAGAGCTCGTTGAGCCACACTCCCGGCGGCAGATTGACGCTGAGCGCGTAGAGTTTCGGTGCCCATAAAAGGCGGCCTTTAAGCAATTGACCCGTTACCGCGGCGTCGCCGCTTAATATAGCATATTCCTGGTTAAATTTCTCTAATATTTTTCTCTGCGGCTCGAGCGTGCCCCATTTATTATTTAACGCGCGTAATTGTGAGGCCTCCAGCATACTAACTATTGCCAGGGCAATCTGCAAACATGCTAATATTGCCAAAACTACCGGGATAAAGGATAAAAGTTTTTTTATTTTTTGAGCCGAAGCCAAAGGCGCTTGCGCGGATTTAAGCTTTATCCCGGCCTTCAATTCTTGCGGCAGTAAATTTATCTCTATCATTGTCTTAAGGCCAGGCCCACGGCCACGGCTAATTGGTTAGAGACACTTTTAAGCGAGGCCGCGTCAATTCCTCCGGCTAAACTTATTTTTTTAAAAGGATCCCAGTCCTCTACCGCTATGCCGACTGCGGCAGAGAGCATATCTTTTAGCCCGCTGAAATAACTGCTTCCGCCGCTGACAAGGATCTTTTCCACGGAAAGAGCACTCTGGCTCTCATAAAAATCAAATGAGGTGCGTATCTCAAGGCCGAGGTTAGCCAGCATTGGTTCCATCGCCGCCCGGACCTTATCGCGATTCTCTCCTTCAGAGGAAAGTTTAAGTTTCTCGGCGACAACAAGGTCGGCGGCAAAGATATCCGCCAGCTTCTGGGTAAAAACAGCGCCTCCGGTATGGATGTCCCGGCTAAGCCGCGGGATACCGTCTTCAAGTATGTTAAGATTGGCCATGGACGCGCCTAAATTGAGCAACGCTATGACATTATGGCTGCTATCGCTTTCTACGGGATAATTAAAATTATATGCGTTGATCAAGGCCACAGAATCTATGTCTATCAGGTTAGGCTTTACGCCTGCCTCTTCCATAAGTTTAAGGCGCCCGGCAATCAAATCCTTTTTGACTGCCGCCAAAAGAACAAGCATCAAATTCCCCGGCAGGTCCGGCTTGAGGATATAACCGTCCAGGTTAACCTCATCTACGGGAAAGGGAATATGCTTCTGCGCCTCAAACTTCAGGGCCTGCTGCAGTTCAGCGGGGTCCATCCTGGGGAAATTGACATAGCGGATCAAGGTGGATGGGCCGGAAACGGAGATATTGGCGAGTTTAATGTTACGCGGCTGTATAAATTGGGCGACAGCGCGGCCTGTGTCTGTAGAACTCTCCGCCAGGCCAAATTCGCAAAGCTCAACCCCTGACTGCGTCCAACGTAATTGGACACTCTTTATTGAACCGGAACCTATGTCCAGCCCCACGGACAATCGTTCTTTAGGATTGGCAAAGCCGCCTAATTTAAATTTCATTTAATAAGGGATTAGGTGAACAAAATTTATCCCACGACCTCGTCGGCAGGGCCTGCCGGTGCGTCTGCGCGCGCCCGGATAGTGCCGCTCTCATCCATATAAAAATACCTGCCCTTTAATAGGCCCGTGTGGGCGGAGTTGGCGTTGACGCTAAAGTGGTCGGCGTCGGAAGAATCATATTCAAAACGATACCCCTGCTTTAAACCGTTACCGAGAACATTATCAATATATGGAGGGTTAGCCGTTGACAAGTCGCTTAGGCTTGCCGGATACCTCTGGCTGTCTAAATGGTAAGCCTGACAGGCCCTGCCGACGGTCTTAAGATTGGCCATGGCGGCACCTTCATTGGCTACGACGCGCGAACGTAATATGCTGGGGGCTGAAATGGTGACGATAACGATGACGATCGCGACCACGATCATCATCTCGGTCAGCGTAAAACCTCTTTTCATATCAATCCTTTCTGCTGCAATTTTCAGAGATGAACAATCCGCCTGTGCCGACGCTGTAAGTCATATTGCCGCTAATCTGGCATTTGAGCGGTGTAGCGTAACAACTATAACCCGAAGCCTCAAGGCGCGGGCAACTATAATAATATCCCTTCTTAGGGGGCGAATCTATATAGTCCTTGTCCACGTACGGAGGTATCGCCTTCATTAACAACGCGAAATTGTCCGGATAAGCCCCCTGCTTGTCTTTGGCATAGCTCTCCAGGGCGGCTGAAATCAATTTCAAGGTCGCAGCGGCGGTAGACTCATTCGCCACCACACTGCCTTTAATCACCTGGCCGATGAGCACCCGCAAAATTAGTGCCAGGAAAGCGATAATCACCATTATGGTGATGAAACTGCGTGCTTTTACACTATTCATATTATTTAAATTTTATCATAAATACTATGGATAACAAGGAAAAAATGATTGCCTCAAAAAAGCAGGGACAGCATTTTATGCTGTCCCTGTAAAACATTTGAAAAATATGTAGGGGCGGGTTTCAAACCCGCCCCTACCGTTTTACACGTTACAAAAAAAGAAACGCCATTTGTTACGGAGATGTAGCAGGTAACCCCGCGCAAGTTGCACGATCCGCAATAGCACCTCCTGCCGCCTGAACTCTGATTACGCCGTCTTCTGTAATGCAGAATGACCGCACACCGGTAACGTTAGGTGTTCCCGGAACCGCGGTAGCGCAGAAAGTCTCTGCGGCGATGTCACTGGTTGCAAAAGTATAGCCGTTTTTCGTGCCGGCCGCCAGGACCGAATCAATATAAGCAGGGCCCGTAGCCGGAGTACCTAACAGCACTAAGGTCGCGTAAGTAGTATTCGCGGTGCGATAGGCAATTTCCGCGGTGGCAACAGTCTTTAATGCCGCCTGTGCCGCTGATTCATTGGCCTGCAAACGCATCCTCACCAAGCTGGGTACGGCTATCGCCGCCAGTAACGCGATAATCGCTACAACTATCATGATTTCCACGAGAGTAAAGCCTCTTTTTTTCATATAACTTACCTCCTCTCTCAGGTATGATTAACTGATATTGCGCGCCTCGAATATCTCTTAACTTTCTCTCAACTTTATGATTACAACTTCCGTGCCTGTATTAAGTTAAGGATAATGACTTGCGCCAGTCACCTGAAAATAATTTACCATTCCGCCAGCACCTTGTCAAGAGATTTTAAACGCTTTTTTAGAACAGAAAACACATCAAATAAACCAAACAAGCAAAGCCCCCACAAACATCCACAAGGCAAAAGGAGTAGTCTCTCGCGCTGTCGCTTCCACATACAAATCTGTAACTTTTCTAAATAAAGGAAGTAATATCATAAGCACAAGAACGCTGCGCAATAGCCCCCCCATTTCTAAAATGAACCCTTCCCGCAGATACAGCGCTTTACAAGCGATAAAGGCGATTGAAGCGATAAAGACAGCAACCATAATGTCGGCGTGTCTCCTAAAAAATCTGGAAAGCTGCCGAAAACCGAATAAAGATACCACCAGTAAAATATCCCAGTTAGGTAAAAATTTAGAGATTGAACCGGCCAAAATCACCGCCAATATCCTGAAAAATAAAAGGAAAATAAAAAAACCCAGGATCACCTTACCAGACCTGGCCGCTTCGGACTTAACCAATTTTGCTTTAATAAATCCTACGGCCATCTCTCTTGTTTTTCCGGCGTCAAATCGTTTGATAAAATATACTGCCGCCCGTAAGAAAAGAAATACCGTTGCCGGTATAAAAATGGCCAACAACAATAAGAATGAAGCAAAATATCCGCTAAAATAAAACCTGGAATATTGGCCAATTGGGATAAGAGCCGCATAGCAAATAAAAAGTTTTGCATCCCCTGCGCCCCACATCTTGAAATGCCACAATAGGTACGCCGTCAGAGTGCTGAATAACAGGTTTATCGCCCACTTGTCAAGATTCATAACTAAATAAAAGACAGCATTGCTCCAGACGGCCGGGAAAATCTTGTGAGACGACAACGCAAAAAAGGCCCCGATCGCCGAATATGCCAAAAATGAATAGGCCAGGCCCGCTATGATCCACTTATTATCTATTCGGGAGGATTTAATATCTTCGTAAGCGGTGACAAAACCAACGCCCAAGATTAGAGGTAGAAAAATCACGGAGGATAAAGACACTTTATATAGCATCACGCGCGTTTAGCGACCTCCAAGATCAAGTTCTTTAATCTTCCGTAATCGCAGCCGGCTAACCCTAAATAGTTGTAATAGTGAATTACATAATCATAATTAAAAAGCAGGCAGTTGCTTATTTCAAATTCGCCGTTATGCCTTAAAGCAAAAGCAAGGTCTATCCAATTGTCTAAATTATCCGGATTGAGTGACGCTGCCTTAAAAAAATTCCGTTTTGCCGTTTTAAAATCTTCAGTGATATAGCAAATATAACCGGCTAAGGCAAAGAGTCCTTCGCTGTGTTCTCTCCTGCTCCAGTTTATTATCATATTCTTTAATCTATTAAATTTTCGCGGGCTGGAAATATAAAGAATGGCCAACGCATTAAAAAAGGGATCCTTTCTTCCCACCCCGTCAGAGAGATGGTTAGTCTGGCGCTGGATAAATTTAGAACCGGTGATATTTTCAAATTCTTTTAGAATAGACAAATTTATATTAGCTGAACTGGATAATAAAGGGCACCTCAGGCGCGAAACTTTTCCTGTGCCATTTGATCCTTTTCACCACCCTGCCCCCGCGCAAAATTACTATATCCTTGTTTTCAATAAATAAAGAATCGCCTTTTTTTAAATCTGCTTCATACAGATTATTCTCCGGTATTCTACCTATGAAATAAACCTCTTTATAATGCAGTGTGTTGTTTACTATCCGGCCCTTAAAAGCATAAAACTTTCTTTCGTAAAAAACCAGTAATGGTAGCTTGAGACACTCATCAATCCTGTTTACGAATCCCGGTTCTTCTTTATATATCGCCTCTCTCAGGCGCCCAGCCAGGCTTATGGTTGCCTTGCAATGATATGAACAAGGCATGTGATATACATACGAATACGTGACGTCTTTGGTGAAAGGATTGCATAAATAATGCGGACATCCGCCGGTGTTCTTAAGTGCCTCATAAAGATAACTATAGTTATGCCAATTATTGTATTTCTGAAAAAAATCCACGCAGCATCCGGGGTAACCCAGATCATATCCGTACTTATAGAAATCAACCAAGGGACGGTCAATGATCCTGTTATTTATTATTAGAGGATACCAGCCATTTCTAAAACAACGTTCCAGATGTTCTTTTGAGCGCGCAATAAATAAATGCACTTCCCCTTCGCACGCTTCTTTATTGAACATGCGGCCGAATGCCTTTGTGGTTGTCAAATGCTCACTGCCGATGACCTGAAAAGGGATATCGCATCCTTTCACCATCTTAAATACGGCGTCCGGCCTGATAATGAGGCCATAGCGATTGCAAACTTTGCGGTACTGCTCATACCTTCCTATCGCCACCCAATCATCCATGCCGGGCTTGATTCCGCACACCACAGCCATAATCATTGCCAACTGCCCGCTGTGGCCTTTTACTTCCACAAATTCCCTGCAGAATTTTTTCGGTATATAATCTTCAAACTGCCTTGAATTCAATCTTGCCATAAGTCTCAATATATGATCTGCTAATCCCGCAGCATATTACATAAAATCTACAAGATTTGCAGGACGGGATTTTCGCAAAAGATTCGAAAGGAAATGATTTCCTAGGATCGTATTTCTGTCTGAAACGATACCGCCTGATAAGAATAGACAGGTTCAACAGATCTTTATCGAAAATACGGGAAACGATGCACAGCGGTACATATAAGAGAGATTTCGCAAAAAATAATATACGCGGCAAATTTGTGGAATATTTCTTCTTGTAGATCTTTGCCGCTTCCCTTAGAAACGGAGCAGCGGCCTCAAATCGCGGAACCACATATTTATACTCAGACAAAGAATTTGAAAAAGCAGCAACGCTGTCAATCTTAAAATACATCCCCGGGAAGCTGGCTATAATAAAAGCCGTAAGTACGGCCATATTTTTATAATTTTTTTGGGTGAATATCGAGACAAGGCCGACCCGTACGTCTTGGCCGCGAAGATTATCTAATGCTTTTATTGTATCGCCAAACGAACCGCGCGTTCTGGTTACCGCTTCATGGGTCCTTCTATCAGCGCCATAAATAGCTAAGGTGAATTCCGACGCCCCTGCCTGTATAATCTTTTTTAGAAATGTCACATCCTTTAATCTGAGACCCGCGGTTATAACCTCTATATGTATAAATTTATTAAAACGGGCATAGCGTATTAGTTCTATAATATTGAGGTGATTTAGGGGTTCGGTGCCCGTGAGATAAACGGCCCTATAGCCGACCATGGCTGCCGCTTTTATCTTCACTTTAATTGAATCTGGATCGGTATAAACATACCGAACCAAGCCGCATTTATTTTTTGATGAATCAGCGCAAAATATACAATTATTGCTGCAGGTTGTTCTTAAATTTAAACCTAAAATTTTTTCCATGCAGGCCCGTAAATGTTTACTCCATAAAATCCATGCGGAATTATTCGGCGATCCCTACTTGACCGGAATAAATTCATCCCATCCAAAAATCGCCGGATATTCTCGCCAGGGCCCTTCACAGCGAAAGAAGTATTTACATTCTTTACATCTGGGCCCCTTAGCTTTGCCCTCTTCTCTGCGCCAGCGGCCGAAACTCTCAATTAATTCAGTGCCAAAGAGCTTAGTCTCAGGCATGTATTCTTCGGCCACGCAATTTTCATAACCCTTTAATAAACAATATGGTATGGCTTCGGTCCTCGGATTCCTCTTCTTCCTGAGACCTATATCCAGCCCCTTCTTGAGATAAGTGATGATTTCTCTTTTTTGCGGCACAATCTGTTCCAAATTGTCCGACGCGCTTCCTAATATATGCGGATAGGCAAACTGGTATTGAAATATCCCCAAGTTGATCAAAAATTTTGCGATTTCCGGCAGGAACTTATAGTTTATCTTGTTGATAACAGTATTGGTATAGGTCGGCTGGGCAAGAGACAGAAGATTACAAATGCCCCGGCTGGTCTGCTCAAAACTGCCCTCTGCTTGCGTAAGAGAATCGTGCAATCGCGCATTATGCCCATGTATGGAAATAGCAAATATATCCGCTCCGGCATTTATGATCCGCCGGCAAAAATCTATATAGGAAAACATCCGTCCATTACTTTGAATCTGGACCTTGTATCCCCTTTTCTTGGCAAAAGCTACCAGTTCTATAATATCAGACCTTATAGTAGCTTCTCCGCCCGTAAAGATAACCTCCCCGTAGCTACCCATAGAAGTCTTTAAGATCGACCTGATCTGGCGAGAGGTTTTATCCCGGCACCGATACCTCTTAGCACCTTGCACGCAAAATTGACAGTTATTATTACACTTATAACCGACCTTGATATCAATACGATTCATCTTCTATCCAGGAATTTAACAAATCCCATCCTCTTGCTGTCAAATATGCTGCTCGGAAATTTTTCAACTTCTATATAGTGAAAACCCAATCTCTTCGCCCTCCTTAAAGCCCTCAGAAGGTCATGCAAATAAACAGATGGATCGATAAAGAGCCATTTGTTGGTTAATGCCCGGCCGCATAACATCAACCCTGAAAATTTGATGCCACAGGCCCCTAGTCCATGAATATAATCAGGCATGGCGATTATATCCTTGTAGTTCATCGCATTTATCACCACATTAACAAACAATTTTTTATTGTATAACAGGATGTTCCTGGCCCCCTTTACAGTCTTATGAAAATTGCCTCTTTTCCCGGTAATGGCATCGTGGACCTCCGGCCTATAACTATGCAAAGACGTCCTGATACCTCTTATATTGATCCCCGCGAAAAAATTATCTGTATAAGACCTTGAGGAAAATTTTACTGCATTCGTAGCCAGGATGACTGTCATATCAAGCTTGTTCGCCAATCTGATCGCCCTCTTCAAAAATGGAAAACAAGTAGGTTCCCCCCCAAAAAAATCTACGCTTTCGTAGCCTACGCCCCTGGCGTGGATTATCTTCTCAGCCGCCAGATTGTAAGTTAACGGCTGCCTGTTTTGCATATCAGAAGCCTTCATGCAAAACAGGCATTTTTGATTACATTTATCGAAATCCAAGACAAAGAAACTCATATTATAGCCGCCTAACTAACATGATCCCTATCTAAAATAGATACCCGGCTTTTCATTCTCCAGCGTCAAGTAAGAAACGCGGCCCTTTACCCGATTAATTATGCTGCCTGCCGACTCCAACCAAGTCCCGAGAGATGTCCCTTTAACCATGGCAGGATGAGGTAGGGCGGCAAAAGGAATAGATTCTCTTAGCCGGGCCCAAATCTTAATAGAGCCTATTTGGGAATCTCCGGATACCCGCCAAAGGAAACCAACTTCTTTTGTTGAAATTTCTTCTATCAAGGACATAAACGGCCTTAATAATTTGTCCCTGCGCTTAAGCTGACGGCCGTAGATACTTGCTATATAATCCAGATCTACGGGTTCGGATTGACATGCGTATATCTTAAGTGCAAATGAGCAATCGGGCAAAAAATCAATACCAATAGCGTCAAGGTGCATGTTGGTAAAACATCTTTTTAGTCTTTGCTGCTTTAAATCCAGCAAGCGGCATAGACTCGCAAATAAAATAACCTGCTTAACGTTTTGATTCACAATGCTGAGATATAACTTGATGGCTTGCACACCTTTATTATCCAGCACAATACCGAATTGCACGGGCAAAAGAAAATCACTTGATAAGGTAAATATTCTCCTCATAATTGTTGCGTCATACTTATATCCGGAAGTGCTCTTGATATATTTTATTATCCGCGATATGGAAGTTGCCCTCTTCTTCAAGATATCAAGCATTAGATCATTCGTTGAATGATTATAGAAATTTAAATGGAGCAGGCGTAAACTCTTATCTTTTGAAACCAAAGAAAATTCAAAAGTATAATAGCAACTGCGGGATTGAGGGGCGCCTCGATATAAAATATCCAGCAGCCACCCCATGTCTAAAGCCTTGCCTATCCGCCATTTATTATCCAAATATTTTATAAAATTACCGGCCTGAATATTGTCCATTATTCAAAGACCCGCTTCTCCGCATCAATGATATAGCTATTAAAAATAGAATTACAACTGGCTTTCTTCTTTATCAGTTCAGCTAACTCTATCGAATATGCGTCTCGTAAAGCGACTATGTCAGAGAAAACAACGAGATTCCGGATATCTTGATAATAATCGTACCAACAATTATTGCAGGTTGCGCTATCCAGTTTACATAGGCAATCTCTGTATTTATCATTCAAATTGCTATTAATATTTCCCACGATATATCGATCTCTATGCCCTGTGTTTATTAAAAATGGGGAAAAAGTAATTTCACCATCGGGATATACCTCCAGATTGTTAAAAAACGGGCATTTTCTTTTGGGGGTACTCAATCGGTTATTCTGTAATTGCCGGTTTATTGAACTTAAAAAAATAAATTTTCCCGAAATAATACTTTCATACATATGCTTAGCGAATCTATGGAGCTGCCGCAAAAAATACCTCTTCTCCTCACTGCCCCATAGATAATGCGGGCCCTGAATAGGTTCTATATTTATATTCTTAAACCCCAGATTAACCAGAAACAGCAGGTTATCATACATTTGATTCACGCAAGAGGGCGCTACACCAAACAATGCTGATACATTTTCTGCCCCAAGTTCCCGGAAAGCAAGGTTGATTTTATCGTAAACTTTCCGAAAGGAACCTCTGCCGTCTGCAAAGACGCGCATGCGATTGTGACATCCAAGACCGCCATCTATGCTGATGGATATTTTAGTACCGGTTTTTTTAAAAAAAACCAACTTTTCCTTTGTTAATAAAATCCCGTTTGTGGCAATAGAAAGAAAAATATTTTTTTTAAGCTCCTTGGCCATGATGATTGAAAAATTAATTAATCTCTTGAGTAGATCAAAACAAATGAGCGGTTCCCCCCCGTAAAACATGATTAATTTCGAATCTCCCGGTAAATAGAGAGACAACTCTATTGCCTTCTTTGCTGTTATCTCAGACATCACCTTGCTACTTTTTAAAACAAAACAATACCGGCAGCGCAGTATACAGCGCGTAGTTACGGCCAGCCTTAATAGAAATACCTCTTTTTTAAAAGTACGGGCACCGCTTATTTTCATGCCATTGTGGACGTTATATTAAGCCTATCCCGTAAATTTTTGTTATCATATAATTGCATCATTTTCTTTTTGATCATTTCCGGATCCCAACGTGGATTTTTATCTGTACAGTTTAAGCAGGAAGTTTTTAATTGCGAATAGGGATATACGTCTATCCTGTGAAAAGGGAAACATTCCAATAAGTGCACAGTGTCTTCGAAATCATCTGCCCGCTCTCCGGGAAAACCGACAATAATATCAGTCGTCAGTTTTAGCTGAGGAACTCTTCTAAAAAGACCCGAAAACAGTTTAAAAATATATTCTCTGTCATACCCCCTATCCATTTTCCGCAGCGTTCGGCTTGAGGCAGACTGCATAGGGACAGAAATTTCTTTATCCACCATTGTCGAATGGACCAGCTCCGTCAATTTATCCGAAAAGTGCCCTGGATGGATTTCAAGGTTTACTATCCTGAAATATTTTTTGGAGAGGATATACTCAACCAGGTCGGCAAACTTGAGTTTCCGCCCTTCAGGATCCCGCCATCGGCCGTAACATGAACCAGCAAATTCTACATTTTTGAAACCCTCCAATCTTAAATAATTGAGCTGGCCAACAATATCCTTCAAGCCAAAGTTACGAGGAAAATTTAAGTGGTGACATATACAATAAGTGCACTTTTGGGAACAACCCCTTTTAATCAGAACCACCCCCGGTTCGCATAAATTCATTTTTTTAATAGGGAGGCTGCGCCTCTTGTTCTTGCTGCTTCTATCAAGATATTCCGGGATATCATCCGCGCTCATGAGAATCAGACTGCCGTCAGTAACGTCATTCGCCCATTTTCTAAGCCTGTAATCTGATGATAAAACACATCCACTTAACAAAATTTTCGCTTTCTTATTTATTTTTTTTAGATACGCGACATAATCACCGGTAAATTTTTCCAGGTATTTCGTTATGGGACAACCAAAGATAACAGCGGCCCTTACCCTGCGAATCAAGCCCTCCTCTTCATTATTTCTAAAAAATTGTTTATCACTGCCAAAAGGCTGCCTATAAACCAAGATCCCCTTTTTTAATAAAATGAGCTCCAGCCATTGCGCTTCATAGCGTGATTGCGCACAGCCGTATGTCTTAATAAATATTTCTGGATAGGTTCCTAGCTGACTGGGCATATGATCAAAAATAAATGTGTTCCGAGTATTGTTTATTAATTTCTGATTTATATCCAACGCGCGCATGCTGCGCCTGTTTTACGAGCCGCGAATCGTAAAAATATTTTGAATAGACGGAGTATTCTTCCATATCACTCATTAAGGAATAAACAAACTGCGGCGTTTCTTTAACCTTACCCGCTCTCGAGAGATGGCTTAATTCCTTATGGAATACCCTGTTTAATTCTTCTTTAAACATTTTCCTGAATTTAATCTTATCAATAACGCCATAGCGCAAGGAGGCAACGGCAAAATAGATCATTTCTTCTTTCCGGTGCATCCGGCATACAGAATGTATGGGGAATTTCTCCTTTTTTAAATCAAAGACGTATTTTTTAAAGTTTATTTTGTTGACGTGTCTTAACCGGCCTGTAGCGTGCGATAGGGCGCCTAAACCCAACCCCAAGAAAGGACTGTTATATTCAATAGCATCGGAAAGCTGGATATTGCGCGCAGCCTCATTTTTGCCCCAGGCGTCAAACTTTATCGGCCTATAACCGTGCTGCCTAAGGATGGAGCCACTATCGCCTAAACATGCTTGCCTGTTGTTAATAAAACCGGCAGATAGCCTATTTCCTTCACGAAAAAAAGGCGTCAAAAATGTCGGGCAAAAGGGATGAATGTGGATCATTTCGGGGCTAAAACTGATAACCGTATTTAAGGTTTTAATAAAACTATTTTTTGTCTGATTAGGCAAGCCGGCCATCAGGTCTACATTTATATTAGCGATCCCGGCCTTTCGAGCTGCCTCCATACATCTAAAAAAAGAATTTCTTTTTTGGTAGCGGTTGACTGAAGAAATGACTTTAGCATCCAGGCTTTGCACCCCGATAGTCAATCTGTTAACACCGTGCCTTTTTAACAGCTTTATTTTTTCGAAATCCAAAAAATCCGGGTTGCCTTCGAAAACGACCTGCTTACATTTCCCAAAATTTAGACTATTATAGAGAAAACCGAAAATATCATCTATCTGCTCAAGCGATATTAACGACGGGGTTCCCCCTCCGAAATATAGCGAGTGGACAGATGCCGCAGAAAGTACACGAAGATAGAGAGAAATTTCAATCTTTAATGCCGCCAGATACGCACCCAGCTCTGCTTTGACATTTTTGATCTCTATAGAAAAATAACGGCAATAGGTGCATTTTTGTTTACAATACGGTATATGAATGTAGATTCCAAAATGCCGCGGATCACTCTTTAGCGTCTGCGCCCAGCCCTTTAAAATACCCGCATCACTGATTTTGTCTTTCCAGCTCAACAGTGGCGGATACTGGAATGTATATCCGGTAAAATCCGTATCGGCAATTTTCTGTGTTAATAATTTAAATTGGGAACAGCGATCTTTGAGCATGCCGTAATATTTAAAACGTCTTAGAAATACCTACTTTAGAAAATAGAGGACGGGGCGGAACATTTGATTCTCTGGTGATAGCTAAAAAAGTACGGATATATATACGGGATATGCGGCAGAATTGCGGAAAATATTTTTTAAAATTCATTCCCCTGGAAGAGAAATAAATATAGTGACCTATGGGGCAGAAACAATATCGAACATATTTACAGCGCCTGCAATCTTTACCGGTCACTTTTCTTATTTGGGCGCGCTTCTGCTCCAACAACTTAAGCCGCAGACGGTTATCAATACCGGCAGCACCCCCAATAATAAATTCCCTTCTTCCTGAAGCGGGCAGAGATAACGCTTTATCGCAATAATAAAAATTACCATCCCATCCAAGATTAATTTTCCCGCATGATAAAGGCCTGAAACTATTCTTATTATGCAAGAAATTATACAACAAGGAATTCTCTAATGTTCCTTTTGCGGCTCCCCTTCCTTTTAAGGTAGAAAAATAAAAATCAACAAACTCCCCCATTGATGATTCCATCAGATCCAGGTCATTACCGGTCCATCTTGCAAACATATCAGGATGAAAATCTATGCGCTTAAACCCCATTTTCCAAAAGGCCGATATATACTCAACAAGGCTCCCTGCAGTATTCGGCGCAAAAACCAGAGAAACGCCTGCCTTACAATCACCGCTTAACAGCGCCTCTTCCAGGTTAGCGATAATGCAATTGTAACTGGAGCCGGAATTATTTATCTTAAACGGACGGTTTTTTTCATGATTCTTTTTCAAACCGTCAATACTTACTTTGAAGTTTATGTTGTTTTTTGTTAAGAAACTATAACGATTTTTAGTAAGGAGGGTGCCGTTAGTAGTCAGGGTAACGGATAAACTGGTATCTTTATTAGATCTTGCCTTAAGATGACGGCAAAGGGCCTTAATCCTGGCGAACCTTAAGAGAGGCTCTCCTCCGGTGAAACTTATTGTCTTATCACCGGGGACAAGCCCCAAAAAATTATCGACAGCCCTCTTTAATGCCTCTATATCCGGTTCTTTGTCTTCTGTGCCGTCTTTGCTTACAAAACAATATGAACAATCTAAATTACACCGGGAAGTCAGGTATATGTTCAGCGTATGCGGAAAATCTATCAGCACCATCCTCCCGCGCTGTGATTATCATGCCCAGCAGTATGGATCGAAGCGGAATTATGCCCGCCCCGGCCCGTTGAAAAAAAGGCGTTGCTGTGGCTGTCATGGCTGGCGTGACCTGCCTGAACATTCTCAGGACGCAGAGATACGCCCAGTATAGCTAAAGATATCCCCAGCTTAACGATATTTTTCTGAGATATCTTTCCTTCTTCATTTAAGATAAAATCTTTGATATCTTTCTTTATCTGGGGCAATTTTATTTTCCCCGGTTTCCCTCTCTTCGCCTTCATCTTAAGCCTCCTCCCTATTCACAATAGGCATTACGGAAATCTTCAAATCCCTTATTTTTTTCACAGGTCTTCTCATCGGCATTTATAAAACCCTGGCACATTGCCCTTACCGCGGAATTCTTTATCGCGGCGCAGTCCTTGATATTGCGCGACTTGACCGCTTTGGCATAAGCAGCTTTATGGGCACAGGCGTCATCCGAGCACAGGCTGGGATTGCCGGAGACTATCGCTTTGCACTGACTGTATTTTTTATTGTTTGTGCCGAACTGTTCACAAAACGAAACATCACCGGCCAGCCACGCCTTTGCCAGGCCTTCGCCGGTTTTGGCGTCCGCGCCCCAATATTTTGTAAAAGAGGCCATGATCTGGGACGTAAGCTGACCCGTATTCGACAGCCTGCCGAAAAAACCCTGGTAAGCTTCGAAATAATCGCGGCATCTCTCTACGCACTGATCGCAGGGCCGCAATTTTTCGCATTCGCTTACGTTATCACGGACTGCCGCCCGGCATTGAAAATATTCCGCCAAAAGCATTTTATTGGCCATCGCTTTAGGCGTATTAAAATCCACATTATTGATATTAAAATTTTTAATACATTCCTCTCTTTTAGGAGCGGAATAATACGCCTGCGCTACATTTTCCTCGGCAAATGAACAGTTAAAACAATTTCCGGCAATGAACAGCCCCGCGACCAAATAAATAATCTTCAAATACTGTTTAAGCGCCATCATCCTCGACCCCCCTCTTTTTTTACCGGCCTGCCCTGCCCCCATTTGTAAAATATGTCCTTTATGTTATCATCCTGCAGTTTCGTAAACAAATAATCCAGGATCCCCGCATGTATCCTGCATAAAAAAGCGGACTTGGCAAAGATATCGCCGGCTAATGAGTAATTATAAAGCGGGCAAACCCCGCAATAAGGCTTATAGACGCATTGGCTGCACCCGGCAAAATTGTCTAAGCAAGACGCCAGACACATTGCTTTTACCGTCGGGCTGCTTATGAAATCCTTATAAGAATCAGAAACCGCATTCCCCAGCTTAAAAGCATTTTCGCCGCGCCGGCTAAGCATCCTGCCTTCGTCACATGTATAAACATCGCCGTTATAATTATAAGCCAATTGCCCGATCCCCGCGCCGCAAGGAGAACGGATATCCAGATAATTCGGGTCGATGTCGCCGAGGATCTTAGCCAGGAATATTGCCGCGAATCGCTCGTGGAAATATTTCCCCTTACGGTTCAATTCCAGGATATAATCGACGGCCCTTGCATAAAACACAACAAAATCATCCGCGGAAAAACTCAACCTTTTCCACGCGGAATGGGAGATGGCAAAAGGATTTAACGGCCTCAGATGTACACCCCGCAGCCCAAGCCTTATATACTCGTCAACGATCTTCCTGGGATGCCGCAGAGAAAACCGTGTCACTGTTGCCAGAGCCGACGGCATAATAGGCGAATCCACCCTATTAAATTCCTTTATTAATACCCTAATCCATTTAACCGTGTTTTTATAACTGTTTATCCCGGAGGACAGCCTGCACTTATTATGGATATTTTCCGGTCCGTCCAGGGAAGTGCAAATGTGGATATTGTTCTTTACGAGGAATTCGACGATCCGCGCATTAAGAAAAGACAGGTTTGATACAACCGAGAACAATAAGTTCTTATTATGTTTTACGTTCTTATTCCGCGCGTATCCGACTATAAACTTTATGATCTCAAAATTAACTAAAGGCTCTCCGCCCTGGAATTCGATCGTGATGGATAGATTCGGGGATTCAAAGATCCTGTCCACGACTTTTTGGGCAATGGGCCGGCTCATATCCAGTTCTGTTGAGGCAAGCCCTCCTGAACCCGCTTGACAATAAATACATTTATGGTCGCATCTTAAAGTCGCCACGACAATATGTAGTCCAGGGCCCTGCCCCAGGTGTGCATTCCTGGAGGCGTATCTCCGGCTTAAACTGTCAAAATCCAGTTTACTGCGTACAAAACCCTTGGTTTGAAGTTCCGAAAATTTTTTCGGATAGGCCCGCTCAATCTTCCCGCAGAGATGGGTATTAAAAATCGGAGGCTCTAAAAAACAATAGCCTCCGATGTCATTTGTAAGCAGGTATTGACCGTTTAGTTCTTTGAAATTAAAAAATCCTACGCTCTTTTTATTTATTTCCTGGAGTTTCAACGGCATTTTTTAACCATTCCCAGCGCGTAATTAGAGAATTCATCCGCTAATATGTTCCCGGACTGCGAAACTGGATTCCATATTTCCACGTCTATGTAATCCCTACGCTCTCTAAGAATGAAGTCCGCCAGAGAAGAATAAGCAGATAAAGTTTTTTTTATTGCTTCCCTCTTATATATCTTGGTGTTAAACCTTACTACGGACAAACTTTTTTTTCTTGCCATATTTTTCTTCCCACGTAGAAGCAATGCCTAAAGAGTCTTTTTGATAGCCTTCTTGCCCGCCGCCAGCCGTCAATTCAGCAACAGGCAACATCGAAAACAATGCCCGTCCGATTATATATTCGCGTATTTTTTTGTTATTCCTGCTCACCTGCTGCCTTAAGGCGCAGTGCAACAATTCATTCTTAAATTCACTAACCAATGGTTCCTTCTGTTTAGATGAAATCTTATTCTTGCCTTTAATAGAAATCTCTACCTTTCCTTTTCCGGGATTGCCGCTTAAAAAAATATAGGCCCGGTCAATAAAAACATAGCAAGTATTTAAAATCGCTTCTAACGGATAGACCTTCGTGTTTATGGTAATTTTCATCTTCTTCTTAAATGAATAGTTTATTGCGCTTCACAGCAAAGATAAGTTCCGCTTTGGGGATATGTCCCGTTAGGCATAAAAGTAAGATAATAAGTTGCGGCTTCTTTTATGCTACCGACGGTATCAAGAGTATCACCGTCGCAATTCCAGTCTCCGCATGGACAATTCCCAGAGGTGGCGGTATACGCTACCCTGACACAGCCCGGGATATTTTCTGCCTTTACCCTTGCCCCCATTATCTCCAGGGTGTTAGCGTCAGATAGTATTATGCGGGCATCATAATCTCCGGCAGGAAAAGCGGTATTGTCTCTGTGGAAGTCTATATAAGGCGTACTCGGATTACCGCCATACAACCCACCCAATTCTATTGAGCCGCCCTGATCGGGCTGAAGGACAGATACGCCGTCTCCCCAGGCGAGGCTTCCGATTATGCTCGGCATTGTAGTGCCGACGCCGACTGCCATTCTATTTGCCCTGAGTTCGTTGTAGCTGCCGGAAGGAGAAGGATAATAGGTGGTTATGGTGATGGTTTCGTCGGCGGCAAAGGCTAATGAACATAATGCGAGGATAAAAAACGAGATTATAGCGGTAATATGATAGATCCGGCGCATATAATACCTCTCTTGTTTAAAAAAACACTCTCCCAGCGTCTATATTTGACTGTAGTTTATAACAAAAAAAAGTGCCTGTCAACAAAAATGTCCCGTGACGTAATCTTCAACTATCTTTTTTATTTTCAATGGGATAAGGCCGTTTGCGAGGTTACGCTTTGAGACCACAAGCACCTTTATATAATTAGCAGTATGGCCTTCCCAGAAACGGGGATTCGCTTTATAGCGGCCTTCAATGAGGACATCCATTTTTTTGTTTAAAAAAAGTTTTTTATAATCCCGCGCGCAACTTTCAACGATATTTTTTAGCTTAGAAATCCTGCGTTTTATTTCCATCTGGTCCACTTCCCGATCCATACCGGCCGCGGCCGTACCCGCCCGCTTTGAATAAGGGAATATATGCGCCCTAAGTGGAAGCATCTTTTTAATGAGCGTAACGGTATTTTCAAAATTTGGCTTATCTTCTCCCGGGAAGCCCACCAGCACATCGGTAGTTATGGCTATGCCGGGAATCTGTTTTTTTATTTTTTTTATCAGGCGCAGGTAATCTTCCCGGCTGTATTTACGGTTCATTTTCTTTAAAATCGCGTTGTCGCCGCTCTGAATAGGAATATGCAAGTGGGAGCATAATTTTGCCGATGAAGCCATTTTATCAATAAGGGCGCCGGTTACGTCGCCGGCCTCAATTGAGCTTAACCTTATGCGTAATAAACCGTCTATTTTTTCCAGGGCGCTGATGACGTCAACCAAGGAAAGATTCACTGTAGGGGCGGGTTTAAAACCCGCCCCTACATTCGCGGACTTGCCTGTAGGGACAGCATAATATGCTGTCCCTACAGAACTATACGCTCCCAGACAGATACCGGTCAGGACTATTTCTTTAAAACCGTTATTGACTAATCGTTTTGCCTCTTCAATGATATCATCCAGCGGCCTGCTGGCAGATCGGCCGCGCACCAGAGGAACCTTACAATATGAACAAAAATTGTCGCAGCCGTCCTGGACCTTCAAGAAGGCGCGGGTTCTCCCTTCAAAATCCGAAATGCCTTGGAAAAATGGGGCCGGATTTTTAAATCTGACCCTATTTTTACGGGAAAAAATCTGTAACAAGCGGTGTTTATCTTTATTTTTTATGACCAGGTCGGCGCCTTCTTTCCTGATCCTTTTACCGTCTAATTCCACAAGGCAGCCAGTGACAATGATCTTGGAGCGCGGATTCTCTCTCCTGGAGCGCCGGATATACCCTAACGATTCAACATCCGCCTTATGGGTCACGGTACAGGTATTAATCAGATAAATATCCGCGCTCCGTCCATTGCCGAGTTCCTTAAGCCCGGCGCGCAAAAACTGTTCGCGCATATTTTGGGTGTCATACTGATTGACCTTGCAGCCTAATGTGTAGAATTTAACGGTTTTCATAAGTATATTCTTCGAGCGAGTCCGCCGAAGGCGGACGAGTCGAGAAGTAACCGTTGTGTTCTCGACTCGGCCTACGGCCTCGCTCGAACAGTATTAGATGGCTACCGACAGCATTATGAAACTGGCCGCAGCTATTGCCGCCGTATCCACGCGTAAGACCCGTTTTCCCATGCTCACCGGGATAAAACCCGCCTTCAGGCAGAGCTCTATTTCCCCGGGAGTAAAATCCCCTTCCGGGCCGATCAACACAATAATTTTTTTGGGCCTGGATCCCTCTAAAACCTGCCTTATGGATTTAAACTTTCCCCCCAGGGCGGGTATCAACTTTAGATCGTAAGCTGCACTTTCGGCGACTACATCCTCAATTTTTTTAACCGGATCGATTACCGGCAGATCGTTTCTCTGGGATTGCTCGGCAGCACTCTGCGCGATCTTCTTCCAGCGAGCGACGCGTGCCGGAGCCCGGGCGTGGTCAAGCTTGACAATAGTGCGTTGAGTGATCATCGGAATTATTCTGTCAACGCCAAGCTGGGTCAATTTATCCACAATATCGTCAAATTTCGCTTTTTTGGGAATAGCCACGGCAACAGCCAACCTAAACTGCCGGCTGCCTGCGGTAATTTCAGGCTGTCTTGTAATTTTGACGACGACGCCTTGAGGTAATATGGTTTCAATGATACCCGGATATTCTAAGCCCTTCTCGTCAAAAATAACTACGGACTTACCCGCTTTGACGCGCAAGACATCTTTTAGGTGATGTATCTGGCCGGCGTCGGAGATATTTGCCATATCTTTATGGATATTTTTGGATGAAACAAGCAATCTAATCATATTTTCCTCAATTACCTGAATATCAAACGCAGGCCCAAAATAATAACGATTATGCCGCAAAGCACATTGAATACGCGGCCAAAGACCTCTTTTTTGTCTTTTAAAAACTTTGGGATAAGCCCTGCAAAAACAGCCAGAAGCAATAAGGGAGAGATTACAGTACCCACCCCGAAAGAAAACGCATATATTAACGAAGTCCCCCAACTTTTGGATATCAACGCTACATAGGAAAACAGCGCCAAAAGCGGGGCGCAGGGAGCAAAACCGGTCACTAACCCCAGCATAAATACGCTCTTTTTATCGCGTTCCAGGAGTTTCTTGCGCAAAAACCCGCAAATGCCCCACTCTATTCTTTTACCCGCCAGCATCAGGACACCCATCAGAATAATAAATATCCCGCCGAAAATATAGACATACCTGGAGACCGCAACCATCAATCCTTCAACAACAAACTTACCCGCCAGATATACCAGGATGCTCAAGGCCAAATACACGCTCACCCTGGAGAGTGAAAAAAGTGCATAGGCTACAACGCTCTTTTCAATATCTTTGCCTGTGCCGACAACATAAGATATCAGCAACGGGCCGCAGCTGGCCATGCATGGGCCGGCGCCGAAGGATAATCCCAGTAAAAAGAAACTGAGAATCGAGCCAAACATAATACTCCTCTCTGCTATACACTTGAAACTTACCTGTAGGGACAGGTTTTAAACCTGTCCCTACAAAACCATCTTAGTCTTTTTCCGAAAAGACTTCCGCGGTGAATATGTAGATTTCCGTTGAGGGATCTTTCCAGGCATCCGGAGCAAGACCGGCCTTATGCGCACAGAGATTGGAAAGAAACTCTTCTTTCGACCATCCGGTTTCCGCGGCTACCTGCGGAAGAAACACCCCGCTGCTAAACCCATTTTTTACGATCACGCCATGTTTACCTAAAATAATCGCATCCGCCGAATCTACTTTTTCCAAAGGCGACAACACGGAGATCTCGATCTCTATATCTTTCAGCTCGGCTTGCGTAACTGCCGTAAAACGTGGATCGCCCGTGGCTGATTCTACCGCCATATCCCGGACAGTCAAATACAATGGCTCTCTACCTATCATATTGCCGATACAGCCGCGTAACTGCCCGGCCTTGTTTAAAGTGACAAAAACGCCCATTTCCTTATTTAATAGAGGGTCTGATTCGCTGACCTCCATCATCTTAGCGGTAGATAAATATGTCTCTATTGACTTACGGGCAATTCCCAATAAACTTTCTCTCTGTTTTTTATTCAGCATGGCTTTTTCTCCATTTTCCTTTTCAGGCGCATCTATAGCACAACTTACATAACCGACTGTCCATTCGCCGTCGGTTGATCTTTTCGTTACCACAGCCGAATTAGTGTGGTTTAAAACATCGAGCCGATTATGGCCCAATTCTTTGGATAGGATTAGCGTTGTCACTACTCCAAATCCCCCGCAGAGCTGAAATCGGCTTTCGCGCAGGCCGTAATAAAGGGCCTCGGCATCCATTGTTTTCAGGCAGGCGATTGTGTGCGCGTCAAACTCATCAGCTTCCTTAATGCTATAGCCGTGATACATATCCGTAGAAGCGACAACCAGAACATCACGGCGGCTGCCTATGGCCTCTTTAAGCAATCCGGCCAACTTTTGGCAAGTCTCCAGCGTTGCATCTCCCATGACAATAGGCACTATCCTGAAGCCATCCAGGGCTTTTTGCAGAAAAGGCAGCTGCACTTCCACCGAGTGCTCTTTTTCAAAGGCCTTAGGAATAAATGATATATCCTCTTCCCTGCCTAATAATTGTTTGCTAAATTCAGCGTCAATCTCCAGGTCTCCCAACGGAGTACGCATTTTTCCTTCCGGATAAACTGAAACTCCGCTAAAGCCGTAACTATGGGAGCTGCCGATGACAATAACGGTCCTGTAGGGTCTGCCCTTGATCAGCTTATATCCGTTTGCCGCGGTTAGCCCGGAATATCCATAACCTGCATGCGGGGAGATCAAAGCAAAGATCTCTCCCGGGACCTCGGACGGCATTGCAGCGTTAAAAAAATTATCCAGCATAACCAGAAGCTCGGCGGTATCAGCCGGATAGAAATTTCCCGCGGCATAGGACTGTTTAATTTCGTCGGCGCTTGACTTGACAGGAAAAATATTCGACGAGACTGCCAGCGCCAATGTTAAAAAAACATAAAACAGACGGAACTTTATCTTATCACTTCCAAATTCCCGCAATTTTTTCTCCGCAAAATTTGCACTTGCCTTCTTCTATGTTATTTTCCACCACAAAATACCCGTTGCGCCGTATCACAACCTTGCCGCATTTAGGACAGTATGTGCTTTCAAAAGGATTCCCCACAAGGTTTCCGATATATACGTAATTCAACCCGCAGCTTGTGGCAATATCCCTTGCCGCAAGCAGAGTTTCATAGGACGTAGGATTGATCCCGGTCAGCTTATACATGGGGTATGCCCGGGATAAATGCAGCGGCACATCGGGCCCTAGGTTCTCTCTTATCCAAAGGCACATTTTTCTAATAGTTTCCGGATCATCGTTGTAGCCGCTGACAATAAGATTAGTTATTTCAAGATGCACCCCCTCCTCTTTAAGCACCTTTAACGACCTCAGCACAGGCTCCAGTGTGCCTTCGGCAAGCCTGCCGTAATAATCGTCGCTGAAACCTTTAAGGTCAATATTGGCGGCGTCAAGATATTTAGCTAATTTGCGCAGCGGCTCAACATTGATATAACCGTTGGAATGCATGACATTTCTAATACCCGCCTGCCTTGCGGCCATGGCGGTTTCCAGCATATATTCATAGAATATAGTGGGCTCGGTATAGGTATAGGCAATGGTCGGGCGGGCCGAGGTGAGCGCTTTTTTAACTAATTCAGCCGGCTCTAAATAATTATAATCTATCTCTTCAGGCGCGCGCTGTGAAATCTCCCAGTTCTGACAAAATTTACACCTCAAATTGCAGCTGGCAGTGGCCAGGGACATGGTCTTTGTAGACGGCAAGAAATGAAACAAAGGTTTCTTCTCAATAGGGTCAACGTCATTAAGCGATACTAACTTGCCATATGAAAGAGTGTATAATGTTCCGCCGCGATTCTCTCGGACTCTGCAAAAACCGCGCTTGCCCTCTGGAATAACACAGCGCCTGGGGCAAAGCTGGCACTGCACGGCCAAATTGTCTAGTTTAGTATAGAATAGGGCTTCTTTTAAGGGGGCGTCGGCGGCGATGCGGGGGAGGAATTGGCAGGCAGCTAAAAGGCTAAAAAATAAAACGAGGCTGAAAAATAATCTAAGTGCGGATTTCATGAATGGAGGAGCTAATAGAGCACTGTGCTGGCATAGTGCCATTTAAATTTTCTTCCGCTACGGTAAAGTAAGCACTTGGCTCACTAAACCGCTTGTCGCGGTTTTTAACGTTCGCCAAGTGCCATTTAAAAAATCCTTGTCGGAAAACGACGTGCTTGGCGCCGCACTCGCTGCCTCGCTTGTCGCTCGGCTGCGCTCGTTGCGGCATCCACCAAAATTTCCCTTATCGGGAAATTTTGGTGGAGCAGAGGAGGATCGAACTCCCGGCCTTCGCGATGCGAACGCGACGCTCTCCCAGCTGAGCTACTGCCCCAAAGAATGTTTCATCTGTAGGGACAGCATACTATGCTGTCCCTACGATGTTTTTAGATTATACCATTATTTCTTTTATGAGTAAAGGGCAGGTATTCGATTCGCTTGGCTTTAATTAAGAGAAACAGCCGGAATTTTTATCTTAGTGCTCATTGTCACTTGAGGATTTTTCATCGTACCGCAGGCATAGGCACTTCCGGAAGGGTCCAAACAGGCGGTAATTGTTACAGAAACATAGTTCTGCGATGTCGCAACGGAAAACGCCGAAATATTGCGGGCGATCACTTCGTATGGTCCGCTGGGATCAGTATAATTGGGATAATACCAGAGTTGATACCTGTCGCCTATTCCGGCTCCGGCATCTCTAAAGCGATACACTCGCCAGCGATCGGCCCCCGCAGTACCCCATTTGCCGTCTCCGGCTAAGACGCCGTCTGCGGCCACGTCAACATAGACCCAAAGTGCAGTGTCGCTGGCAACATTATCCGTTTTTACCGGAATTCTATCTTCGACTGTCGGGTCGGTCAAATGAACGGTAGAACCTATGCCCCGCATGACTTCCTTAGTGATATGCGCTAAAGCGATTGATGCCTCATTCTGAACCTGCGCCTGGTTTTGAGATGAGATTACCTGATTACGGCTGAACGAGTCTATGCTGTAAAACCCTATGGCAATCGTCGAAAACAAAATTATGGCGATCAATAACTCTAAGAGTGTCACCGCCCTAACCGGCTTCATTAGTCTTCGTACCATTGAACTTGCACTTTCACTTTACGCATTTGAGGAGGTGCGGTACTGCCGACCCCGGGTGCGGGTACCGCCCCGACGGTATAATTAGGAGTATACGATTTACCCCCGGGAGAAACAGCAGAATCTGTCCAGGTATGAATATAGAGCGGGTTTGTGGTTACGTAGTCGCCGGAAGCCGAACTCCAATCGCTTTGTTTTACGTTTACCTGTAAGGGTTCTAAGAAATATTTACCCAGTTCACCTGAGGTCATCTTAAATCTGCTGTGCGCCAGCCATCTCTTGGCGGCAACAAAGACATTTGCCATCCCCGCTACGATAAGAACAAACAGGGTCGCCGCTACAATAATCTCCAGCAGGCTAAAACCTTTTTTTGAACGGATTATCATATTCCCTACGGACAAGTACCTGAAGATACGCCGGGATTGCTTGAAGAAAGATCATTACTCAACAATACGCGGTAGGCGCAATCAAGGTATCCGCCGGCGCCTTGCCTGTTAGCTGTAGCCTGCCACGTACCGCCGGTAACGCTATACGTCCAATTTGTAGTACTCAGGTTTAATTTAAGAAAAGTATTACAACCGCCCGCGCCATTACATACGGCATCGCTTGAGCAGGCGCAAGCAGTATAACCGCCGTGATCCATTTTATAGGCTCGTTCGGCGGCATAAATCAACTCCAAATTGATTATCGCTTCCTTGCCCAAACCGTGTTCTTTGGATTTATTGTATAAGGGAATAGCAATACCGGCAAGGATACCGATTATGATGGTAACAATGAGGATCTCGAGTAAAGAGAATGCCGCGGGATCTGAAAAAAATTTTTGTTTGGGCATTATTTAAGGACAAGTGCCCGAACCCGACTCAATAGCAGGTTCTGTAGTGGAAAAAACACCGTAAAGGCAATCGTAGTATCCGCCTGACCCCTGCCTTGCGGCATTGGCATGAAAATCAACGCCGCCGCCGACCATGCCGACATAATACGCCCAGTTATTCGCGCTTAAATCTAAATTTAAAACTTTATTACAACCCAAGGTAGGATGATTACAACCGCAGTCCCCGGTGCCGCTGCCTCCTGAACCATTGTTCCAGCAACCGCAAATCTGGTAACTGCCGGTTTCAAGCTTAGCGATGCGTTCTGCCGCGGCGATAATCTTAAGATTAGCTATGGCTTCTTTACCTAAAGCGTGCTCCTTAGACTTGGTATAATTAGGCAGGGCGATAGAGGCAAGGATACCGATGATCACTACCACCAGAAGAAGCTCCAGTAAATTAAAACCCCTTGAAGCCGACAGAATGTAGGGGCGGGTTTCAAACCCGCCCCTACGGAAATTAATACATGGTGATTTATTATTCATCTCTATGGGCAAGATACCACAGTGTCGCCTATTTTATTGCTCTTGATGCACATATAATAAGTTTTCCTGCCGCCTGCGGCAGAAACCCTGGTTGCCTGGACATAACCGCTGGTAGCATCTGCGGAAGGCACGCTAAAGGTAAAATTATCACTGGAAGGCACGGCATCGTAATTATGCAGGTTGGTGATGGTTGTAGTATAGGCGTTGTTTTCTATGTAGTATGCCTTTTCCGCGCCTACGATATCAGACATTACCGAAGATGCCTCGGCTTTACGGCCCTTTTCACGGCGCCAACGTATTGAACGCTGGCCACCGACGCCAGGATGCCGATAATCACCACAACCAGCAAAAGTTCCAATAGTGTATAACCGCGCCTCATGCCCACCGCCTCAATATAATAAGCCCTTCTTTTTTAAGTAGAGACAGCGGCCTATTTTTATTCAGATAAATGTAGGCGAGGTTTAAACCTCGCCTACATCATGCTTCGACAAAATAGGCCACTGTCACCCTTAGACCTCTTCAACAAGAAAACGTATGCCTGTAGATAAAATATTAACTGGCAGTAAGTGAGCCGGTACTGAAATCTATAGTCCAGGTGCTCACACCGGACCCGGCTGAACCAGTCTTTGTCCCTCTTCCTTGTCCCTGCGCGGGGCAGGCAAAAGTAAAATCCGAGCTAGTGGGAGTAGAAAAGGTTACATCATTGGTGCCGTCGCCGTCTAAATCCACGGTCATGGCCTGACAACCGTTACCTGCCGCGGGGAAGTTCCCGTTGATGCTGTGATAGGCTAATGCCGCATTGCGCATTTCACCAAGGACCTGCTTGGCCTGCGAGTTCTTGGTATTTGCTACGGCGCGGGCATACTGCACCATGCCTATTGCCGCGAGCAATCCGATGATGATGATAACTATTAGCAGTTCCAACAGCGTGAAGCCTTTTCTTCTCATCGCTACACCCTCCTTTTATGATAATTCTTTGTAGGGGCGGGTTTAAAACCCGCCCCTACATCTTTTTTTATTATATACGCGCAACCGCGGATGTCAACTTATTTTATGAACCGCCGATCTGGGCGATCTGGAAGATCGGCAAAAACATCCCCAGGATCATTATGCCGATGATGCAGCCCATAAAAAGAAGCATAATCGGCTCAAACAACGCCGTAAATCGCGTTAAGAAAGTCTCCACGTATTCCTGGTAGAAAAAATTTATCTTCTTGAACATATCGGGAAGCTCTCCTATTTCCTCTCCCACCCTGACCATCTGCACCACCATCGGCTCAAAAAAACCGCTCGCCTCCAATGGCTGGCTCAAGGGTTTACCGTCGCGCACCTGATCCTTAACCCGGTTGACCACTTCAGCCATGATCGAGTTGCCTACGCTGTGTTCGGTGATCTCCAGAGAATAGAGTATGGGAACACCGCTCTCAATAAGCGTGGACATGCTCGAAGAAAACCTCTCCACGACCAGGGCCCGGAAGAACTCCCCCAATACCGGAAGCCTGAATTGTAATCTCTCAAAATTCCTGCGGCCGGGCTTTGTCTTTATGTAGCTGCGCAACCCCCAGATTAAAAAAAAGCCCCCGACGAGAATCAAGATGATATTCTGCCTGAGAAAAGAACTTATAAAAACCAGGACCTGTGTTAAAAGCGGCAAGGCTATATTGAAATTCTTAAAGAGGTTGGCGAATGTCGGGATGATCTTAAAAGTAAGAAAAAGAAGCGCGCCGGTTCCGGCGGCCATCAATATCCCCGGATACATCAGCGCTGAAATTACTTTCTTCTTAAACGCAGCGCTCCTCTCTAAGTAGCTGGCCAGGCGGCCCAAAACCATTGCCAGGTTGCCTGAGGCCTCCCCGCTGTCTACCAGGTTCACCCATAATTCGGAAAAAATCTGCGGGTGCTTTGCCATTGCCGCGTGAAAGGTCAGGCCCGCTTCCATGTTACGCCGCAAGTCCTCTATTACTACGCATAATTTTCGGCTGGCTACCTGCTGATAAATTATATCCAGGCTTTTAAGGATAGTAACACCGGCGCCCAAAAGTGTGGCCAACTGGCGGCAAAATACTACCAAATCGTCGGAGGTAATGCGGTGGTGGCGGATCTTCGGTTTCTTCTTTAATACAGCCTTTGTCGACGCGGCGCCGGCAGGCGCCTCTTTTTGTTCAGGGATTATATTGATCAGGATAAGATCCCTGGCCTGCAGGCGGCTGATTGCCTCTTCCTGGGTGGCGGCTTCTTCAACCCCGCTGTCTTTCTTACCGGCCCTGTTCCTGATGATGTAAAAAAACTTTGGCACTATTCCCCTCCCAGGGTTATAGAAAAGGCCTCTTCAAGCGAAGTAATGCCTGCCTCGGCTTTTTTGATCGCCGAATCATAAAGCGTCTGCATTCCCGCGGCCTTGGCAACTTCCCTGATCTTCTGGAACGACGCCCGTTGGTTGATCAGTGCCCGTATCTCCTCATTTATGATCATAACTTCACCGACGCAGGCCCTGCCGCGGTAACCCATATTATTGCATTTAGCGCAACCCTTGGCCTTATAGACCAGATCAGCCTTAAGCTTAACGCTCCTCAATTGTTCAGGCGTCGGCTCGTATGCCTCTTTACAGCTGGGGCATAATTTTCTTAACAACCGCTGGCCCACGATCAATAAGAGCGACGGTGCCAGCATATAAGACTCTATCCCTATGTCCATGAGCCTGGTTATCGCCGACGGCGCATCATTAGTATGCAGCGTACTTAATACCAGATGGCCGGTAAGAGCGCTGCGGATACATATCTGGGCAGTCTCTAAGTCTCTGACCTCGCCGACCAGCATCACATTCGGGTCCTGCCTAAGGAAACTGCGCAGGGCAGCGGCAAAGGTCAGGCCGATCTCGGGTTTTACCTGCACCTGGTTGATCCCGTCTAATTTATATTCTACCGGATCCTCAATGGTTATAATATTCTTAGTGGGGCTTTTTATCTCATTTAAGATCGCGTATAATGTGGTAGTCTTACCGCTGCCGGTGGGGCCGGTCAAGAACACCAGGCCGTAAGGCGCGTTGATGGCCTTGCGGATCTGCTCAAGCTGGCCGGGTTCAAAACCCATCTGGTTCAAGTCCAAAACTACCTGGCTCCTGTCTAAGAGCCTTAGCACCACCTTCTCCCCGTATATCGTCGGAACTGTGGAAACCCGGATATCTATGGGCCGCTGGTCGATCTTAACCATTAATGCTCCGTCCTGAGGAAGCCGCTTTTCCGCGATATCCAATTTTGACAATATCTTAATACGCGAGATTATTGCTTCGTGCAGGTGCCTGGCAGGCGGAGGGATTTCAAACAGCTTACCGTCAATGCGGTAACGTAAGGACAGGCGCTCCTTAAAGGGCTCGATGTGGATATCCGAGGCGCGCTCGTCAATGGCCTGCCTGATGATCAGGTCCACTAATTTGACTACCGGCGCTTCTTCAGCGCGCGCGATCAATTTGTCCAGGCTTAATTCCTGGTCCATAACCTCATCACCCAACGCCCCTTCACCGGGAATTATGGAGTAACTTTCTTCTACCGCTTCGTTGAACATCGCCGATTTGCCGTAAAAGTCCATGATCGACTTGTTAATATCCGACTTAGTGGCAAGGACGGGATTGATCTCGCAATTGGTCATTTTCCTGAGGTTGTCAATAAGGATGAGGTCTAAGGGGTCGGCCATGGCCACGGTTAATGACCTGAGTGTGCGCGATAGCGGAATAAGGGAATTTTTATAAGCGAATTCCTGCGGGATGAGCCGTTCCAGGCCCTGGTCGGGTGCGGGTTTGAGGCTGACCGTTCCGGAAGAGAAATACGGGATGCTTAACTGTTTGTCTAAGGCGGCAACTATCTGCTCTTCCTTAACGAAACCAAGCCTGACCAGTATTTCACCTAAGCGGCCGCCTTCCTGGCGCTGGATACTGATAGCCTGCTCTAATTGCCGTTCCTTGATGAATCCTTCTTTGAGCAGGATCTCACCTAATCTGACGTTGCTTTCTTTAGGCGCGGGCATTATTTATTGATGGCTCAGTGATTATTCTTTTTTTCAAAATTCCTTAAAGCGGAATTTAAAAGTGCTTCGCGGTTATTGCCCGAAGAAGCGCCCTGTTCTCTTTCCGGTAAGACTACTTTTCTTTTCTGGGCAAGCATGATACTTGTATCTTTTATAATATGCGGTGTGATAAAAACCAGTAATTCGCGGTCACGGTCCTTATCTTTGTAGCGGTATTCAAAGAATACTTTTCCTAAAAACGGAAGTTTGCTCAGATAGGGAACCCTGTATATAGTCTCGGAGCGGTCGCGGCGGATCAATCCGCCGATAATCACCGTATCGCCGTCTTTAATGCGCACGGAAGTCTTGGTGGAACGCTCTTCAGGATCTTTATACGCCGTGTTAAAGGTGCTGGTTGTGGCATCCCGGACCCTGGGATAAATGAACATCGTAATGTCGGAGTTCTCAATATTAATCTGGGGGGTAACCCGCAGGCGCACGCCGGTCTCCACTCTTTCCGCCGCCGTGGTCTGTGTGGTCAAAGATCCGCCGCTGGATTGCTGTTGTATGGTTCCTATGGCTTCTTGGGTGGCGATCATGATCTCGGCGGTCTCATTATTTAAAGTCAGCACCCTGGGCCTTGCCAGGATCCTCGTATCGGCCTGCGTCCTCAAGTAATTAAAAACCCATTTCAGGTTATTGGGGAAATTTATTTCGCCGGCATTGAATTTGTTGCCTGTGGCGCCGACTATAGCGCTATTGGTAACTTTGCTTAATATTTGATTGGCCAACCCGCCTCCGAGCGGAAAAGTGCTCATGCGCGCGGCACTGATCACCTGCATGGAAAATGCGCCGGCGTTGCTCCAGTCCATACCCAGCTTGTCTATCAGGTTCTTGCTGACGTCTAACATCTCAACTTCCAACATCACCTGGGGTACTGCAATGTCCAGCGACTCAATAACCTTAACGATGACTTCCATCCGCCCCGGCGTATCCGTGACGATCAGACTGTTGGTGCGAAAATCTTCGATCACTGAACCGACATCGGAAAGCAGTTTTTTCACTGCCTTGGTAATGCCCGAAGCCTCCGTTTCTCCGCTGCTGGTGGTTGAGCTCGAAGATGAACTCGAGCCTGTTCCGGACGTGCTGGCCGATCCGTTTAAACTGCTATCCACCATCTCGGTATCTATCTCGCTTCTTAATTTTCCGCTTTCAACCGTAGCATGTTTAAGATAGAAAACCCGGGTTACCGTCTCTATTCCGACCTTCCCCCAATCCTTAACGATGAATATGTTGGAACCTTTATCCAATTCATAAGAAAGATTGTTGGCCTTGAATATCTTCTCCATTGCCTGCGCCAGCGGCACCTTATCCATATAAAGGGTGATCTTCCTCTCCTGGACCGCCTCCGAAGCCACAAAATTAAGGCCGGACTGCATAGAAAATACCTTCATCACGTCATTAAGGGCCGCGTTCTGGAAATCCATGGAGATCTCAGGCTCGGCCTCATCGGGAAAAGGAGCCTGCAAATCCGCGGTCAGTTCCGCCAAATTAAAGCACAGTGACATCGCAAAGATAAATACCGCTACAGGAAAATTTTTTTTCATAGTAAACCTCCTGCTATATTATGTAACCAACCTTAATAAATAAGCCCGATAACAACCTGCTTAATTTTTTTCCGTTGAAGCTGAACTTACCGCGGGCGGCCCTAATTTGTACTCTATGTCGTCCATCATCAAGGTTATTCCGGCTTTATTAATACTGGTGACGCGGGCGCCCCCCTCAAGCATATCCCCGGCCCTGATGACTTTATTGTTCACAATCGCCTGGGGCATGCCGGAACCCCAGATTATACCCTGCACTTCTAAAGTCTTAAGTTTATTCGCGAAATCCTCTTTTACCTCCGCTTGAGCTTTCTGCTCCTGTTTCTCCGGAAGGTAATCTAAAAAAGGGTCTCTCACCCCTTCAGACTGATACTCAAGCACTGGCCTTAATATTAACTCTGTTGAGGCAACTTGTTTGGCTGTCGCGCTGCCTGCTTCATCTATCAAATTATCCTCCTGTTTGGCTTTAGTAATTTCCGCCAAAGACGGATCGCGAACGCCCAGAACAAGGCCAAAGAACAGGAGTGCTGTCAATGTCGTTATTTTAGCGGCTTGATCGGCCATATTTATTTTTTCACAAAAATGGTGTAAATCTCCAGGTCAGCGCTGATCTTTATCTTCTCATCCCAGGAGCCTTTGCCTGCCGGCTTTACGGAAAGCGACTTGACGATATAAACATCAGGGTGGCTTTCCACTTTAGCGATGAATTTGCCCAGGGTATGATAATCGCGCGCCCGCAAGCCTACGAAAATCGGATATTTCATATATACGGGCAAATTCTCCTCGCGGTCAGGCCTGATGGAGCTGATCTCTACTGAAGAATCCGCCGCCAGAGCACCAAGGGTTCCAATGACCGACGAGACATCCTTCTTATCCAGATATTGCTTGTATCCGGTGAATTTCTTATCCGAGCGGCTGATTTCGGCGATGATCGTATTCTTCTGCAGCTCCACGCCTTTCTTGTTGTTTATAACCTCTATGCTATTTTGCTGGCCTTCGTAGATCTTGTAAGATATAAATAAGGCGGCCACGATCACCAGGATATTGATGATGGCGTTCTTATACTTGGAAGCGATTTCAGAAATTGCTTTGATATCGATATTTTTGCTATCCATAGTCTTATCCGGACCCGCGGCAGGAGACGGTAAAATTAAGCACGGCAACATCGGCCTGCCTGGCCTGGGTTGCCGATTCGATGTTTATCTCTTTAAAGATTTTACTGAAATCCGGGTCTTTTTTTAAATTTGTAACCAGGCCGTTCACCAGGCTCAAGTCCTTATCGTTATCGCCGGTATAGGCCTTGCCTTTAAGGACCAATTCAACCCTGCCTTCATTTTTGACGAAATAGAGGTCATCTAACCATAGGCCTTTAGACATCAGGCGGGGAATGATATCAAGCGCCCTGGTCAAATAGAATTGCTTATTGATCACCTCATTAAGCACCCTGTTCTTTTTCTTATACTCTGTGTCAAGGCCCTGCAGGTCTTCTTCGGTAGGGTCAGCCGGGAGTGCTGCAAGCTGTGGCCGCGCTTGCACCACCGCATCCAACGCCCTCTGAAAAGATGCGACCCTGAATGCCCCCAGTGTAAAAGTAGCCGCGCAAATAACGACCCCTAAAATAATTACCCGAAAATCTATGTTCAATCCCGATACCAAAGCAGCCAGCTGCTGCTGAATATCTACTTCTCCGGCCGCCCCCCCGGGCCGCTCAACCTGAGGCCTCTTACCGAGGATATCTATCTTTAAATTACCCCTGATCGCCTTTGCAAGAGAGGCGCCATAACTTTTTACGGGATACAGGCTAAAAGGCACAGCCTTTCCGAAAAATTTGCTGGTATCCACAAACCTAATGGCCAGCCCCATCTCTTTGATAAACGCTTCTATTTCGGCGCGGTTTTCCGGGTTGCAGACAAAATACATCTGCTGGATCCTGGCTTCGGAAAATTTCCGCATATAATAATCCAGGGATACGCGGATCTCGGTCTTTAATTTTTCAATGGCCATACCGGGAGCAGCAGGCTCTTTTGCCTGGGCCGGCTCTTCCTGCGCGGCAGTCAATAAGAAATCACGGCTAAAGAGCGGAAAACCGTTCTTTAACACGGTGAAATTGGCTTCATCCGCGCCTTGCAGGTCGGCGTTGGCCACGGCAATGATCCCTCTGTCTCCTAAACCCGCTAATTTAAGGCATCTTAGAACGCTAAAGGCCGCGTATTCTATAGTGCTGATCTTGATATTTAACTGGCGAAGCAATACTACATATTTATCCAGATTCTCTTTCTTGATCCCAACAAATAAAACCAGGTTCACATGGCTGTCCCGGTTAAACTCTACCTGGTAATCCGAAACCATATCTTCAACTTTGAAGGGTATGTATTTTTTGACCTCAAAATTTATGGCGCTCTTTAACTCGGAACGCGGCAGCATGGGCATCTCAAAAGCGCGGATGATCAGCTCTTTTCCGGACAGAGAAAGCATTGCCTCGCTGGGCTCGATCTTGTTTTTTCTAAACTCATCCTTAAACAAAGCGACCAGCTGTATCAGTTTTGCCTCCGGAGAAACCTTGCCTTCCGGGTCAGTTCCCGCCGCAGGCACGGGGATCTGAACGCTCTTAAGGAGCTTCTTACCCTGTGTCTCAACCAGGCTTATAATTTTGGGGCCGAAATAAATACCTAATGAACTCATATCGCCTTTCTTGTAGGGCTAATTGTTCGGGTCCTTAAGCAGGCGCCTTCTGCTGTTGAGCCATTCATCTATTTCTTTCCGGTCAAACCTCCAAACCCCTCCCACCTTGATCCCGGAGATCTTGCGCTCATGCAGCCAGTTATATATGGTCTGCCTTTTTAATTTCAGGTAATCCGCCAGTTCATCAATATCAATCAGTTTTGCCATAGACCATCCTAGAGTAATAATTCCCGTAGCGGCGGGTTTTAAACCCGCCCCTACATTGGCAACATTTAAAGTGTATCCAATAAAACATAATTCTTTATGTTTGTCAAGTGTTTTTTTATGTATTCTTACTTAGATTTACTTATATCATCACGGCTCGTCGGAGAATTAAGGTTACGGGGAATAGGATAGAATATAAC
>Ga0105164_10000210_pt1 | contig 44354 bp, 36 predicted proteins | sample VDWuncwatermetaG_FD_89674 | JGI IMG/M metagenome (GOLD analysis project Ga0105164, IMG submission 89674) | Wastewater microbial communities from Netherlands to study Microbial Dark Matter (Phase II) - VDW unchlorinated drinking water | ecosystem: Environmental > Aquatic > Freshwater > Drinking...
AAGGCCAGACCTGCTGCGCGAAATTGCAGCACCGTGGAAATATTTGCAAACCCTGCGACGGCAGGCTACGGAGGCGATCAGTCACGCGATGCGGGGAGGGTGATTCGTGGGGAAACCTCAGGGTCAGGCTCAATTGATTTGGAACTGTTCTGTTTTCTATCCCCGCCTTTAAGCTTTGGCTCAATTTTCCGCTTCCTGTTTACCGTCCTAACAAAATTTCCACCACAAATTTGCTGCCCAGATAGGCCAAAATTAAAAATACAAAGCCGCTCATGGTCCAGTGTACGGCGGTGCGTCCGCGCCAGCCGCGAAAATGGTGGCCGAGTAGCAGCACAGCAAACACGCCCCAAGATACAAAGCCAAATAATGTTTTGTGATTAAGCTGCCACGGCTGGCCGAATAGCTGCTCAGAAAACACCATGCCGGAAATAAGCGTCAGCGTTAATAAAACAAATCCCGCCCATAGAATGCGGAACAGTAAAATTTCCATGGTCAGCAGCGGTGGCAATCCCCGCAACATGCGCGGCAAGGTAGCGTGATGTAAATGTTTTTCGACCAAGGACATCAAGCCTGCGTGCAATGCGGCAATGGTCAACAGCGAGTATGCAAACATGGCGGCTAAAACATGCGCTTGTAACGCGAATGATATTTGATTGGCGGGCGGGGTCTGCGTGGCAGGGAATAGCGCGGGAAGTAACGCGCCCAACGCGGCTAAGGGCAGCACCAAAGTTTGCAAACTGGTAATCGGATAAAAAAGTCGCGCCACCCAATACACCAACATGGTCAGCCATAAAATGGAGGAGAGTGCGTAAACCAAGCCCAAATTAAGCCCGCCTCCGCCCAGCAAATTTCCATACAATAAATAGGCGTGCAAAGTCAGTGGCAAAATGACCCAATGCCCCACTATGCCACGATTTAACGCATCGCCGCCGCCCGCCATTTGCACGCGCCAGAAATAAATCGCCAGACCTGCATAGGTGAGAAAAACCAGACTGTATAAAACGGAATTCGACATTTTTAGCGCGGGTGTTTAGACTTCGCGAATTCTACACTATCTATGCGGCTGGCTTGTGTCGCGCACCCTTCAACTCAAGGAATACAAAACATGTTGGACAATCTCACCCAGCGCCTCTCCGGCGTTATAAAAAATCTGCGCGGACAAGCGCGTCTGACGGAAAGCAACATTCAAGATACCTTGCGCGAAGTACGCTTGGCCTTGCTGGAAGCGGACGTGGCCTTGCCTGTAGTCAAAGAATTGACCACGCAGATCAAACAAGCCGCGCTGGGGCAGGAAGTACTCGGCAGCTTGACACCCGGCCAAGCCTTGGTCGGCATCGTGCATCGCGAGCTGACACGCTTGATGGGCGAGCATAACGACTCGCTCAATTTAGCCGCCGTGCCGCCAGCAGTCATCCTCATGGCGGGTTTGCAGGGTGCGGGCAAAACCACCACCAGCGGCAAATTGGCAAAATTGCTGCGCGAGCAATTCAAGAAAAAAGTGTTGTTGGTCAGTTGCGATATTTATCGTCCCGCCGCGATTCAGCAATTGCAGGTATTAGCCACGCAAATTAACGCAGATTTTTTCCCTTCCGACATCAGCCAAAAGCCGCGCAATATTGCCTTGGCCGCGCTCGATTTTGCGCGTCGTCACCACCACGATGTGCTGCTGGTAGATACCGCTGGTCGCTTGGCGATAGATGAAGCAATGATGGACGAAATTAGGCAACTGCACGCCGCGCTCAATCCCATCGAAACCCTATTTGTGGTGGATGCCATGACTGGGCAGGATGCAGTTAATACCGCCAAAGCCTTTGGTGACGCGCTACCGCTCACCGGCATTATTCTGACCAAGCTGGATGGCGATGCGCGGGGCGGCGCAGCATTGTCGGTGCGGCATATCACGGGCAAGCCGATTAAATTTGTCGGCGTGAGTGAAAAATTAAATGGCCTGCAAGCCTTTCACCCCGAGCGCATGGCCTCGCGCGTGCTGGGCATGGGCGATGTGCTGTCGTTGATTGAAGATGTGCAGCGCGATGTTAATTTGGCGGACGCGGAAAAGCTCGCCAAAAAAATTCAGGGCGGCAAAGGGTTTGACCTAAATGATTTCAAAACACAAATCGCGCAAATGCGAAAAATGGGCGGCATGTCCGCCATGATGGACAAACTGCCCGCGCAGCTCAGCCAAGCAGCAGCCGGTGCCAAAGTAGACGAGCGCGCCATAGGCCGCACTGAGGGCATTATTAATTCCATGACTCCGCGCGAACGCGCAAACCCTGACCTCATAAAAGCCTCGCGCAAGCGCCGCATCGCAATGGGCGCAGGGGTGCAAGTCATGCACGTCAACCAACTGTTAAATCAATTTGAACAAACACAAAAAATGATGAAAATGCTGAACAAAGGTGGCATGGCGAAAATGATGCGGAGTATGAAGGGTTTGTTACCCGGCATGCGCTAGCATGCTTGTTCAAAAACTGCTGATGGAACAACTAGCCATCTGACTAGGCTGATAAAAAACGTCAGCCAAGTCATTGGTTATGCGCTTGGCATAACGGTGTTGCTCAAGCCTAAAAGAATGCTCGTGTACATTGAGTACACTGCGCTTTTTTATCCTTTCGCGCCTTGTTCTGCCACCGCTCGCAACGTTTTTTAACAACATGTGGACTTTTAAAATCAACCAATTAAAACAATCCTGCACAAGGATTGTAATTTAATTCCACATCACCCTAAAGTTTCCCAATAAGCTGCCGATACAGAAGTCGACTACCCCGGTAAAAGAATATGCCGAGTAGCACATTCATACTAAGGAATCATCATGAAAATAGAAAAACCGAGTAAGCCCCTCCCTATTCAACCGGTTGCCACCGAGGCACAACCGCGTAACCATGCGGCCAAAGCATCCAACACCTCGGCCAGCGCCAGCGTGCACCTGGGTCAAACTTCCGCGCAAATACGCAATATGGAGACCAGCATGGCCAGCACGCCTGTGGTTGATGCCAGCAAAGTGGCGGAAATAAAGCAGGCGATTAGTGAAGGCCGTTTTCAGGTTAATTCGGGCGTGGTGGCAGATCGCTTAATTGAAACCGTGCAAGATTTAATCATCTCGCACAACAACAAGGTCTAGCACGCCATGTCTCAACTTGCGCCCCCTCCTCTGTTGATAGCTGGCCTGATTGCTGGCATGGCCGCCGAACGCAGCGCGCTACAAAAATTCATCACCTTGCTAGATGCTGAACAGCAAGCCCTGCTCGGTAAACAAGCCGAACAACTGCTGGCGCTGGCCGACAACAAAACCCAGCTCATACACACACTGGGCAAGTTGGCGGGCGAACGTACCACCCATTTATCAAAACAAGGCGTGGATATAAATTTAGGCGGAATCGAGGCATGGCTACAAACACACCTCGCTGATGGCTTATCTACATGGCATGAAATTAAACAGCTCGCCGCGCAAGCACGGGCAAAAAATCAGCTCAATGGCGAATTGATCCAAAGCACTTTGCGCCACACGCAAAACGCGCTGACTGCACTGCATCACGCCGCACAAAAGGTACATGGCTTGTATGGGTCAGACGGGCAAGCGCGGTTATCTTCTGCGAGCCGGACATTGGCTGCGTGCTAAGGAAACGCTGATTTATTGGTCATCCCCGCGTAGGCGGGATCCAGCCGCTTGGTTTAACTGGATTCCCGCCTACGCGGGAATGTCAAAACCGAATAAATCAGTGCTTCCTTAAGTCCAAATTTTCTTAAAGTTGCGTTAAGCGCACCCTCTCTCCTAGCCTCTCTCCCACTGTGGTAAACAGGAATCATTTCCCTCTCCGCTGGCGGAGAGGGGCAGGGGAGAGGTGGCAATATTCAACCCAAAAATTAACATCGTATTATTGTTAGCATTTCTTCAATCAGACAAAACCGTCACCGTCACGCGGCGATTACTCGCCCGACCTGCGGTCGTATCGTTTGAAGCAATAGGAAAATTGCTGGCAGATCCCACCGCGCTGAGCCGACTTGCCTCCACACCTTGCTCGATAAACAAACGCACCACACTGCTGGCTCGCGCCGAGGATAATTCCCAATTTGAAGGGTAACGTGCATTTTTAATGACCACATTATCGGTGTGCCCTTGCACCTCTATGGCTTGCTCGTTTTGCCCAAGCTGCCAGGCCACATCGGCCAATATTTTACTCGCCGGCTCTAATATCACCGCTTCACCTTGATGGAATAGCGCGCTGGCATTGATCTCCACCACCACACCGCGCCCACTTTGCGACACGTTGACTTGCCCTTTTTTAATGAGCGGCTCCATCACTTGATTAATGTTTTCCACGATGGCGCGCATTTTTTCTTGTCGTGCGAGCAACTGCTTGGTGTCGCGTCGCTCGACCAACGTCTTCAGCAACAACTCATCTTCATCGACGGTGCTAGATGTGAGCTTTGGATTTTGTCCGGCGACATTAAACGCGCCAAAAACAGATGCGCTAAAAATTTTATACTTACCCTCATCCACGCGCGAAATGGCGTACAGCGCGACAAACAGCGCGAACAGCAAAGTAATAAAGTCCGCGTAAGAAATTAACCAGCGGTCGTGATTTTCGTATTGTGGACGTGCGGCGCGACGAGCCATATCAAACCATATACCCCTGTAATTTATTTTCGATAAGGCGCGGATTTTCGCCGCGCGCAATGCCCTCCAGCCCATCGACTAATATTTCGCTCAAGGTGATTTGTTGTGCCACCAGCATTTTTAATTTATTGGCCATCGGCAAAAAAATCAGGTTGGCCAAACCTACCCCATAGATGGTCGAGATAAACGCGACGGCAATGCCCGTGCCGAGCTTGGACGGGTCGCTTAAATTTTGCATAACCTGCACCAGCCCTAATACCGCGCCCAAAATGCCGATGGTCGGGGCATAGCCCGCAGCAGACTCCCACACTCGCGCCGATTGAAAACGAAATTTTTCATAGCTACTGATGTCCACTTCCAGCACTTCGCGAATTTTTTCTGCGCTGCAGCCATCAATCAAAAGTTGCAAGCCTTTTTTCACCAACGGATCGGGATGCGCCATCATCTGCCCTTGCAAAGCCAACGCACCTTCTTTACGCGCCAAACTGCTCCACGCAGTAATTTGATAAATTAATTTTTGCGTGGGGATGTGCGGCGTAACAAAAACCCATCGCCCCATTTTGATACCCGTGATAAATATTTTCCACGGGCTTTGCAACATCACCGCACCCAACGTGCCCCCAAAAACAATTATGAACGACGCGCCCTGCACCAACAAAGAAATGGCGCTGCCCTCCATCATATTGCCCGCGATGATGGCGGCCAATCCGAGCAACAGGCCAAGCACGCTAAGCTTATCCATTGGTTTAATTGCCCCGCAACATACTGCGTAACCGCGCCACCGCCTGGCTATGCAATTGACACACCCGCGATTCGCTGACCCCCAGCACCGCGCCGATTTCGCGCAGATTCATCTCCTGTTCGTAATGCATCCCCATGAGCTGCCGCTCACGTTCTGGCAAAGATGCAATTGCTTTGGCTAACGCACCGCGAAACCGCTCATCCTGCAAAATTTCCAGCGGATTAGTCGTGCCGTCCGCGCTGTATCGCTCGAAAAAATCTTCATCGCCTTGATTGTGAAAATCCTCGTAATACATGAGCTGCGCGCCACGCATGGCATACAGCATTTGCTGATATTCGTTCAGTGCCACGCCCAGCTCCTGTGCCACTTCTGTTTCATTCGGCAAACGCCCCAAGCGTTGCTGCAATTTATTCATCGCGGTTTCAATTTGCCGCATATCGCGCCGCAGGCTACGCGGCACCCAATCGGCCTCGCGTAACTCATCCAACATTGCGCCGCGAATACGTTGCGCGGCATAGGTCTCAAACTGCGCGCCATGCAAATCATCGTAGCGCCCAGCCGCATCCAGCAAGCCCATCATTCCCGCTTGAATCAGATCATCCACCGACACGCTGCCCGGCAAACGCACCATTAAATTGTGCGCGATACGCTTTACCAGTGGCGCGTATTCTTTAATACAGAGATCTTTATCTTTTAGTCCGCTGGCCGTATACATAGTATTTATCAATTTACTGTTACCCTGTTAAGTGATCGTGTCTGCTGCATCAATTGTTGCACCACATCGGGCAGGCTGGACGATTCCTCGGTCGTGCTAGCAAGGTAGTTCATCAGCTTGCGCGCTATGCCCGCAAAGGCTTGCGCCGATTGTGCCGCCGGATAAACTTCATTCACCGCGCTACATAATTGTGCGGCACGCGCCAATTTTTCATCTGTTGGAATATGCCCCAAATAATCCGCTTGCACTTGCAAATGCCGCTGCGCCACGCGTGCCATGTTGCTGAATACCGCGTGCGCCTGTTGTGCGACACAGGCTTGATTCACTACGGTTAAAAATCCGCGTCGTCCATCCTGTACCGACATCTGCTTAATCATCGAATAGCTTTCGGTAATGGCGTGCGCGGTCGTATTCAGCACCAACAGCAAGGGTTGCGTGGGCATCAGGCTGACCGAAGGATGCCGCCCCATCACCGAGGCGGCATCGACCAACACCACATCAATGCCATGCGCCGCATCACGCAAACAATTTAATAATGTTGCGCGCTCTAACGCGCTAAGTAAGGGTAAGGCTTGAATAGCGCGTGCCACGGGCAATACGCGCACACCAGGTTGCGGCAGCAGCATAATTTCGCGCCATGACTTTTCGCCGCGCACCATATTAAGCAAATCGTAACGCGGTTTGAGTGCCAGTCGATTACCGACATTATTGGGTGAAATATTCTCATCTAATATCAGCACGCGCTTGCCCGTGGCCGCCAATGCTGTCGCTAGATTGATGACCACGCTGGTCACCCCGCTGCCCGCGCACGCGGCGGCCACCGTCACCACCCGCGCCGAAGTCTGCGCCAACAAACGACGCAAACCTTCTGCTTGATCAAAGGGGCGATTTGTTTGATTGAAAGGTCTCGTTATTTGATCAAAATGCTTGGTCGTTTGATCGAAAAACGGGCTCGTCCGACTTAAATGTGATCCCGTTTGATCTAAATGCGACTCTGTTTGATCAAGAAAATAATCACGCTGCATAGCTACCTCGCATTGTGGGCGCCGCACCCAGACCGGCCATGAGCGCAGGATATTCGGCTTCGTCCAATTCAAATGGGTTGCTGCGCGCAATATCCTTAAAGGTGCGGTGCAACAAATAATCCAAATTAACTTCATGCAAATCTTCCGGCACACGCTGCCCGCTGGCGATGTAATGCAGCCGCAATTTGTGGCGCACCGCCACATCCAGCACCGCGCCGTAACTGACCGCCTCATCCAACTTAGTCGGAATGCAGCCGATCATTCCCGTGCAACTGTACATTTTCACCACATCATTCAACGTATCGCCGCTGCTAGTCGCGTTCAGCAGCAACAAACTTTGCACCGCATTGGCGTTGAACATTTCGGTTTGCGCCACCACGCGTGGGTCACGCTGCCCCATGCCGATGGTGTCGATCAAGACCAAATGCTTGTGCGTCAAATTCGCCAAGGTGCGACGCAAATCGTCTGCATCGCGCACGGCATGTACTGCCACGCCGAGAATTTTTCCGTAAATACGTAACTGCTCATGTGCGCCAATGCGATACCCATCGGTGGTCAGCAAAGCGACCTTGTCCACGCCGTAACGCACTACCGCACGCGCCGCCAACTTGGCTGTGGTCGTGGTTTTACCCACGCCAGTCGGGCCGATTAAAGCCACGACTCCGCCTCGCATAATCACATTTTCTTCCTGAGTTGCGACGCGTAAATTACGTTTTAACACTTGCTTAACCCAAGATACATTCACATTGGTCGGCATTTTTTCCAACAACTGACGCGATAGTACCGGGCTGAACCCAGCCTTCAACAAACAGCGCATGTGATGGGTGCGTTGCGGATCATGCTGCTGCATATTCGACCAAGACATAAACGCCATTTGCTCTTGCAACATATTTCGCATCACCTTCATCTCGCCCAATATTCCGCGCTGTGCAGCCTGTAGTGCGGAAGAGGCCACCGCCATTTCAGCAGGCGCAGCGGCGAGGGCTGGCGCTGGGTGAGTAATGGCCGGCGAGGTATGTTTTGGTACAGGTTCTGCCGCAAATTTGCTTGCCACCGCCTGCTCTTTTGCGGGCATTTTTATGTGTGCGTTGGCAGATTCTTTATTTGGAGTTTTTATAGTGCCTGGGGTTTTTATAAAGTCGGGCGTTTTTATAAAGTCGGGCGTTTTAGTCGCAACTTGCGCTAAATTCTTTTCAGGAATTTTCCTCGGTGAAAAATGATTCCGACCTAAATTATTCTGCCCTAAATTCATCGAGCCATGATCTATCAAGCCAGCGTTCAAACCAGTATGTAAGCTGGTACTCGCCACCGTAGCGGGCAGTACAGGACGTGTTAGACCCGTAAAGTCCACGTCCGACAGCGCCATAATCTCAACGCCGCCGTCCACTTTTCGGTTGGACAAAACGACTGCGTCCGCGCCCATTTCCATACGCACCATACGCAAAGCATCGCGTGCGGTAGCGGCCACAAATTTCTTGATGCTCATAGCTTTTCTCCTATCATGTCCGGTCACCTACTTTCATATGCGGCCTTTTATCTTCAGGGCACCTATCATGCTCTGCCACCCACGAGCGACGTAATCCGCACCACTCTTGCGCTAGGAACTTCTTCATGCGAAATCACTTTGAGTTGCGGCAATGCGCGCTTTAAAAAACGCGCCAACAGATCGCGTAATTGCGCGGGCACTAACAACACAGCAGGCAATCCCATCTGCTCTTGCACCTGCGCAGCACTTCGGGCTTCGCGTAACAAAGTGTCGGCCAAGCCCGGCTCAATCGCATTATTGTTTCCGCCTAATTGATTGCCGCCTGATTGCAAGGCTTGCATCAACACATACTCCAACTCTTTATCCATACCGATGACTTGCAGCTCCTGCGCAGCAGGATAAAGTTGCTGCACAATGGCCGCGCCCAATGCCACCCGCACCCGCGCCGTTAGCTGATGTGGGTCTTGCGTCTGTGGTGCATGCTCAGCCAATGTTTCAATGATGGTACGCATGTCGCGGATGTGCATGCCTTCATCCAATAAGTTTTGAACAACCTTTTGCACGGTGGCCAGCGGCAATAATTTAGGTACCAGCTCTTCTGTTAACTTGGGTGCAGATTTCGTTAAATGATCGAACAGTTGTTGCAGCTCTTGGCGACCCAACAACTCTGCCGCCTGCGTATGGATAAGATGGCTCAAGTGTGTGGCGATGACCGTGCCCGCATCCACCACGGTGTAACCCATCGCCTGCGCTTGCTCGCGCATGGATGAATCAATCCACGTAGCGGGCAGGCCAAATGCGGGGTCGCGCGTTACCGTACCCGCCAGTTGCGCGCTGGCGTTGCCGGGGTTAATGGCCAAATGCATATTCGGATACGCATCGCCCACCCCTACTTCCACCCCTTTCAATGTGATGCGATAACCATTGGGACGCAGCTCTAAGTTGTCTCGAATATGGACCGGCGGCGGCAGAAAACCGATGTCGTGTGCGAATTTTTTGCGAATACCTTTTATGCGTCGCAACAAGTCACCCTCTTGCGCTTTATCCACCAGCGAAATAAGTCGATAACCCACTTCCAAACCCAGCACATCCACTGGCGACACATCTTCCCAAGTCGCCTCGGTGCTTTCTGCGACAGGCGCGGCAACTGCCGTCTCTACGGGCTGAGCGGCCTGCACTTTAGCTTGTTGCATGAGGTAATAAGCCAAGCCACCTATGGCACTGGCCAGCAGCAAAAACGCAAAGTGCGGCATCCCCGGAATCAAGCCCAACATGCCGATAATGCCCGCCGTTAAAATCAACACTTGCGGCTTGCTAAAAAGTTGCCCAACCAATTGCTGGCTGATATTTTCATCGGTGGCAACGCGGCTGACCATCATGCCGGCAGCGGTCGAAATCACCAGCGCGGGAATTTGCCCGACCAAGCCATCGCCTATGGCCAGCAAAGTGTAATTTTTGGCGGCAATGGCAATAGTCAGATCATGTTGAAACACGCCAATTACCAGCCCACCGATGACCGTGACTAACATAATCACAATGCTGGCCACCGCATCGCCGCGTACAAATTTACTCGCACCATCCATCGAGCCAAAAAAATCGGCCTCTTGCGAAATGGCGGCGCGCCGCTTGCGTGCTTCGTCCTCGCCGATTAAACCGGCATTCATATCCGCATCAATGGCCATTTGCTTGCCGGGCATGGCATCCAGCGTAAAGCGCGCGCCCACCTCGGCAATGCGCCCCGCACCTTTAGTGATGACCATAAAATTGATCACCACCAAAATAATAAACACCACAATCCCCACCGCGTAATTGCCGCCCACCATAAAATGTCCGAAGGCTTCAATCACCTTACCTGCCGCCTCGGGGCCGGTATGCCCTTCCATCAAAATAACGCGGGTCGAAGCTACATTCAGCGACAGCCTCAGCAACGTGGTAATAAGCAGCACCGAAGGGAACACCGCAAAATCTAAAACCTTGGTGGTGTTCATGCTCACCAGCAACACGATAATCGCCAGCGCGATGTTAAAGGTGAATAAAATATCCAGCAGCATGGGCGGCAAGGGCAGCACCATCATCGCCAAGATCATCACAATCAACATCGGCCCAGCCATGCTGCGTAGGCCGCTGCGGCTAAAGAGCTCTTGTAGGGTTAAAAGTGGGTTCATCGTATCGCTTCTTTATGATTGGTTAATGAAGCACTTTTATTCGTCATTCCCGCGTAGGCGGGAATCCAGGAAAGACAGGAATTCTGCGAAACGAATTTTTTTGATGATGCCCCGCTTTGCGGGAGATTTTATAATCGACTGGATTCCCGCCTGCGCGGGAATGACGTAGTTTTGTGGTAGAAAATTATTTAATTTCATGGTGCTTTTCCTGCGTCATTAAGCGGATCAAGCTCGGCTGGCACGGGCAACTCGCTCGGCAGATCCGGCATTGCACCACCCTTTTCACGATAGCGACGCAACTGGTAAACATAAGCCAACACCTCGGCCACGGCGTTGTACAGGGCTTCTGGAATGACCTGCCCCAAATCTGTATGTTTGTGCAAGGCACGCGCCAAAGGCGGAGCACTCAAAATAGGCACATTATTTTCTTTGGCGATTTCGATAATACGCGCCGCCAATAAATGCGAACCTTTGGCCACTACAATCGGCGCACGCATCCCGCTTTCGCTATAGCGCAACGCCACCGCGTAATGCGTCGGGTTGGTCACCACCACATCGGCTTTAGGAATTTCGGACATCATGCGGCGACGCGCCATCTCGCGTTGCATCGTACGAATGCGCCCCTTCACCTCCGGGTTACCCTCGGTGTCGCGCGCTTCTTTACGCACCTCTTCTTTAGTCATTTTTAATTTTTTGTGATGTGCCCATAACTGGAAAGGCGCGTCCACCGCCACGATCAGCAACATGCCCAGCATAATCACCAAAAAGCTCAGCCACAGCAATTCACCCAAATGCGGCACGGCAGCGGTTATCGGCTCAGTCACCAGCAACATCACCGCATCTTGGTGTTGCCACACCGCCCACGCACCTAAGCCGCCGACCAGCACCGATTTTGCAATCGCTTTGAGCAACTCAACCAAGCCGTTCGTTGAAAACATGCGGCCAAAACCTGCAATGGGATTGAGCTTGGAAAGATCGGGTTGCAACGGCTTAAGGCTGAATAGCCAACCATTGAGAAGCAACGGAGAGAATGCAGCCACGAGAAATAACAGCAGCAACAGCGGCAAAAAAGCGAGCAACGCATCGAGCGATAAATGGCTCAAATGCGGCAATAATAAATTCGGATTAAAGGCAATATCGGCATTGAGCGTCAACCCGTCCTGCAGCAACTTGTTCATCTGCTTAAATAAAGACGCGCCCATCATCCACAAGCCCGCCCCGCCTGCCAGCAATACGGTGAAAGTGGATAATTCTCGCGAACGTGCGACCTGCCCTTCTTCGCGAGCCTTATCCAGCTTCTGTTGTGAGGGTTGTTCTGTTTTTTCTAAATCACTGTCTTCCGCCATGACCTATTACTCCTGTAGTCATGGCAATTATCAGGAATCAAGAAAATATCAACGGGCCAAACAAGGTGATTTTTGCGATGGTTATCGTGCGGAAGATTTTGTGGGGGGGCTAAAGAAAAATCGGCTACAGTCTTAATGAATTTGAATTACCCATTCACCTCCAACCCCTCCCGACCTCCCCTTATCAGGGGAGGAGTAGTTGCTAGATCGAATCAGTTACAGCAACATTTTGGTAGCAAGGCTCGACCTCCCCTTATCAGGGGAGGAGTAGTTGCTGGAGGAGGCACTTGTTCCGCTCTCCCCCTGACAAGGGGGAGCTAGAGGGGGTTTAGATGTTAGATGACCTGCCAAGCTAATCAAAATCTTTGCCTCAATGAAAAGTTGTACACCTTTAATTTTCCTGCACATTCTCTGCGCCCTCTAATGTAACTACTAGCCATTCGACTAGGCAGGCAAACTGCGCCAGCCAAGTCGCTGGTTATGTGGCACGCGGTTTAATTTAATTTAACCAATTCCGCCTGCACCCGCTCAAATTCCCGTGCGATGTCTTCTATCATCTGCTGCACCTCGGTGGCATTGAGCGTATCGGCCTGATGTTGTAAGGCATAGCACAGCGCGCTGAGTTCGTTCGCGCCAAAGTTGCTGCCGCTGCCTTTAATGGTGTGCGCATGGCGCACCAGCATCGCCTTGTCGCCCAGCCTGTTTGCCGCATGCAACGCGCTGATGCACTCAGTGGTGTCGGCAATAAAAACACGCACGGTTTGTGCGTACCGCTCGCCCAATAATTCACGCAATTGTGTTAACACCTCAGTCTCCAGCACGCCTGTTGTTGCAAGCGGTGCGGAGTCGGATTGCACCAAAGGTAGACCCTCTGCATCCAACCTTTGGTTGTGCGAAATGGACACCGCAGTGTTCGCTACCGTTTGACCGGGCAATTTCTCTGGCAATTTCTCTGGCAATTTCTCTGGCAATTCTTCTGGTAACGCTGCTGGCAATTTTTCGGGCAACTTCCCCAGCCACTTCTCCAGTATGTGTTTGAGCGTACCCATACGTATAGGCTTGGTCAGATAATCGTCCATACCCGCTGCCAGGCACTCGGCGCGATATTCTTCGCTGACGTTAGCCGTCATGGCGATAATGATCAGTTGATGCGCAGCTCCCGGCTTCGCCGCGTTGCGCTCCCGTTCTTGGGCGCGCCATTGGCGGGTGGCTTCTAACCCATCCATTACCGGCATCATCATGTCCATCAACACCAAATCATAATGCTGCGTCGCTAATGTAGCTAATGCTTCTGCGCCGTTCCCCACCAAGTACATCCGCACGTCAAACATGGCTAACATCTCTGCTGCCACCCGCTGATTAGTTGAGTTATCTTCGACAATGAGTATGTTCAATGTTGGCTGGATGGTTCGCTCATGCCCAATAAATTGTTCATTCTGGGTAGATAATTGATCCACGATCTGCCGCTCTAGCACCGAGTGGTTGGGCGCGGCGTGCAATACCTCCCACAAGGTGTCATGCAGATCCCGCATCCGCACGGGGGCGGTGAGGTAGGCATAAATGACGTGCCCGTATTCAGTGTTCGGGGGTTCGGGCGTTTCTGCCTCCCACCAATGCGGTCTGATGGCGTCTGTTTTGGGCGACATGCTCGAGTTCAGTACGATCAAACGCACGTCGCGGAATTGCGGCTCCACGCGCAAACAGCGCGCCAGTGCGCGACCGCTATCATCGGGCAGCATCTGATGCCCCAGCACGATCACATCATAAGGGTGCCCCGCCGCATGCGCTTCACGCAAACGCAGCAATGCCTCTTCTTTGTTTAACACACTGCGGTGCCGCACGCCCCAACTGCTGAAATAATGCTCCAACAACATGCGGTTGCTGCCGATATCGTCCACAATCAAAACCCGTCTGCCGATTAGCCCCCGCTTTGGCTGCCAAATACCGCTAGAAGTTGCACAATTCTCCATGCGCACGGTGAAGCTGAATACACTCCCGCCTTCGGCCTTGCCGGTCACCCCCATCGTGCCACCCATCGCTCGCACCAAGCGCTGAGATATCGCTAAGCCCAAGCCCGTGCCACCATATTTGCGGGTGATGCTGCTGTCTGCTTGCGTGAACGGCTGAAAAATGCCGCCTACCTTATCGGCGGCAATACCAATACCCGTATCAGACACTAAAAAATGCAGCGTAACGCTTACAGCCTGCCCGCCCGCTGCGGCATTACTAATATAGGCCGCGCTTTCGGCGTACAGCACGCTGCCCGCTTCCACCCCCATGCCCACTTGCACCAACACTTCTCCGCGCTCGGTAAATTTGACCGCATTGCTCACCAGATTATTTAACACTTGGCGCAAGCGGGTCGGGTCGCCGCGCACGCATTGCGGCACATTGGCTCCAATCAGGCACACCACATTCAAACCCTTCGCATGTGCGACCGATGACTGTAACGCGACCACATCTTCGACCAGCGTCCGCAGGTCAAACTCAATCGACTCCAGCGTCAGATGCCCCAATTCAATTTTTGAAAAATCGAGCAAATCATCCAGCAGCACCATCAACGCCTCACCCGAACGGTGGGCAATGTTGATGTATTCTTGCTGCTCAGCACTCAGTCGGGTCAGCTTAACCACTTGCAACATGCCGAGCACCCCGTTGAGCGGAGTGCGGATTTCATGGCTCATATTCGCCAAAAATTGGCTTTTGGCAACATTCGCCATCATTGCCACACCCACTGCACGGTCATGGCTGACATCGTGAAAACCCAGCACCACCCCAATTACCCATCCCGATTTGGCATAAATAGGCATCGCGCTGCTTTGGATGGGAATACCCGTGCCATCGCGCTTAATGAGTGCGGCATAACTCACCCACGGCATGTGGCGATGATCGGCAATCACCTTTTGCACGGGGTCGGGTAGGGTGTCGCCGGTATCTTCATCCACCACCTTAAACACTTCGCCCAACTGCAGGCCGCGCACCTCTGCATTGCGCCAGCCCAAAATACTTTCTGCTACCGGATTTAAATACTCAATTTGACCGAGCGCGCTGGTGGTAATAATCCCATCGCCTATGCAATGCAAGGTGACTTCCGCGCGCTCTTTTTCATTGGCCAGCGTATCAATCATGCGTTGTAGGTTACGCACCAGATACACGCGTAAAACCCCATACACCGCCCCCCCCATGAGCAAGCCCAACAGGCCAGCCAGTGCCGTTTCCCACAACACCTCATCCAAATTGGCCATAATTTCGAGCCACCCCACCACCTGCCCATTACTCAGCAAATCTGCCGAGCGCGTGATATTGGCCCCCGAAAAATTAAGCGGTATCGGACTTTGCGCAATCACCTCATGTTGGGCATTCAAAATGCGCTGCATTTCGGTGAAATCAGCTTCTGTCGACTCAGTGAGCAGCGCCACTAATTTTGCTTGTTGCAAATGCCAAGTATGAGGATTGGCCTGAATCAACTCATTGATGCGCGCAGCGTTAAAATCAGCCTCAATCTGCATTTCAACATCATGAAAGTTGCGCATAAGCGCGTAGTAGCCCAGCGGAAAAATCAGCACCAGCAGGGCGCACACCGCCGCCGCCCACCGCGTGGCTGAACGTATCCATTGGGCATCTGCTTTTTTCATATTAAATTTTTGCGCTCAAGGTCAAGGAATTGCGATTTCCATTTAATCAATGCGAGCTGCTCCCTCACCCTCGCTGCGCTCTCCCTCCGGGAGAAGGGGAGGGGATGAGGGAGCAAGTTTAAAGGCTTAAGAAAGCGGGGGTTTAGAGCGCATTGATTATCTAGGGAGATGCTGATTAAATCGGCGAGCGGGATGCAGTGCAAGGCGTGCGGCACACAGAAACCGCAATGTACGCGGGGTACATGAGGATTTCGAGTACCGCGCAACGCAGCAATTCGCCCGCGCAGTCATTTAATCAGCGTTTCCCTAGATACCCCCATCACTCCGGCTCATCTTTCCACACATACACCGCTTCTATCTGGCTGCCATTGCCCAAAAACCGCACTGACTCGCATAAGTTATGCACCAGCATAATGCCGCGCCCACACAGCCCGAAAATATCATTTTGCTGCACCTTCGGCATCCAATGGCTATGATCAAAACCCATGCCGCTGTCCTGTATTCTTAGCACTAAAACATCGTCTTCGCTGCGCGGGATATGCTCGATCTCAAAACAGATATAGCCGTCCACTAATTGTGCGAGCTTGGCTTCGCGCTCGATGTAATACTGGCTAAATCCATCCTCGGTGGCTTTGAGCTTGGAATCCATTTGCAACAGCCCATGTTCCAACGCGTTGGAATACAGCTCGGTCAATATGACAAATAAGGATTGTTGGTGACTGCTTACCCCTTGCAATTCCAACAACTGACTCATGGCCAACGGCACGGGGTTGATCTGGCGCAAACTGCTGCCGGTCAAATCCAGCCGCCAGCGCCAACCATCTCTGGTGCGTGCGTGAACAGGCGCAGCGGTTTCGTATGCCGATTCTTTATGCGTTGTTTTAAGCAACTCATACTGCAAATCATGCTGATAATTTATCTCAACCAAACTCAAATCATCGGTCAATGCCTCATTGGCGCGAAAGGCATCCAGCGCGGCAATAATAGAATCAAAGCTGTTGGCCTGGGCGCACGCGGCCTGCACATAACGCGCCTCGCCAAAACTTTCTTGCGCGGCATTGCGCGCCTCGGTCAGGCCGTCGCTGCACAGCAAAATGCGATCCCCCGGCGCAATATTCAGGCGCGCCACGCTCGGGTGATAATCCGTATCCACCACAATACCGAGCGACAGATGCGCCGAAGCCACGCGCCGCTTAATCTGCTGATTGCTGCCATCTATCAAGAGCACATCGGGCATGGCTGCATTCCACACCGAAATCGTTTTTAAATCGTCTTCCACCACCACCATGCAGCAGGCCATAAACATATTGGGTGGCAGCAGATGATGTAATTTGCGATTGATCGAAGCCAATATTTCTGGCGCGGAATAACCCTTAGCAGTCATGGCACGAAACACGTCCGCCGTAGGTAGCGCACCGATGGAGGCGGTTAATCCATGCCCGGTAAAATCCCCCAACAAAACATGCAGCTTACCCGCCGGGTGATAAGCCGACAGCAACATGTCACCGCTGAACGTAGAAACCGGACGCAGCAAGGAACGCACATAATCGTGCCCCACGTTGTCGGCGGTGACGGCGGCATTGTAGATATGCTCGGCCACCTCTTGCTCGCGCAACAGGTTCAGGCGTTGCTCATCCAGCTTGCGGTGCTGCGCCTCGGTGATGCGGATCAAGTCGCGGATGCGCTCCATCGCAATAATTTTGGCGCGGAAGGCCGCTTGTTTGTAGGGCTTGCTGAGAAAGCCATCGCCGCCTGCGTCTATGCACTTAAGCATGGCCTCGTCGGCGGTGAGCGCGGTGAGAAAAATAACGGGGGTAAATCGCGTACCCGCCATTGCTTTGATGCGTCGGGTGGCTTCATAGCCATCCATATTTGGCATCATCACATCCATAAACACTATATCGGGGTGATGCTCGGTGTAATACTGCACTGCCTGCAGACCATCTTCTGCCAGCACAACTCGATACCCCTCGTGGCTGAGCAATGCCTCCAGAATTGTCCGGTTGGTCGCCGAATCATCCACCACCAGTGCCAACCCTTTGGCGGCTGGCGCATTTACGTCATTCATAACAAACCTTTTTGATGATTGGCTACAGAATCTCTAACGCTCATTTGCAATGAAAATTGAGGGATTATTAATTACATGTATATGCCACTACGTGCATTCAAATCAAAATTTTTGCCCCAGAGATCACAGAACATGTGCGGCAACACCACGGCGTACGGCTTTTCTCTGCAATCACTATTTAATTTAGCGATCATAATCGCCCCCTCTCCCCGACCCTCTCCCGCACTGCGGGAGAGGGAGTAAATACAAAGTCCCCTCACGCCACGAGAGCGTTACGGCAATCCTCACACACAGTCCCCTCTCCCATCGTGGGAGAGGGTTAGGGAGAGGGCTTGCAGTCGCGCTATTAAAAATTCTTTAATTGATGGTGAACAATTTTGAAAAATTCGCAATATCCAAAATCTGCGTCACGGTTTTGCTCGGCTTGCTCAGCGTGACATTTTTGTTCACCGCTTGGGCGCGATCTCGCAACATCAACAACATGCCTAGAGCCGAACTATCCATGTAATCCACCTCGGCCAAGTCGATGTCGATCACAGAAACGGTGTGATTTTGCATTAAATCCATGTATGCCTCTTTAAAATTCCGATGGGCATTGAAATCAAAACGCCCATTCATCTGCATGGTTGCGGTTGATCCGTGAACGATTATATTTGTATGCATCTTGCTCTCCTTTTTACATTGTATTGTTTTTCTGCAGATTACTTTTTTGCTATTTAACCCAGATAATGTATTAACTGCGTCATTCCCGCGCAGGCGGGAATCCAGTCCATTAAAAAATCCCCCGCGTAGCGGGGCAGCACCGTCTTGTCCGCTACGCAGCGTGTTTTTCTCACTGGATTCCCGCCTGCGCGGGAATGACGGGGCATGGGATTATTTGTATTAAACCTATGTTTACACCCGATTACCCGCCCCCCCGTCCTTCATCAACTTCAACAACACCCGCTGCGTCATATCGGTAATGCCCACCACCTCATCCACCCCGCCTGCCGCAATGGCCTCTTTGGGCATACCAAATACCACGCAACTGGCTTCATCTTGTGCCAAATTATAAGCACCTGCCTGATGCATTTCCAGCATGCCCAGCGCGCCATCTTTACCCATGCCCGTCATAATTGTGCCGATGACATTTTTACCCGCATAGCGCGCCGCCGAACGGAACAGCACATCCACCGAAGGGCGATGCCGATTAACCGGGGCGGACTGACTGAGCTCAGTCACATAATTTGCCCCGCTACGGCGCAGCATTAAATGCCAATCCCCCGGCGCAATGTACGCATGGCCGGGCAAAACGCGCTCGCCATCAACCGCTTCCGTGACTTTTATTTTACATAAACTATCCAACCGATTCGCGAATGATTTCGTAAACGAGGGCGGCATATGTTGCGTAATTAAAATCCCTGGCGCATCGGCCGGCATTCGCATTAAAAATTCTTTGATGGCCTCCGTGCCGCCGGTAGACGCACCCACCACCACAATTTTTTCTGTGGTGATAATACGGTTGCCCAGCAACGGCAAAGTGGTTCTAGCTTCTTGTCCATTTGCGCCCAGCTTCACCACCCGCGCACTAAACGCCACTCTTATTTTTTCGGCAATCTCATCCGCATAAAGTTGCATCCCTTCGGCGATGCCCGTTTTAGGTTTAGCCAAATAATCGACCGCGCCCAACTCTAACGCGCGCAACGCCGCTTCCGAGCCTTGCTCGGTCACACTGGAAATCATCAACACCGGCATGGGGCGCAAGCGCATCAGCTTTTCTAAAAAAGACAAGCCATCCATTTCCGGCATTTCCACATCCAAGGTCAGCACGTCAGGGTTGAGCGCCTTAATCATATCCCTTGCCTGATAAGGGTTAGCCGCCGCCCCGACCATTTCCATATCGGGGTAACTGTTAATAATTTCTTTAAGCAAGCTGCGTATCAAAGCCGAGTCGTCGATCACCAACACTTTAATTTTTTTTTGCACGGTCAGGCCCTTAATTTATTTTATTCCGACTAGCCGATTAGAACGAAAAGGGTGTTTATTTCATTTTTAATTAAACGATGCAGCTTCGTTCTAACGGACAAGCCAGATTGAATCTATGGCCTCAACAGGGTGTTGAAAAACGTCGCGAGCGACCGCAGAACAAGGCGCACAAGGGCGAAAAAGCGGAGTTGACTTATAGGTCAATGAGCATTTTGAGTCCTTGAGCAACACAGTTATGCGGAGCGCAGTAGTTTTTTCCATTAAAATAACTCAACATCCCCCTGCACCTCCGCCACTTTGATCCGCGAACGATACACCTGCTCTCTATCCACAATGGTTTCATTGTGAGCATGACGCAGCTGTTTCACCAATACCCGCCCAGTCTTTGGAAAAAAATATACTTTACGCGGATAAATATCCAACAAGTCTTGTGCCACCACCGCGATGCGTTCCGTACGCAAATAATTCAACGCAAATTCTGCATTGCGCTCGCCCACGTTGGCTACGGTAAAGCCGCGCAACACGTTGCCGCCGCCAAATAATTTTGCTTCCAAATTATTGCGCTGCGCACCCGCTTTGAGTAATTCGTTAATCATTTTTTCCATCGCATACACGCCATAACGCGCCGAGCTGCTCAACGCATCGTCACCCTCACCCGGCAACATAAAATGGTTCATGCCGCCAACGCCGTTCACGCGATCTCTAATGCACGCAGCCACGCACGAGCCGAGCACGGTCACCAACAACTTGTCGCGTGCGGTGACAAAATATTCGCCCGGTAATAATTTGACCGCCTCTGTTTCAAAGCGTTTGTCGTAATAAAGATTGGGCGACAATATTTCTTCATAGGCTTTGACTGTCGACATCATTTTTTACGGCGGACTCCGTTTTTTTGTTGTTTCAGCAGCCAATCCATAAACTGTTTTGCCGCGCAATTTAAAATTCACATCCGAATGAAAAAAACTTTCCGAATGCCCCATGAACAGCAAGCCGTCCTCACGCAAGAGCGGCGCAAATTTTTTCAATATTTCCAGTTGCGTCGGCTTATCAAAATAGATCATCACATTGCGACAAAAAATAGCATCCAGCGGAAAACGCAGCGGCCACTTATCTGCCAACAAATTAAGCTGGCGAAAGGAAATCAGCTCGCGCAGTTCTGGCCGTACTTTAACCAAGCCCGCTTGTTGGCCGGTGCCACGCATAAAAAACTGCTTAACCAGCCTCGGCTCTAATTTTTCTACGCGCTCATCGGCATATACGCCCGCGCTGGCCGCTTTGAGTACATTGGTATCTAAATCGGTGGCGATGATGGTAACGGGTGGTCGCATACTTTCAAAAGCCTGAATTGCTGTCATAGCCATAGAATAAGGCTCTTCACCCGTCGAGGCGGCGGAGCACCACAACACAATCGGCTCGTTCGGCTCTTTGTCATAGCGTGCGCGCAAATGCTCGTCCAATACCGGGAAGTGATGCTCTTCACGAAAAAATGAGGTCAGATTCGTGGTCAGCGAATTGGTAAATTCTTGCCACTCATCCCCCTTTTTTCCATCCAGCAATTTGAGGTAAGCACTAAATGATTCTGCGCCAGTCACCCTCAAGCGGCGCGCCAAACGGCTGTAAACCAAATCCTGTTTAGAGTCGTTCATGACAATGCCAGCGTGCTCATAAATGAGCTTGCTCACCGTCTCGAAATCATGCGTGGTGAACGAGAATTCACGCTCTTTACCACTCCTTAAAATTTCTTGGTTCATCATGGGGGCATCTCTCAAAATAGAAACGGCTTTGCTCTCTCTGTGCCCTAGAATTTAGCCTGATAATCCATTAGTTCTAAACCCCCTCTGGCTCCCCCTTGTCAGGGGGAGAACTGCACCCGCCCCTCCCCTGACAAGGGGAGGCTGGGAGGGGTTTCGGATCGCATTTCTTCCAAGGGGTTATCTGGGTTTAATTTTTTGCACGGCACTCCACCCATCTTTTTTTATCTGCGTGGGCAGATGAAGCTTGCCCACCCTACGCTGGTTTAATAAGGGTTTTCAAAGGGCATCTCTAAAATTCAAAATTCTAAACCAGACAAGGCGCGAGCAAAAAATGTCGACGACGCATATGTTTAATATGTGAGGAGTCATTTTTTACGAGCAACACAGTATGGTGACGAAGTTTGAATTTTTAGAGGTGTCCTAGAATTCTTTCCATTCCTCTTCACTCTCGTTCTCCGGCAACGCTTTGGCCGGTTTGCTGGCTGGCCTTTTTGCGGCCAATGCGCGTGTCGCAGGCTTGGCCGCGATTCGGCTGACGCTGCTGGCCTGGCGCGCAACCCCCATCTGCCTAGTTTGCATCGCTGTGCCGCCCGCACCATCGAGCTTAAACACGCTCACTGATTTCGCTAAATTTTGCGCTTCTTCTTCTAGCGATTCTGCTGCCGCCGCCGCTTGCTCGACCAGTGCGGCATTCTGCTGCGTCACTTCATCCATTTGTGCAATGGCCTGATTAACCTGCTCGATACCCACGCTCTGCTCGGACGAGGCCGCCGAAATCTCGGCCATGATGTCGGTCACGCGCTTCACGGCAGTGACGATTTCTTCCATGGTTTTTCCAGCCTCATCCACCAATTTAGTGCCGCCATCAACCTTGACCACCGAGTCGCCAATCAGTGCTTTTATTTCTTTAGCTGCCGCCGCAGAACGCTGCGCCAAGCTCCGCACCTCCGAGGCGACCACGGCAAAGCCGCGCCCTTGTTCACCCGCACGCGCCGCTTCAACCGCCGCATTCAGCGCAAGAATATTGGTTTGAAAAGCGATGCCCTCAATGACGCTGATAATGTCTACAATTTTATTGGAGGATTCGTTGATCGAAGCCATGGTCACCACCACCTTACCAACCACGTCGCCGCCCTTCACCGCGACATCGCTGGCACCCCGCGCCAATTGGTTGGCTTGCTTGGCGTTCTCGGCATTTTGCTTGACGGTCGAGGTCAGCTCTTCCATTGCAGACGCTGTTTCTTCCAATGACGAGGCCTGCTCTTCGGTGCGCTGCGACAGATCGTTATTGCCCACCGCAATTTGTTTGGATGCCGTGGCAATGCTGTCCACGCTGGCGCGCACGCCAGTCACAATATTAAATAGATTGGCGTTCATATCGTGCAATGCGGACATCAGCTTGCCGGTTTCATCCTGCCCCTGCGCCTCGATACGGCTGGTGAGATCGCCCGTTGCCACCAGCTCGGCTACGGACATGGCATTGGTCACCGGCTGCGTAATACTACGGGTCACCAGCCAGGCCACCAGCACCCCGACCAACACCGCTAACGCCGTTAACACCAACACCAACGTCAATGCACTCTGATAGGCTGCCACGGAATCCTCCGCCGCTTGCTTAGTTAATTTTTCTTGATAAACCAAATACTCATCTAACGCATCCTGCCACTTGCTGCTGGCCGGCCCGGCTTTTTCTATTAACAACTTAATCGCCTCCGCATCTTTTTGGGCATAAGCCAGCTCAATCACCTGATCACTTAACGGATGAGCCAGTGCTTGCGCCTCCTGTATCTTGGCACGCATGGCCTGCCCCGCTTCGCTAGCCTGAGTCTTATCTAGGGCATTGCGCGCGTCGTCATAGCTTTTATAGGTCGCATCAATTTTTTTCTTTTCTACGTCCATCTGCGCCGTGTCGCTCAACAGCACCAGCGTGCGGCTAACCCGCGCCACAATATGCCCGTTTTCTGACATGGTGTTAATCAGTTTTGTTTTGTAGTTATTGTCGTTAACGATATCGTCCAGGTTATGCTCAAGCATCGCCATGCGCGACAGGCTTAACCCCGACACCGCCAACAGCAATGCCAACACCAAGGCAAAGCCTAACCCCAGACGAACGCCTATTTTCAAATTTGCAAGTGTCATGATATTTCCCTCTACGTGTAAAAATTAAACCTCAATAATAGTTGGCACGGTTACGCGGCAACCGCATCCATTAAATCCATATCGGCACTGGCCATCAATTTCTCTATATCGACCAAAATCAACATGCGCGCATCGGCTGTGCCCAAGCCCATCAAATAGCGCGTATCCAACGTCGCACCAAATTCCGGCGCGGGCTTGATCTGCTCCGAGCTCAGCGTAATCACATCCGACACGCCATCCACCACCATGCCCACCACGCGCTTGCCGATATTCAAAATAATGACCACCGTGAGCTGGTTGTAAGTCACGCTACCCAGCTTGAGCTTGATCCGCATATCCACAATCGGCACAATAATGCCGCGCAAATTGATCACCCCTTTGATGAACTCTGGCGTATTGGCAATCGCGGTCACCGCGTCATACCCGCGAATTTCTTGCACGCGCAAAATGTCGATACCGTACTCTTCCGCGCCCAAGGTGAAGGTCAAAAATTCATTGTGTGTAATCGCCAGCTGGTTAGCTGCAGGTGATCCTCTAGTCGATGTTTCTTGATGGGTTTGCATTATTTTTCCTCCGCTATTGCACTTCATTCCATTCGTCATTCCCGCGCAGGCGGGAATCCAGATGGTTAAATAATCCCCGCGTAGCGGGGCAGCATAAAAATTTGACTATTCCTCAAAGCTCGCCGCAAACGACTCGTTTTGTCCGCTACGCGGAGTGTTTGTTGTACTGGATTCCCGCCGCAGCCTGCCCTCGAATGTCCCTGTCGGGGGCGGGAATGGCGAAAAATATAGCTCATCAATTTTTCTATCTAAATCTAATGACTCAACTCAACTTCGTGCCCCAACCGCACCAACGCCGCCGCATCCAAAATCAAGGCCACGCGCCCGTCGCCCATAATGGTTGCGCCCGAAATACAATTCACTTTACGGAAATTAGATTCCAAACTTTTGAGCACCACTTGGTGCTGGCCGATCAACTCATCTACCAACAACGCGATTTTTTTGCCACTGGCTTCCAGCAAAATAAGAATGCCTTGCTCGGGCTTCAGTACTTTTGTTTTGATGTTAAATACGCTGTGCAACGAGATGATGGATAAATATTCGCCGCGTACTTGCAGCAGATTTCCGCCCGTGATGGTTTTCAAATTCGCTGCTGTGCCGGGCATGGATTCGATAATTGAATTCAGCGGGACGATGTAGGTTTCGTTGCCGACTGAAACTGACAAACCATCCAGAATAGCCAAGGTCAGCGGCAGCCGGATGATGACGCGCGAACCCAAGCCCTCAACAGAATCCAGCTCCACACGTCCGCCCATGTCGGCGATATTGCGCCGCACCACATCCATGCCCACGCCGCGCCCAGAGACATCGGTGACCACTTCGGCGGTGGAAAATCCCGGCTCCATAATCAAGGCATAAATTTCTTGATCGCTCATGTCATCGCGCACATCCATGCCGCGCTCGTGAGCTTTTTTCAATATTCGCGCACGGTTCAAACCGCCGCCATCGTCCGACACTTCAATGACCACATTGCCGCCCTGGTGATAGGCTTTGAGGGTGATCGTGCCGCACGGATTTTTACCTGCGGCGAGTCGCTTGTCCGGCATCTCGATGCCGTGATCCATACTGTTACGCACCAGATGCGTGAGCGGATCGGCAATTTTTTCGATTAAACTTTTATCCAGCTCGGTTGTTTCACCAACCATTTTTATTTCCACTTGTTTGTTCAGCTTGCCGGCCAAGTCGCGCACCAGTCGCGGAAAGCGGCTGAACACAAATGAAATGGGCAACATGCGAATCGACATTACCGCCTCTTGCAAATCGCGGGTGTTGCGCTCTAAGTGATGCAAGCTGCGTTGCAAATTTTCATTTTCGGCGCAATCTTCGCCAGAGGCCGCTTGCGCCAGCATGGCTTGGGTGATGACAATTTCGCCCATCAAGTTAATTAGCTGATCAACCTTTTCCGTGCTCACCCGTATGGAAGCCTCAACTGCTGCCGTACCTGATTTTTCATTTACTTTATCTGACGCACGTCGGCCTGCATTGATGGCCGGAGTTGCGCTGGCAGTAACGGGGGCGGACATTGCCGCGTCGGGGGAGGGATTGGATAAAACATCGGGCAAGGGCAATAAGCCTTCTTTATAAAGGCCGTAACCCTGTTTTTTTTCACGCTCGATACGTTGTACAGGGGTTTCTGTAAAAAATCCGTATCCGGGATTGATGTAGCTCGCACCGTTTAATGCTGCCTCGACGTTACCTGAGGAAGCGGAGGTAGAAACACCCGCCCCGCCAGCCGGAACACCCGGTGCGTCATCAAAAAATCCGAAGCCATCATCCGCGCTAGCGACAGCGACACCTACTACGTCAGCGACAACACCTGTTACGTCAGCGACAACATCAGCCGCGTCAGCAGGCACGCCCGGCGCATCGTCAAAAAACCCAAAGCTATCATCCACGACGGCAGCAACGACAACGGGCACCTCTGCCGAAGGCGTGATATTTGTTGCTGCGATATTGCTAGCTTGTTGCGTAGATAAGCGCACCAGCTTTTCGCGCACGCCGCTCACCGCCGCCGCGTCCACTGTGCCCTCGCCGCGATGCGCCGCAAGCTGCATGGAAATCGCGTCGCCCGCTTCTAAAAACGCGGTGACCATTTCATCGGTCAGTGTCATTTCTTTTTTACGTAATTTGTCGAGCAGCGTTTCCAACACATGCGTGACTTCGGTCATATCGTTAAAACCAAAAGTCCCCGCGCCCCCCTTGATGGAATGCGCCGCGCGAAAAATCGCGTTCAAATCATCCATAGCAGGATCGGCTACATCCAGCCCCAGCAGCAGGGTCTCCATACTGGCCAGATGCTCGGCGGCCTCTTCAAAAAAGACCAGATAAAACTGCGACATATCGACAGACATAGTTTGCAATCGAATAAGGGAAACGTTGATTTAATGGCTATGCGGGCGAATTGCTGCGCTGCTCTGTGCTCGAAATCCGGGGTCGCGAAGCGACAGATATCTTTATACACTCCGGTTTCTGCGCGCCGTGCGCCTTGCACTTCATCCCGCTCGCCGATTAAATTAGCACTTCCTAAGTTACTTTATAAATATGCGGCCCAGTAGGCCGCCCAATTAAAGCGCGTTACCCCAGCACCTTCTTCAACACCTCTAACAATTTTTGCGGATCAAATGGCTTGACTAACCAGCCTGTCGCGCCCGCCGCCTTGCCTTGCATCTTCATGTTCTCGCCCGATTCAGTGGTCAGCATCAATATAGGTACGTTGCGATAAGCCGGCATGGCGCGCAAATTTTTAATTAATGTCAGGCCATCCATGCGCGGCATGTTTTGATCGGTCAACACCAAATCGACCGTTTTCATCTTGGCCTTATCCCATCCATCTTGGCCATCCACCGCCTCGACCACCTCATACCCCGCACCCTTCAACGTGAATGCCACCATCTGCCGGATGGACGCTGAGTCGTCTACACTAAGAATCATCTTTGCCATTTGCCCACCTCATTAAAAACAATTAAGCCATTTGTTAAAACAATTGCGCCTGTTACGAAATTAACGCTACAAAACTCTGATACTTCTTCCACCTAGTCATTCCCCTAAAACAAATCAATATCCCCGCTGCTCATTTTTTCTTGACGCACTGGATTGCGCTGGCTGAGCTGATTCGCGCTCGCAAACAACCCTGCAATCTGTTGGCGCACCTGCTCTGTTTCTGCTGTGGATGATAATTTACCCGCGTGTTCTTCATTCGCCAGATAACCTATCTTTTCCCAGGCCTGCTCCATGCAATTGAGCCGCAATTTGGAATGCTGCAAGAGTTGGTTCACCATGTCCTGAAACTGCAACGAGGTCACCGCTTCGCCCACCACCACATCGACCTTACTGGTAATGGCAGATTGTTTGGCGATCACTTCGGCCATTTTTAAACTGCTCACATTGACCCGCTCCATAATCAAATCCATGCGAATTTTGGCTTGCACGGCAAAATCCATATCGAGCGCGGCCACCATGCCAACGGATTTTTCTGCATCGCGTATGGCCTCACTGACATGGTTTACCTCGCTGCGGATTTGCGCGCTAAAGGTTTCCGAGCGCGTGGAAAGTTTACGCACTTCATCCGCCACCACGGCGAATCCACGCCCCGTTTCCCCAGCGCGCGCCGCTTCAATGGCAGCATTTAAGGCCAGCAAATTAGTCTGTCTGGCGATACCATCAATCTCGCCCAGCACCTGCAAAATACCGTACATTTTTTCCGAAACCGCCTCCATTTTCTCCATCAACTCCATCCCCATTTTGCTGTTGTTCACCACCGTCCCTACCAGCGAACGCAACAACTCTGTGGTTGCTGCAAGCGATTGCTCCATCGAAAAATCTTCTTCGCTTTCAACGCCTGTATCTTTGGTGTGATGACCGAGCACCGAATTGGCCGCTTCGTGCTGTGCCCTAATCAAGGTTTGCATCCCATCAAAGCTCCCCAATAATTTAGCAATGGCCGCATCCAACAACGTTTGCACTTGGGCAATGTCCGCACTCGCGCCCGTAAAATGCGTGCTGAATTCAGAATGCGTTTGCCGCAATAAATCTTCCGCGCCGTTACTTTTTTGCTGCATTGTCGAAGGCTCTGTTACTTGGCTACCGGAAACTTTATTTTGTTTGGGTGCGCACAGCTGCCAGGCCAAAAAGGCAACCGCTGCGGTAATCGCCGCATGCATTCCATCTGCCAGCAGCGTACCTGCACCAAGCTTGAACGTGCCCCAATGCAGTGCTACCGCCACCAGCAACGCGCCACTCAAAAACGTTCTTATATGAATTCCATTTTTTTCCACAGGTGCACCTTTATATTCCGTGACGACTTCAGGACCACTTCCCACTTCCCGCTCCTCATTCCAGTTCGCGTTATAAAGGAGAACAAGGCGGCAAGGATGAGGTGACGAAGACAGTACATTTGAGTACGGCTAGGAGCCGAAGACGATGCCAACACAGTTATCGTTTTTAACGCGAATTGGAATCACTCATGCACCTCGCTGAGCAACTCCTTTATATCCAAAATCAACACAATCTCGCCTTCGCTGGACATGGTGATGCCGGCCACGCCTTTAGGGCGGAAAGTATCCAACGATTTAATCACCACATCGTCATGCCCAACAAAACCATCGGCAGTCAAAATAAAACTGTTTTTCCCGATCTGCATGAGCACACCAACTTCGGGTATTTCTGTTTGATCCCAGCCGATAAGCTGCGCCAGCGGTAGCACGGGCAGCACTTCACCGCGCACAACCATGGTGGCTTTGCCGGAAACTTGCTGTAAATCTTTGGGGGATACGGACAATATTTCGCGCACCATAGACAACGGCACGGCAAACGTTTGGTTGCACAGCCGCAGCAAAAGCACGGGCAAAATGGCCAGCGTGAGTGGCAGGGTAATGCTGAATTCGCTGCCCTTGCCGGGCACTGAATTGATTTGTATCGAGCCGTTTAATTTATTGATGTTGGTCTTCACCACATCCATGCCCACGCCGCGACCGGACACGCTGGAGATTTGATCTTTGGTCGAAAACCCCGGCAATAAAATTAAATCAAGGCTTTGCTCCTCGTCTAAACCGCTGGCCAATTCAGGCGAAATTAACCCCTTCTCAACAGCCTTATTGCGGATCACATCAGGGCGCATGCCCTTACCGTCATCGACAATGCTGATGATGATGTGGTCGCCCTCTTGACGTGCGCCGAGCTTGACCAAACTTTTAGTGGGCTTGCCTAAAGCCAGGCGATCCACGGTATCTTCCACACCATGATCGACCGCATTGCGAATTAAATGCACCAGCGGATCATTCAAATCCTCAATCATGGTTTTGTCGATTTCGGTATCTTCGCCGGACAGCACCAGCTCCACATCGCGCCCCAGTTGCCGCCCCAAATCACGCACCAATCTAGGATATTTATTAAACAGCCGACCGATCGGTTGCATCCGCGTTTTCATCACCGCGTTCTGCAAATTCACTACCAGCATGTCTAGTTGCCCGACCGATTCATCCAACGCAGTGAGCGTGACGGCATCCGAGCGACCTTGCAGAATATCCGTCCGCAAATGCGTCAAGCGATTTTTGGTCAAGCCGATTTCACCGGATAGCGTAAGCACCTGGTCAAGCCGATCAATATCTACGCGTATGGTGTTATCTTTGGCGGCCTCGCTCTCGCGCCGCCCTGCGGCTTGGTCTTTGCCCGCCGGGTTATCGCTGGCACGTCGGCCTTGAGATTTCTCTGGTTGATTTTTTTCTGGTTGATTTTTTTCTGGTTGATTTTTTTCTGGTTGAACTTTTTCTGCCGGAACTTTTTCGGGTTGATTTTTTTCTGCCAGAGCTTTTTCTGGCAAGGGTTTAGCTGATGATGTTTTTTCAGCTGCCAACTTTGCGCTAGGCGTACCGCCTACCGCCGCTTGGTACAACACGTTCCAGTCCAAATCCGCAGACAGCGGTGGTGGCGCAACAGTTACCGCGCTGCTGACAGCGGGTGCGGCCGGCACCGCCACTTCTTTATTTAAGGCACTATGTAATGCCGCGATGAGCTTGGCGGGCGCGGCTTTAGGTTGGCTGTTTTGCGCCAGATCACCAAACATTTGCCGCACCTCACCCGTGGCGGCAAAAATTGCATCCATGATTTCTGCGGTTAATTCCAGCTCACCGTTGCGTAATTTATCAAACAAATTTTCGGTCAAATGACAGAGCGTCACTAGCTCGGTCGCATTCAAAAAACCTGCGCCCCCCTTGATGGTATGAAAGCCGCGAAAAATAACATTCAATAAATCGCGATCATGCGGATTTTTTTCCAGATCCATCAGTTTGCTGTCTACATCCGACAACATGTCCGACGCTTCCGTCAAAAAATCACCGAGTAATTCTTCCATGCCAGCAAAGTCGTTCATTTTAGATTCCGATCCACTTTAAAATTGGGTAATTCAATCCAAACAATTTATGTGTTTCCGTCATTCCCGCGCAGGCGGGAATGACGCAGTCTTGTTCTAATGAGCTATTTGGATTTTGAGGGATACCCTTAAAACCCCAAGCTCTCCAGCAAGTCATCCACTTGATCTTGGCTGGTCACCACGTCGGTGCGGCCTTTAGCGTTGATCACTGGGCCGTTGAGCAATCCCGAATGCGCATCCGCATCGGCGGCGGGCGGTGCATTTTCCACCAGCAACTCCAACAATTGCTGCTCCATTTTTTGCGTCACTTCAACAATTTTTTTGATGACCTGTCCGGTCAAATCTTGAAAATCTTGCGCCATCATTATTTCAGTGAGTTGGGCATTGGTTGCTCTGGTTTGCCGTGGCACATCTAATAAAAAGGTATGTGTTCTTATCGCCAACTCGCGCAGTTGTTCCGGGCTTAATTTTTGATCGAACAGCATCTGCCACTCATGCGCTAAGCGTTGCGAGTCATCCCCTATTTTGCCCACGATGGGTTGTGCGATTTCGGTCGCCGTAAGTACCCGCTCCGCCGCTTGCTGCGTCATGGCGGCCACATAGCTCAAGCGTTCACGCGCGTCTGGGATCGCGGAAGTGGCTTTCTGCATTTTTTTGTCGTAACCTAATTCGCGCAAACTGTCATGCAAGACTCGCGTCATCTGGCCAATTTTATTGATCACCGGATCGGTCGGCGTTGCAGCATTCAATTGGGTTTCAGCGTGAATGTGTGAATCCGCCCCCACATTTTTAATCGCTGCCCCCATTGGAAGCACGCCAGTTTCTGCAACTGGGCTGCGCTCTTCCCCCGAAGATACGATGCTGTCAAACAATGCTTCTAGGTCATCCGCTTCTTTTTCTACTGTCGCGCTTTTTGTCATGGGCTGACTCACTTTTGCATAGTTAAGAAAATTTTCTTCAACTTCTCATCCAAGGTCGCGGCGGTGAAGGGCTTGACCACATAGCCGCTGGCACCCGCTTGCGCCGCTTCGATAATATTTTCGCGCTTGGCTTCTGCCGTAACCATCAACACGGGCAAGTGCTTTAATGCGGCATCGGCGCGTATGTTGCGGAGCAACTCGATGCCTGTCATGTTGGGCATGTTCCAGTCGGAGACGACAAAATCAAATTTATCTGCGCGTAATTTTGCCAGCGCGTCGATCCCGTCTTCCGCTTCTTGCACGTTAGCGAAGCCCAACTCTTTCAGCAGATTTCGTACGATACGGCGCATGGTAGAAAAATCATCCACCACCAATATTTTCATGTTTGGGTCTGCCACGATAAACCTCCAATTCAGTGCACAGATGCGGAATAAATTATTTTTGTTACGTATCCCACGCCTACGGGTGTCTCTAAAAATTCAAATTGCTAAGCCAGGCAAGGCGCGAACAAAAAATGATGACGACGCATATGCTTTATATGTGAGGATTCATTTTTTTCGAGCAACACAGTATGGCGACGCAAGTTGGATTTTGAGAGATGCCCTCATATTTTTATGCCAACAACAAAGGCCGCAACGTATTCGCTAATAGCACCGAGTCAAATTTAGGCACGTAGTAATCCACCCCCACGCGCTTGCCCATATCGCGGTTAGCCTCGGATGACAGCGATGAATACATCACCACCGGAATGCCGCTAAATCGATTGTCGGATTTAATGTGCTGGGTTAAAACATAGCCATCCATTTCTGGCATCTCGGCATCGACTAGCACCACTTGCACGCGATCATGCAAATCCACATGGCTGTTTTGCGCCATGTCGGCCATGCCTTTGAGCCGCTCCCAACCTTCCGCGCCATTATTTGCTTGCATATGCTTAACGCCCATCTTATCCAGCACTTCGCTTATTTTCTTACGCGCGAGGGCGGAGTCATCAACGAAGAAGATGTTCCTTTCCAAGTCTGTTTCAATTTTTGCGACATTGCCGGTGACATCTTCACCAAATGCGCTGACCAAAATTTGTTCCACATCCAGTATCGAAACCAAGTTGCCATCGGGGAGCTCGGTGAGCGCGGTAATCATGTCGTGATGCCCCGCCAAAATGCCGTCGGTGGCGCGCACTTTGTCCCAATCCACGCGAATAATTCGGTCCACGCCATGCACTAAAAACCCCAGCGTATGCCCGCTGTATTCGGCCACCATCATGGTGCCTTGCACGCCGGTATCTTCTCTATACAAGCCCATACATTTGGCTAAAGTCAGCACCGGGAAAATATGTCCGCGCAGCGACACGATGCCCTCTACCCCTCTGGGCATACTCGGCGTTTTAGTCACGGGCATGGCGCGGCACACCTCTTTTACTTTAAAAACATTGATGCCGAATGTCTCGTGCGTGCCCAGCGAAAACAACAATATTTCCATTTTGTTGGAGCCCGCCAAACTCGACCGGGCATCAACAGTTTCAAATAAACTGTCGCTCCGTTCTTCCTGTGAAGAAGAGTCCGTAGGCTTGGTTTGATAATCGGCGTAGGTCATGATTGCTCCTATTTGCTTAGCAGTCGTCTGAGTGCTTGCGATAATTTTTGTGCGTCAAATTTGGGGATGTATTCATCCACGCCCACCGCTTTCCCCAACTGCTTGTTGGATTCGCTGGATAGCGAGGTGTGCATGAGTACGGGGATGCCGGCAAAGCGGCGGTCTTCTTTTATTTTGCGGGTGAGCATGTAGCCATCCATTTCGGGCATCTCGACATCGGTCAAAATAATTTGTATTAAATCGCTAACCGGCATCTCGGCGGAGTCGGCATAGTTCGCCATTTTTTGCAGCTCTTCCCAGGCCAAGCGTCCGTTGATAGACGAAACGTATTGCACTTGAATCGCGTCCAGCGTGCGTTCGATTTGCTTGCGCGCCACCGCCGAATCATCGGCAAAAAAGACGGTGCGGTCGGGGATGCCCAAGGGGCGTATCGCCTTAAATGCAATATCGTTGTTGCTGGTGCTACCCGTTTCGGCCAGCACTTTTTCCACATCCATCATCATCACTAAACGGTTGTCCGGCAGCTCGGTCACCGCCGTGACGAGCCCACCCATGCGAGCATTGACCATATCTGGCGGCACACGCATGGCCGACCAATCTAGACGCAATATGGTGTCTACTTCTTCTACCAAAAATCCCTGCGTATTACCGTTGTATTCGGTGACGATCATGATCCCCGGCTGGGCATCAGTCTGTAGCTCGATGTATTTGGCGAGGTCAATCACGGGCACCAACGCGCCGCGTAAACTGACCATACCGACCACGGCGGCGGGCATTTCTGGCGCATGGGTGATAGACGGCACACGCATCACCTCGCGCACTTTAAAAACGTTGATGCCGAATGTTTCGCAGCGTCCGTTACGCCTGTCCGCACCCAATGTGAACATTAAAATTTCTAGCTTATTGGTGCCTGCTAGCTTGGTGCGTGCGTCGATATTCCTTAATAGATCAGACATGGCTAACTCCGGTTTCTAATAGATACAGCGGTGGTGCTAGGCGAAAATTTACGGTGTGGGAACAAATTTAAATTAACTCGCAATTCCAATTTATCGAGTCCTCAATCTTGCTCCCTCATCCCAACCCTTCTCCCAGAGGGAGAGCGCAGCGAGGATGCCGCAGGCGGGCTTTACTTCCCTCTCCATCTGGGATAACCAATGACTTGCCTAGCGTCTTTTGCTGGGTTAGTCAGATGGCTAGTTGTTTCACCCAGAAGGAGAGCGGGTGAGGGAACGATCTGATTACTAGACCTTAGACCTTGAAGCTCGCCACCGCCGCCTGCATATCCCCCGCCAACCCCCTCAAGCGTTCAATATCCAGACCCACATTTTCAATGGAGGTATGGCTGGCTTTAGCCATTTTTGCCATATCATCCACATGTCGGGCGATGGTGTTGCTGACCTTGCTTTGCTCGCCGACCGACACGGCAATATCGCTCACGCCGCTGCTGGCATGGGTGACCGATGTGCCGGCATCCGTCAACATGTTGGACACCAGATTGACGTGCTGCTGCGTGGCTTGCAGCATGTCCAAACCTTGCTCGATGGCTTTTTCTACCCCACCGGATTGTTCATCCAAGGTGCTGGTAACTTTGTCGATTTCGCGTGCAGATTGCGCCGATTTCTCAGCCAGCTTGCGGACTTCATCTGCCACCACGGCAAAGCCGCGTCCTTGCTCGCCGGCACGTGCGGCTTCAATGGCCGCATTCAAGGCCAGCAAATTCGTTTGCTCGGCGATGTCTTTTACTTGTTTGGTCATGACGGCGATGGTGCGCGCACTTTTTACAAAATCGCCAACCGAGCCTGCGATTTCATTCATGGCTTTTTTCACGCTGGCAATTTCCAGCACCATTTCGGACACGCTCTTGTTGCCTTCTTTGGTTTTTTCTAGGCTGTGCTCAGACAGCTTACGCACCTCGGACGCGCTCTCTGCCACGGATGAAATACTGGAAGTCATTTGCTCGACTTCAGACGCGGTGGAGATAGCGACATCACTTTGCGCACGTGAACTTTGCGTGATGCCCGCTGCGGCAGTGGCCAGTTGTGAGGCCGTGCCCGTGACATTGTGCGCGCTCTCGTTAACCTTGCGGATGATGTTGGTCAGGCTGCTGTTCATCACCTTGAGTGCTTGCATCAATTGTCCGGCTTCATCTTTAGAGCGCACTTCAATGATGCCAGTTAAGTCACCAGATGCCACCAAGGTCGCCACCGCGACCGCCTCATTCATTGAGCGGGTCATGTTGCGCGTAATGGCAAAAGTAATCATGGCACCCAGCACGGCAGAAATTAAAAATGCCCCAACCAGCAACGTGATAATGAACTGATCGACCGCCTGCGCTTCAACTTGGCCGTTTTCCATTATTTCCTTTTGATACACCTCTTGAGCCGCTATGTTGGCCAACATAGCGTTGCGGGTGGGAATAATGCGCTTAATAAGTAGGTCGTATGCTTCATCATCTTTGCCCGCCAAAATCACCGGGGCAATGACATCGACCGTTTTCCAAAACTCTTCCCCCGTCCGTTTAATCTCGGCAAAGAGCGCGCGGCCTTTGTCGGATTGCAAGGTCTTTTCAAATTCACCCATCACCTTAATGGCTTTAGCGCGATGTTCTTGCACGCTGCCGAAGGCTTCTTTACGGTCCACATCGGTGCGCCCCAACATGGCGTGACGAGTTTCGAGCGACACGCGAAATATTTCCAGCTTGATTTCTTCAATCTGCAGAAGTTGCGGCGTGCGCACATCGAACACGTCACCCACAATCGTATGCAGCTTGGACACATTGATCCAAATGATGAAGAAGCTGAGGAACATCATTCCGATGATCACGCCAAACCCCAGTGTTAATTTATGTGCAATCTTTAAATTATTAAACATGCGACTCTCCCTTAAAATTAAACCACCACACTCTTTTTTGATGCTTTTTGTTCAATGCCTATTGCTAAAAAATGATTCTCTTAAAACCTTTGGCAAGCTAAGTACCTTAACGGCGGCACGCCCATAAACTTTAATGCGGCGCGGGTTGAGGCACGGTTGCCGCCCCGTTAATCAGTGGCTGCACCGTTTTATTATTTTCGGCCTCAACCTCAATCACGCCGCCATCATGCGTGGCAGACTCCTCTGCTTGTTTGTTCATCACAACGATGCTGATGCGACGATTAACGGGATTAAGCGGGTCGTTTTTATCGAATAGCACCACCGAAGAAAGCCCGACCACACGCACAATTTTTCCTTCGTTCAGCCCGCCGACAATCAGCTCTCGACGTGACGCATTGGCGCGATCAGCAGACAAATCCCAATTGCCATAACCACGGTCTCCAAATGAATACGCTTGGGCATCGGTATGCCCAGACAAACTTATTTTGTTGGGCACCTGGTTTAATGCGCGGGCGATTTCATGCAATATTTCGCTGGTATAAGATTCCAACTTGGCACTGCCGCTCTTGAACATCGGACGATTTTTTTCATCTACAATTTGTATGCGCAACCCTTCGGTGGTGATGTCGAGCAGAATTTGATTTTTAAATTGCTGCAATTTGATGTCGGCTTCTATAGCCTGCTCGATGTCACTTTTGAGTCGCTTGAGCTTTACAATTTCTTGCTGCTTTTCTTGTCGTGCCAACTCTTGCTGGATAGCGGTAATGTCCACCATTTTTTTATCGGCAGGCTGCGCGCCCAATTTCACCTGACCTTCGCTGCGCGATAAATCCGTGCCCCCCCCTTGGATAATGCTGCTGCGATCCCCACTGCTCGAGCCGCCAAACAAGGCGGCCTTGAGCGGAGTATTAAAATGATCGGCAATGCCGCGCTGATATTCGACCGTGGTCGAACCGAGCAACCACATCAATAAAAAGAAAGCCATCATCGCCGTGACAAAATCTGCGTAAGCGATTTTCCACGCGCCCCCATGATGGCCACCCGCCACCTTTTTGATGCGCTTAATTACAATCGGTCGCTTTTCTTCGTTAGCCATGATGCGATTTTATTTAGGTGGTTTATGGGGGATATACTGCCTAAGGAACGCCGCACAGTCGGTGAGCTGGATGAAGTGCAAGGCGCAAGGCACGCAGGAACCGGAATGTATGTTTTATCTGCCGCTCCGCGACCCCGGATTCCGAGTACCGAGCAACACAGCGTGCGAATGGGTGGCTGCATAGCAGCCGGGAACCCATCGGCCTACCCCTTGCGGGTGAATTCTCCCGCGCAAACACTGTGCAGCGTTTCTTTTTACCGCTTTTGTTTAACATGTTCCTCCAGCTCCACAAATCCGGGACGCTCTGTAGACAGCAAAACCTTACGTCCAAATTCCACCGCCATCGCGGGCGCGTAGCCGTTTAAATTCGCCAGTAAAGTGACTTTGATGGTCTGAAACATTTTGGTGGACTCCTCGGCTTTTTGATCGAGCAGGTTTGCCAAGGGCCCCACAAATCCATACGCTAAAAGAATTCCTAGGAAGGTGCCGACCAATGCCGCGCCAATCAGCACGCCCAGCTCAGCAGGCGGGATGCCAACCGAACCCATGGTATGCACCACGCCCATGACCGCTGCGACGATGCCGAACGCGGGTAACGCGTCACCCAACTTGGCCAGCACGTGCGCGGGCACTAATGCTTCGTGATGATGCGTTTCGATTTCCACATCCATTAAATTTTCAATTTCCATCGCGTTTAAATTTCCACTAACCATAATGCGTAAATAATCCGTGATAAATTCAACTACGTGATGGTCAGAAAGTATTTTGGGATACTTGGCAAAGAGTGGACTTTCGTGAGGACGTTCGACATCGCCCTCGACTGACATCAATCCCTCTTTACGAATTTTTCCGAGCAATTCATACATCAAGGCCATCAGCTCCATATAAGTGTCTTTGGTATATTTGCCGCCTTTAAACACGCTGGGGAGCGCCTTGAGCGTAGCCTTAAGAGCCTTGCTGGTGTTGCCCACCAAAAAAGCTCCCAGCCCAGCACCCCCTATCATGAGCAATTCCACGGGCTGCCACAGGCTGTGCAAATGTCCCCCGGCAAGGGCAAATCCACCAAACACAGAAAGCACAACAATGATGTATCCGACGATCACCAACATAAGTGAGCTTCCTTAAAATGACGCATGTTGTGAGCGGGAAATCTTTACCGCACACCGACCGCGTTTGTATTTTTATTAATTAAATTTTGTCGCTTAACATTACTTGGGACATTGAGCACAATTTAGCATCGGCTATTTTTTTTCAACGCTAAAACAGTCACCGAAAGCACTATCATTTCTGCACAGAAAATTTGTGTCCAAAAAAAATGCCGCTACAACCCCACATGGGGTGGTAACGGCAGATACGATGAAAACTTGAAAGGACGGGGGCTGTTTTAATGCGCCATTGCCAGCCCCATGTTCTGCGTCGCTGCGGCAGCAATATTCTTTTTACTTTTTCCGGCGCGTGAGGGCGCATGACAAATGCCGCACAAGTAATGCTTGCACAAATCATTAGTGTGAATGACGAACTCTCCGCCACATTCTTTGCATTCGGTCACCTGCATCATCTTTGCGTTAAAGAATCGCAGCAGAACCCACGCTCGCGTAATACTCAACACTGGTTTTTCCCCATCTATTTGGACTTGTTCTGTGTACAGCTGATAACTTTTTATAAACGTTTCAATTGGATTTTTGCCCACATTATTTTGCATGAACTTATAAATATTCATGAACAATGATGAGTGAATATTCGGTGCCCAAGAAATAAACCAATCGGTTGAATAGGGCAGCATTCCTTTGGAGGGCGACTTACCCCGCACCTCTTTATACAGCCGGATCAACCGCTCACGGCTTAATGCAGTTTCCTCTTGCAACAACTGTAACCTGGCACCTAATTTGATAAGCTCGATAGAAAATTGAATCTGATACGCCTCGGTTACGACACTCTTATTACGCATGGCTCATCTCCTAAAAATTAATTGTGGGTATCTCTAAAAATTCAAATTGCTAAGCCAGACAAGGCGCAAATAAAAAATTATAACGACGCATATGCTTTATATGTGAGGCGTAATTTTTTGCGAGCAACACAGTATGGCGACGGTGCGTGGTTGTTGCCGATTCATCGGCTTTACAACCACGGCCTACCCCTTGCGGGTGGAAGTTGGATTTTAAGAGATGCCCTTACGACTAAGCGGCAAGTGCCTCAGTAGGCCGCTTTGCCATCAAAATCGCGCTATGCGTATGCGACATGAGCCGATCTTCGTTGTAGTCTGTAATCATATTCAGCAGCAACTTTTCGTCGAACCGGAAACGGCACAGCAACATGTTTGATGCAGCCATTTTGAGTAACTGGGCGGGGCTGAGTCCACCTATCAGGTCCGCCATTTCCTGGTTGATCCCCAATCGGAAAATTGCACCCGCTTCGTCATCTTGAATCATTTGCCGTGCAAGCAACATGTAAGACAAATTTGCTTCTTGAATTTCTTGATGCAACTGTGCTGTGTTCATTAATTTTCTCCTTGGAAATGGGCTAATGATTCGTTTCGCTTTTTGCTACGGTTGCATCTTGAGCCGTTAGCATCGAAAAAAATATCGGACAATTCCCTATTATTTTGTAGGAAAGCATCCTACAAGAACGAGCGAATTTATTTGGCAGGACAAGCCGGGATTCCAAAGCGATTGATCTATCAAAATAAAAAAGGCCTGCATCGCTGCAAGCCTTATTCTATATGGTGGGTCGTCGCGGACTTGAACCGCGGACCAAAGGATTATGAGTCCTCTGCTCTAACCAACTGAGCTAACGACCCAAAGTTGTTGCACGCCTGGAAGGGCGCATCTAAAATCCATCCTCATCACTCTACTGTGTTGTTCACAATAAATGATTTCTCAAACATCAAAGAAAAACATCGTCGCACAATTTGTTCGCACCTTGTCTAGCTTGGGGAATTAAATTTTTTGAAACCCCCCTTAGCTTTCACCATCCAAGAAGCTTTTTAGCTTATCTGAACGCGAAGGGTGCCGCAGTTTACGCAGTGCCTTGGCTTCGATTTGACGGATACGCTCACGCGTTACGTCAAACTGCTTACCTACTTCTTCCAAAGTGTGATCGGTGTTCATCTCGATACCGAAGCGCATACGCAAGACTTTGGCTTCGCGCGGTGTGAGTGAATCCAAAATATCTTTGGTCACATTACGCAAGCTGTCGTACACCGCTGCCTCAATAGGCACGAGGGTGTGCGAGTCTTCGATGAAATCACCCAAGTGCGAATCATCATCGTCACCGACCGGGGTTTCCATAGAAATCGGCTCTTTGGCGATTTTCAAAATCTTGCGAACTTTATCTTCCGGCATTTCCATTTTGGTGGCCAGCGTTGCGGCATCGGCCTCAAAACCAGTCTCTTGCAAAATTTGACGCGAGATGCGATTCATCTTATTGATGGTTTCGATCATGTGCACCGGGATACGAATCGTGCGCGCTTGATCAGCAATCGAGCGGGTAATTGCCTGACGTATCCACCATGTCGCGTAAGTCGAAAATTTATAACCGCGACGGTATTCAAATTTATCGACCGCTTTCATTAGGCCAATGTTGCCTTCTTGAATCAGATCAAGAAACTGCAAACCACGATTGGTATATTTTTTAGCGATCGAAATCACCAGTCGCAAATTCGCCTCGATCATGTCGCGCTTGGCTCCGCGCGCCTTGGCTTCGCCGTTAGTCATTTGCTTATTGATTTCTTTCAGGTCACGTAGCGGAATGCCGACGCGCCTTTGCAAATCCAAAAGCTTTTGTTGTTGCTCGACAATGGCCGCTTGAAAGCGCGCCAGCGTTGCGCTATAGGGTTTTTTAGCGGCGACTTCACGCGTTACCCAATCTAAACGCCCTTCATTTTCTGGGAAAGTTTGAATGAAATAGGTGCGCGGCATGTGCGCTTTAGTCACGCATAAGTCTTGTATCTTGCGCTCGTTTGCGCGCACTTCTTCCACCAGCTTACGCATGGTTTCACACAGCGCGTCAACTTGCTTGGCAGAAAATCTGAACTGCGTTAACTCAGATGAAATGCGATCTTGCAGCTTGTTGTATTGCGGGCTGCGATAGCCGTGCTTCTCATAAGCCTTACCAATTTTAACGAACAGATCGTGAATAATCGCGAAACGTTCCAGCGCGTCAATTTTAAGTTGCGCGAGGTTAGCGGCAGCAATGGCTTCACCGTCCTCTTCGCTCTCTTCATCCTCTTCTTCGACCTCTTCCCCATCTACTTCGGCAGCCGGTTCTTCGGCCAAAATTGCCTCATCGTTGGCATCAATAAAGCCATCGACCACTTCATCAATACGCAACTCGTCCCGCGCCACTTTTTCCACCAACGCTAAAATTTCTGCAATAGTGGTGGGGCAGGCAGAGATCGCCTGAATCATGTGCTTGAGGCCTTCTTCGATGCGTTTGGCGATGACGATTTCATCTTCGCGCGTCAGCAACCCAACTGTACCCATCTCGCGCATGTACATACGCACGGGATCAGTGGTGCGACCAAACTCTGAATCAACCGTGGCCAACGCCGCTTCCGCCGCCTCTACCGCATCTTCGTCGGCCACCACCGGTGGCGCATCCGTCATGATCTGATTTTCGGTATCCGGCGCTTCATCCGTCACGGTAATACCCATGTCGTTGATCATGCTGACCACGCCTTCGATCTGCTCAGCCTCGAGCATGTCGGGCAGATGATCGTTGATCTCGCCATAGGTCAGATAGCCGCGCTCCTTGCCTAAAATAATCAGGGCTTTTAGCCGGGTGCGCCGCGCTTCCACATCCTGTAGCGGATCAATCGGCTTTGCCGCTAAGCTATCCGCGATTGCCTGCTTGCCCTTGGCCGCACTTTGCGTATCTGCTACCGATTTTTTCTTGTCTTGCCGAGTCGCCATAGCGGTCGATTCCCGTTTAGGTTGATGGGGTTTAATGCAGTGCATCTATAACGGCATGTACACAAAATTCAACACGCGCGCTGGTGTTTTTATTCTGCCCCCCGATTAATATCCTACTGAATGGAGGGCATTGCGCCGTGTTTCGCGCCATTTCAAAGCGCGTGATTGTACCCGATTTTGCCTACTTCTGGCTACGCGCCCGCTACTTGTGGCTACGCGCCCTGCTTCTGGCTGACTGCTTAGCTTCTGTGGGCAATTAATCGCGCCGCGATAATTGCAGATACAGCGCACGCTCCTGTTCGCTCAAGCCAGCCATCCCAGCGTTACGTATTTTGACATTTAATGCGTCAAATTCCTGCTTACGCTGTGCCTTGCGCAAACTTTTCAGCACATCCAAAAACTCTCCTTCGGCATTAAACGCATCACCCAGTTGCAAAATTTCTGCTTGCTCCTTTGCCAGAAGCTTAGCGTGCGCGGACTCTTGAAAATGCTGAATAATGGCCGCCGTGCTGACGGGCTCTTCTTGGCTTAGCAGCCACTCTGCCACCGCCTTAATGGTGTCTGCTTCCAGCCCGCCCACCTCCCAATCGGTGGACAATTGGCGCGCCAAATCAGGCTTAAACAACAAACAGCGCAGCAGGGCGCGCAAATTAGAAGCGGCTGGGCTGGCTATTTTTTGCGTGATGCGCCGCTTAGGAATGTCGATGGATTCCATGCCATACAGCACTTCCAATTCCACTTGCGACACGCCGGCCAAAGCGGCCAATTCTTTGCGTAACAGCAGCGCGGCTATCGGTGCGGTGATGCTGCTGAGCAAGGGTTGCGCGAGTTTTAGTAATGCACTTTTCCCCTCTTGCGTATGCAGATCAACCTGGGCGGATAATTCATTCAGCAAATAACCCGATAGCGGCATGGATTCGCGCTGTAATTTCTCGAACGCTTCTTTGCCGTATTCGCGCACGTAGCTGTCGGGATCATGCTCGGCGGGCAAAAATAAAAATCCAACAAACTTGCCATCCACTAATTGCGGCAAGGTATTTTCCAACGCACGCCAAGCCGCGCGGCGACCCGCAGCATCGCCGTCAAAACAAAACACCACGCGGTCAGTCAGCCGTAAAAGTTTTTGAATATGGAAAGGTGTAGTGGCTGTGCCCAGCGTTGCCACGGCGTACTCAATGCCATGCTGCGCCAAAGCCACCACATCCATATAGCCTTCTACCACCAGCGCGATACGGTTGGCGCGTATGGCCTTTTGCGCTTGATACAAGCCGTATAGTTCGCGGCCTTTTTCAAACAACACGGTCTCGGGCGAATTAAGATATTTTGGCATGCCTTTATCCAGCACGCGCCCACCAAAACCGATTACTTGCCCCCGCGCATTAACAATGGGAAACATAATGCGGTCTCGAAAACGATCATATCGCCGCGCGGTACTTTGCTCGGATGATTGACCAGCAGACTCCTCTGTCGATTCATCTTCGCGCTCAATGACCAAGCCCGTGTCGAGCAAACTGTTGGACTGATAATCGGCAAAAGGTTGACGCAAATTTTGCCATCCTGCAGGCGCGTAGCCCATGCCAAAACGCGCCGCCACTTCACCGCTCACCCCGCGCCGCTTCAGATAATCAATCGCGGGGGGCGATTGCTTTAATTGCTCGCGGTAGTAGCGCACCGCAGTTTGCATCAGCTCGTATAAATCTGGTGCAGCTTTGTGTTGCGTAACCGCTGTCGCAGATGTTTCGCGCGGCACGGTCAGGCCAATGCTACGCGCCAACTCTTCCACCGCCTCGACAAAACTCAAACCCAGATGCTCCATGACAAAACTAATGGCTGTGCCATGCACGCCGCACCCAAAGCAATGATAAAACTGCTTGCTGGCGCTGACGGTAAATGAGGGGGATTTTTCGTTGTGAAAAGGACAGCAGGCAGAGAAATTAGCGCCGGCTTTTTTGAGCGGCACATAACGCCCGACCACGTCCACAATATCGAGGCGATTGAGTAAATCCTGGATGAAACTTTTTGGAATCACTGCACGCTCGCTTTGTACGGGTGAAGATCTGAAAAATTACTAAATCGAACGCTATTCTTGTTGTGTCAGAAATCGCTCAAGGGATACAGCACAAGGCGAGTCTCCCCGTAAAGCACTAAAAGTACGCAATCCGCTATGGGCTGTGTCAATTCCGTCCAGCCTTTGGCTGGATACGGATTGCCTGACTTTGTTAGTGTCAATTCCGTCCAGCCTTTGCACCCGCAAGGGGTACGCCGGTGGGTTCCCCGCCGCGTCGCGGCGACCCTTCCGCTGGCTGGATACGGATTGCCTGACTTTGTTAGAAGCCCATGCGTAATTGTCAGGGAAGGCCGGCGGGTACCCGGCGG
>Ga0105164_10000211_pt1 | contig 44252 bp, 41 predicted proteins | sample VDWuncwatermetaG_FD_89674 | JGI IMG/M metagenome (GOLD analysis project Ga0105164, IMG submission 89674) | Wastewater microbial communities from Netherlands to study Microbial Dark Matter (Phase II) - VDW unchlorinated drinking water | ecosystem: Environmental > Aquatic > Freshwater > Drinking...
CAAATGACCTCGAGGTTCGCACCGCCATTGTGGTACCCAGCATTAGTATATTTTCGGCGGTGTGGAATGATTAATGCGGTGTTGGGATGCGGCGAACGAGGGCAATATTGGCGACTACATGATTAAAATCCCCTCCTGGGTGTTCAATTGATCAAGAACCATCATACAATCTAATAGAGAGCCGGTTTTTGCTGCTGTCTATCCTGCCTAATGTTTTTATAAATAAAAGATGCCTTTCCTTGATTGATATTGAAATCAGCATAAAAAAATGCTAAAATTTTAACCGTCATGGAAATCCCCTTGTTTGATTATACAAAGAAGAATTACACACCTGAAGAGGCAATGGCCTTTGAGGATGCAGTAGAAAGGCTTGTTGAAGAGACATTGAAGACACTTGTCCTTTTTTTAGAGGAATACTCTTTCCATATTGCCGACAACTATATCTACAGACACGGCAAGCCGAGGTACAAGATATTAGAGCCTGATTATAAATCAGAGTATAATCTTCGCATTGAGCCAGACCACGGCGAGGAGAACTGGAATTACTTCTGGAGCGTGCCGATATGGTGGGAGGGCAGGCCGTGGCAGAGTTTTGATTGGATAAAGCAGGATTTAATAGATACAATGAAGCGCTGGGTGCAATATATGAGTTTTAAAGAAATAGAGGAAGAGATTTGAGCTTATCAATAATACCCCTTGGAGGCCTTGGTGAAATAGGCCTGAACATGATGGTGTTTGAGTACGGGGATGATATAATTATTGTTGACGCAGGCCTGATGTTTCCTGAAGAGGAGATGCTCGGCGTTGATATAGTCATCCCTGATATTACATATCTCAAAGAGAGAAAGGATAAGATCAGGGGGATAATTATAACCCACGGCCATGAAGACCATATCGGGGCGCTGCCGTATATCATTAGAGAGATAAATGTCCCTATCTATGCCACACCGCTCACCATTGGCCTGATAAAAGGAAAGTTAAAGGAACACAAACTTGATGAGGCATCCGAACTCATCTCTGTTAAGCCGAGACAGATAATTGATTTAGGCTGCTTTAAGGTGGAGTTTATCCGTGTTACGCACAGCATTGTAGACGGCGTAGGCCTTGGCATTACCACACCTGTCGGCAGGATTGTGCATACAGGTGATTTTAAGCTTGACCAGACGCCTGTTGACGGCGAGCTCCTTGACTTCCACAAGTTCAGCGAGTACGGAGATAAGGGCACGCTTGCCCTTCTTTCTGACAGCACCAATTCAGAGAGGGAGGGCTATACATTATCAGAAAAAGAGGTTGGAAAGGCAATTGAGCGCGTATTCGGGGCGGCAAAGAAGAGGATAATTCTTGCCACCTTTGCCTCAAATATCCACCGCATACAGCAGGTGATAGATGCGGCAGTAAAGTTTGACAGGAAGGTTATATTAAATGGCAGAAGCATTATAAATAATGCACAGGTGGCTCTTGATCTCGGTTATCTCAAGATGCCTGAGAAGACATGGATAAAACTTGATGAGATGAAGAATTATTCCCCTGATAAGATTGCAATAATTACCACAGGAAGTCAGGGTGAGCCCATGTCATCCCTTGCGAGGATGGCTGTTAATGAGCATAAGGATGTTCAGATTGAAGAGGGAGACACTGTTGTCCTGTCTTCAAGGGTAATACCCGGCAATGAGAAGGCAATTTCGCGTATTATCAACCACCTCTTCAGAAGGGGCGCAAATGTTATATATGAGGATGTGTCTGATATCCATGTCTCTGGCCATGCAAGTCAGGAGGAGCAGAAGCTGATGATGTGCCTTGTAAGGCCGAAATTTTTTGTTCCTATCCACGGCGAATACAGGCACCTTATTTATCATGCAAGGCTTGCAGAGACGCTGGGCATAAGCAAGGATAATATATTTATCCTTGAGGACGGCGATGTGTTGGAATTAAATGAGGATACTGCTGTAAAAAAGGAGAAGGTACAGGCAGGCAGGGTATTTGTGGATGGAAAGGTCATAGGTGATGTGGGAAATATAGTGCTTCGTGACAGGATGCGCCTCGGCACTGACGGCATTATAGTTGTCTTTGTTGGCATAGAGAAGATGACAGGAAAGGTTGTTACAGGGCCTGATATTGTTACAAGGGGATTTGTTTTTGAAGAAGAATCGCAGGAGCTTATTGAAGAGATGAAGCGGGTAGTCTCTGATCTGCTCGGGCAATTGGAGCAGGAATTGATGGCTGACTGGGTGCTGGTAAAAACAAAGGTGAGAAACACCTTAAAAAAATCCCTGATTAAGAAGATGGATAGAAAGCCGATGATAATACCGATTATAATTGAACTGTAATGAGTATAGTGTCTCATAAATAGCTTTACGCTTTTTGTCATTCCTGTATGCCTCTGACAGGAATCCAGTTCTTTGTATAGTTCCCTGCCTTCGCAGGGACGGCGTCTGGATTCCAGCTCAAAAACGCTGCGGGAATGACGCCAGAAATGTAAAGAACTGTTACGAACAGGATATTAATAATGAGTGATGAGTGAAGGGTGGCTTTTATTATGGCACAGCAAAAAGACAACAGTCGTTTTAATGAAATCATCGGCATCCTGCTGATTGCTGCAGGACTTCTGATCCTGATAAGCCTTATGAGCTATCACAGCGACGACCCCTCCTTTAGCACAGCCTCGCAGCAGGCAGGCGTAAAAAACTGGGCAGGTGTTGCTGGTGCATATCTGTCAGACAGCTTGTTCCAGCTCTTTGGCGGAGGGTCGTACCTCTTTCCGTTCTTTGCCTTTATATTTGGCTGGAAAAAGGCATTGAATATTGAATCAAAAAGATTCTATTTAGAGCTTACCGGAGCTGTAATATTTCTTCTCTCCCTTTCAGCCTTTCTGACAATTACATACAGCAGGATTACAGTATCTTACAGCGGCAATATCCCGGCAGGAGGCATAGCAGGCGATATAATCGCATATCTCCTTTTAAAATCTGTTGCAAAGGCAGGCGCATATATAATAGTCATTACACTCGGCATAGTCTCCCTTATAATTTCAACTGATTTCTCCCTTATCAGATTTTCCCAGTGGTTCTGGGACAAGGGCATTGAGGCATATGACAAGATAAAAACAGAAAAGATAATCAAGAAGGAGCAGGAGAGGCGCTGGAAGGAAGAGGAGGATATAGTAAGGGAGAAAGAGATATTTTACGATAAAGAGCCTCCGAAGATTGTTGAGACTAAAAAGATAAAGCAGGAGCGCTTTACATTTGCAGAGACCAAGAAGATTGGAGATTATCAACTGCCTTCTTTGAACCTTTTAAATGACCCGCCTGCATCAGCAAGGAAGGTTTCAAAAGAAGAGCTTTTGATGAACTCAAGCATCCTTGAGAAAAAGCTCCTTGACTACGGCATTGAGGGAAGGATAATAAATGTCCATCCTGGCCCTGTAATTACCATGTATGAATTTGAGCCTGCGCCTGGTGTAAAGGTAAATAAGATTGTCGGGCTTGCAGATGACCTTGCTCTTGCAATGAGGGCATTGAGTGTCCGCATTGTTGCGCCAATCCCCGGCAAATCTGTAGTCGGCATAGAGATACCAAATAATATAAGGGAAGATGTATTTTTTAAGGACATACTCTCTTCAGACGCCTTTTCAGAATCAAGGTCAAGACTCCCCCTTGCGCTCGGCAAGGACATATTCGGTAATCCAGTTGTTGCTGATTTGACAAGGATGCCTCATCTTCTTGTTGCAGGCGCTACAGGCTCTGGAAAGAGCGTTGCCTTAAATTCCATGATATGCAGCCTGCTTTTTGCGGCAACGCCTGATGATGTAAAGCTGTTGATGATAGACCCAAAGATGCTTGAGCTCTCTGCATACGAAGGCATACCGCACCTTATATCGCCTGTTATCACAGAGACAAAGGAGGCAGCAGGCGCATTGCAGAGGATTGTCGGCGAGATGCAGAGGCGCTACAGGCTGCTATCTGAAAAAGGGGTAAGGAATATTGACGGCTACAATAATCTGATAGACTCGGAGACGAGGATGCATGATTCAGGGAGCAAGACAAAGAAGATTGAACAGGATGAAGAGAATGAAATTGGGTATAAAAAAGAAGATGGAGCCCCTTTAAGGCTTCCATATATTGTAGTGATTATTGACGAGCTTGCTGATTTGATGATGACCTCTGCATACGAAGTAGAGAGCGCTATAGCAAGGCTTGCGCAGATGGCAAGGGCAGCAGGCATACATATTATACTTGCAACGCAGAGGCCCTCTGTTGATGTTCTGACAGGCGTTATAAAGGCAAACTTCTCAGCAAGGATATCCTTTCAGGTTTCGTCCAAGACAGATTCAAGGACAATACTTGACGCCAATGGGGCTGAGCAGCTTCTTGGAAGGGGTGACATGCTCTTTATGCCTCCTGGAACAGCGAGGATTGAAAGGATACACGGTTCATTTATTTCAGAGGATGAGATGAAGAGGGTTGTGGATTTTTTGAAAAAACAGGCAGAGCCTGTATTTGAGGCATTTATGAGCTCGCCTCTGCCTGATGAGAATGGAGAAGGCAGTGTGGAAGACGAGCGGGATGAGTTTTATCAGAAGGCTGTTGATTTAGTATCAGCAACAGGGCAGGCATCTATTTCAATGATACAGAGAAAGATGCGCATAGGCTACAACCGCGCAGCAAGGATGATAGAGATGATGGAAGAGGACGGCATTGTCTCTTCGCCGAATGCAGGGAAGAGAGAGGTAATTCACAGGAGGAGCTTGTAGGAAAGGGTCAAGGAGGATAGATAAATAAAAATGCAAAAGTCAAAATGTAAAACGACATGTCAAAAATTAAAAATCAAAATTAAGGAAGCCTTTGTCTTATTAATAATTGTGCTGTTGCCTTTTTCAGCTTCTGCTGCCGAGCTAAAGGATGTTGTAGATAATTTACAGCAGCGGTATGAGAAGATAAGGGATTATCAGGCAGATTTTTCTCAGGAGGCAGTTTTAAAACTCGGCCAGACAACTGAGAAGGCATTTGGAAAGATATATGTCAAAAAGCCAGATATGATGCGATGGGACTATGATAAGCCGAGGAGACAGCAGATTATTATCAATAAAAGTGAGATTATAATCTATGTGCCTGATGAAAAGCAGGTGATGAAGGACAGAGCGCCGCAGGGCAGCGTTAATATGACCTCTTTTATTACCAATATAGCAAGGATAAGGGAGGACTTTAATATTGCCTTTTATCAGAACAAAAAAGAGTCAAATAGCGGTAAATATTTTCTTGAACTTACGCCCAAGAAAGAGGGTATGAATATTGCAAAGGCTGTTTTAGATGTATCTGAAAATGATTTTCTTATACTCAAGCTCTCCATCACTGACCTTCGGGGAAATATCACCAATGTCAGTTTTTTAAATATCAGGATTGATGCAGGCATCAAAGACAGTCTATTTGCCTTTAAGATTCCCAAAGGTGTTGAGGTGATTGAGAGGCCAAAGGCTCAGAAGTAAATGAACATTATTGAGGTAGTAAATCTAAGCAAGAATTTTAAGACAAAAAAAGGGTTTATCACTGCAGTTAAAGATGTTTCCTTTAATGTTAAAAGAGGCGAGCTATTTGGCTTCCTTGGCCCAAATGGCGCTGGCAAGACAACTACCATCAATATCCTCTGTACCCTTCTTGCGCCCACATCCGGCAGGGCAGCGTTAAATTCCTATGATATTGTGTCCAATCCAAATGAGGTAAGGCAGTCTATCGGCCTTGTATTTCAGGACCCAAGCCTTGATGAGAGGCTTACTGCGCGGGAGAATTTAGAGTTTCATGCAATGCTGTACAATGTCTCTAAGTCGCTAAGGAATGACCGCATAAAATATGTCCTGAAGATGGTTGAACTTTATGAAAGAAAAGATGATATGGTGAATACCTTTTCCGGCGGTATGAAGAGGAGGCTTGAGATTGCAAGAGGGCTTCTGCACTATCCAAAGGTATTATTTCTTGATGAGCCTACACTCGGTCTTGACCCGCAGACAAGGAGTCATATATGGGAATATATACATCAGTTGAGAAAGAAGGAGGATATTACTATATTTCTGACAACACACTATATGGCAGAGGCAGAAAACTGCGACAGGGTTGCGATTATTGACTATGGAGAGATTATTGCCATTGATTCGCCTGACAATTTAAAGAAGCAGATTGGCGGCGATGTTGTATCTTTAGTTGCAGAGGAAAAGGCCATGGCAAAAAAGACCATTGAAAAGGAATATAGTGTATCTGTAATGGAGGATGACGGCAAGCTCTATTTTGAGGTAAAGGAAGGCGAGACCTTTCTGCCTAAATTTATCAAAAAGGCGGATTTTAAGATACTATCTATCAGCCTTAGAAGGCCTACACTTGAGGATGTTTTTTTAAAGCTGACAGGGAGGCATATTCGTGAAGAGGCTGCAGAGGCAGATACAGCATTAAAAATCCATGCAAGGAGGCTCAGAAAATGAACCATGTTAGACCTGAATGGGGCCTGACGAGATGAATAGAAACCTCATGGGCATATATACAATATGGCTCCGTGATGTGCGTAGATTCTGGAGGGATAAGCCGAGGATTATAGGTGCAACCATTCAGCCTGCTTTATTCCTATTTCTGCTTGGCACAGGTCTTGGAAAGGGGATAATCGGTTCATTTGGAAAGGATTTGAAGGGAGACTATCTCTCCTTTATCTATCCTGGGATAATTGGGATGTCCATACTCTTTACATCTATATTCTCTGCTATTTCTATAATCTGGGACAGGGAGATAGGTTTTCTGAAAGAGGTAATGGTTGCGCCTATCAGCCGCTGGGCAGTTGCTGTTGGCAAGGCATTCGGCGGCAGCACTGTTTCAGTCTTTCAGGGATGTCTGATGCTGATATTTGCCCCATTTGTTAATGTTCATATCAATCTTATAATGGTTGCAACACTCATTCCATTAATATTCCTTATCGCCTTTTCAATAACGTCGCTCGGTATTGTGGCTGCTGCAAGGATGCACTCTATGCAGGGTTTTCAGGTGATCATGAATTTTCTTGTCCTACCCATGTTTTTTTTGAGCGGCGCGATGTTTCCTATAACAAACCTTCCAAAATGGATGGATTTATTTATTGCTATAAATCCTCTGACATACGGTGTAGATGCATTGAGGGGAATAATACTCGGCATGAATAATTATCCATTGATAATGGATGTTGGTCTTATTGCAGGATTTGGTATTGTAATGATAAGTATAGCTATGGTAATATTCGGAAAAGGGGAATAGGAAGGAGGAATATTATGGCAGGACAGAATTCTTTTGATATAGTTTCAAAGATAGACCTTCAGGAGGTAAGGAATGCTGTTGACCAGGCAATGAAGGAGATAAAACAGCGTTTTGACTTTAAGGGAAGCAAGAGCGATATTACACTTGATGACAAGGAGAAGGCAATGATTCTCCTTTCAGATGACGAGAATAAATTAAAGAGCGTAATTGATATTCTTCAGACAAAGATAATAAAAAGGGGAATATCGCTGAAGGCGCTTACCTATGAAAAGCTGGAGCAGGCATTAGGCGGCACAGTCAGGCAGAAGATTAAGCTTCAGGACGGCATACCGCAGGAGAATGCAAAGGAGATTGTGAGAATAATAAAGGATGCGAAACTGAAGGTGCAGGCTCAGATTCAGGGAGACCAGCTGCGTATAACTGGCAAAAACAGGGATGACCTTCAGACAGTCATTGCGTTATTAAAGGAAAAGGACCTTGGGGTTGATATGCAGTTTGTAAATTACAGGTCAAGTTAGTTCACGCTGAAAAACGCCCATCTGCTTTGTCAGGGCTGCGGGCTTGCATCCTCACATACCCAAAAGTATGCTGCGGTGCAATCCCTTGCCCTTTCTCGCATCTGGGACATTTTTGAGCGTGAACTTCTTCAGCGTTATTACTTTGGGAGGAAGGCATGAAATATTTAAAGATGTTGATTCTTGTTTTAGTGTCAGCCGCACTTTTTTCGCCATTTTTAGCAACTGCACAGGAAAAGGGGCCGAGGATAAAGTTTGAAAAGACAACCCACGACTTTGGAAAGATACCAGAGGACAAGATATTTGAATATTCCTTTAAATTTATTAACGAAGGCGATGCCGCACTTGAGATAAAGGATACAGAGTCCTCCTGCGGCTGTACAGAGGTTAAAGTGGATAATAATATCATAGAGGCCGGCAAGTCAGGAGAGATTAAGGCAACACTTAATCCCATAGGAAAGAGGGGAAAAATAAAGAAGACAATATCTGTAATGACTAATGATGCAGCTAACCCAAAGATTACCCTTACGCTAATTGCAGAGGTTCATGGCGTTTTAAAAGACCATCCTCAGGCAGCAGATGAAAGCATCTTTTCTGAAAAATGCAAGAGTTGCCATGTTGCAAAGGGCGAGGGTAAATTTGGAAAAGAGCTTTATGCTGCGGACTGCACCTTCTGCCACGGAGAGAGCGGCGAGGGAAAGAGTGCAAGTGCATTAAATAATCAGGAATATCTGACTAAACATGATGACGGATATATCAAAGACTGGATTGCAAATGGAAGAGACGGCTCTGGCATGCCGGGATTCTCTAAGATAAAAGGCGGGCCATTGGATGATAAACAGGTTGAATCATTAGTAAGTTATATTACAAAATGGAAAAAGAAGGAAAAGGCTTTTGATACATCCAAAATCGCAGGCAAGTATGCTGTGTTAAATAATCTGCAGAGCACACATGAAAAAGGCAAGGTGAAGATGACAGTCTTCTTTGATTTTTACTGCGGCCACTGCTTTAAATTTTTTATGGAATCTGCTGATCTAATTAAAAAATACGGCAACAAGCTTGAGATTACAGAGATAGGCTATCCGCTCTGGGAGGAGTCCTTTAAGCCCATTGAGGCTTATGAGATTGCCAAAGACCTTGGGAAAGGTAATGAGCTTAAGGAAAAGCTCTTTAAGCTTGTACACTGGGATAAGATGAAGGTCAGCACTATTGAAGTCTTATCTGCTGCAGCAGGAAGCATTGGCATAGAGCCAAAGATAATGGAAGGCCAATTGAAGTCAGGTGCAAAACGAGAGATTGTGTTGAAGATCGCCTCTTCGGCAAACAGACAGTACAATATAAGCGGCACCCCGACTATTATCTTTGATAATCAAATAAAGGCAACAGACAACACTATACCGAATCTGGAGAAGATCATAGAGAGTCTGCTGAAGATGTAGCAAGAATCAGGATTGTAGCTGAGGCTGCTGCTCATATCTTCACAATCCTTGCCTCCATGTTTAGGGTATTCAGTAAGGCAAGCGTGGAGCCTCCTTTGTATAATCTTGCAGCCTTGCCGGGATTAATAATAAGGGTGTCCTTAATTTTTCTGATATCAGGCCTGTGGGTATGGCCGTAAACGATTATATGAAAATCCCCGCTGTGCGACAGGGCATTAACCAAATCAGGCTCGTGCATAAGAACAATCTTCTTCCCTCCAATGGTTATAAAATGAGGCTGATTGTGGACATTGCCGCCTGATTTCTCTGTAAGCAGGAGTTTATCGCCATCATTGTTGCCGAAGATGCCTGTAAACCTGCACTTTAAATCCCTGAATATTTCAAATGTGAATGGAGAGGTGATATCCCCTGCATGAATCACATGCGATACCTTCTCAGCAATAAAATAGTCCACTGCCTTTCTTATTGCAATTGTGTCATCATGTGTGTCTGAAATTATTCCAACAAGCATATCTACTCCTTTTGATATTATAATTCAAAATACAAATGCCATATATAAATCATTTACATTTGTGTTTGTCGGACCGGTTATAATCAGGTCATTTAGTTTCTTGAAAAGAATGTAAGAGTCATTATTTTCAAGAAACATCTTGATATCAAGCCCCTTCTCATTTGCCCGTTTTACAGTTGTGCCATCAGCAATAGCGCCAGCAGCATCAGTTGGTCCGTCTGTACCGTCAGTGCCAACACCGACTATCGCCGCATCCTTAATCCCATTTATAATCAGGCTTGAAGAAAGCGCAAACTCCTGAGCTCTGCCGCCTTTGCCTTTTCCTTTTACTGTAACCGTTGTCTCACCGCCTGCAAGTATGCACGCCTTTCTTTTTATAGGCCTTTCAAAGCTGTCTATCTCCTTTGCAATTGCGCCAAAGAGCTTGCCTATCTCCCTTGCCTCGCCTTCTATGAAAGTAGAAAGCACCATTGTATGATAACCGAGCTCCTTTGCCTTTTTTTCAGCAGCAGAAACAGCAGATTTATTGTTTCCTATGATGATATTGCTTATCCTTTTAAACGCAGGATTTCCAGCCTTTGGTGTCTCAGCAATATCTCCCTTCATGCCCTTTAGAAGATAATTTATTACAGGCCTTGGCATATTATTCCAAATAGAATATTTTTTCAGGATATCCACTGCATCCTTAAATGTTGAGTTGTCAGGCACGGTCGGGCCTGAGGCAATTACATCAAGCCTGTCTCCTATTACATCAGAGAGTATAAGACATGCTGCTTCAGCCGGGTATATTAATGATGCAAGCTGGCCCCCTTTTAACCTTGATATATGCTTTCTTACTGCATTGATTTCATCAATGCTGGCGCCTGATTTCAATAATAATTCAGTAGCAATCTTTTTGTCATTGAGTGATATATTCTCATTAGGCGCTGGAAGGAGTGATGATGCGCCTCCTGACAGGAGTATAATAATCAAATCTCCCCTTTTTATGCCTTCCAAAAGTTCTATTATCCTCTTCACACCTTTGACGCCATTTTCATCCGGCATCGGATGCCCTGCCTCTATTACCTCTATTCTTGACAGGTTTTTTTTATAACCGTATTTAGTTACGATTATGCCTTTGGCAATCTTGTCACCAAGAACATCTTCTACTGATAGAGCCATAGAGCAAACAGCCTTGCCAGCTCCTATGATATATATATTTTCATAAAGGTCAAGATTGTATGCCTGTTTCTCAATGGTAAGGCGGTTTTTTTGCAGGTGCATTATGTTTTTTATAGCCCTTTGCGGGTCTGCTGCAGAAATGGCAGATTCAATTATGGAGAGGATATCCTTATTTTTTGAATTAATCATATTAATGGCAAGAGGAGCAGTGTGATGATGTGCAGGTGCTGCAGGAGGATGATGAGCCGCTGGATGAGGAATCGTTTTTAGAGCCTCCTCCCATGCCGAATATCGACATCTTTTTAATTACCTTATCCGATGAACACTTTGGACAGCATACTGCTGTGGTTGAAAATACCAGCTTTTCAAACTCCTCGCTGCATTTATTGCATCTGTATTCATATATGGGCATTTCTATTCCTTAATCACTAACAACTATTCACTGTTTACTATTTACTATTTCTTCGGCACCTTTTCCCAGTCATCTAAAAATTTCTTTATTCCGATATCTGTCAATGGGTGTTTTGACAACTGGAGCATAACATTATAGGGTATTGTAGCAACATGCGCGCCCATTAATGCTGCATCAACTACATGGAGAGGGTTTCTTATGCTTGCGACAATCACCTCAGTTTCAAAGCCGTAGTTATCAAATATTATCAGTATCTGTTCAATCAGGTCCATTCCAACATGGCTTATATCATCAAGCCTGCCAACAAATGGGCTTACATAGGTTGCGCCTGCCTTAGCAGCAAGGAGCGCCTGTGATGGAGAGAAAACGAGTGTTACATTTGTTTTGATTCCCTCTTTTGAAACAACCTTAACTGCCTTCAGACCCTCAGCCGTCATCGGTATCTTGACTACAATATTTTTGTGTATCTTTGAAAGCTCCCTTGCCTCCTTAATCATTCCATCAGCATCAAGGCTAACGGCCTCTGCGCTAATCGGGCCGTCAACTATTGTGCATATCTCCTTGATCAAGTCCTTAAAGTCTCTTCCTTCCTTTGCAACCAATGAAGGATTTGTTGTTACACCATCTACTAACCCAAGCGCATTTGCCTCTTTAATCTCTTTTACATTTGCTGTGTCAATAAAGAACTTCATCTTTGGTTTTCTCCTTTGCAGTAAGATTCTGCTAATAGTTCTATTGTATGTCTTGCATCTGTTATGGCTTTATTTCTGTTTAAGGCATCCTTTATGTGCATCAGACATCCCGGGCAGGCTGATGCAACAATATCAGACTTTGTGTCTGAAATATTTTTTGCCTTTTTGTCTGCTATCTTTGCAGAAAGGTTGTAATGATAAAAACTAAAGAGGCCTCCGAACCCACAGCAGGTGTCTGCCTCTTTCATTTCAACAAAGCCATTATCAAAAACAGCTTTTAAAATTTCTCTCGGAGATTTATCAATCCCCTGGCCGCGCTTTAAATGGCATGGGTCGTGATAAGTTACCTTCTTTTTCAAAGGGTGCAGCCCTTTTTCAAAATCAGTGTTATTTACAATGAATTCGTTTATATCAATTAATCTTGCTGAGAAATTTTCAACTGATTTATCGGCGTGTATCTTATTATATTCATCCTTTATTGTCAAGCCGCAGGTAGCGCAGGCAGTAACAATAGTATCAACCTTTAATTTGTTGAATATCTCGGCATTTTTTCTTGCCAGATAAAGCGTTGTGTCCCTGTCTCCCAATGACAGGAGCGGTCTTCCACAGCAAAGCTGTGCCTTTGGTATGACAACTTCAATATCATTTTTTTGCAGCACTTTTATTGCCGCGTCACCGATTCTCTGGTCCATAAAATTTATTGCACAGCCGACAAAAAAGGCAACACGGCCTTTTGGTTTTTCACAGGTAATAATCTCCGGATAACGTGATAAGAACGGACTTTTAGTAAGGTCAGGGATAAGACGCCTTTTTTTATCTGCAACAAAAGGAAGAATATTTCCGAGTATGCCGGCAGCCTTTAGGATATATGCCATTGGCCAGCCGCGCTTCACCACCTGTGCTGCAATAAGGTTTTCTATTATACCAATGCCTCTGTTTTTTGCAATCTGTGCCTTTGCTGAAAGGATTATATCATCAACCTTAACAGATGCAGGACAGCCTGCAACACATGCCTTGCAGTCAATGCAGGTGGAGATGCGAATATCAAAGCCTTTGGTTAAATCAAGCCTGTTCTCAATCACAGCCTTAGCAAGGCTAAGCCTTCCCCTTGCTACCATTGATTCATCAAGGAGCTCTTTAAAGGTCGGACACACAGCCCTGCACGCACCGCATTTGATGCAGCGGGAGATTTCATTAGAATAATCTTGCAAGATCGTGTAAGTCATTTAGAAGATTTATCTCTGCGGTTCAATAATTACCTTGATAGATTCCTTTGCATCAGCAACGAGCTGAAAGCCCCTGCCTGTTTCTGCAAGGCCAAGTCGGTGTGTTATCATATCCTTAATATCTATCCTCTTTGCACAAAGAAGCTCTATTGCCTGCAGAAGGTCCTGCGGAGCGCCTGCATAGGATGTGGTGATCTTTATATTATTCTGATAAATATCCCATAATGGAAGCTCAACATTGGAAGCAGGGTCAAGCACTGCAAAGAGCAGGACTGTCCCGCCTTTATCAACTGTCTTAAAGCTCTGGAGGATTGCAGGCTTCGCTCCTGTGCATAGGATAACCATATCAGCGAGAAGGCCTGAATTATGCTTCCTTAAAATATTTGGGACATCATCGTCAGCCTTTAGCGCAATGTCAGCGCCAAATCTCTTTGCAGAATTTATCCTGTAGTCATTAAGATCTACTGCTGCGATAAACCCAGCGCCCAGCGTCCTTGCAGATATTATCTGCAAAAGCCCTGATATCCCGCTTCCAATAACAAGTATGCTCTGGCCAGGCTCAAAGCCTGAAAGCCTTAAGCCTCGCAGCACGCATGCAAGGGGCTCAACAAATGTCCCCTCCTCGTATGAAAGATTATCAGGCAGGAGGAATGTCCCCCTGTCTACATTTATTGCAGGTATCTTTAAATATTCTGAAAAGCCGCCGGGGATGAAATTTGTTTTTCTTAGAGTATCGCATACAGAGTGGCGCCCCTTAAGGCAGTATCTGCATTTGTTGCATGGCACATGGTGCGTAACAACTATCCTGTCGCCCTTTTTAAATCTTTCTACGCCATCGCCGACTTCAACAACCTCGCCTGCCGCCTCATGTCCAAGAACCAAAGGCGCCTTTTTTATGCGGTACCACTCCATCACATCGCTGCCGCACACGCCGCTTGCCATGACCTTCATAAGAAGCTCGCCATTGCCTATCTTAGGCACAGGCCGCTCTTCAAGCCGAACATCCTTATTATTATAATAAACTGCTACTCTCATAATAATACAGTCGTAAGTGATTAAAAGCGCCGATTCGTTCCTAAGAGCGTCATTCCTGCGAAAGCAGGGAATTATATAAATAAGCTGGATTCCCGCTAAAAACATGCGGGAATGACATTTATGGTTATTTAAGAATTTTTCAACAACCTATAAACTTTTGACCCTTAACCCTTAACCCTTGCCCCCAGACCCTTTGCCTTTCTCACTCTCATATATCTTGTTCGCCTCTTTGGCTGAGGCGTTTTCGTGGATGATGGCGCGGATTGCCTTTATCATGCCAACAGGGCATGGATTCTGCCAGATGTTTCTGCCAAGATTAACGCCTATGGCGCCTCTCTTCATTCCATCATGAACAAATTCCAATACCTCAAGCTCTGTATCAAACTTTGGCCCTCCTGCAATAACAACAGGCACAGGGCAGCCGTTTACCACCTTATCAAAATTTTCGCACCAGTATGTCTTTACAACCCTTGCGCCGAGCTCTGCAGCAATGCGGCAGCAGAGGCCGAGATATCGCGCATCACGCTTCTCTAACTCCTTGCCAACAGCAGTGACTGCCATTACAGGTATGCCATACTCCTCTGCCTCATTAACGAGATTTGATAGATTCATTAATGTCTGATGTTCATAATCGCTTCCAACAAAGACAGATATGCCAACAGCAGAGGCATTGAGCCTGATTGCCTCTTTTATGGATGTGGTGAGTCCTTCATTTGCAAGGTCTTTGCCTACCATGCTTGTTCCGCCTGACACCCTTAGGATAATCGGCAGGCTATTTTCAGTATTCACGCTTGCGCGCAGCACACCCCTTGTAACAAAAAGCGCATCAGCATAAGGTAAAAGTGGTTTTATTGTCTCCCCGGGTTTTTCCAATTTTGTGGTCGGCCCCTGAAAATATCCATGGTCAATAGGTAAAAAAAGGCACTTTCCATCTTCCTTGATTAACTGCGACAAACGATTCTTCATTCCCCAGTCCATTGATAGTCCTCCTGTTTGAGTTAGTTGTATAATTGCAAAAAAATCTGTAAGGATTTTAAACAAAAGGTTCTTTACTGTCAAGGAATTTAAAAGGGCTAAATCAGGTTTCTCTTGAAAGTATGGCTTTCTTTTGCTACACTCAGAAATAAATTTACTAATTAGGAGGGATATTAATGAAAAAACTATTATTTCTTACATTCCTTTTTTTCATGGTCTTTAGCCTTGCTGATATTTCTGCTGCAAAGAGGGGAAAACCGCCTGCTGATAATATTGACGAAACAAAGAGACTGTCAGAGAGGGACTTTGACAGCATTATCAACTTATGGAAGGATGAAAAATATGATGAGCTTTATGGATACGGCACTTTATCAAGCCATGTAAGGATTTCAAAAGAGGGTTTTGTTAAGGAGATGACGCAAAAGAAATTTAAGCTTTTGTGCTGCGGTGACGCTGCAAGAGAGATTGAGGTAATATACAAATCACCTACAGTTGTATATGTAAAAGCCCGCATGGGCTATAAGAACCATATAAATAAGGAGGCATTCCGTCACGAGACCTTTAAGCTTGTATTTGAAGAGGGAAAATGGAGGACAGATATAATGCAGATTTTAAAGTTGCCAAGAGGCAGGAGGTGATGTTCTTTTCAGACTGTTGAAAAAGCCATCAACAGTCTTGATTGCACAGATTAGAAAAAATGATTACACAGATTTTTTAAAGAGTTTTAATCTGCGTAATCTAATCTTTTATCTGTGTAATCAGAGATTGTTGGGTTTTTTAAATAATCTCTTTTAAATTGAATAAAGACCTTTAGTGTGTTAAAATTATAGAAGTAAGGATTGACTTCTATGACTAAATTTGAGACCACAAGAAATAATCTTACTATCCCTTTAACCATCTCCTTTTTTATACACCTCACCTTTGTCCTTTTGATGGTTATCTTCTATCTTATTGGTTCTAATTATAAAAAAGAGCCCTTCTTTGTAAATGTGATAGACCCCGCTCTTTTAAAAGGGCTTGATAAGCCGTCACAGTTTATCCCGCCAAAGGCTATACCGCAGGTAAAAGGTAAATCAAGCAATAAAACAGAAGGCATAAATAGGCCTGATATCGCAAAGATACCTTCGGTAAAAGATTCTATTAATACTGTTCCGGAATTAAAGCCTCCTGTTACAGGAAATACCAAGCAGGGGAAAGAGGGTGTAATAAACAAGCCTGATATTAATCTTCGCGACGGCCTTCCCTTTGCTAATCATAATGATTTGGAAAGGTATGCAGGGGTTGATAAATATACATTAAAAAAGGAGAGTGACCCTATAAAAAAGAATACTGAGGAGTTTAAGTATACTGCATATTTTGCAAAGTTAAAGAGGAGGCTGGAATCAGTTGGAAGCTATCCTGAAATTGCAAAGGCACAAAGGCTTCAGGGGGAGGTTAAGGTAAACTTCATCATATTAAGGGATGGGAAGCTGGGGGACCTTACGCTTTTGAGCTCTTCTGGACACACGATATTAGATGAAGATGTCTTGAGGCTTTTGAGTGACGCTGCCCCTTATGAGGCGTTTCCTAATGAGTGGGGGATTGAGCAGTTGCCGATTTCCCTCAGGGTGATTTATTATATAAACCATATTTATGTGTTTTAGGAGTTCAAGGGCTCAAGTGAAATGCTTAGAAATTGCATTAAATATATAATAATATCTCTTTTTTGCATATCATCTGCTATTTCCTGTTCAACAAGGAATGTTGTAAAAGATATTCCAAAGGAACAGAAACAGGAGGTAGTTCAGATAGAGCCTTCCGTACAGATTCAGACCTGTCATTATCCTGAGTACTGTTTTGATGCTGCAATGAAGGATTATAAGGATGGAAAGGGTGTTGAGGCAGTAAGCGGTTTTTTGGCTGTTGCAGAGAGTTTCCCAGATTCAATATGGAGAAAAAGATCCCTCTTTCTAATCGGCAAAATTTATAAAGAGGCGTCAGACCCGCGCGCAGTTGATTATTTAAAAACCTCTGCACAGGAGTATAAGGAGCTTCAGGACTATGCGCTCTATTTTTTGGCAGAATACTATATCTCAAAGGAATATTACACGCATGCAGTAGAGAATTATGATGCAGCCATAAAATCATTTCCGAACAGCCCTTTGATTTCAAGGGCTGTCTATAAAAAGGCAGAGGCGAATCTTTCTGCTAATTATCTTTTTCTTGCAAAGGAAGGCTTCAATGAGTTTGTTAAGAAATTTCCAGAGAACGGCCTGACAGCTAATGCCATATATAAGATTGGAGAGGCATTTGAGAGGGAGGGCAATGATGTGAATGCATCGGATTATTATAAGAGGATACTTTACGAGTATCCATATCATTCCCTGTCAAAAAATGCAGAGGAGAGGTTTGCAGGGCTTAAAAATAAAAATCCCCAGATACCTGACCTTACAACTGATGAGCTTTTGTTACGGGCAAATAATCTTTATAAATATCCCCTATTTGACAAGGCAGTTACAGAATATCAAAGACTGCTTGAGGCGCTTCCTGCAGAAAGGCATAGCGAGATATTGCAAAAACTTGGCGTATCGCTCTTTAAAATAGGAAAAACAGAAGATGCTATCCAGATTTTTAACAGGATAGTCAATGAGGCGCCGTCTAAGAATGCAGGCGCAGAGGCGCTCTTTTGGCTTGGCAAATGCTATGCCAGGCTTGGCGATGATGATAATCTGCTGAATAGTTATCAGGCTATTTTCAAAAGGTACAGCGAAAGTGAATGGATGGATGACGCCCTCTTTGCTGCTGCAGATTTTTATTCAAATAAAAATGATTTTAAAAAAGCAATAGCATATTACAAAAAACTTGCAGAAGGTTTTTCTGAAAGCGCGCTTTCTGAGCAGGCATTCTGGTATGTTGGATGGCTTAATTACAGGCTTGGTAATTATAAAGAGGCGGCATCAAGTTTTAATGAGTTTCTTTTTAGATATCCGCAGTCAGAATATATAAACAGGGTTTTATACTGGAGGGGAAGGTCATTAGAAAAAACTGGCAAGGCAAGTAGCGCAGATAAATTGTATCAAAAGGTTTGTAAAACCACATACGGCTTTTATTGTTACAATGTAAGGTCAAGGAATGAGAATCTGTCAGACGCAAGCCCTGCTGTTAATAATGATAATGCAAATAATGGAAAGGCTGCACAGGTTAATAATGGGAATTATACAATAGAGGCAGACGCCAATTTTATCAGGGCAAAGGAGCTGTCAATCCTCGGGATGAATCAGGATGCTGTTAATGAGCTGTATAAGCTGAGAGAGAGGATATCTTTGAACAAGGAAGGACTCTTGCTGGTTAATAAGATGTTTTATGAATTTGGTGAATATCATATCAGTGTTAAGAGCATTATCCAGAATTTTTATGACAAGATTGAAAGGGGCGGCAATGATTTGCCAGAATATTTCTGGGGGCTTGCCTATCCTCAGGGGTACTGGTCCGTTGTAACAGAATATGCGGAGCGATACGGCCTTGACCCTTATCTGGTAGCCTCTGTAATGCGTGAGGAGAGCTGGTTCGACAAACAGGCGGTCTCACGTTCAGGCGCAAGGGGTGTTATGCAGTTGATGCCGTTTACAGCGCGCTGGGTGTCAAAACAATTGAAATATGCATATAATGATGATGAAAACCTTTTTGATGCAGAGATCAATATTAATTTCGGAGCATGGTATCTTTCATACCTTAAAAAGAGGTTTAATGGAAATACAGTCCTGATGATTGCAAGCTACAATGCAGGTCCAGAGGCTGTTACAAAATGGGTTAATGGGAATAGCAATATGGAAACAGACGAGTTTATAGAGGCTATCCCGTATAATGAAACGAGGGCTTATGTAAAGAGGGTGTTAAGGAGTTATGCAGAGTATCATCGCATCTATAACAACAGCGCAATTAGATGGGGGGAAGGCTGTTGCAGCTAATGGCGGTTTGAATTGAGCCTGCAGGATTAAAGTTCTTGACAACTGCCTTTCAAAAAGGATATTTTTATGCGAAAGGAGACGGCTGTGATAACAGAAAAGATAGGACAATTGGAGGACAGGATATTAAAGCTCATACAGTTTGTTAAAAAACTAAAAGATGAAAAGACAAAGCTTGAAAAGAGGATAGATATCCTTGAGGAAGACCTTACAAAAAAGATGGATGAGTTGTCATCACTTCAGAAACAGATGACGCCGCTAAAACAGATTGAGGATGACTTTAATAAATTAAAGGAGGAAAGGGTTTTAGTTCGTTCAAAGGTGGAGAATATACTCTCGGAACTAGAGTCTGTTGATTTAACAGGTGAGTAATATGATTAAAAAGGGCACAAGGGTTAATATCTATGGCCGTGAATACAGCATAAAGGGCGATGCAAGCGATGAATATATAAGAGAGCTTGCAGATTATGTTGATGTAAAAATGCGGGAGGTTGCTAAAAACGGCTCCGCAATGGATACTGCAAGGGCAGCAATATTGGCAGCAGTAAATATTGCCCATGAGCTGCACAGGCTTAAAAAGGAACATAAGGAAAGGGATATGGCTATCTATAAGAGAACTGAGAATATTATTGATACAATTGAAGAGCAGTTTGAGAATATCAGATTTATAGAATAGTTTGATTTATATATTGCTGCTGATTTTTTCCTTGCTTCATAATTTCTTGTATGATAAAATAATATCAAAAGTTAGGGCAAAGATTGCAGTTGCCCCTGCGTTGTTGGTGATATGATGGAATTTTTTAGCCAACAAGAAGATAAAGGGAGCTTTGTCCTATGAATGGTGTGCAAGCCCTGCTATGACAGGGAAGCCTGAAGTTTCTATCAAGGCGCCCACCTGGTTTTACCAGGTTAAAAAATTCTGTCTACACGGCAACAGCGGGGGCTAAAGTAGTTAAAGAAGAGGTAAGTGATTACCTGATGTTTATACGATAAGCGGCTTATTGACGGCGAAATTAGCGAATAATATTTTTAAAGAAGACCAGATTTTTAATGAAATAACCATGAGTGAAATAATAGATTTGAGTTTCAGGATAATATTCAGTTTAATAGATAAGATGCTAAAGACTATCTATTACCATAAAATTATTATTTCATTTAATGAGCATCAAAAGAGCAATAAAGGCATAGAAATATACAGCATAGTTAATAAAAAAGTATATATTCAACTGCCTGAACTGGTCTAAGTCAATAAGCCTTATCCATAAACATCCTTTCTAATCTCTTACCTAAAAGAAGTTTTACCAATGAGTTCATGAGTAAGACAGCTTTTTTGTCATGCCCGAAGGTTTCTGTCGGGCAGCCATGTCTCTAAAATACTGGATTTCTGCTGGAGTTTACCCCTGCGAAGGCAGGGGCAGGAATGACAATAGATAATGTCTTCTTACTCATGAACTGATTATTAACAACAAAAAAATAGCGCTGAAGCCTTGAAGGGGTCCCTATGCCTTCAGCTCTTCAGAACTACATAGACAAGGAGGTGTTTAAAATTAATACTATAGCCACTATAATATTGTTAGCTGTAGCCATTGGGATTGGTTTTGCAGCAGGTTTTATATTAAAAAGGATGCTGTCTGAAAGGGAATTGAAAGGCGCTGCTGAACAAGCGAAGAGGATAATTCAGGATGCAGAAAAAGAGGCAGAGGTAAAGCGGAAAGAGGTAGCTATTGAGGCAAAGGATAAGCTCTATCAGGCAAGGATGGAATTTGATAAAGAGGCAAGAGAAAAAAGGAACGAGATCAACAACCTTGAGAGGAGGCTTTTACAGAGAGAGGATAATATTGAGAAAAAGGCTGAACTGATTGACAAGAAAGAGAATGAGGTTAGCAGAAAAGAACGTGATGTTACTTCAAGAGAAAAGTTAGTTGTCCAAAAAGAGGATGAATACAATAAGGCATTGAGGGATATTAAACAGCAGTTGGAGACGATTGCCGGAATGAGCGCTGAAGAGGCAAAGAAGCAGCTTATGCTTCAGATGGAGAATGAGGCAAAATTTGAGATTTCCAAGCTAATTAAGAGGATAGAGGATGAGGCAAAGGATACAGCAGAAAAGAAGGCAAAGAATATTATAAGCCTTGCAGTGCAGAGATATTCCAGCGACTATGTTGCAGAGGCAACGGTCTCTCTTGTGAATCTTCCCAATGACGAAATGAAGGGAAGGATAATCGGCAGGGAAGGCCGCAATATAAGGGCGATTGAGAGCGCCACAGGCGTTGATCTAATTATTGATGATACACCTGAGGCTGTTATACTTTCATCCTTTGACCCTGTCCGCCGCGAGGTAGCAAGGATTACATTGGAGAGGCTTATTGCAGACGGAAGGATACATCCGGGAAGAATAGAGGAGCTTGTGGAGAAGGTGAAAAAGGAACTGGAAACCACAATGAAGGAAGAGGCAGAGAAGGCGGTATTTGACGTCGGCATACACGATGTCCATCCTGAAATAATGAAGCTGTTAGGCAGACTCCGCTTCAGGACAAGCTACGGACAGAACAACCTCCAGCATGCGAGGGAGGTTGCATTTATATGCGGCATCATGGCATCAGAGCTTGGCCTTGATGTTAAACTTGCAAAGAGGGCAGCGCTCCTGCATGACATCGGTAAGGCAGTTGACCATCAGGAGGAAGGAACCCATGCTTCATTAGGCGCAGAACTCGCAAGAAAATACGGCGAAAACCCAAAGATAGTAAATGCCATTGCAGCCCATCACGAGGAGACTCAGGCAACATCTCCTGAGGCAGTATTAGTTGCTGCATCTGACGCCCTTTCTGCTGCAAGGCCTGGCGTAAGAAAAGAGACCCTCCAGTCTTATGTAAAGAGGCTTGAGAAATTAGAAGGCATAGCCGCATCATTTAAAGGGGTTGAAAAGGCATATGCAGTGCAGGCTGGCAGGGAAATAAGGATAATTGTAAGGCAGGATGTTGTGTCAGATGTGGAGTCTGCGCAGATTTCCCGTGATGTTGCAAAAAAGGTGGAGCAGGAGCTTACATACCCCGGCCAGATAAAGGTGACGGTGATTCGTGAAAGCAGATATGTGGAGTTTGCAAAGTGATACCGTGGTTTGTTAATCAAACCCCTTACTGTCATTCCCGCAGTGTTTTTGAGCGGGAATCCACCCCCCTTGTCTGCAAACAGGAATTAAACAAAACTGGATTCCTGCCAGAGACACGCAGGAATGACAATGAGAATTTGAACGATTAGAAAGGGATACAAGAATTGAGGGTTCTTTTTATCGGCGATATAGTCGGAGAGTCTGGCAGGAGATTTCTCTTTGAACAGCTTGCCAGCCTTTCTGACGAATACAGGGCTGATCTGATTATTGCAAATTGCGAAAATGCCGCCGACGGTTTTGGCATTACACCCAAGATAGCAGAGGAGATGCTGGAGAAGGGCATTCATGTCCTTACCTCAGGCAACCATATCTGGGACAAGAAGGAGATAATGGATTATATCAGCAGGGAGCAGAGGCTGCTGAGACCTGCAAATTATCCTGAAGGGGTGCCGGGATTTGGATGGGTGGTTATTGGCAGCGGTGTTGATAAGATCGGCATACTGAATCTCTCAGGCAGGGTATTTATGAATACCCTTGAGTGCCCTTTCAGGGCAGCAAAGAGGATCATCCCGGAAATAAAAAAAGAGACAAAGACAATTATAATAGATTTTCATGCAGAGGCCACATCTGAAAAGGTTGCCATGGGCTGGTATCTTGACGGCGAGGCGGCCGCTGTTATCGGCACCCACACTCATGTCCAGACAGCAGATGAGCAGATACTTCCAAACGGCACAGCATATATTACTGATGTGGGCATGACAGGCCCGTCTAATTCAGTAATCGGGATAAAAAAGGAATCAGCCATTGAGAAATTCCTGACCCAGATGCCAAAGAGATTTGATATGGCCAAAGGCCCGGCCGTACTATCTGCTGTCTTTCTTGACATTGATGCTTCAACAGGCAGGGCAAAGACAATAGAGAGGATTTCAATAAAAGACAAAAAGGGTATTTAGATGCAGATGCCTTTAGACCTCCCAGAGCGAAGGATACTCACTGTAAGCGATCTTACCAGCCTTATTAAGTCTGATCTTGAAGAATCATTTTATGATATATGGATGGAAGGGGAAATATCAAACCTCCGCATACCCACATCAGGACATATCTATCTAACATTAAAAGACAAGGCGAGCCAGATAAAGGCAGTTCTTTTTAAATCCTCTGCAAGGAATATAAAATTTGAATTAAAGGACGGCATACAAATCATCTGCCACGGAAGGATAACTGTTTACGATCCGCGAGGAGAATATCAGATTGTAATTGACACAATAGAGCCGCAAGGCATAGGCGCATTACAGCTTGCCTTTGAACAATTAAAGGAGAAACTTTTTAAAAAAGGTCTTTTTGATACAAAGAGAAAAAGACCGATTCCTCTGCTTCCAGGAAAAATCGGCATTATTACATCCCCAACAGGCGCTGCAATAAGGGATATGCTGAATATCATCAACCGCAGATTTGCCAATGTGCATATAATTATAAATCCTGTGCCTGTTCAGGGCGAGGGCGCAGGTATTGAGATAGCAAGGGCAATTGAAGAGATGAATGAGTTTGAGGATATTGATGTCTTGATAGTCGGCCGCGGCGGCGGCTCTCTCGAAGACCTCTGGGCATTTAATGAGGAGATTGTCGCGAGGGCAATATACAATTCAAGGATACCAGTAATCTCTGCAGTAGGACACGAGATAGATTTCACCATCTCTGACTTTGTTGCTGACTTGAGGGCGCCGACTCCCTCTGCTGCTGCAGAGCTTGTTGTAAAGAACAAGCAGGACATTATAGATAATCTCTGCCATATCTTTTTAAGGCTTAAAAATGGCACTAAGGCAATATTTGATTCAAAGAGAGCTTTTTTAAGAGAGCAGATAAGGGCAATAAAAGACCCTGCTGCAAGGGTGAATGAATACATTCAGAGGATAGATGATCTAAGCATCAGATTATCAGGAGGGATAGGACGTTGTCTGGACGGGCTTAAGAAACAGGCGGAAGCAGCGGCAGGTAAACTGAATGCCCTCTCTCCGCTTGCAACCCTTAGCAGGGGCTACAGCATAGCCATGAAACCTCCAGAGATGCAGATAATAAAGGACGCCAAAGAGGTTCAAAAAGGTGATGAGATTAACATAAGACTTCACAAGGGCGAAATAGTATGCACTGTTTATAGGAGTAAGTCTTAATAAGTTATATCTTCCATTCATAAAAATTTACACGCCTCAGAAAGACTTATTTTGTCTTGTAATATCAAGTCCTTTGTGATAACATTTTTGCATGCCGAAATCTGAAATTGAAAACATAAAATTTGAATCTGCGGTAAAGAGGCTTGAGGAGATTGTGAACAAACTTGAGGCAGGAGATCTGTCTTTAGATGATTCCATTAAGCTTTTTGAAGAAGGTATCAGGCTTTATCAGGTCTGTATAAAAAGGCTTGATGAGGCAGAGAAAAAGGTGGAGATTTTATTAAAGGATAAGAATGGCAATAAAATGCTTAAATCCTTTCAGATGGAGAATGCAGAAGAGGTTTGATGGTAACTTTGGATTTAAAGGGGTATTTAAAAGAAAATAAAAAGATGGTTGATAAGTTTATTGACGACTATCTTCCAAAGGCTGATGTTCATCCCATTGCCCTTCATGAGGCAATCCGTTACAGCCTTTTTGCAGGCGGAAAAAGGGTAAGGCCTATTTTGTGTATTGCCTCCTGCGAGGCAGTTGGCGGCGATATTGATACAGTGCTGCCAGTTGCATCTGCCATTGAGCTTATCCATACCTATTCGCTTATACATGATGACCTTCCTGCAATGGATAATGATGATTATCGCAGGGGAAGGCCTACAAATCATAAGATGTATGGCGAGGCAATCGCCATTCTTGCAGGTGATGCGCTTCTGACACTTGCATTTGATCTGCTCTCTGACAAGGAATTAAACAGCAGTCTTGATTCAAATTCCTTGCTTTCTATCATAAAGATGCTTTCCTCTGCATCCGGAAGCGCAGGCATGGTAGGAGGTCAGGCAGCAGATATTCAGGCGTCTGGCAAGGAGCTCAACCTTCCTGAGGTTGAATATATACATATACATAAGACAGGCGCATTAATCAGGGCATCTGTTTGTATCGGCGCTATTGCAGGCAATGCATCAAATGACGAGCTTAATGCCTTAACAAGATACGGCGAGTGCATTGGCCTTGCCTTTCAGATAGCGGATGATATCCTTGATATTGAAGGCAGCAGGGATGAGATTGGAAAGGATGTTGGGAGTGATATTGCAAAGGAGAAGGTGACATATCCCTCTGTTATCGGAATCAGCGAATCAAAAAAGCTGGCAAAGGAGTTAATTGGCAAGGCAATTGGGGCAATTTCCACTCTTGGTGAGAAGGCAGAGCCGTTGAGGGAGATTGCAAGGTATGTAGTAGAGAGGAAGAGTTAGCATTATGGGTTTGTTAGAAAAAATAGATTCTCCAGAAGATTTAAAAAAGATAGATAGAAATGACCTTCCGCTCCTTGCAGATGAAATAAGGGAGACAATTATTGATGTTGTCTCTAAAAACGGCGGCCATCTTGCATCCAATCTCGGTTCAGTAGAGCTTTCTATTGCAATTCATTATATCTTTAACGCACCCTATGACCAAGTTATCTGGGATGTTGGTCATCAGGCATATACGCATAAAATCCTGACAGGCAGGAGAGCGTCATTTCATACACTCAGGCAGTTTAACGGAATAAGCGGATTTCCAAGAAGGGAGGAGAGCAGATACGATGTCTTTAATGTCGGCCACAGCGGCACATCTATATCTGCCGCACTTGGAAAGGCAGTTGCAAGGGATTTTCTTGGTGAGAATTATAAAGTTATTGCTGTAATAGGCGACGGTTCAATGACAGCAGGCCTTGCATTTGAGGCATTGAATCAGGCAGGGCATTTGAAAAAGGATATCATTGTTATCCTGAATGATAATGAGATGTCTATATCAAGGAATGTCGGCGCCTTATCCGCATATCTCAATCGCATTATGACAGGCCAGTTTTATACTAGGGTAAAAAAGGAGACAGAGCATATCTTAAAAAATATACCTAAGATTGGCGAGTCTATGTTGAAAGCAGCAAAGGTGGCAGAAGAATCTGTTAAGGGTTTGATTGCGCCAGGGATGCTCTTTGAAGAGATGGGCTTTAATTATGTCGGCCCTATTGACGGCCATCGTATAGAGCATCTGATAAATACCTTTGAAAATATCAAGAAGCTGTCAGAACCGATATTAATACATGTTGTAACAAAGAAGGGCAAGGGTTATAAGTTTGCAGAAAAAGACCCTGCATTCTTCCATGGTCCTCCGCCATTTTATATAGAAACAGGAGAGGCAAGAAAGAAGAGCCCTGTTCCTTCTTATACAAAGATATTCGGTGATACAATAATAAAGATTGCAAGAGAGGATAAGAAGGTTATAGCCATATCTGCAGCAATGCCTGAAGGCACAGGACTGGACAAATTTGTAAAAGAATTCCCAGATAGATTTTATGATGTTGGCATTGCAGAGCAGCATGGCGTAACCTTTGCAGCAGGACTTTCAACAAAGGGATTCAAACCTATTGTAGCAATATATTCTACATTCCTGCAGCGCGCCTATGACCAGATTGTCCATGATGTATGCCTTCAGAATTTGCCTGTTGTCTTCGCAATGGACAGGGCTGGCATTGTTGGAGAGGACGGTCCTACACATCACGGCGTTTTTGATATTGCTTATCTCAGGCATATTCCGAATATGGTGATAATGGCGCCTAAGGATGAGAATGAACTTCAGCACATGCTCTATACAGCAGTAAACCATAACGGTCCGATTGCCATACGCTATCCGAGGGGAGAGGGCATGGGTGTCTCTCTGGATAGAGATTTAAAAAGGATTGAGATAGGAAAGGGAGAGATTATATTAGATGGCGATGATGTGGCAATCATTGCCATTGGAAATACAGTGTATCCTGCCCTTGATGCTGCATCAAGACTGAGGGAGGAGGGCATCTCGGTTGCTGTTATGAACGCCAGATTTGTAAAGCCCCTTGACAAGGATCTGATAATAGGCATAGCCCAAAGGGTTAAGGGCATTGTAACAGTAGAGGAGCATGTATTGGATGGCGGCTTTGGAAGTGCAGCGCTTGAGCTTCTTTCAGAGGAGGATATTAAAATAAAGGTAAAGAGGCTCGGTCTTCCTGATAAATACATTGAACATGGGACGCAGAAGATTTTAAGGCAGAAATATGGAATTGATAGCGACGGGATTTACAGCGCTGTAAGAGAAGTGTTAGCCGGGATATATGATAATACACATGTATCGCGGTGATAAAGTTTTTAATCCCCTCTTGTCCCCCTTTAATAAAGGGGGATTTAGGGGGATTATATGAAGAAGCCGAGTGTCCGCCTTGATAAGTTTTTCCTTGATACAGGCTTTGCCGCAACTATAGAATCCAGCCGTGCATTTATTATGGCAGGCAAGGTTTTGGTCAACGGCCAGAAGATAGATAAAGCAGGCGCATTGATAGATGCAGACGCTGACATCAGAATTGTTGGCGAGGAAATAAAATATGTAAGCAGGGGCGGAATAAAGCTTGAGAAGGCGATCTTAGAATTTAAGGTAGATGTAAAAGATAAGGTCTGTATTGATATCGGCGCATCAACAGGCGGATTTACAGACTGCCTTCTGCAATCAGGCGCAAAAAAGGTATATGCTTTTGATGTCGGCTACGGCATTCTTGCATGGAAGCTGAGGAATGACCTGAGGGTTATAAATATAGAAAAGACAAATATCCGCTACTTAGATAAATCCATTATAAAAGACAAAATAGATTTAATAACCATAGATGTCTCTTTTATCTCCCTTACAAAGGTTATCCCAGTTATTATAGATTTATTGATGCCGCAGGGCGTTATAATTGCCCTGATAAAGCCTCAATTTGAACTTGGAAAAGAGAATATTGAAAAGGGCGGGGTTGTAAGGGATGAAAAAAAACATGAAGAGGCAATAGAAAAGATTAAAAACCTTTCAATAAATCTTGGACTTGAAATTAAAGGTGTGATAGAATCACCTATTCTTGGACAAAAAGGGAACAGGGAGTTTTTTATTTGTCTTGGTTTACGCTAAAAATGCCCGTTTGCATTGCATCTGGGACATTTTGAGCGTGAACAGAAAGGTTGATTGAGTTTACTATGTTGATAGGTTGTAAAAGAGACAGCAGATGCAGGCTTAAAAGCCTGCCGATAAACTAGTAAAAAGCTCTTAAATGTCATTCCCGCATGTTTTTAGCGAGAATCCAGTTCTTGTAAATTAAAGAAGCTCTGGATTCCTGCTTTCGCAGGAATGACAAACAAAAAATATAGCATTAATTAACATGAATAAAAAATCTAACACCAAACTTGCAATTCGCAACTCTCACACACATTTATACGCCGTTATAATGGCTGGAGGCTCTGGCACAAGGTTCTGGCCGTTGAGCAGGCAGTTGTCGCCAAAACAGTTATTGAAAATAAATGGCGATGACTCCCTTATCCAGCAGACTGTGAAAAGGATTAACAGCCTTGTTCCTTTGAACAGGGTTCATATAGTGACAAATGAAAACCACTATCTTGAAATGAAGATGCAGCTATCATCCATTGGAAACGGAAGCTGTAATTTCTTAATTGAACCAGAGGGCAGGAATACAGCAGCAGCTATCGGCCTTGCAGCAGCGAGTCTTTATAAAAAGGATCCAGATTCATTGATGCTGATAATGCCAGCAGACCATATAATAAAAAGGTCTGAGAGATTTTTGGATATTGTAAGACATGCTGCTGAGATTGCGAAGAAAGACTATCTTGTTACATTTGGCATCAAGCCGAACAGGCCTGAGACAGGTTATGGATACATAAAAGCCAGAAGTCAGAAGTCAGAAGTCAGAAGTCAGAAATATCTTAAAGCAGAGAAGTTTACTGAAAAACCTGATTTGGAGACTGCGAAACGATATTTAAAAGAAGGCGACTATTACTGGAACAGCGGAATCTTTTTATGGAAGAGCAGTGTAATCTTAAATGAGATTAAAAGCTATCTGCCAGATTTATATAAAAATCTGATGGATGTTAAAAAGGCTGTTGGCGGCAATGGACTTGATGCTGCTGTCAGATCAGCCTATCAAAGGATAAAGCCCATTTCCATTGATTACGGTATACTGGAAAAATCAAAGAAGGTTGCTGTTATACCTGCTGATATTGACTGGTGCGATGTCGGAAGCTGGAGCGCACTTGATGAGGTGGTTGAAAAGGATAAGGATGGAAACATCAAGATGGGCAATGTAATTGATATAGGCAGCGTCAATTCTATCCTCTATGGAGGCAAAAGGGTTCTTGCAACTATTGGCCTTAAAGACTTAGTTGTTGTTGACACAGATGATGCAACCCTTGTCTGCAAAAAGACAGATGCGCAGAAGGTTGGAAAGATTGTTGAGGAATTAAAGAGGAGAGGCTCTGAGGCGCATCTTACGCACAGGACTGTTCACAGGCCGTGGGGCGCATACACAGTATTGGAGGCAGGGGATAGATTCAAGATAAAAAGGATAGAGGTAAAGCCTAAGGCAAAATTGAGCTTACAGATGCATCACCACAGGAGCGAGCACTGGGTGGTTGTATCAGGCACTGCGAGGGTTACAAATGGCGACAAGGTATACAATGTTCATGTTAATGAGAGCACATATATCCCGCCTTCAACAAGACACAGGTTGGAAAATCCAGGCATTGTTCCCCTTCATATAATAGAGGTGCAGAGCGGAGAATATCTTGAGGAGGATGATATTGTGCGTATTGCCGATGATTATGAAAGGGTGAAAAAGTTAAAGGGTTAATGTGTGAATGAGCGGATGGGTGAATGAGTAAATGAGTTGGTGGATGAGGAGTTGATTGATGATTTCAGGAGGTATCTTCAGGGAGTATGATGTAAGGGGAATATATGGCAAAGACCTTACATTAGAGGCAGCGGAGCTTATAGGCAGAGGCTTTGGCACGTATGCAAAAGGGAAGGGTGTAAAAAAGATTACACTCGGCAGGGATGTGCGCCTTTCATCTAATGCCCTGCACGATAGCATAATAAAAGGGCTTATAGAGGCTGGGATGGAGATAATAGATGTTGGCGTTTGTCCGACGCCTTTATTGTATTTTTCCATCCATCATTTAAAGGCTGACGGCGGAGTTATGATTACAGGCAGCCACAATCCCCCTGAATTTAACGGCTTCAAGCTTGCAATAGGAAAAGAGACTATCTATGGCGATAAGATACAGGAAGTAAGAAAGATAATTGAAGGCAGTAAGTTTGAAAAAGGCAAAGGGACTATATCTGACTATGATATAGTTCAGGATTATCTGAATTATTTGAAAAATAATTTTGACGGCTTCAAAAAATCTAAGAGACCTTTAAAAATAGTTATTGACTGCGGCAATGGAACAGCAGGCATTGCAGCGCCAAAGATTTTAAATGAGCTTGGCTGCGATGTGATAGAGCTTTTCTGTGATTTAGACGGCAATTTTCCAAATCACCATCCTGATCCAACTATTCCCAAAAACCTTGATGCATTAATCAAAAAGGTTAAAGAGGCAAAGGCGGATTTCGGAGCTGCGTACGACGGTGACGCAGACAGAATCGGCGTTGTAGATGAGAATGGCGAGATAATCTGGGGCGACAAACTCATGATTATCTTTTCAAGGGACATATTAAAAAAGAAGCCTGGCGCAACATTTATATCAGAGGTGAAGTCTTCACAGACCATGTATGATGATATTGCTAAAAATGGTGGCAAGGCAATAATGTGGAAAACAGGCCATTCCCTGATAAAGGCAAAGATGAAGGAGGCAGGCGCTCTGCTTGCAGGAGAGATGAGCGGGCATATCTTTTTTGCTGACAGATACCTTGGGTATGATGATGCAATATACGCCACATGCAGGCTTGCAGAGATATTGGCAGAGAGCAATAAAAAGACTTCAGAATTATTATCCGATGTGCCAAAGACCTATTCTACGCCAGAGATAAGGATAGACTGCCCTGATGAAAAGAAGTTTCAGATTGTTGAGGCAGCAAAGGAGAGATTCAGAAAGGAATATAAGATTATTGATGTGGATGGCGTGAGGATTCTGTTTGATGACGGTTGGGGCCTTATCCGCGCTTCTAATACACAGCCTGTGCTTGTTATGCGCTTTGAGGCTAATTCAGAAAAGAGATTAAAAGAGATAAAGGATTTTGTAGAGGCAGAGCTAAATAAATGCCAAACTTTGTTGCGATAATTCCTGCCCGCGGAGGCTCAAAGGGCATTAAGAAAAAGAATATCCAGCCTCTGTTGGGTAAACCATTAATAAGCTTTTCTATAGAATCAGCGTTAGAGTCTTCTTATGTACAGGATATCTTTGTCTCAACAGACTCTGATGAGATTAAAGAGGTTGCAAAAGGATATAATAAGGTCAAGGTAATAGACAGGCCTGAGGATTTGGCATTAGACACCACGCCGACCGAGCCTGTGCTGATTCATGCCCTTAATTGCATCAAAAAGGATTACAACAGCCTTCCTGATTATGTTATACTCTTACAGCCGACATCTCCATACAGAAAGAAGGGCACAATTGATAAATGCATAGAGAAGATTTTAGAGACTAAGTCAGATTCCCTTCTGACAGTATGCGAGAACCATAGTTTTTTCTGGAAATATGCTAATGGCGAGGCTGTTGCATTATATGATTATAAGAATCGGCTAAGAAGGCAGGATATAAAATCAGAAGACAAATGGTACAGGGAAAATGGTTCGGTTTACATAACAAGGACTAATCATTTATTAAAAGAAAAAAACCGCCTCGGCGGCAAAATTGAGATGTTTATAATGAGTGAGGAAGAATCAATAGAAATAGATTCATTATACGAGCTTCAGTTGCTTGATATAATAATGAGAAAAGATGGATACAAAGGTTAAGACAATTAAGATTGGCAGCCGTATTATTGGAGAAGGGCATCCCTGTTTTATAATTGCCGAGATAGGGGTCAATCATAACGGCAGCATGAAGATTGCCAAAAAACTTATTGATATGGCAGTAGAGGCAGGCGCTGACTGCGTTAAATTCCAGATGAGGAATCTGGACGCGCTTTATAAAAAAGACGCCCTTGAGAATACCATAGGCGAAGACCTCTCTGTTCAATATACAATCTCCCTTTTAAGAAAGTTTCATCTAACAACTGAGCAGATGAAGGAGCTGTCTGAATATTCTGCGCAAAAGGGGATAATGTTTATGTGCACCCCATGGGATAAACCGAGTGTTGATGAGCTTGAAATGATAAATGTCCCTGCTTATAAGGCAGCGTCTGCTGATATGACAAATCTTGATTTACTTGACTATATTGCAAAGACCGGCAAGCCTCTGATGGTTTCAACAGGCATGTCAACAATCAGTGAGATTGAAAAGACAGTGGAATTCTTAAAAGAGCGGAATGTTGATTTTACCCTTCTTCACTGCAACAGCACATATCCTGCGCCATTCAAGGATATAAATCTGAGATTTATGGTTGAACTAAAGAAATACAGCGTGCCAGTTGGGTATTCAGGCCATGAAAGGGGCATAGCTGTTTCTGCGGCTGCAGTGGCGCTTGGCGCCTGCATAATTGAAAAGCATTTTACATTAGACAGGACAATGGAGGGTCCTGACCATGCAGCGAGCCTTGAATTCTCAGGCCTGCAAAAGCTGATAAGGGATATAAGAAATATTGAACATGCAATGGGGACGAATCATAGATGGCTTACCCAAGGGGAGAAACTAAACAGGGAGAATCTTGCAAAGAGCCTTGTTGCTGCAGTTGGCATTAAAAAAGGTGAAATCATAACCTCGGAGATGATAGCAGTAAAAAGCCCTGGCCGGGGGATTTCGCCTCAGAGGATCAATGAATTGACAGGCAAAAAGGCAAACAGGGATATCAAGGCAGACGACTATTTTATAGAAGCTGATTTAACAAATAATGCAGGATATTTTCATAAATACGAATTTAAAAGAAAATGGGGGCTTGTGGTAAGGTATTTTGATATTGACGATGTTATAAGAAAAAGCTCACCGCATTTTTTTGAGTTTCACCTAAGCTATGATGATGTAGATCATGATTTTAAGATTAAGGACTACAAACAGGACATTATTGTCCATGCGCCTGAGCTTTTCAGAAATGACAATCTCCTTGATTTGTGCGCTTCAAGCGAGGAGAAGAGGAGGCTCTCAATAAATAATCTTCAAAAGGTTATAAATGTAACACATAGGCTAAAAAAACATTTTTCTGCTAAAGATAAGGTCTATATAGTCACCCATGTCGGAGGTTTTAGCATGGATGAGCCGATATCTGATAAAAGAGGTTTTTATGAAAACCTTGAAAAATCCCTTAAAGAATTAAAAGAGGGCGATACAGAGGTTATTATAGAAAACATGCCTCCGCTCCCATGGCTCTTTGGAGGCCAGAGGCATCATAATATTTTTGTTTCGCCTGATGAGATTGCGGAATTTTGCAAGAAGAGCAAAAGAAAGATCTGCTTTGATTCATCTCATGCTGTTCTTGCATGCAATCACCTGAATATCCCATTTTCTGAATTTATCAAAAAGGTGAAGCCATACATAGCCCATCTTCATATATCAGACGGCGCAGGCGTGGACGGCGAGGGACTGCAGATAGGCGAAGGCGAGATTGATTTTAACGGGCTTTTTGATATCTTAAATGGATGTGATGCCACCTTTGTCCCTGAGATATGGCAGGGACACAAGTTTGGCGGAGAGGGTTTTTGGATTGCATTAGAGAGGCTGGCAAAATATAATATTTAGATTGCTTAAATTTGATTACACAGATAAAAATCAGTTGTCTTTACAATGAACCTTAATGATAAAAAAATACTTGTTACAGGCGCAGACGGGTTTATCGGAAGCCACCTTGTTGAGGCCCTTTTAAACGAGGGCTGCAGCGTCAAGGCTTTTGTTTATTATAATTCCTTTAATTCATGGGGATGGCTTGATACACTGTCTAAGGAAAAATTAAAGGATGTAAAGATATTCTCAGGCGATGTAAGGGATGCAAACGGTGTCAGAACCGCAGCTAAGGGCATAGATGTTATCTTTCATCTTGCAGCGCTGATTGGCATACCATTTTCCTATCATTCCCCTGACTCGTATATAGATACAAATATCAAAGGGACGCTGAACATCCTTCAGGCATCAAGAGACCTGAATATAGAGAGGGTTGTAGTCACATCAACATCCGAGGTATACGGAACTGCCCAGTACGTTCCTATAGATGAGAAACACCCATTTCAGGGACAGTCTCCTTATTCAGCATCCAAAATAGGAGCTGACAGGATTGCTGAATCCTTTTATCGTTCCTTTGGGACTCCTGTTGTAATAGCAAGACCCTTTAACACCTACGGCCCGAGGCAGTCGGCGCGTGCAGTAATACCAACAATAATAACCCAGCTTTTGAGCGGCGGCAAAGAGGTTAGGCTTGGCTCAATCCTTCCTACACGGGATTTAAATTATGTGCAAGATATCTGCAAAGGATTCCTTTCTTTAGGAAGATGCGATGAGGCTGTGGGCAGAGAAATAAATATCGGTTCCGGGCAGGAGATATCCATTGGAGACCTTGCAAATACTATTATTTCAATCATAAATCCTGAGGCAAAGATAATATCAGAGGATTTGAGAAAGAGGCCTGAAAAGAGCGAGGTAGAGAGGCTGATTTGCGATAATAGTTTGATACATAGGCTTACAGGCTGGAAGCCGGAGATATCATTAAAAGAGGGGCTTATAAAGACAATAGAGTGGTTTAAGAAGACAGAGAATCGCAGTAAATACAAATGGGATATCTATAATGTCTGAGACAGCAGTAAAAAATATAATTGCCCTGTCAGAGCCTGAGATATCAGGAAATGAGTGGAAGTACATGAAGGAGTGTCTTGACACAGGGTGGGTCTCATCTGCCGGGAGCTATGTATCGCGATTTGAAGAGATGGTTGCGGATTATGCAGGAGCTAAACATGCTGTGGCTGCTGTTAACGGCACATCTGCGCTTCATGTAAGCCTTTTGACCTGCAATGTTAAGCCTGATGATGAAGTGATTGTGCCGACCCTTACATTTATTGCGCCTGTAAATACTGTCAGATATTGCAATGCTGTGCCTGTATTTATGGATTGCGAACCTGAAACGCTCTGCATTGACGTCCAGAAGACATCTGACTTTATATCCAGAAAGTGTGAGCAGAGGAGGGATGGATATACATGCAATAAAGAGACAGGAAGAAGGGTAAAGGCAGTAATACCTGTTCATATATTCGGACATCCTGTTGATATGAATCCACTACTTGAGGTATGTAAAAAAAATAATATTGATATCATAGAAGATGCAACAGAGAGCCTCGGCTCTGAATACAATGGAGCAAGGACAGGGTCGTTCGGAAGGCTCGGCTGCTTTTCATTTAATGGGAATAAGATTATCACAACAGGCGGCGGAGGCATGATTGTTACCAGTGACGATGGCATAGCTAAAAGGGCAAGGCATCTGACAACTCAGGCAAAGAAAGACCCATTTGAATATGACCACGATGAAATTGGCTACAACTACAGGCTTACTAATATACAGGCAGCCATGGGTGTTGCCCAGATGGAGAGAATAGATGAATTTGTTGAAACAAAGAGAAAAAATGCTTCCATATACAGAGAGCTGCTTTCAGATATTAATGACATCCGTTTTTTATGGGAAAGGTCATGGGCAAAAAGCAATTTCTGGTTTTACACAATAAAGGCGCCAAAAGAGCATAGAATGCCTTTAATGAAACATCTTTTGTCAAAGGATATTCAGGTTAGGCCTGTATGGAAGCTGATACATACATTGCCCATGTACAAAGAGTATCAGTCCTATGAGATTCAGGATGCAATTCAGATTTATGAAACCTCTTTAAATCTTCCGTGCAGTGTAGGGTTGAAGAGGGAACAGATAGAATTTGTTTCAGAGAATATACATTATTATTTTTCAAAATAGACTATGAAAAAAATAATACTGTTAGGCGGCGGTGGACATTCAAGGGTCTTGATAGACCTGATAATAGGATGCAGTGAATATGATATTGCGGGGATATTAGACCCGCAGATGGAAAAAGGCGCAAAGGTCTCTGGTATTCGCGTATTGGGCAAAGATGACATGCTCACAGAGCTGTTTGATACAGGTGTTAAGGATATATGTATTGCTGTAGGCAGCATTAAGGATAACAGTAAAAGAAGGATGCTCTATGAAAAGGTTAAGCAGATTGGGTTCTCTGTTCCTGCATTACTCCATCCAAAGGCGGTTATTGCAGGGGATTTGCAAATTTCCGAAGGTGTTCAGATAATGGCAGGTTCAGTTATTCAGACAGGAAGTTCAATAGGCGAGAATACAATTATAAACACAGGCGCTGTAATAGACCATGATAATAAAGTTGGCAGGCATGTTCATATATGCCCTGGCGCTGTTGTATCAGGCGGGTGTATTATTGAAGACGGCGCCTTTATAGGCGCAGGAGCAACAGTAATACAGGGGATAAGGATCGGTAAAAACGCAATTGTTGCTGCAGGCTCAGTGGTAATCAATGATGTGCCTGATAATTCAACTGTAATCGGGGCGCCAGCGAAATGAAAACATTTATAATCGCAGAGGCAGGCGTTAATCATAACGGCAATATGGATACAGCCATTAAACTTATTGATATGGCAAAAAGGGCAGGCGCTGATGCTATAAAATTTCAGACCTTTAAATCTGAAAGGCTTGTTACCCGTTCAACCCCTAAGGCAAAATATCAGAAAGCAAATATAGGCTCAGGTGAATCCCAGCTTGAGATGCTAAAAAGGCTTGAGCTGACAAATGACAATTTTAAAAGGCTTTTCTATTATTGCAGGAAAAAGAATATAATCTTTATGTCCACGCCCTTTGATGAAAAGAGTGCGGATATGCTGGACAGATTGGGTATGAATATTTTTAAGATACCCTCAGGCGAGATTACAAATAAGCCTCTTATACAGCACATTGCCGCTAAGAACAAGCCTGTAATCCTTTCAACAGGGATGTCATATCTAAATGAAGTTGAAAAGGCTGTCAGATGGATTTATGATATTTGGAACAAATCAGGATTTAATCAGCAGTTGACGCTTTTACATTGTGTGTCAAATTATCCTGCTCATGCAAAGGATGTAAATCTTTGCGCAATGAATACATTGAAGGTTTCATTCGGCCTTCCTGTTGGATATTCTGACCATACTCTTGGGATTGAGATTCCCATTGCAGCAGCAGCTATGGGCGCAAAGGTGATAGAGAAACATTTTACACTTGATAGAAATATGAAAGGCCCTGATCATAAGGCATCCCTTGAGCCGGATGAATTAAAGGCAATGGTAAAGGCGATACGGAATGTAGAAAAGGCAATGGGTGATGGGATAAAGAGGCCTGCAGAGAGCGAGGAAGAGACACGGATTATTGCGCGGAGGAGCCTTGTAACAAAGAGGGATATAAAAAAGGGCGATGTTATCAGGTCTGATGATATTATTATTAAGAGACCTGGCAGCGGCATCCTTCCGGAGTTTAAAGATATAATTAAAGGCATGAGAGCAAGGAAAAGTATAATCGCTGATTCAGTAATTAAATGGGGAGACCTTAAAGATGCGTAAGATTGCAGTACTCACAGGCACAAGGGCTGAATACGGGCTCCTTTACTGGATTATCAAGGCTATTCATAAAAACCCTGAACTTGAACTTCAGCTTATAGCAACAGGCACGCATCTTTCTCCTGAATTTGGAATGACTATAAAAGAGATTGAAAAGGATGGATTCCCTGTTGCGGAGAGAGTTGAGATGCTCCTCTCCTCTGATACTGAAGGAGCTGTTGCAATATCAATGGGCATAGGTATGATAGGTTTTGCAAAGGCATATGAGCGGCTCAGGCCAGATATACTCCTTGTTCTCGGAGACAGGTTTGAGGTCCTTTCAGCAGTTTCAGCAGCAGTTCCATTTAAAATACCTGTTGCTCATATCCACGGCGGAGAATCCACAGAAGGCGCAATGGATGAGCAGTTCCGCCATGCTATAACAAAGATGAGCCACATACATTTTCCTGCAGCCTCAGTATATGCGGACAGGATAATTCAGATGGGTGAGAATCCTGATTCTGTATTTTGTTTTGGCGCGCCGGGCTTAGACAATATACTCAAGCTGCGTTTGACAGGTAAAGGGCAGTTGTCCAAGGAATTAGGATTGCCAAATAAAATGCCATGGGGTATAGTAACATATCATCCGCCAACGCTTGAAGAAGCTGGCGTTAAGATTCAGATAAAAGAACTTCTAAATGCTGTGAAGGCTTTTTCTGATATCTACTGGGTCTTTACAATGCCGAATGCTGATACAGGGAGCAGGACAATAATAAATGTCTTGAAGGATTATGCTCAAAGGCATCCTGATAATGCAAGGCTCTTTACTTCGCTCGGCCAGAAGAGATATCTATCACTATTAAAATATGCAGATATCATGCTCGGCAATTCATCATCAGGCATAATAGAGGCGCCTTCCTTCAGCCTGCCTGTGGTAAATATAGGAGACAGGCAAAAGGGGAGGCTGAGGGCAGAAAATATTATAGATGTTTCAGAATGCAAAAAGGATAAGATTGTAATTGCCATAAAAAGGGCGGTATCAAAGGGATTCAGGGATTCCTTGCGAGGTTTAAAAAATCCGTATGGCAATGGAGATGCAAGCAAGAGGATTGTTGACGTCCTTAAAAAGATTTCTCTGGCAAGGATAGTGAAAAAGAAATTTTATAAGAACTAAGATTCTGGATTCCTGCCAGAGGCATGCAGGAATGACACGCTCACAATGATGTCATTCCCGCAGCGTTTTTGAGCGGGAATCCACAGAGAGGCAAAAACCGGTTTACAGCTTTTGCCTGTCTGACGGTCGGCTGGAATGACCTAATTATTGACATTAGTTATGGATAAAGATAAATTAAAGACACTACTAATACCTTCTGATATAACTGTGAAGCAGTCTATGCAAAGGCTCAATGAGACTGCGGTGAAGATACTGTTTGTAACAGATGAAGAGGGCAGGCTTATCGGCACAGTAACAGACGGCGATATCCGCAGGGGTATTATTAATGGAAGGCAATTGAGCGCGCCCATACACGAGATAATGACAAAAAGATTTATGTCTATTAATGAAGGAGACCAAAATCTGCAGGAGAAGGCAAGGGAGCTTATGAAAAGGAATCTGATTGAGCATATTCCTGTGGTCAATGGCTCTGGTTTTGTTATTGATGTTGTTTCATGGGTGGATTATTTGGAAACAGAAAGCAAGGAACATGAACAATCCCTTCTTCAGAATCCTGTTGTAATAATGGCTGGAGGCAAAGGCACAAGATTAGACCCCTTTACAAAGATACTCCCCAAGCCGCTGATACCCATAGGTGACAAGCCGATTATAGAGCATATTATGGATTACTTTCATAAAAACGGCTTCTTCAGGTTTATTCTGATATTAAACTACAAAAAAGAGATGATAAAGATGTATTTCAACGAGAATAAACCGCCTTATGAATTAGAATATGTTGATGAGGCTGATTACTTTGGCACAGCAGGAGGGCTTTCGCTGTTAAAGGACAGATTGAACGACACCTTCATAGTAACTAATTGCGATACAATCTTAAAAGGCGACCACAGGGATTTTTTTAACTGGCACAGGGAAAGGCGCAATATGCTTACTATAGTAGGCTCCCACAGGGAGGTAACTGTGCCTTATGGTGTTTTAAATATGAGCAACGGCCTCCTGTCAAGCATAGATGAAAAACCAAAGTTTGATCTTTTTATAAATACAGGCACATATGTTTTTGAGCCTGATGTGCTGAATCTGATAGATAAAAACGAGCATATCGACATGGACAAATTGATAACAAAGGCAAAGGCGGTTTATCAGGATAAGATTGGCGTTTATCCGTGCTGGGGCGGATGGTTTGATATCGGCCAGTGGGATGAGTATAGAAAGACCATGAAATATATGGGTGAGCAGGGTGAAGATGTATAAAGAGCTATTTTCCTGCAAGGGTAAAACAGCGATGGTTACAGGAGGCGCAGGTTTAATCGGCAGAGGGATTGTGAAGGCTCTGCATGAATTTGGCGCAGAGGTCTATATTGCAGATATTGATAAGAATAAGGCTGATGAGCTTATAAAGGATGTTGCAGTTAAATTTGTCTACCTTGACATTACCTCTGATGATTCAATTCAAAAGGCATTGGCAGAGGTAATAAAAAATTCAGGTAAAATAGACATACTGGTAAATTGCGCATATCCGAGGACAAAGGACTGGGGCATGAAATTTGAAAATATCTCCTTTAATTCGTGGAAGACAAATGTTGATAATCATCTCGGCGGATATTTCTTGTGCTGCCAGAAGACTGCTGAACAGATGAAGGCAAAGGGAGGAGGCGCAATAATAAATCTGAGTTCAATCTACGGTGTTGTTGCCCCTGACTTTTCCATATACGAAGGCACAGAGATGACGATGCCTGCGGCATACTCTGCAATAAAGGGAGGGATTATCAGCCTGACAAGGTATATTGCGACATATTACGGCGGCTATAATGTAAGGGCAAATTCAATATCGCCTGGCGGCATATTTGACAACCAGCCAGAGTCTTTTGTAGAAAGATACACAAAAAAAACACCTTTAAAAAGGATGGGAGCGCCTGATGATGTTATTGGCGCTGTAATCTTCCTTGCCTCTGATGCGTCGTCCTATATCACAGGCCAGAATATCCTGATTGACGGTGGATGGACAGCATGGTAAACAATCTATGAATGTATTAGTTGTAGGATGCGGCTCTATCGGTAAGAGACATATTAATAATCTGATAAAACTGAATAATATTGAAAGTGTATTTGTTTATACAAAAAATAAACATTGTCTAAAAGAACTATGTAATGAAAGCAAAATTAGGACTATAAATAATTTAGATGATATTAAACCTGATTTTGCAATAATTGCCAATGAAACACACAAGCACATTGATACTGCAATAGCATTAGCTGAGCGCGGCATTAATCTATTTATTGAAAAACCCCTCTCTCACAGCTTAGCAAAGACAGACGCTCTGAAAAATATTGTGAAAGAAAAGGGTTTAAAGGCCTTCGTTGCGTACAATCTTAGATTTTTAAAGGCTATGGGGTATATAAAAGAGCAGATTTCAAAGAAGGCTATCGGAAATTTATATTTTGCGAGGATTGAGGTGGGGCAGTATCTGCCTTCATGGAGAGCTGACAGGGATTATAAAAACTCATATAGCGCAAGCAGAGAGAAGGGCGGCGGGGCTGCATTAGACCTTTCCCATGAGATTGACTATATGCGGTATCTCTTCGGCGACCCGAGCAACTGGAAGGTGGTTAAGGCAAAGGTCAGTGATTTAGAGATAGATTCAGATGATATCTTTGAAGGTATTTATCTTTATGATAATAATTTTATCTGTAATGTTCATATGGACTATCTCCAGTTGAACAAAAAACGGGAGATGAGAATAGTCGGCAGCAAAGGTGAAATCATATGTGATTTTGTTAAGAATGAAATAACAGTAAATAACAAAAACTCCGTTATAAATGATAAAAGCATGTTTGACATTAATAAGACATATGCTGACGAGCTGATTCATTTTATTGAGTTCCTTAAAAAAGATACAGAACCATCTATAACACTTGAGGACGGCGTAAAGGTCTTAAGGCTTCTTGAGGACAAAAATGTATAATGGCAAGGTTGTACTTTGTATAATACCAGCAAGGGAAGGCTCAAAGGGCCTGCCCGGGAAGAATATAAAAGAGCTTCTGGGAAAACCGTTGATTGCCTATTCAATTGAACAAGCAAAACATTCCAAATACATAGACAGGGTTATAGTCTCTACAGACAGCAAGGCAATCGCAGATATTTCTAAGCAGTATGGCGCTGAAGCGCCATTTATGAGGCCAAAGGAGTACGCAGAAGACGATAGCAGTATCTTTGATGTGCTGCTTCATGCTATGGATTGGATGGAGAAAAAAGAAAATTACTCCTTTGATATATTGGTTCTCCTTCATGTTACTGCGCCATTGAGAAATTCGGGGGATACTGACAACTGTATTGAGCTTCTGGTAAAAAAGAATGCTGATAATATTTTTTCTGTTACGCCTGCTAATAGAAATCCTTACTTTAATATGGTAGAGGTTTCAAAGGATGGGAAGGTAAGGCTAATCAAAAAAGGTGATTTTGCCACAAGGCAGTCTGCGCCAGAGGTCTTTGATATGAACGCATCAATTTATGTATGGTGGAAGGATGTGCTCAGGGAAAAAAGAGCCACCCTCTTAGAAAATAGCCATATCTACATTATGCCAAAAGAGCGGTCTGTTGATATTGATGATGCCATTGATTTCAAGATTGCAGAGATTCTGTTAAAGGAAGCCGAGGGAAATTGAATAATGGATAAAATATTTAATAGAGAATCCCTTATCATCAATCCGCTCTCAACGCGGAAGCACGACTTGGATATCTCGGTTGTTAAGGATTTAAGCGCTGATAAAAACCCTTCTTCAGATAAAAGGATTAAGACGGTTGCTCAAAGGATTATTGATGCAAAAGGAAATAATGTATCTGTAATCATGATGATGGGAGGCCATGTTATCAGGGCAGGCGTTCAAAGGTATATAATAGACCTTATGGAGAAAGGCTATATATCCTGCCTTTCCATGAACGGCTCTGTTATGATACATGATTATGAATTTGCCCTTATTGGAGCAACAACAGAGAGCGTTGCAAGATATATAAAAGACGGGCAATTTGGCCTGTGGAAAGAGACAGGTCAGATAAACGATTTAATCAATGATGGGTGCAAAAATGGTTCAGGCATGGGTGAGGCAATTGGAGAGGCGATATTTAAAGGCGATTACCCGTATAAAGAAATCAGCCTCCTTGCTGCAGGATACAGGTTGAAGATTCCTTCTACTGTTCATGTTGGCATTGGCTATGATATAATCCATGAGCATCCAAACTGCAGCGGCGCTGCGACTGGAGAGACATCATACCGAGATTTTCTACGGTTTGCAAAGGTCGTGGAAAACCTGGAAGGCGGCGTAGTAATGAACTTCGGCAGCGCTGTAATGGCCCCAGAAGTCTACTTAAAGGCGCTCAGCATGGCAAGGAATGCCGCAGCACAGCAGGGACTGGCAATTAAAAGATTTACCACACTGGTCTGCGACCTCCATGAACTGCCTGATGATTTCAATAAAGAGCCTGACAAGGGTTCAGCAGGCTACTACTTCAGGCCGTGGAAGACAATGCTGGTGAGGACAGTTGCTGATGGCGGAGAGAGCTTTTATATAAAAGGAAGGCACTCTGATACAATCCCGGCGCTGTGGGACGCAATAAACAAAAAATAAGTTGACTAATTTTGTATTGAAGGAAGCTAACATTGTTCCGCGTTTTTAGAAAAAGCTATTGATAAGACAGGGTGTGATGCAGTCTGTATTAGTGAAGGCAGATCTGTATCAAACATATGGCTTTAGATTGCGTAAAACGAAAGACATGGACAAGATGTACACTATCAGATAGGTATTATATTAAAACATTGCAACATAATAATATAAATACTATAATTGTAATGTAGAAACTATATTATAAAAGAGGAGGAGTTGCGAAAGCTGTCAACATTGTGTTAAAATAATTACAATATGGCCTGAGAGGTAAAAGTCAATGACTTTATTAGAGAGAATTGAAATTAATCCTAAAGTTTGCAACGGAAAACCTGTGATTAAGGGAACAAGGATTCCTGTGTCCGTTATTCTTGAACAATTAGCCGAGGGTGAATCCTGGGATAAAATTCTTACAGGTTATCCAGAATTAACAAGAGAAGATATTCATGCTGCCTTACATTATGCAAAGGCATCACTTGATCATATAG
>Ga0105164_10000214_pt1 | contig 44176 bp, 50 predicted proteins | sample VDWuncwatermetaG_FD_89674 | JGI IMG/M metagenome (GOLD analysis project Ga0105164, IMG submission 89674) | Wastewater microbial communities from Netherlands to study Microbial Dark Matter (Phase II) - VDW unchlorinated drinking water | ecosystem: Environmental > Aquatic > Freshwater > Drinking...
GCAATAAGCCCAATGACTGAGACGACAAGTGCCCAAAGAAATATCCCTAGAAGGCGCACGTGAAACATGCCGGTGAGCATAGCTCATTATGGGCTAGGACACTAGGGTCGGCGTGGCCCAAATATCTGTGCCGGTGAGTGGATTTGTTCGTTGGGATTTAAGTCCTCAGCGGTCATGACGGGCCCAACTAGGTCAGGTCGGACGTTGGTCCAGGTTGGGTCATTTTGAACCATGGTTTTGAGCCAGCGGCCCAGATCCCAATCAAGTGAGGTGACATCACTCAGTTTTTCGAAGGAGTGGCAGTGGCGAGTGCTAGTTGAATAGAACACTTTGGCGTTCGCGCTTTGGCTGCCAATGTCGTTCGTTGCGACATCGGTAATCATATCAAAGACAGCGCTAAGCGGATTGGGGGCGCCGACACTGTAGGCAAAGAACGACATGACGGGGTCAGCGTAGGATGAGATAAACCCAAATTGAACGTCTTTAAAGGCCTGTGTTTGGTGTCGGAAGATATCGCCGAAATGCTCGAGCGGGTGAGTGGGGTCGGGCGATATGGACTTAATGGTTTGGTCAGCCCCCCAAGCGGCCATGACTCCGTCAAACTTAGCTTTGTCTAAATGCGGCGGCTTGAAGGGGGTTCCGGCGTCGCTCACGACATATTTTTCGGCGTTCATGAATCGCGCTCGAAAGTTCTGAAGATGAAAGGAGACTCCGAGGGCTCCAGCACTACAACCGTAAAACACAGCTTTCTGTGGAGAGGGAAAGAGGTCCTTTGCTTTATCTAAAGCCAGTTGGACGTTGGAATACCCCTGGTGTTGGATTCTAAGGGTTCCCTCACTGTCCGTGTAATCAGCATTGCGATTGCCCGTGTAGGCGTCTCCCGTGCAATAAGGAACTGTCACGATATTAAAGTCCTTGGCAAAAACATTATCTGGGTCAGTGCCGTCTTGAATGCCTTCGCCACGATTCCAGTTATTGCCTCTTTCTTCTCGAGTCAGTGGGCTTGCATAACCGTCATCGCAGGTTTGTTTATTCCAGCAGGCTCCGCCTCCGTGAAGATAAACCAGCAGGTTCTTAGCATAGGGCCTCTTAGTTACCGTTAGGTAGGACGTCGTCCCATCGGCGCAGAGAGTGCCTGGTAATTCAATGAGACATTCCTGATTATCCTTACATTCTCGGCTGATTTCTCCGTGTGCGAATGTCGCTGCGAGAAAAACTAGGAAGATAGTTTGAATATCAAAAAAATTTATTTTCATTTGATCCCCTTGATTGACGAAAATGAGGCCCCCACCTCTGCTTCTAAGGATGCGGGATCTCGCTGGCAAGCCGCGCTGAGTTACTTACGTAAAACGGATGTTGCGATTTTAAGTTCGGTGTCCATGAAGGGATTAAAAACTGAAACCCACTTATGAATAGGGATTCGATCGAGGGCCTGATGGTTTCCACTCGCATACAGATCAAGGATATCCCTTTGGTTCTGGGTCCAAGATAGTTTTGAAAGGTAATCATCGAAAAATTTCTGAAAACTGACGAAAATCTTTTGTTCGGTTAGGGCAAGGCGAGTGGGAATAAGGCGCCCCAATAATAAATCCATCATATAATGGGTGGGTCCCGATCGAAATGAAGATTGAAAGGCAGAAATAGATTCGGCAAGTTCAAATTCCCAATCGGCTTTTTCGGGATATTTTATCGAGTGAATCAAAGGGCTCGACGAGGTTCCGAAGGGAATAGAAATCTGAGAATGAAGCATCGCAAAAATAGGGTCAGCAGTTTTCCAAAATCTCCAAGTATCGGGAGAAAAGACCAATGGGAAGGATGGAGTGATCTCAAGGTCTAACGATTGGATGGTATCGCCGAGGGGCGAAAGCAACGAGCCGAGATCGGTCCATTCGCGTTCCGAGGGATTCGAATCCAAGACAATGATAATCAACGGTGCAAAATGGTAAAGGCGAAACAGGCTTAAAGAAATTTCGGCTATCGGGACAGGGGCTTGATTGAACGCCTCAAGAACAAGTTCTGAAATATCTCTGTGGATTCTACCAAGGTGCTCGAGCGGACCTGAGTGAACTTTGATGGGCATTGGCATTGTTTGCCGATCAATGACCTCGCTCGAAAGATTGCCAAACTGAGTCGATAGGATTCCATAAGCTTGGATCCCTGAAAAAGTTATTTCTGAGATTGCAGCGGGATATCGAAGAGGGAGAACTCTCTGAGTTTTCAATTGTAGAAATAGAGATTCCAATTTTAGGCTCGCCCGAGCGACTGCAAAATGGGGGACAATTTCACGGGCACCGATACCAAGAAATTTTGGCCAGAAGGCCATTTTCATTAGATCCATGATGGAGTAAGAAATGGCCAACTCATTAAACTGTCGATTCGGCATCTGAAAACCGGGAGCTCCGTATAGCAGTCGAGGGGTTCCCGTCGATCCAAGCAAATGATGGTTATGGGTGAGCTCGTCCGCGGTTGCAATGAGAAGTCCATTGATAACTGGAAATAGCATTCGCAGAAACCTAAAACGGTAGGTGTGGTCGTTTAGGATGATGGTGAGGTCAAAATCACTGATTCCGGGTGAAATATCCAGAAGAACCTCGGATCGTCGAAGAATAACGGCCCGGACTGAAGGCATGGATCTACAGAGCCGAACAAAGACATTAAGCTGAAGACGATACCAAAGACGAAGAAACCATCCGACAATAGACAGCCGGCCAAACTCAAAAATAACGTATTTGATGCTTTCGTTGCGGGCACCGGACAACGGCGACTCTCCTAAAGGCATTGCCAATTTCAATTCGAGCACCAAAGATAGGCTTTGTAAATGAAACCAACTGAAAAGAATGAGGTTGCCTGGGTTTGTCTGAGGTGGGGTGAGCGCTATCCGTGGCAGTATGTATCACGTCTTGCGGCGTCTCTAGCCCGCAACACCACGTCGAGCCTCCCGCTCTACTGTCTTTCCGACAGCGCAAGTTTGCCTAAATCTGTGAGCGACTTAGGAGTGCGGCACCGACAATGCCCAAATAATTGGTGGGGTTGGTGGCAGAAGATTCACCTTTTTGATCGAGAGTTCTGGCCCTTCCGACACCTTATTTTTATTGATCTAGATGTTGTCATCATGAGTTCTATCGACTCATTGATCACAAGGCGCCATCAATATGATTGGATTTTTGCCCCCGACGCGATTGATCAAATGAGCTCGAGTTTTATGGTGATTGACCTACATTCGAATCTGGCCAGTGATGTTAGGAAAGGATTCGATGCCAAATGGGTTTGCCCTGAAGACATTGACCAAGATTACTTGAGAAAGTTTGTGGATGCTGAAAAGTATCGGATCCTAGAGCTGCCCGCAGAAGCCCATATGAGTTATAAGTTTTTTGCTAATATTAAGGACTGGCGCGAACGGGCGACGAATCCGAGATACAGCGGCTCGTCCCTTGATCATACTCAGATGTTTAATTTCCACGGATTTCCAAAGCCACTTGATCTTGAGGCGGACCCGGAGCGTTGGCCATTCAGTCGAGAAATATTGGAGAACTGGGTGAACCCTCACCAGATCGAGTCATTGTCTTAATGTTTTTTGAAGTGGTAGGTGACTTCAGGGAGCCGCTCAACAATTTGCCTTAGACGTGGTTCAACTTGCTCCCAGGGGAATTCCGTAGAAAGTCTTGCCCAAGCGCTAAAATCCTGGTGGTTTTTTAAGCAAAGGGCCCTAGTGGAAAACTCAATAATGCGATCGAGTGCGCATCGTTGAAGAAAAGGAAGGACGTATGGCAAATCAGTGGGCCTAGATTCAATCCGGTCAGCCAATAAACCCAATTGATAGGCAGCGTCTTGCCCAACTGTCGCCCTCCCATGGACTGGTACGGCTTCAGCCGCTGCCTCAGCCTGTGTTGGAAACGTGGAAAAAACCTGATTGAGGTGGCTGATAAATTCGTTGGCTTCGAGATTTGGAGTTTTAGTGGGATTGATTGGCTTTGGCGTTGGAATATTCATTTCCGAGACATCCTGGTTGGATGGGACTTTGAGCCTATGCACCATCGGAGGTGAATCAATCTGGAATATAAATAAAAAAGTTGATATTCCCAGGAAGACAGCACCAATCAGAAAGGTTGTATGCAGTGATTCTCGGTTCATAAAGACTCTGGCTTTGGGTCTTTATAGGGGGAATTGGATTGCAATCTTGAATACGAATCTGTGATGAACTTATTGATCCCGCTGAGTTCTGTATTTGAGCACGACGAGCAAGAGTAATAGAATCGAGTCAGAACCACCGCCTCGGTCTGGTATGGGCCGTTCCAAAATTGTTCGCAGGCGTACTCATTCGCAAATCGATTATCCGAGGCGCTACACTTTGCGTGGGGAAACGCAACATGGTCTCCATTGCCATCGCTGTGGCGCGCTTCGTGAAAGAGAGTCGCCAGCCTGACCAGGCGATTGGGAAGGGCTTTAAGATCGGAAACAGAATTAAGGCGGTTAACGGTGAAAAGCCCTGCTCCAATTTGAACGATTCCGGTTCTTGGGGTTTTAATCGCGGTTGGGGATTCTGATAAGTAAAGATACTTAAGAGTCGATGCGTTAAGGCCTTCCAGATAGAGTTTCGCTCCAAGATTAAACATGATGGTGGTGGCTGCGGTTACGATCGTGTCGGCTGAGCTAGTGGAAGCATACAGGATTGGCTTCTGATTGCTATTCAGAGCAACCTCAACGGTTTGGGTACCATAAGAAAAGCTTTCTCCGGTAATGATTTTGATTCGTTCGCGAAGCCAGTTGGACATTGAAGTCGCTGAGAAATCTTCAATCCCGACAAGCTTTTTATCATCCGCGGTGTATTGACTTGAAATCTGCATTGAGGCCAGAGCGGATAGATCATCGTCGATTAAGGTTCGTTGATCTTCGGGAACTGAAGAATGGTAGCTAACGCCGAAGGGCCCGGTGGAAGTGTCGGATGGTCCCGAATCCCGATCGAAGAGTTTCCCACAGCCCGGTGCGGCGATTAAAAGACTGATCGAAAATAATGCCCGCATTACGTTCCGCCGCATGAGACCTCCAGCTAGAGGTATTGCAAGGCTCCTGCCAGAGAAATCAGGCTTAAAGCATGCCCAAACATGCCAAAATAGGGCAACTCAGCGCCGAAACGCGCCCCATACGGTATCCGTTACCTAATGGTCCCTGGTGCACCAGGGACCATTAGGTAACGGATACCGTATGGGGTTAGCCGATTAATGAGCCGCCCATCTGGGCGCCACCGATCAGGTGTAAGTGCAGATGGTACATGGTCTGGCAGGCGTGATCGCCGCTATTAAAGACTGTTCTAAAGCCTGAGCCCGCTATCCCCATCTGCCCAGCGAGAAGTTGAGCAGCCTTAAATAATTCGGAGTAAATCCAATCGTCTTCCGGTTCGATGTCCAAGATATCGATCACGTGCTTTTTTGGGATAATGAGTAGATGAACCGGCGCTTGGGGGCTGATGTCCCGGAAGGCAAGGACCTTCTCATTTTCATAGATTTTCTCACTTGGCAGTGTGCCGTCGATAATTTTACAGAAAATACACTCTTTGGATTTGTGCGCTAAGCTCATGGGGTCTCCTCTTTCATTCGTTAATTTGCCACACCCCCTTTGCCAACGCAACGAGGTGTGGTAGCCCGTTAGGAGTGAGCCAATCTCTGAGCATTTTGAAGAGTAAGTTGAACGCCAATATTCTTCCCAAAGTTCCGATTAGTGACGGGGTTGTCTCATCGGTGTTGGTTCCTCTCGCGATTGATTTGATTTCCGGCAAAGAGTGGATCGTGATGACTAAGAGGCCTGAAACGGTTGCTACCCATAAGGGGCAGGTGTGTTTCCCTGGAGGCTATCGAGAAGTGCTTGACCCACACGTCTTGGACACGGCTCTGCGCGAAGCCAATGAAGAGATGGGTATCCAATCGGGTGACGTGGACGTTCTTGGCCTAATGGACGTCGTTAGGACGCATCAGGGAGTGCTTATTTATCCGTTTCTCGGAATCATTCCCTTCCCGTATCCGTTTCAGACAAGCCCTCATGAGGTTGCTAAGTTGGTGATGCTTCCCCTCGATCAGTTAGTCAGTGAAGGATTAAAATCAGTCCAAGTTGAGGCTGAAGGGTCACTGGTTTCTTCAACCGGCATTTGGTGCGATGGGGAGCTAATTTGGGGAGCGAGCGCGAAAATCCTAGAGCAGCTCCATACCCTTCTTGTACTTGCCGACTAAAAAAACCTCACGGCTCTGTTTTCGTGTGCTGTCGGGTCGAATAATTCGAAGATCTTTAAAAATCGTCTGAACTGATTTGCGGTATCCATCAAAGTCGTCTCCCATAAAAACTTTCACGACAAAATGGCCTCCTTTTTTGAGATGTGCTCTAGCAACCTCCAGGGCAAGTTCTGCCAATTCAAGCGATCGAGCGACATCAGTGGAGTGGACTCCCGTCGTCTTTGGGGCCATATCACTTAAGACTAAGTCGAAGCCGCCATCGGGTTTGATGGTTTCCCAATCGACTTCTTGGATCTGCTTTTCAATTTTTAGTAAACGTGGGTCACTCGGCTGAATAGGACTTGGGTCGATGGCAATGACTCGGCCCTTAGCATTGAGTTTCTTAAGACAGTACTGGGTCCAAGAACCGGGAGACGCCCCCAAATCTACAATAGAGAGAGCACCGCGAAGGATTTTTTCGCGCGAGTCGATCTCTTCGAGCTTGTAGATCGATCTAGCTGCGTAGTTCTCGTTACGTGCCTTTTTTGTGTATCGATCGTTATTCCATTGATTCATGACGGTACCGACTAAGGTCATTACCTGACATCGATAGATGGCACAAGGAAAAGTCATATCGGATGGGATCTTCAAAACTGAGTTGGCGAAGTTTCTGAGTTGCGATTTCTGCAACCTTCCAATTCGCAGACTTAGATTGAGTCCAGTTGAGGGCCCTGAGGCCTTTAAGGACATGGACGTCCACTGGGAGAATTAAGTCCTTTGCCTCTAGTTGGGTCCAAAGGCCGAGATCGATGCCATCTTTAGCTCGTACGACCCATCTCAGAAAGAGGTTCAGTCTCTTACAGGCGCTGCCGTTTTGTGGGTTAGAGACGAGATGTTTTAGGTACCTATGTCGAAGCCTCAACGGAGCAAGATATTTTTTGGGAACGGGTTGCTGGTTTAACCGAGTGACAAAACTGGAGATTCGATCAGCTGTCGATGTGGTTGGGCTAGAGTCACTCCCAAAGAAACTTTCAATTGATCCGTGACTTAATAAGGCAGACCGAATCCAATGACCGAGGATGATGACATCGCTTGCCGTGGTAAAACGATATTGAAATCGACTCCAGGCCTTTTCAAAATGACCATCCAGAATGGCCTGATGGGGAGAGTCCCCTAGGGCATCTAATAGGGAAGTGCTTGAGCTAATAATTGCCTTCGCATTGCCGTAGGCAAGCATCGCCGTAAAGAAAGCCGCGATTTCCTGATCATCGTCTTTTAAATATCGGTGAACGACCGAAATGGGGTCTCGTTCTCGCCTAAATGACGTATGAAAATCAGTGTAGGCTCTTTCAAGTAAGGCCCTAATATCTTGCATCTAGTTCTTTTCATAAATGGTGAAGTCAAAGTCAATTTTATGAATTAGTTGCCTTCAGTATGATTCCTGCGACTCGTGGGCAGTCCGGCACTTCGAAGATAAACTTATTCTGCATTTCGAGTTTGCGAGCGACTTTTAGAATCTGCCTACGGGCTCCAAAAATAAAGTCCTTGGGGCTATTCGGGCCAATATCCCCTTCCTCATCTCTTACGAGTCGGGATTTACGGAAATCCAAGTGCCCCGTAAGCTCCTTTCGGAATTCTTCTTCAGTATCTCTAAGGGCAAACGCGAGAACTTTTGGAGAAATGTTATTTAGAATTTCAGCGATGATGACTTCATCGAGGTAAATCAATTCCTCAAAATAGACGACCTTCTTCAGCACTTGGTTAATTAACTCTGGGTCTTGATCGGAAGTTTGAGAAATAATCTTCTCTCTATTTTTTGGATCTGATTGTTCGATCAGAATCGCAAAATCGATAATTCCTTGGTTATTTCTCGTGAAGCGAGCAAGGTTGAGCTTGCCTTTCGGTTTCGTGGGTTCTTTATTTGTGGGCATGAGTTTCTATTTTAATGGGAAGTGTGAACTTCCTCAAGCATTCGGAATACGAGGTATTGATGGCACGAGCTGTTATCTTAGCAATTGATCAGGGGACGACTGGAACTACTGCGTTATTATTTGATGACGCGTTAAGGGTCTTGGGCAAAGTGACCGCTGAGTTCGCGCAGCATTACCCGAAGCCTGGTTGGGTTGAGCACGACTTGAATGAGATCTGGAGAACCGTATTGAGCACGGTGACTCAGGCATTGGAGGTAAGTGGAATCAAGCCCAACGAAGTGACTGCCATCGGCATTACCAATCAGCGTGAGACGACGTGTCTTTGGGAGACGGATGCTCAAGGTACGCCCCTTCATCGGGCAATTGTTTGGCAAGATAGGCGAACTACGGAGCGCTGCAGCAGCCTAAGAAAAAGAGGGCTAGAGAGTGGTATCCGTAAAAAAACAGGCCTGTGGGCGGACCCTTACTTCAGTGCAACCAAGTTGGAGTGGTTGCTCAAAAATGTTAGCGGCGCTTCAAAAAAGCTCAAGCAGGGGATATTAAAGGCCGGCACCATCGATTCCTATTTGCTCTACCGCATGACGGCAGAGCACGCGACGGACCCGTCGAATGCGAGCCGTACGATGTTGATGAATCTTAAGACATGCCAATGGGATGACGAGCTTCTTAGGCTTTTCAAAATTCCCAAAGCCATTCTGCCAACGATTCTTCCCTCAGCGGTTGAATATGGAAAAACTCGTTCCTTTGCTGGATTACCCGACGGAATTCCCGTGACGGGGATTTCTGGCGATCAGCAGGCGGCTTTATTTGGGCAAGCGTGTTTTCAGCCTGGGGGATTGAAATGCACTTACGGAACGGGTGCGTTTATCTTAGTGAATATTGGATCTAAGCCAGTTTTATCGAAACATAAATTACTAACGACAGTTGCGTGGAAACTTGGCAACCAAGTCACTTATGGCATTGAAGGGTCAAGTTTTATTGCCGGGGCCGCGGTCCAATGGCTTAGAGACCAGATGGGATTTTTGGCAAATGCCGCAGAGGTTGAGTCGCTTGCCCGTTCTGTGAATGATAGCGGGGGGGTGACTTTTGTTCCCGCATTGACGGGGTTGGGAGCCCCCCATTGGATTGCTGAAGCTACGGGGACGATCACCGGACTGACTCGTGGGTCGGGCCGTGGGCATCTGGCTCGAGCCGTGCTAGAAGGCGTTGCCTTTCAGGTTGCCGAGTTGGTGAGTGCCATGGCTCAGGATCTGGGTAAGCCCATTCGAGAGATTCGAGTAGACGGAGGAGCGTCTGCTAATGATCTTCTGATGCAGATGCAATCGGATTTTACGGGAGCCAGAATTGTGCGGTCTGAAATTTTGGAAACCACGGCGCTTGGAGCTGGATTACAAGCGGGACTTGGTGCAGGGATTTTTTCTGATCTATCAGCCATTCAAAAAGCCTGGAATTCTTCAGAGACCTTTTCTCCCAAGATGACGGCAACCATGAGAAAAAAAGAATTGAATCGTTGGGACCGTGCGGTGCGTGCAACTAAAGCGGCCGTGGGTCGATAACTCAGATGTCGTTGAGTTGCTGAATATGTTTTATGGGGACCAGCTTAAGCCCCGGGGGTGCTTGGATGGATTCCACCGATTTTGCTGGGAGATAGACCGTCTTGAAGCCCAGGCGTTTGGCTTCATTCAGTCGGATATCTACTTTTGGGATCGAGCGGACTTCGCCCCCGAGTCCAATTTCGCCAAAGAAAACGCTTTCAGCGTCGATGGGGCGATTTGCGATACTAGAAATCATTGCCGCGGCGACTGCTAAATCCGTGGCAGTTTCATGGACTTTGATTCCCCCTGCTAAATTGACGTAGATATCTTGATCACTCAGATGGAAGCCCCCTCTTTTTTCAAGGATGGCCGCCATGAGAGTGACCCGATTCGGATCAATGCCGATACTGGTCCGTCGAGGGACAGGGAGGTAACTCGTGCACACCAACGACTGGACCTCGAGTAAAAGGGGACGAGATCCTTCTAAGTTCGCGGTGATGACGCTGCCGGGGCTACCATTGTTATGCTCCGATAAAAAAAGACTCGAAGGATTGGTAATCTGCCGAAGTCCTTCCGAGCACATTTCAAAAACTCCAACTTCGTGGGTGGACCCAAAGCGATTCTTCATGGACCGTAGAAGTCTCAGGGAATGAGAAGTGCTTGATTCAAAGTACAGGACCACATCGACCATATGTTCCAATAGCTTAGGCCCCGCAATATTCCCTTCCTTGGTCACATGTCCAACTAAGAACGTCGAAATGCCTCGCGCCTTAGAGAGGTTAGCAAGAGCAAACGTGCATTCGCGGAGTTGTCCAACCGTTCCAGCTTGGCTTTCGAGTTCTGCAGATTGAACGGTTTGGATCGAATCAATAATGAGGATCTTGGGCTGAAGTGCATCGATATGCTCCATGATCGCCTGAATAGAATTTTCTGAGACCAGAAACAGAGATTTACTTTGTACCCCCAGTCGCTCGGCCCTCAAGGCAATCTGAGATTCTGATTCTTCAGCACTCACGTAGAGGACAATTCCGGTGGACTTAGAGTAGTGGTGTGCGGCCATCAGTAGGAGAGTAGATTTTCCGATGCCGGGTTCCCCACCGAGTAATAGCACGCTTCCGGCGACGAGACCGCCACCGAGCACCCCGTCCAGTTCAGAAATATCGGATGGGATTCGATCTTCCGTTTCTGCGCCGATCTCATCAATGGGCCTAGGGGTATTTTTCTTGGTGGAAGGACTTGCTGATTTGGCCTTAACTGCTGTCTTCTCCTCTACCACGCTGTTCCAGCTGCTGCATTCTTGGCAGCGTCCAACCCATTTACTATAGGTTTGACCGCATTGTTGGCAGGTGAATATCCACTTTTCCTTCACTGCCCTATCTCATTCCCCATGCCCCTAGACGTCAAGCTTAGTGTCCTGAGTCAGTGATACCGTTACAAATACCGGGCATTTCATTTCGGTCTGCTTCGTTAAAAATGCTTGAAATACCGGGAGTATGCCCGCGCATTTTTGCCTCACATCCCGAACGCCCTGCCTCGTGATTTGTCACGTTATCACTGACTCAGGACACTAGCGTCATGCCTTTGGCGTTGTAAATTTGAAGGGGTCTCGATAAGATTTAAATACAAGGGGGAGCTAACCTTCCTAGGTTCTTTCCCGCACCCCCCAACCACCTAATCATCCGGTACGATCATGACAAAAATTAAAGTACTTGAATGTCTCCATCGTGGCGATTTTTTGCGGGCGGCACTTAATGTTGGCCAGCTTCAAAATCCTCTCTACGATGATAAACAAGACCTCGAGACGATCATGGGCCTAGCCGCCAAGGTTTGGCATCGCGTGCGCTCGCATCGAAAAGACCCAGTCTATAAAGCTAAGATGATCAATACCATTCTTTATGAGCGATTCGGGCTACAAAAGACTCAGAAGGAATTTAAGCAGATTATTGATGACCCCGCCCGCTATCATCTTCATCAGGTTCTATCAAAAAAAATCGGCAGCCCTCTTACCTGCGCTCTTCTCTATATGGCGATCGCGGACCAAGTCGGACTCGAGTTAAAGTGCATCGCGATTCCGGGAAGTTTTCTTCTCAGGTGTCAGGATATTTCAAATGGGTTTTATATTGATCCTTATGCAAAAGGAAAATTTCTTAACGAGGCTGATTTTCATAGGAAACTGAAAACTTCATTTCAAAAGGCTAAGATCGGTGCCACGAGCCTTTACGAGCGGCTTGGACAGCGTCAATTGATTTCAAAACTCATCCTCCAATTAAAACATATCTATATTTTAAAGGGATTGGCCGTTGAAGCTCTCAGGGCAGTCGAGATTCTTTCCTTCCTGTTTCCAAATAATCCAGAGCTGACACGCGACCGAGGTATCTTGTACTGCGAAATGGAATACTTCTCTCGCGCAGTCGAGGATCTTAAGAACTATGTCCGAACGCGCCCCAAAGCCGACGATAAACAAGAGATCAAAAAACTTGCTTCAATGCTAAAGGGCTGTCGAGAAACGATCAACTAGCCTATAGGCTAGACTCACGGACTCTTGCTACGATGCATTTAGCAGAGAACCCATATTTATCATATAGCTCATCAGGTTGCCCAGACTCACCATAAACATCCTGCACGCCAAGCCGAATTAACTTTCCCCGAAACCCTTCTTCGGCCAATGCCTCTGCCACTGCAGAACCCAACCCCCCAATCACCATATGATCCTCAACGGTAACAACAGTTTTACAATTTGTCGCAAGCCGCTTCAAAAGGGCTCGGTCGATCGGTTTGATCGTATGGATATCAATGATCCATGGGTTTAAGTCCTGTAATTGCTCCGAAGCTTTAAGCACTTCGGCTACTGTCGCCCCACTTCCGATCAAGGCCAGCCCCTGCCCCTCTTTAATAATAATTCCGCGGCCAACCGCAAACGCGGATTCAGAACTGTGAACTGACGGAAGTTTCTGCCTGGTTAATCGCAGATACACAGGCCCCTGGATTTCAGCCGCGGCGCGAACTGCCGCGTACGTGGTAACTTCGTCACACGGTTGCAAAATGGTAATCCCGGGAAGACCTCTGAGGACATTGATATCCTCCAGGCCCATTTGGGTATAGCCATCTTCCCCAATACCAAGCCCCGAGTGCGTCCCCACCAATTTAACATTGGTTCTAGAATATCCTACAGACACTCGGATCGTTTCGTACCTTCCAGCGAGAAAACAACCAAAACTGCAGCAGAATGGGACAAAACCGGATGCGGCGAGGCCGGCCGCTGTTCCAATCATATTGGCTTCGGCAATTCCCATTTGGAAAAACCGTTCGGGATGAGCTTTCGCAAAGACCACGCTTTTGGTGCTAACGCTCAGATCAGCGTCTAAGACGACTATCTTCTTATTCTCATCGCCTAATTTTTTTACCGCTTGCCCAAAGGCATCTCGTGTCGCCATGGCACTCACTGGACACCTCTTTCTAGTTCCGCGAGGGCCTGTTTTAATTCCTCAGGTTTTGGGGTGACTCCATGCCAGCCAATATTATTTTCCATGAATGACACGCCCTTACCTTTAACCGTTTTAGCGATAATCGCAGTTGGCCCACTCGTGTATTCTCTCGCTGATTTCAACGCGTTTACAATCGCTGACATATCGTGCCCATTGATCGTCAAGACATTCCATCGAAACGCCCGCCACTTATCGGCAAGCGGGGATAAATCCATCACCTCGTCTACATGACCATCAATTTGCCCATTGTTGTTATCGACGATTGCTACGAGGTTATCGAGTTTGAAATTGGGGGCGGACATTGCCGTCTCCCAAACCTGCCCCTCCTGAATTTCTCCATCGCCCATCAAGCAATATACCCTCGCAGTTCGTTGTTCGAGCTTTAAAGCCATGGCAATGCCCTGCGCCACGGAAAGTCCCTGCCCCAACGACCCGGTCGAAGCCTCAACAAATGGTAAGGCGACGCGATCGGGGTGCCCCTGAAGACGAGAATTAATCAACCTCAGCGTACTTAACTCCTCTTTTGGAATCGAGCCCCGTTCCGCTAAAACAGCGTATAGCGCTGGGACTCCATGCCCCTTTGAAAGGATGAAACGATCGCGATCCGCCCAATGGGGATCGTCTATTTTTGCTTTCATTTCATGGAAAAACAGAGCGACAATCAGATCGATAGCTGAAAGAGATCCTCCTGGGTGCCCGCTGCCGGCTAGGGTAAGCATTTTAAGGATTTCGATTCGGCATTTTCGGGCTGTTTCGTTGAGAGTTTTTTCAAGGTTTGGATCTGACATGGTTGTCTTATAATCGGATTAATTACGATCCGCAACCGTTGACGTCCATTCTCCTTAACCGTTGCGTGTAGTCTATAGATTGGGCTAGTCTTCCGGCTCATGGCATCCTTTTTTAGATTCTTAATTCTGCTTACGACGTTTGGTTTTTTGGGTTCATTTCTGTTGGGGTCCGTATCTGAATCTTTACCCCAGCTTGCGATGTGGCATATGTTGGTCGGTCTTGGGACTACCCTGATCGCTGCCACAGCCCATTGTCTTGTTTTTGCCATTTTCACGGGGGCCGGTAAGGACACTCGGATTTTGGTCTCCGATTTAGCTCTCAATCCTGCGTGGACAGAAAAAGCGAAAAGTTTTCGACGAATCGCGTTTCCCATCGCAATGAAGGCGATCCTTCTTTTGTTGATTCTTGCCGTATTAGGTGGTGCGGCTGGGAAATATACTCCGCTCCGTTGGGCGCATTGGGGACTCGCTCTTTTAACGTCGCTGTATCATATTAAAGCTTTTCTGATTGAACTCAGTTGTATCGAAGAAAACAAACGCCTTCTTGAGACGGTTAACGTAGCAGCAGCGGCACAACCGTCGTCGTTGAAACCTGTGCTGGCTGGTGAGCCTGAGATCTTAGCGATGGCGGCAGATGATTGGGAATGGGGCCAACATGTTTTTGCGTTCGGGCGGTTTCTTGGGTTTATGAGCTGGCAGGTTTGGCTCGTCTTTATCTACCTTCGATTTATCATGGGGTATTACGAGATTTCTTGGATGCCGTTTCTTGCGTTAAGTTTTCTGCTATTGGGCGCAGGCTACTACTTACGCTTGAAGTATGGTTCGGGTTCGCTAAATTCCCCGTCGGAAGCAACTTAGCAGCTAGTGTGTCTATTTTCTTTTGAATCTCAGGCCCCTTGCGATGCAATTGCCGGTATTGATTTAGAAAGTCATAAAGATAGGCTTGTTGTTCCACCGGCCCTGCCAAAAACTTAGCGATATAAATCACACTATCGTACGGCAGATGCTCTAGCCACCTCTGTGGTAAGGCACGATTATTTTCTAAGCACTTTCGGATATAGCGCGCCACAAACTCGGCATGAAGACGAACAAAGGTCGGAGAGAGAAAGCTAAAAATTTGCTTGATCTGTTCGTCAGAAACTTCCTTGATATGCTTCACCAGGTAGTCGCCAGCCCGTAACTTTAACTCATCATTTTGAGGGTTAATTTTCAGCATTGAGAACCAGCATTGAATATTTGATAGGTTCTGAAGTTCGACTCGCCGGCTCTTTAGAAACCGCATCCACAGAAATTCTTGGCGCGAATGCGCGTAGGACGGCCACTTTAAAAGCGTCCGAAGTAGGATTGCGAGTGCGATGCCTGAGAGAAATCCAACCACATGGGATAAGTGATCGACTGAATCGATTCTTTGGTTTGAAAACTGTGAGATGGATAAGAGAAGTTCTAAGGCGATGACATCAAGAATGAAAAACCAGGATGTTTTAAGAGGAATCTGCCCGTGGCGTCCTGGAAACCAGAAAAAATATCGAGTACGGTACCTGAAATTAAAAACATAATAGGCTCCCATGAGGGCAAAGATTCCTGCGCTTGCTCCGACGTGGGGAATGTAGTTGGAACTTTCAGATGTGAATACCAGACTGATGAATAACCCGAAACTACCACCGATAGTAAACAGAGCAAGGATGGTCGGAACCGTTAGAAAAGTGGAGAGAATTCTCGTTCCGGCAAAGATTCCAAGGACGTTTAGTGTGAGATGGGTTGTGTTAGCGTGAATGAAATTTGCTAGAATCAGCCGTCGAGAATCCAGATTTCCCTTCGAGGGAGCAAGGTGCAGTAACGGCCGATTCCCGAGATAACGTTCAATGCGCTGAGGAGTCCAGTTGGGAACTTGTTCCGATGGGACATCTTCCAGTGCCTGAATATATTGTGAATCCATTTCGATGAAGGGATAGGCTTTGATGAATCCGATCATCAAGATTAGCACCAGAAGTAGACCTGGCCATATCTTGGGCCTGAGGTGCTTGGGGAGTTCTGGAGAGGTTGGTAGCAGAAGAATCATCGCCCGCCATGCACTTTCTTTACGACGCTTTTTGCGATGATGTCGTGCAGGCCAAGGTGATCGGTTCGGACTAAGGGTAGAATCCAAATCACTCCCGAGGTAAGTATTCCCAATAGGAATTTCGCCCCGAGTTCCCGGTAAGCGGCTTGCGGAAGAGATAAGTACTTACCCGTTTTTTGACTTAAGACCCGTAGCCCTAAGAGGAGTTTGCCTGGAGTCCCGCCCATGTAGGCAACGCTGCAGATCAGGTACACAAAACAAAGCGTCAGCTTAACCGCGATAATTAAAACAGCCATATGGGGAGTGTTCTGCAGAATGGCGACGAGTTGGATGCTTGCTTCTGCTGATGATGCCAGGATGAAAAGGAGAATAAGGTCCAGACATACCGCAGCCGTTCGGATCATTCCGTCTGCCGTTGGACAATCGCCATAATGTTCAATTTCGGCAGCGTTGAGCGTCGCGAGCAGGTGGTTTTCACTCTCGGTTAATCGACGATTCCTTGGTTTTTTTGGATCAAGCTTTGGTGCCATCGTTTGCTTCCTCGCTAGCAGCACCTCGGATGAGTCTGGCAAGTTGCAATATGGCTTCGACATCATCCTTCACTTGGATGAAATCAATATCTTCAAAAACTGGCGAAACACTTTGAGCGCGATTCTTTAGTTTCTGTAGGCGCATCATTCGGAATGAAATTTCGGTGATTTGGGCTGGGTCAAGTGGCTCAAGCGCAAAATGATTTGTCAGTTTGATATCTCCCAGGTCGCGGTCTAAGCCGAAAATGAGTAGTAGCGTTCCCAACTCAATGAGAGAGGGACGGAAATCCTCGATATGGGTGACGGCGACAAGATACCTAAGCGTATTGATCGCCCCTATAAACGGGAATTTTCCGTCGGAAAGCCAGTCCGTATGTTTTGCGGCAAGGGCTTCAAAAAAATTCTGAAGTGTTGGGTTAAGGCTGAGTTTTTTGTTCTTAGAATCCACCAGGGACTTCACTGCGGTTTGCCGATCATTCCACAACATCGCAATGGAGAGGCCCAACCGGTCTAGTATCTCCGCTTCAACTGATTGGCAGAGTAATTGGGTCGAAAATTTTCTAGCGAGGTAAGGGGAGAAGGGTAACCCTTCTGATTCTCTTACGGATTCGATAAAGTGTGCGGCATTCCAGTATTCGGAGGCGATATCGGACTGGGCTGGACTCTTTGCCATTGGGGCGCTCTGGGATTTAAGTTTCTCGAGAAGCCCCGCCATGGTTGAATCCATAAAGTGTTCAACGTGGAGACTCTCAAGTTCGAGAATGAGTTCACAGAAAAGTCCTGTTAATTTCGATATCGTCTCATTGGTTTCATGATCTAGGAGCTGCCGTTCCGTTTCTTGAACGCGGTCAAGCCAATCTGCAAACCCCTGAAGCGGCAATTGCTCAAGCTGGTGATCGGTAATGTAACGGTCCGAGACCATTGAAGCCAGAAGTTCGACGCTGCGGCTGGATTCGATAGCCGGGATAGATTTCAGCGTTTTCATTGCTTTACCCGGCAGTTTTTTCGAAGGTTTGAAACCACTTCGCGCTTAATTCGGCCTACCCACTGGTCCACATCGCTTACCGAAACATCAAAGAGTTCAGAGATTTCTGAGGGCGATTTTCCTTCCAGGTGAGCCTTAAAAATTTGGAGGCTCTGTGGGTCTAGACTTGAAAGCGCAGATTCAAAATGCTTCCAGACATCAATTGAGGCCTGCGTTACCACGTTGTCGTACGCCAAGTGCTCAACTTCGGTTTTAAAGTTCTTGCCTGAGCGGTTCATGATTCTGTCCCCGTATAGCTTTAATTCAGCGCGTTACAATGAACTTATCGGGCCTGATGACGCAGTGCTTTAGGGCTATTTTATGCGGAGCGTAAAATATGTTTAAATGACCATAAATTGGCTAATGACGTTAGGCTTTGCCTGTCGGGTGGGTTGTGGTAAAGTGGCCTCCGATTTTATGAAACTACAAAATAATCAATTGTTTAGATCCATTTTTCCCCGCCTGTTGCTTTCCATGATTTTGATTGGATTTGGTCTGGTCCGATGCGCGTCGAAAGAAGTTGGCTCCGACAGCCCGGACGCTCTTTTTGCGGTCGCTGACGAGGAGTTCAAGGACGAGCATTATCTTTCAGCGATGGAAAAGTTTCGGGATATCAAAAATCGTTTTCCCTACAGTAGTCGAGCAGTCGAGGCGGAACTCAGGATTGCCGATACCCACTTCGCTCAGGAGAATTTCATTGAGGCGGAGAGCTCGTATGAAGTCTTTCGAGAGCTGCATCCAACGCACCCTAAAAGCGACTACGTGCAGTATCAGATTGGCATGTCGAACTTTCATCAAATTCCGGCGAATGCGGCGCGTGATCTGACCGCCGCGCAGAAAACGATTGATGCTTTTGATGTCTTAGTTGAGAAATTTAAATCTTCAACGTACGTCGAGAAGGCTAAAGAGAATCGCGCTCTGGCTCGGTCGCGGTTGGCTGAGCATGAAAGTTACGTGGCGGATTTCTATTTTCAGAAGCAGCATTATCTTTCTGCCTCCTATCGTTATGCAGCACTTCTTAACGATTTTGCTCAAATGGGATATGATGAAATGGCACTTTATCGGTTGGGAAAATGCTATGCCGAGATCCGTATGTTTGCCAAGTCGAGGGATATCCTGGGTAAATTAGTTAAGGAATTCCCCGCTTCAGAATATAAGGTTTCAGCAGAGCAGCTTCTCGCCGAATTACAACAGCTTAAGGACTAAATGGGTTCATTAAAAGAGTCTCATAGTATTCAGGATCTCTTAAGAATGGCGCAAGAGGATCTCAGTCGGAGTAGTTTGCGCTCCGCCGAAACAAAACTTGAGGAAGCTATTCTATTAAATAACCAGATACCGGAGGCGTTTCATCTTCTGGGTTATGTCTACACTAAACAAAGTAAGTTTCAGAAGGCGATTTTAGCTTTCAAGAAGACTTTAGCTCTTGACCCGTTTCATACTGAGGCTGCGATTGCGCTGAGTAGCCTTTATAATGATGTGGGCAATTATAAAGAAGCCGCCTCCGTTTATGAGAAAGCGCGTAAACGTCTTGAGAGACTTGAGCCGGGGCACGACCCTCGGATTAGTCAGGGTCTAGCGCAGAAACATTTTGAGTTGGGGAAACTGTATTTGCAGTATGAGCGATATAACGAAGCTCATCATGAATTTTCAAAGGCCTTACAGCTTGAGCCTGATAACGTGGGTTACAGTGTTTTGATGGCAAAATGTATGGCGCGTTCGGGAGATAAGCCAGGAGCAACTCAGCTTCTTGAAAAAATGTTAGAGCGGGAACCGAAGCATATCAATGCTCGGATTCAATTGGGAGTTTTGTATTATTCGCAACAGAAGTTGTCCGAGGCACAATGGGAGTGGCAACAAGCTTTGTCCTTTGATCCAGAGAATCGTTCAGCTCAAATGTATTTGAGTATGGTGGATTCTAATTAGACCGCGCCAGCGAATGACGACATGCCTTATTATTTAAAAATTATTTCCTTGGTCGGTTTTTTCGTCTTGATCGCGTACCCTGGCATAGCGGACGAAGCGCTAGTTTTAGACCGCACGCGTCCCCATCTGAATGGCCTATTTAAAGCGAACGAAGTGGCGTGGGACCAATATGAGTACCCGTATCTGGCGGTGCAAACGACTCGGGCGTTTGCAATCCCGGCGGCGCAGCTTAAATTAAGACTATTCAAACATTTAGAAATTTCAGAAGTGAAGATTCCGATGGGGTCTCGGATTACTGAAAAGGAGTTAGTCTTGCCGCCTGAGTTCTTAGGCGACAAGGACCAAATCATTGCCCTTAAGGACTGTTCTGTCAAAAAATGTAATCTCAAACTCAATCAAGAAGTTGAAGTTAAACCACTTGAGAAATCAAAAGATAAACTCAAGACCTACCATCAGTTTCTTCTTAAAAGAACTCAAGATTTTCTGGATAAGAAAAGTTTGCTTGGGTACGAGGAGCGAAACGACAATAGGAAGAGTATCGAAGAGATGCTTAGCTTTCTGCCCTTTCTCAAACGGTATTACCCGGCATCTCTTAAATTTCTGCTCAGGGAACTGGTTTCTGGAGATCTCGTTAAGACTCAGCCCAAGGCGCAGTATTTACGTTCAGAAGTGATTAAGATTGGTGCCGGTAATCTTCAGCCCATTCATCGAATTTCCTATCTTTATGTTTTCGAAGAAGATGGCAGTGATTTTGTGGTGGAGATTATTCTGTATTCGAATCACTATTTTGATTCATCGTTGAGGATCTTTGAGATCTTTACTCTGCCTCCTCTTCCCAAAAAGGATCAGCCGCGAGCGGCGCTTGTGATGACCGACGTCATGGAAGTCGATGAGCTCAAAAAGTCAGGCCTGATCCGGAGTCTTTTCTCGGGTAAAATGGTCACCGCCGTTTCTCTGTACCAGAAGAATTTTATGGAGAATTTCCAATAGGCTGGTGATGGGCAACGTTCAGGGATCTAGGCATTGGCGTTGACTTCAACTTTTCGTAAAGCGTACCATCCATTCACAGGAGTAAGTTTCTATGTTCAGCCATGTACGCGGTTTAACCTTTGATGATGTCCTGCTTGTGCCGGGCTATAACGGCATTCAATCACGTCAGAATGTCGCCACGTTGGTTGATATCGCAGGCCATCCTTTTGAGATCCCGCTCATTAGCTCCAACATGGATACCATCACTGAATCGGGAATGGCCAACGCGATGGCATCACTCGGTGGGATGGCAATCTTGCATCGTTTCTGCACGATCGAAGCGAATGTTGAGATGTTAAAAAAATCGACGGATAAGAGGCGGGTTGGAATTTCCGTTGGATTAGGTAAGGACGGGCTAGAGCGGGCGGACGCGCTAGTATCAGCTGGGGCGAGCATTATCTGTGTGGATGTGGCCCATGGGCATTCGAAGGAAGTGAATCGGACGGTTCGGGCGCTTAAGGAAAAGCACGGCGATAATATTCTTGTGATCGCTGGTAACGTCGCGACGTATGCAGGCGCCGATTATCTTGCAGCGGCGGGTGCGGATATCATAAAGGTCGGCATTGGTTCTGGTTCAGTTTGCACAACTCGGATTAAAACGGGCTTTGGGGTTCCCCAGCTAACCGCACTTCAGGAATGCTGTAAGGTTGATCGGCTACTTATCTCGGATGGAGGAGTGAAATGCCCAGCCGATGCGGTGAAAGCTTTGGCAGCGGGAGCGAGCTTTGTGATGTTAGGTGGAATCCTGGCCGGCACGGACGAAACCCCTGGGCAATCCACCGTCAAAAAGGGGCGGGACGGGAAGGATATTCCGATTAAGCGTTTTCGTGGCATGGCATCTCGGGAAGCCCAGGAAGATTTCATGGGAGGAATGTCCGAGTGGAAGACAGCTGAAGGGGTAAGCGTTGATGTCCCATGCCGGGGACCAGTGAAAAATATCATTCTGGATATTATGGGTGGTATCCGCTCGGGAATGACCTACTGCGGAGCCTCTACCATTAAGGACTTGCAGCGAAAGGCTCAGTTCATGGAAATCTCTCCCTCAAGTCGTATCGAAGGCAGCCCACATGCCACAGATTGGCTCGCCCCCTAAAGGTGCCCATCCCCTTTACGGCCGGAAAGTAGCCAGGTGTCTTGAGTCGCTTCATGACGCGATAGCTCCCGATGTGCCCGCCGTGAATTGTTGGAGAATTTCATAGAGGCTTTTTGAAATTCCCCGTAAAATATATCAGTACCCCTATTCTCAAATGACACACCGACGCATCCTACCTTCAGTTTTAATTTTACTTAGCTGGTTCGCGTCAAATTCTTTGGCGGAGAAGAGTGGTGCGCTGGGTGGCCCCTTCGTCCAATACCATTTTTCAAGTATCAACCGCTTTGATTCCGAAGTTGGCGGCTACCCGCTCGTGATCGGTGGCATCGGTCTTGGGTCAGTGGGAAAGAATTTTCGCTTAGGTGGGGCCGGTGGTGGTGGCTTTCTGTGGAGTCCTACGGATAACGCCCATTTTGGAATGGGTTATGGTGGGATTGTCGGAGAGTATTCGATAGCTCCGTGGTTTTCGGTTCGCATGATGATTGGCGGGGGTGGATATTCCCTCGCTAAAGTTCTTCTCGAAGACGCCACGACACTGACAGTCGAAAGAGTGAATTCGGGAAGCTTCCTGCTCTTTCATCCGAGTCTCAACTTCAAGCTAGATATCCACCAAAGCGTCAACGCCACAATTGGGATTGGCTATTTTCTTCCTAATGTCGTGAAGCTCCATAGTGTCACGATGACCGTCACCTTGCAGTTCGGGCGTTAACCTGACTTTAAGCCCGTGGCTTCCAACACAACCTCAAAGAATGATTTAAGGCTGCTTTCTGAATACAATTCAAGCGGTCGAGCCCGGTAGTACATAATATCGGCAATGTTCTCGCTATGCGCTTTCCCAGCGCAATGGCCGATTTCGTGCCAGAGCACTGATTTTAAATACTTCTTTCTGCTTTCCGAAAACAACGACTTGTGGATAAGGATTTCACAGTGATCAGACTTCTGCGTCGCGAAGGCGACTTTCTCCGATTTTGTCACCTCATCGTAAATGGCAGACTCGGACTGGACCAATACGATTCGATACCCTTCATGGCCGCCCTCTCGATGGACGACAGTGGTTTGAGCCGAGTCATTTAAACTGTCAACCGAGGCTAAGAGATCAGATTCACCATTAGCATCAAACCCGGTCATTGATTCAATCTGGGCTGGCCAAACGTGGTTGCCGAGCCGATTTTCGGCACAACTAATGCACAACAATAAGACAGCTATCAGAGCAACGTGCCGCATCAACATCCCTTAATTAGGCTCGGCCGAAAGGGCCGAAACGTTCCACATGAATAGGTATTGCAAGGCAAGGGCCATGATTAAAGTCGGCACCGGCAGAATACGACGATTTGCGATATAATATCAAAATCGTGAATGTTGTTATCCACAGTCCTGGCCTACGGTTAGCCCACGGGGGCGCCGCGCACTCAGAGGCCTCGTTGGCCAGATATTTGAGTCGCGAGATTTCAGTGAAAGTCCTAGCGGCGAAGCAAAATTGCGACCCTAATTTCGTGGCGCAAATGGGATGTCCCACTCCGACTCTCTATCGTACGTGGGACCCCATAGTCGCCTTAATGCTGAAGTCCCATTGGCTGCATGATTGGTTAAATGGAGTCGATATCTTTCATTTGAATGGCCATTGGAAGGTTGAAAATTTCTTTTTTGCGAGGCTCTGCCATCAGAAAAAAATCCCCTACGTTTTTCATCCCAGGGGAATGCTCTGGCTTGAAGGCAGGAGGCCCGTCTTAAAGCGTTTATATAATTTGGTGTTTGGCCATTGGATTGTGGCTCATGCAAATTCAGTCATTGCGTTAAGCGAGTTTGAGAAACGTCATTTTGAATCTTATGAGATAGAATCGAGTCGAGTGACCGTGATCGCAAACGGCATTGACCCGAATTTAGATGTTGATGGCCCCGTGAAGAAGGAGCGATGTTTTATTTATTTGGGCCGGATTGAATCGCGTAAAAAATTAGATTCGCTACTTCTGAGTTTTGCCGAGTACCTCAAATCAGGTGGTCAGTTTTCATTGAAACTTGTCGGGCCAGTTGAGCGTGGTTACGACGAAGTATTACGACGGCTTGAAGTCCAACTGGGGATTCAGGGAAAAATTGAGTGGATCGCCCCGCAATATGGAAAAGCCAAATGGGAATCCTTAAAGGCGGCAAGTGCCTTGATCTATCCCGCCATTGAGGAAGCCTTTGGACGAGTCCCCTTTGAATCACTATGGGTTGGTACTTTGCCCGTCGTTCCGATCGAGAGTGGAGCCTATGAGTATCTCAAGGGAAGAATCCCCGATGTCTTCTATCCGGTTGGCGCATTGGACTCATTAACTCAAGTGTTAATTTCCATTGAAAAAAATATTGATTCCGAAATCTGGATTTCTAAAATTCAAGAAGCTCAAAAGTATGTGAGAAACGAGTTTTCTTGGCGTCACGTCATTCATCATGTCTTAAAGCTGTATCGCAATACGGTTGGTCTAACTCAGGGGGAAACAGAATCCCTTGTTTTTGAGCCCAGTCATCGCTATCTTTCCTAGCCATTATGAAGCCAAGTTGCCCTGTCTGTAAAAAAACCGTGCTCTGGGAAGGTAATGTCTTTCGCCCCTTCTGTTCGGACGTCTGTCGCCAGCGAGATCTTGGGAACTGGGCCACAGAAAGTTACCGCGTTAAAGCTGATGAGCATACTCCGGGCCTTACCATTTTGCCGGACCCGGATGATTCCGACGAATAACAAGCTACGGTCTTGATTTATAAAGCATGAACGCGCTCTCTCGGACTCGTGGGAAGTGTTTTTCAATGAGGTCATGTATTTCTACACCTGAAAAATTCATGCTCCCAACAAAGTAAAATTCCTTGCCTGCTTTGGCCTTCTTGATGAGATCTAGCCAGAGTTTATTCCCGGTCTGTGCGCTCACCGGATTATAGGCCCAATACAATTTCGCGTCTGGAAGTTTAAAATTGGGATCAGCGAGATCTTGGTGCAGAAACTCGATGGACGGGGGAAGTCCCATTAATTGATGGACGCGGTTAGCTTCGATAACGCGCTCACTAACAATTTCGTAACCCTTAAAGTTCAACTCGGGGCGAGTCGCTCCAATCACAAACCCCAGCCGGCCAAAACCCATGCCCATATCAACTACGGTATCACCAGAGTTTAACGGTATCTGGGTGATCAAACGGTGAAAGAAATGGTAAGAAGTTTGGGGAATGATTTCTCTCGCTTGCCATATAATCTCGTCCCCAAAATGGGAGAGATAGATTTCGTCCCTGTGACGACCGTATTTAGCGATGACTTCTGACCCAACTCGGTGCTGATCAATCTCCAAAATAATATCCAAGGGATCAGCCTGATCAAAGCTAAAATACTCGAATGGTTCGGTAAGCTTTGCTATAAACTGCTTACATATCGAAGCTTTAGGGGTTCCAAGGGGCTGGATCCTGAGCGATTACATCAGTGCTAAACCAGATCGAAAAAACTAAAAGAGCCAAAGATTGGGCAGTCGTTTGCATCGGTCCTTGGTATCGGAATTAATCAGAGCTTGCAAGCCAGGTCCAAAATCTATCGACGACCGTTTACTTACCGAAATCGGGGAGATACGTTAGAAAAGCCATGGAACTCCATTTCCCTTCAACCGCCGCGTCCCTTGGAGCTTTTCTTTCAGCCGAAATCCAGGGGGATCTTCAGGCTGGAGTCGATTGCCTAACGTCGCTTGAGGCGTCTCGTTGCGGTGGGCTTTGCTTTCTAGAAGATAGCAAGGGCCGGGATAATTTATTGGGTAAAACGGGTGCGGTGGTCCTAACTCGTCTTGAGACTATCGACAGAACGCTGCCTGTAACATTTGTTATTGTGAAGCACCCGAAAGCGGCGTTTGCGAAGGTTGCTCAGCAACTCAAAAATTCTCGCCCTCCAAGGTGGACCGGAATTTCTCCTCAGGCTTTCGTGCATCCGGACGCCAGTTTGGCAAAGGGTGTCGTGGTTGCTCCCTTTGCGTACATTGGCGCGAAGGCTTCTGTCGGAGTTAATTCATTAATCGAACCCTACGCCTATGTCGCGGATCATGTGCAGGTTGGGGATGAATGCGAAATTTCCGCTCATGTTGTTTTGGAAGTCGGTGTCAAGCTTGGTCACCGAGTGAAAGTATTAGCAGGGACCGTCATTGGATCTGAAGGTTTCAATCTTGTTCCAGGGAGTTCGGGCAAGATCATTGAGATGCCGCATCTTGGGACGGTTAGGATCGAAGACGATGTTCGGATCGGCGCAAATTGTACGATCGATCGAGCGTTATTTGGCGAGACTGTGATTGGTGCGGGCTCTAAATTAGATGATCATGTCCATATCGCTCATAATGTCCAGATTGGCCGGTCCTGCATTCTCTGTGGGCAAGTGGGTGTTGCGGGCTCATCGGTCTTAGAGGATGGCGTCGTATTGGCGGGGCAGGTAGGCGTCAAGGATCATGTGCGGATTGGCAGTGGCGCCAAAGTGGGCGCTCAGTCTGGAGTCAGTCAGGACTTACGCGGCGGGGAACACTATTTCGGATCTCCCGCATTGGCAAAATCGGAGGCCTTTCGTTTTCTAAAGTTAATGCGGCGCCTACCTCAACTATGGAAGCGAGTTGAAGCTCTTGAAATGCATTTAAAAGGGCAAAATGACTGAAACTAAAATACATCCGACAGCGTTGGTGAGTCCGTCCGCTGTCGTCGGGAAAGGGACTAAGGTCGGAGCCTATAGTTTAATTGGGCCCAACGTGAAATTAGGCAAGGACTGCGATATCCGCAGTCACGTTGTGATCGATGGTAAAACGACTTTGGGTAACCAGGTTCGGGTCCTCCCATTTTCTGCCATTGGACTTGAACCGCAACATTTAAAATACCGAGGCGAGGAAACAGAAGTGCTGATCGGTGACCGAGTGACTTTCCACGAGTCAGTCACAGTCCACCGCGCGACTGAATTTGGCGGTGGCATCACGTCGATTGGTGACGATTGCTATATTATGGCCTATGCGCATGTGGCTCATGATTGCAGGGTTGGTCACCATGTCATTTTAGCGAACTCAGTCCAATTAGGTGGGCATGTTGAAGTCGGTGACCATGTTACGATTGGCGGCGTGTCCGCCGTGGCTCAATTCTGTCGAGTGGGTTCGTACTGTTATGTTGGAGGAGGTTCGACACTTCGGAAAGATCTCCCTCCATTTCTCCTTGGTAAGGGGCATGAGTTTGAAGTTCAGGGGATTAATTCCATCGGCTTGGAGCGAAATGGTTTTTCAGAGCTAGCGGTTAAGCGGCTCAAAAAACTCTATCGGATTTTCTACCTACAGAAGTTGACGGTGAGCCGAGCAATTGAATCCATTGTCACGGAAATGGGCGATGTCGACGAGCTTAAGGTGTTTTTAGATTTTGTGAAATCATCTAAGTCGGGAGTTCTCAGGCCGTGACAGATAAAGTGCGAGTTGGGATCATCGGTGTTGGCCGAATGGGTGCTCTACATCTTCAGAAATTCTTACAAATGGGCCACGTCGAGGTCGTCGGGATCTATGAGCCATCTCAGATTAGGGCTTTGGCCCTAAAGGATGAGTATGGAGTGATCCCCTTTGAGAGCATAGACGATCTTTTATTTGAATCAGATGGGGTTGTCGTATCGGCGCCAACCGCAGACCATTTTGAGATTGCTTCGAAGGCGGCTCGGCATGGAGTACATGCCCTTCTCGAGAAGCCAATATGCGAAACCGTGGAGCAAGCTCAGTCCTTGGTAGATCAATTCCGCGGGGCAAAGAAGCACCTTCATATTGGGTTATTGGAGAGGTTTCGTCTAAAAGGCCTAACTCGCGACCTTCCTTTGGGTGCGCCACGCTACATTGAAGCAAGTCGCCTCACACCGACGATGAGTCGGGAGCCCGGGATTGATGTGGTGAGCGATTTAATGATCCATGATTTAGATCTCGTTAGGTCTCTGATTCCGTTGAGCCCAATGACGGTCTCAGCGGTCGGGACACCTGTGATCACATCACAGCTGGATATAGGCAATGCGAGACTAGAATTTCCCGACGGATCCATCGCTAATCTCAATGTCAGTCGTATTAGCCAGAGACCAGAGAGAAAATTTAAAATATTTTCGACAAATAGTTTTGTCTCCATTGATTTTATCGCTAACGCAGTGGATGTGTATTTTAGAACGGATGACGGGGAGGTCGTCCATCAACTGTCGGAAGCGGTTGATCTTGACCCTCTGTCGGAGCAAGCGCACTGTTTTATTGAGAGTATTTCTGGAAATCAGCCCCCTCTTATTACCGGTGTCGATGGCTTAGTCGCTCTCAGAACGTCTCAGCTGATTAAAAATATCATGTTGGAATCGTTGGTGCGCCACGCAAAGACGATCGAACGGACTCCCGCTTTTCAATGGCATACTCAAGACAGTGATGCCTATTGGGCAGAAAGGGTCGGGACACTCACCCAATCGTGAGCGTATTATGACGGACGTTAAGAAAATACTCATGGTGGCCGGCGAGGCGTCGGCGGATTTTCACGGATCTGAACTTATTGAGGCGCTGCGAAACTCGTCGCTGTCCTTTAGTCTGCATGGTGTAGGGGGGCGTGGTCTTAAAGAAAAGGGAATGGAAGTCCTTATCCCTGCAACTTCTTTGAATGTGATTGGCGGGGTTGATTGGTCGGAGAAAATGTTAGGAGTGTGGCAAGCCTACCGGGCACTTTCCCGCTGGATTAAAATTGAGAAACCCGATTTAGCCATCCTAATGGATCTTCCTGATTTTAATCTTAGTCTAGCTAAGGTTTTAAAAAAGCAGGGTGTGCCCGTGATTTATTATATTTCTCCTCAAGTGTGGGCGTGGAGAAAGTACCGTGTCAGAAAAATTCGCCGCTTAGTCGATCTCATGTTGGTGGTCTTTCCCTTTGAAAAGAAATTTTATGAAGCTCATCACGTCCCATCGGTGTTTGTGGGGCATCCGCTCATTGAATTACTTGAGCCACGATCAAGCGATCGTACCCGGACCGATCGTCTGGAGTCGCCGCAGATCGCCCTTTTGCCTGGAAGTCGGCCAAGTGAGTTGAAGTTTCATGGGCCAATCCTTGCTGAAGCAGCTATCATATTACGGGCTCGTTACCCCAAGGTTCAGTTTCAGGTTCCGATTGCGCCGACCTTAGAAACGGCTGAAGTTGCAAGTTACTTTGCGGGGCTCCCCGTGACCCTGATTGAGTCCTCAGCGAAGCAAGTTCTTCACTGGGCTGATGTGGCACTGGTAACTTCAGGGACAGCAACGCTTGAGGCGACAATTGTTGGAACCCCGTTCTGCCTATTCTATAAAGTTCGATCATCCTCCGCATTCTTATTACGCCATCTCTTTAGGTATCGAGGGCTCATTGGTATGCCAAATATTCTACTAGGCAGAGAAGCCGTTCGGGAGTTTTTTCAGCAAAGGGCCCGGCCAGAGTTTTTAGCTGAGGAGGCTTGTCGTCTTCTTAACGACGAGGGCTACCGAGTCCAGATGATCGAAGATTTTGCGCAATGTCGAAGTGTTTTGGGAGGGCATGGCGCTAGCCAGCGGGCGGCAGTGGAGGTTCAGAAACTCATGGCAAAATTGGGGCCTATTGAGTCAGAAGGTGTTTGTGGTGTGGTCGCTCCGGTTAATTGATGTTTTCTGGGTGGTCAGTCTACCCGTAAGTTTACTGTATGCCGCTTGGATGAATCTTCGTCGACATTTTTGGAAAATCCGCTATCAACCGAGATGTTTTAGCATTGTGATTGGAAATATCCATCTAGGTGGGACAGGAAAGACTCCCGTCGTCATGTCATTAGCGAGGCAGTTGGCGGGAAAAATTGCCGTTTTGAGTCGCGGTTATCGAGGGGAGTGTGAATTGACAGGGGCTAAGGTCGATCCTGAGCACGAGCAAGCCGCACGTCTTTATGGAGATGAGCCAGTTCAAATCGCTCTAGCGGGCACGGCCGACGTTTATGTTGGCGCGAACCGAAAGAGAATCTTCCAGCAATGGATTGAGCCAAAAAAATACGACACGGTGATTATGGACGATGGTTTTCAGCATCTCAACGTTCGAGCGCAACTTCAATTAGTCCTATTTCCCGTTCGAGAAATGAATTGGGGTAGGTACACACTGCCTATGGGTCAGCTTCGTGAGCCCGTGAATGCCATTGGATCGAGCGATGCAATTCTGCTGACTCATTGGCAATCAAGTTTCGAGACCATCGAATCGACACGTGCGTGGTTGGGCCAGCGATTCCCAAACCTTCCCCTATTTGATGTAAAGCTATACTCCTCAGGTTTCTTCCTATCGAATTCGATCGAAACGGAAATTAAGGATAAAAAACTAGTCGCCTTTTGTGGGCTAGCAAACCCAGGCTCTTTTCGGGAATGCCTCAAGGATCATCCCCGCATATCCTTAGTTAGCCCTTTTAGAGACCATCATCGGTATCATGAGAACGATATCCAAAGGTTGGTTAACTATAAAAATAAGTTGGGCGCTGAGGGATTTGTGACGACCGAGAAGGATTGGGTTAAAGTGGGTAGTCGCCTTGGTTCTCTACAGGAAAAGGTGTATGTCCTTCGGTCCGAATGTGAAATAGAATCGAGTTTCTGGCCATTTTTGGAATCAAAGCGAGGAAATATTGACGCGACAGCTGATTAATATTGGATCCTATGGGCTGAGGTTATTGCCGATTTCGGCGGTTGCTATTTTAGGCCGTTGGATTGGTTTCATCTGGTTCTCCATCCTGCGTTTTAGGCGGGCGACCGTCTTGTCAAATCTGACTCTGGCCTTCGGAAAAGAGAAGGATCTCAAGGAGCTAAATCTCATTGCGCGCAATAACTGCGATCATTATGGGATTACGGCGTTAGAGATTATCCGATCGGCCACTTGGTCCAAGGAGGAATTCAAACGTCAAGTGACGCTCCATGGGGTAGAAAATCTTGAGCCCTTCATGAAGGACGGAAAAGGGGGGTTTCTTTTAGCCTCGCATATGGGAAATTGGGAGTTTGCAGTGACGGGCACAGCCGCTCATGGCATAAACTTCGATGTTATTGTCAAACGCCCTAGGCAGAAGTCGGTGGAAGATTTTTTAGAAAGCTACCGGACTCGAACGGGGGCCGGAGTTATTTATGAGACCAATTCTATGAGCGATATTTGGAGAGCGGTGGGATCTGGGCGCTGGGTCGGATTTATTTTGGACCAATTCATGGGGCCTCCGATTGGATTGCCCGTGAAATTTTTTGGGCATCTAGCGGGCACAGCCGTGGGATTAGCGCTATTAACCGAGAAGCGCCAGGCGCCGGTGATTCCCCTATACTCCTACCGAGACGAGAGCGGGCGCTGCCATACCGTTTTTGAAAAACCCATTGATTTTTCTCAATGCTCTCGGGATCGTACCGAGCGGCTTTACGAAAAAACTCAGCTTTTTAATGATGCGATTGAGAGAGGTGTCCGTCGCTACCCCAGCCAATGGATGTGGTTGCATCGGCGTTGGAAAAGTTTTAACGGTGAGCCACGTTGGAAGTTGGCTGACGCCATCGCCACAGGTGCTCTCTGCCTGAGCCTAATGCTCGGCGGTTGCGCCAGCCCTGGAGATTCTCCTACTGGTATCGCATTGCCCGTAGACCCTCAGATTGCCGTCCCAAAGTACGTTGAGAAGCCTAACGCAGTCGAGTTACCAGTGCCAAAGCCACTGGTTCAAAAACAGAAGAGGGTCGTTCCGACTAAAACCAGCGAGGCGACGGTAGCACCTCAAGCATTTCAGGTGGTGGAAAAGTACGCGGTGCCATTCCAAGTGGGAGAACAACTTGAAATGTCGATTAATTGGATGGCTTTACCGGCGGGCAGAGCGATCCTCCAAGTCCGCAATGCAGAGCCATTTCAGGGGCGCCCCCTAACTCATTTGTGGGGAAATATTCTTTCTTCTAAACTAGTGGATACCATCTACCATGTGGATAATACGATCGAGTCTTTTGTCGATTCAGAAGGTTTAATTCCCTATAAATTTTTGCTTCACATGGCTGAGTCAGTTCAGAAAAAAGAAACACGAGTCGTTTTTGATCACCCAAATGGTAAGGCGCATTATTGGGCAAAACGCATCTCCGCGAAGTGGGGTGATTCGAATGACGATCGTGTGGACGAGTTCAAAGCCCATTCTCAGGATATGTTCAGCGCCCTATTCTATGGGCGAGTGATTGACTGGAGAATTGGAAAGAAGGAGATCATCAAGGTATTTGAAAATGGTCAGAATCTAGATATTGAAGCCACTCCGGTAGCCACTGAAGTTGTGACGACAAAAGCGGGGACATTTCAGGCATCCAAGATTGCTGTCATGGTGAAACTAAATAATATTTTTAAGCCTATGGGTGACATGTTCCTGTGGTATAGCGATGACTCTAAGAGGTATCCAGTGCGCTTTGAGGCCAAAGTAAAAATAGGATCGTTATGGGGCGAATTGCTCAGCGTCAAAGCGGGAAATTGACCCAGTTAGCGGCTGTTGTGATTGCTCGAAACGAGCAGGACAATATCCGCCGTTGCCTGTCCTCACTTGAATTTTGTGGAGAGCTCGTTGTCGTCGATGCGTTCAGCTCAGATGCGACAGTAAAAATAGCAAGCGAGTTTACTGAGCGAATTTATGAACGTCAGTGGCAGGGGTATGGATCACAGAAGAACTACGGAATTTCAAAAACCACCTTGCCCTGGGTGCTATCAATTGATGCGGACGAGGAAGTCTCAGAGGAGTTGAAGGTTGAGCTATATCAACTGATGAACGGCGGCGTTCCGAGTGATCAAGCCTACAGCATTCCGAGAAAGACTCTCCATTCGGGAAAGTGGATTCGGCATGGTGGGTGGTACCCCAATCGGTTAGTTCGTCTTTTTCAAAAAGATTCGGGGCGATGGACGGAAGACGAAGTTCATGAGTCATGGGAAACTGAAGGAAGTGTTGGAGCGTTACAGCAACATTTGAACCATTATTCCTTTTTGGATATCTCAGATCAAGTCGAACGAAATAATGATTATTCAAGCCTCGGGGCTAGGCGGCTTGCGCGGTCAGGGCAGAAGTTTTCTGTGGGCTCGATTATCCTCAAGCCATTCTCAAAGTTTGTAGAAACCTTTTTGATCAAACAGGGTTTTCGGGATGGTTTCTTGGGGTTTGTCATATCGGTTTCTGCTGCTTATTCTGTTTTTTTGAAATGGGCTAAGCTCCGTGAACTAGAAAAGGAAAAGGCCTAATGAGTAAAACACGACTGAGACCAGGATTTCTCGTGACCATTGATGGCCCTGCCGGCGCGGGGAAGTCGACTGTAAGCCGCATGTTAGCGGAAGCGATTCACGGGACCTTGCTCGATACGGGTTCCATGTACCGAGGCGTGGCTTACTTTGCGATGCAATCAGGGGGTGATACTGAGAAAGATTTTACCAAGATTGCCCGTGAGCTGAGATTTGATCTGGAGCTTAAGAAGAAGAAGCTTAAAATTAATGGGAAACTCCTTGGACTAAAGCTCAGAGGAGAACGAGTGACTCAGATGGCTTCGTCAGTGAGTCGGTTTCCTTCGGTGAGGAAAGTCTTAACGGAAAGGCAGCGAGAGCTTGGTCGAGTCTTATCTAAGAAATTGCCCGTAGTGATGGAGGGGAGAGATATCGGGAGTGTGGTTTTTCCAGAAGCTAAATTTAAGTTTTATGTTACCGCTGATGCGATGGTACGCGCTCGCCGGCGGTATCACGAATTAAAAGCAAAGGGCGTTGCAGACATCAAGTTAAGACGCGTACTGAGTGAACAGAAAAAGCGTGACCTTCAGGATTCAACTCGTGAGCAGGCCCCGCTCACCTTTCCTGATAATGCGGTCTTCGTAGACACTTCCAAAATGGATGTGAAACAGGTGGTTGCGTTCATGAAAACGCATATTGAGCAGAAATTGGCGTGGGAGAAGTGGCGGAATCAGACCCGTCAGCGGTCGTAATCGTCACCGGGTTTTCGAGTTAGTGCCTGCATCCCTTGTTGGGCAGTGCTTCCCATCTTCTTGAGCTCGTCCTCGTAAGCTTTCAGGATCTTCGTCTCAATGGAGGTTCGCATTTCGCTATTGAGCGGGTGGGCGATATCCCGAAACGTTCCATCCTTACGCTTTTTGCTCGGCATTGCGACAAAGAGGCCTGTGTTCCCATTAATTATTTTAAGGTCTCTCACCACGAATGCATTATCAAAAATGATCGTGACGTAGGCCTTGAGCTTATCCTCATTAACAACGAAGACTTTAACCTCTGTGATTTCCATGACGAATCTCCAGCAATGTTGAGTCGAGTAATCCCTCGCTCCTATATCGGCAATTCGCTCGAGAGGATTAAGCAGAATAAGCGATGCGGTGCATCGTGATTATTTAGGTAAGAAACGAAGGTATTGGATCATGGCATGCTGCCGCATGAATTCATCTGATGGGTTTCCCGACTCAATTAACGATTGGACAGACGGATCTAGACGATCTACCAACTCATCAGTTGCTCCACAGGTAGATTCAGCGGAAAGATTCGCCCCGATGCGTTGAAAATATAGAGCGGTAGTGTAGCCCTCGGTCAAAGTATCGTAAGCAATCCGAATGGCTTCTTCACTTGGTTTGGTGCCGCCGCTTAGCCAATCTAGTTTCTGGTCTGCGACTACTCTCCATAGGTCAATATCCATCCACGCTTGCATCCGGTGGTCCAGGTTTAGAGCTATGGCGACAGCTTGTCGACCGTCGTGAGAAAGAGTTGATCTACCTAAAACTAATTCGGTTGCGGTATTTTTATGAAGATAATTAGAGGCAATTAGAAACTCAATCTCCTTAAGAACCTGCCTTAGTTCATTCCCATCCGGGAAAAATTTCAGAAAGGCAGTGGCCGATGTCGAATCAAGTTTAGGGTTGAGGCGAAACAGATAGTACAGTGAAGGCACTCCGAACTCAGTTCGCAACGGGTCCGCCCAGTAAGCTCTGCCAAGGGCTCGAATCGTTTGGATGCCAGCTCGATAACTTTTAAAGGGAAGCTTTTTCTGAAATAGCTCAGCGGTTCTTTTGGCGTTTTCAGTTGAAAACCCGGCCAATCGTACCAGTTGTCGCTGATCTCGCCACAGGTTCACTGAATTGAAAAGCCTTTCATAGAAGGGAGAGCAACTCACCACTCCCGACAAGGAATCATCACTGAGACCATTTCCTCCAAGGGCAGGATTTATTTGCAGGGTAGATACCAACAAAAGGAACAGGGGAATTATCCGCATCAACAACTGACTCATCTGGCCTCCGAAAGTCCGCAACCCTACATCATGGTCTAACAAGATTCAACGTGTTCAATTCGTTGATAAAAATAATTAGCCTGAAGTAATAAGTGAGTTCGTGGAGCGAGTTCAGTTTTAGTCGATTGTTTCAACAGCTTAAACCCTTGGTATTACAAGATTTAGATGGGGTTATTCGCTGAGGCCTTCATCGCCTTTTTCCGAACCCTACGGTATCCGTTACCTAATGGTCCCTGGAAAAAAAAGGTGCCATTAGATAACGGATACCGTATTGCAGAAAATGAGTCTCGCACCAGAATGTATCGTAGCGACTATATTTTTGAGTTCATCTAGGGATCTTTCCAGTTCAGTGCCCAATTTCAAAATTGAGAAACAAGCCGAACCTGATCCTGTCATTTGCGTCGAGAGAAAGGGTTCCGAGCGCAACCTAGCCAGGCAGTTTCCCAGGACTGGAAACAAAGAAACCGCAGCAGACTCAAGGCGATTCTGAGCATTGGATAAATACCTTGTCACTGAATTAGGGTCGATGAGTAGAGGAAATTCTGGAGCAATCGCAGTATCAAGTGGCAATTTGAGGCCATCATATTTTCGGTAAACGTTTTGTGTCTCGAGTCCTTCCGGAAAGAGCACTAATAGAAATCTCAGTGATGTTGAAAGTGCGGGCGAAATGACTGCAGGGACTTGCCTCTCGCCAACTCCATGAATCCAGCTGGGTTTTGGGTCCAGGAAAAAAGGGACATCAGCCCCCAGATTCTTCGAGATTGCATCCCAAGGAAAATCAGAATCTTGCTCTCGATTTCTGAAGAAACGAATCAGTGTCCCAACATTCGAGGACCCGCCCCCGAGTCCAGCTCCCATTGGAATTCTTTTATTCAGCTCAAGGGAGTATCGTGCCTTGGACCGAGGCGCTAGCTCGCGGATTAAGTTAGAGATGAGATTTTCTTCGTTGCTCGGTAATGACTGAGATTGGATTGGGGCGTCATCGGCCCAGCGGGTTTTTAAAGACCATTCAGAAGCGGGCTCAATGAAGATTTCATCGGCAAAATCAATGGGCCAGAACAGGCTTTCGAGTTCATGGTAGCCGTCTGAGCGTCGTCCGGTGATATGAAGCCCAAGATTAAGTTTTGCTGGGGAGATTAGTTTTTTGGGCCATTCATCCATAAGACAGTTGTATACCCTCTTGGCATTTCTAAAAAAGCTGAAGCATGCCATGAACTTGAGAAGACTATCAACTGCTATGGGCATTATTTAGAGAAGTTCATAGGCGAAAGTCTCACTGGGCGCCCAAGCCTTGTATTAAAAACATCTATATAATCAATTATTTGCATAAGTAATTTCGGCATGAAACTTGAATGATAATTCTCTACGGGGTGGTCCAAGCTCCGCATGAGGGTTGTTGATTGAAGAATTTTCAGGCGCAGAAAGAAGTGTCGTTACGAGTGTGGCTTCAGTACGCCTACAGTATTGGAGTTTTCTTTGGCGTTCTCGGGACCGTAACGTTTTTCATGAATCCAGATACTGAAAATCGCCGGACATCTCTGAGCCAGTTACCCGTCCCCTCTTACCGTTCGGAAACGGCATCCCAGGTGCCCGTATCGAATGAAGGCATTCAGGTAGAAAATTTACTCAATCTGCTCCAGTCGGTCCAAGAGAATCACACAGACACTCGTGTCCCTACCAGTAAACGTCCAAATGCTAAAGCTCGCAGCAGTTCTCGTTGAACTTTGAAATTGATTAGTCGCTATGGTAGTTCCAGTAAGTGACGGCTATCTTCATTTCGGATGTCCACATTAAGGACTCGGGAAGTATTAAAACTCAGTTAGTGATTCGATTTCTGCAGGAGGTCGCGTCCCAATTCGATCAAATCTATATTCTTGGTGACCTATTCGATATCTGGCCCGGCACTAGCGGGTATTTCGTAGGTCTTTTTAAACCGGTCCTAGATGTGCTCAAGCGTCTCGTCGACGAAGGCCATGAAGTTTATTATGTGGAAGGGAATCACGATTTTCTTTTAGGAGATTATTTCTCAACTGAGTTAGGGATTCATGTGGCTCCAAATGAACTGGTGAAAGAGATTAACGGTCGGAAAGTATTCATGACTCACGGTGACTTAGGAAATCCAAATGAATTTGGTTACCGAGTGCTCCGTTATGCCCTCAGGCACCCTGCGACTCAGTCTTTAGTCCGAGCCCTACCCCAGCACTGGGTTTACGAGTCAGGATTACGCGGAGCGCATCTCAGCCGAACGTATCAAAAAAAATCTGAAGTCGTTGAATCGACGATACGCCAGATCTATCGTAAAACCGCCGAATCAATATTTCGGCAAGGGTATGATGTCGTTCTCATGGGGCACACCCATCTTCCTGATGATGTGAGTACGATCGTGAATGGCAGGTCTTGTCGTTATATCAATACTGGCGATTGGATCCGCCATTTTACTTACCTTGAGTTTAGGGACGGGGACTTCTATACTAAGACCCATCCAGTAAAAGATCTCTAAAAGACAACGTGACGCAAATCAATTTCAACCAAGAATCGAGTGAATTCGACTTTAGCCTGTATCCATCTTCCCTTTGGGAGGCAATGATCGAACGACGTCGGGAGGCAGGCGTAACTCATTTGCGAAGTCGCGTTTATTGGGGAGCCCACGAACTCATGCCTGGAGTCAGGGACTTCACTCGAGCCTCAAGGCTTCGTTTAGAGAGGTACCTTCGATTGCTGAAATGCAAATCAATGACCTGTGATCTAGTCTTTGGTGTTTTTAACCATGTCGACTCATTTCCAAAATGGGTGAACTTGCCTAAGGAAGGGTTGGCGCGGATTTCGGCCTCAGCTTCGGAGGATCGTCCCACGTGCGCGGGCGTGTTTTCTATCCCCGCCCTTCGATATGGGGGTCTATTAAAGGCGTTCGAGCCGTTTATCAACGAGGCATTAGAGCTGACGTCTCTTTATCGAGAGCCCGATGGCCCAGTCAAGAGCACTCAGCTCGACCTCTCCATATACCGATATGATCAATTCCCTGTTGTGGACGAACTTTGGCAGATGGCTTGGCGGACCCGCTATCCCGAAATCGATAAGCTGAATCGAGCGTATGATTTGCGTTACCAAGAGGCGCATTTTCCAACCCAAGAGACCGCGATTAAAGTTCTTATGGAACGCCGACCGTGGCTCTTTGCGTATGATTTTAAGTGGTGCCGAGGATATATTGTCCGGGTTCTGGAATCGCTATTTACGGAACGGTTTCATCCCCATCTTCAGCTAGTCCAAGAAGAAGAGCTAGGGGCATCCACGGATGAGGGGATCCATTATTGGATTGACGATACGATGGTGGAGGCGTGTTTCAATCGTTCCACCACCTTAGCTCCCTGGGGCTTATTGAATCCTTCCTATGTGATGGCTCGTCGGGTTTTCGACTATTACCAATGCCTCGCACAAAAATCGAACAGTTCCTTTACCATTTTGGGAAGGTCTTACTCCAAATCGAGTCTTGCGGCGCGAAATATTGCGATCTGTGGAAAATTGATTGAGCGAAAATCATACGAGCAGTTATTGGACCTAGCCAGTGATGGTCGGTCATTTATTTTTCCGTTTGGGATTCCTCAACTGGATGAAGGCATGCAGCTTCTGGAGCGTGTTCCGATTAGCAGCGCTTCGGTGCAGTTTGATTCGAAAGATAACCGTAAAGTCCGACGTGTCGGACGCGGCGAATTGATTGAACCCGGCGAACGTGTTCTAACCGTCCCGTGGGAGACCACGGATATTTGGATAGAGAAACAGGTGGCATCATGCATTCCGACAACCAGCGTGCAATAGCCCGCTTTGCACTTCCGCCGCTCAGTGAGATTGATAAGCAGAGTGTTCTGGCCCTGCTTGGGCTCTCTGAAATCCCGTTCCATTTTGTGGAATCTTGGAACGGGCATTGGCTCCAGGCCATGAAAACCAAAGGATCGGCTCAGTGGGAAATTCTGCCCCCAACTTTGACCCACGAAGCTATGACAAAAGCGAATGACGGGGAGAGGCTCGTCAACCTGAAGCACCACGATATTGTTGATACGTTGGCAAATCCTCAAACACCAACACCTTTGTGGAGCCAAATACTACCCTATCCGTTTAGTCTATTTTCCTACTCGATCATGCCTCACGGCACTTCATCAGAATTAGCATTAAAACCCGATACTGAATGGCTCTGGCTCGAGGGCCTCTTAAAGAGGTTGGCTCTATTTGAACTGGAATGGTCGAAACTCGAATTGATCGTGATCACGTTGAAACGAGGGGATCAGTCGACAACCTTGCTCCTTCGGCATCAAGGCGGAAGGTTGATTCAAGTTGCCGCGGATTCGTCTCTGAATGGGCTCTCAGAAACTTTCCAGAAAGGATTGCTGAGTCGTGATCAGCTTCGCAATGAATTGGGCACCCATGGAGCGATTATCTGTTGGGAAATCCCACAATCTGAAAGCGGTCGAGTCAACCTTTCCGAGCTCGCCTTCAGTCTTGAGGATGCGTCTAAAAAGGCGCTTATCGCGTCGCCGATCTCGCTTCAGTTGTCATAGACTCCAAAACCTGCTACAGCATGATCATCCGTTGCTCTTCGTTTTAATCGAAGGGCCTTTACCCATGTTGGGTAAATGACCAAAAAGGAGTCCTGTCTATGGCGATTGTCCGAACCTATGAAACCCTTTATATCCTAAAGCCTGGTCTCTCAGGCGGAGATGGAGAAACCATCCACACTAAGATTGATGATGTCATTTCCAAATTTAATGGCAAAGTCATCAATCGTGATGATTGGGGCATGAAAGAACTTGCCTACGCGATTGATAACCAACGCATGGGTCAGTACGTTATCCTTCACTACACGGGTGATGCCGGTGTCGTCGAAGAGATCGAACGCCACTTTAAGATTTCCCCACTTGTCCTTCGGTACCTAACGACTATCAGTGAAGCAAACTATGATTATGCCGCGATTAAGCGCCAAATTCATACTGCTGATGAAGAGAATAAGAAAGCACGTGAGGGCCGAGATGCAAGACGTTCCCCACGTGGTGAACGTTCTGAAAGGTACTAATTGGGTCAAGATCGATGGGAAGGTCACGCGTCGAACCGATGCAAAGTACCTTCCCTCGGGTGAGCTGATGGCTGAACTAACTTTAGCGTTTAATCAAACCATGATGAATCAAGAGGCGGTCGGATATATCGACGTGGTGGCTTTTGGCCCCTTGGCCGAAAAAATTGCCTCTAAAATGAAGGTCGGTCAGAGTATTCGTGTGTTAGGCAACCTATGGAGTCGCCGGTACCGTCATCGGACCGGAACCGTAATCTGTGAAACCAAAATGGTCGGTAAAAAAATAAATCTGAGTACTCAAGCAAATTTAACGAGGAGAAAATAACAATGAACGAAAAACGAACTTTCCAAAAGAAAAAAGGCTGTCGTTACTGCATCGATAACGAAGTGGTTATTGATTATAAGGACCGTTACACCTACCAATACTTCCTAACCGAACGGTTCAAGTTAGTCCCAAGACGTGTGTCTGGTCTATGTGCTGGCCATCAACGAGTTTTATCTCGCGCCGTAAAACGAGCGCGCCACGTTGCTTTGGTTCCGTATTCTACGAGCCAAAGTTAATGCGTGTCTTGAACGATAAGAAGGCGGCGGCTGGTAATAACAAGCCGCCCGATACTGATTTGCTGGCGGTGCTTGCGTTTGGGATTTTGGGTGCCGCCGGAATCGCTACGATCTTGCTCGGGCCTCTGCCCATGCTGCTTTCTCATCTTCGATTGAAAGAACCCTGGCCTAAGGTTGCCGCAGTGCTTGGCGCTGTGTTGGCCATCATGTTTCTTCCCCAAGTGCCCCTTTGGGCGGTGGTCTGGTGTTTTGTGCTGGGGTTAGTGGCCGCAGATGGTGCCACGCGTGGGACGACTTTTTGGCCGTTACTATTTCGAGTGGTTGGGGTCTCGGTTGTGGGTGGAGCAGCGTTGATACTCAGTCAAAGCCTGTTTGCGGCGCCTCAAGTCGGAATTGCCAAGTTTTGGGCGGGGTTGATCGTCGCGGCGTTGTCCGATGTTCGTGAAATTATCGAACCTAATCTTGCGGGATTGAAATGGGAAGACTTCGTGCTGATGGTTGAGCGCCAATCGCCATTTTTTTACGTATCGTCGTCGGCCTTAGCTTTTTGGTTTTCCATTGGAATCGGTTCACACCTTGGTTGGTTTAAAAAGGGTCCGTACGCAGCAAAACGGCTCAGGAAATTGCAGTTTCCTCGGTGGATTTCATTGGCTTGTCTTACGGGGATTCTTGCGTCTCGGCTTCTGGTCAACGAGCCATGGGCATGGATCTTAAGTGGAATTTCGCACCTTTTTGGTGTGTTGATGTTTATTCAGGGAACCGTTGTGGTGTCTCGGATATTGGAAAGACGACAGTTGAGTCATTGGGCCCGTTCAGTTATATACTCGCTATTGATTGCGATGGGTTTTTACGTCACTGTTGGCTTGGGATTGATCAGTGAGTGGGTAAAAGTCCCCGCTGGCCGAAAAGAAGGAAGGAATACATGAAGATTATTTTGAGAGAAGATGTTCAGAATGTGGGTGTTGCCGGGACCGTCGTGTCGGTAAGAGACGGTTACGCAAGGAACTTTTTAATTCCTCGTAATTTCGCGATTCCAGCGACCTCAAACAATATTAAAACATTTGAGCATGAAATGCGGATCGCCGAAATTAGACGGGCGAAGCGCCGCAAAGATGCGGAGACACTGAAGGCCAAGCTCGAACGGATTTCCTGTTCCATCTCCAAAAAAGTCGGCGAGCAAGACAAGTTGTTTGGATCCGTAACCACGCATGATATTGAAAAAGCGTTTGCGGCTGAAGGACATCAGGTGGACAAGAAGGACATTCTACTGACTGAGCCAATCAAAGCATTAGGCGTTTATACCGTGCCTGTTAGAATCTTTGATGACGTGGTCGCTAATACAAAAGTCTGGGTCGTTAAAGAATAATAACCTTAGTGATCTTAAGAAGATCGAGGGTCATTCTTCGTGTTACTGCCGCCCTTTTGGGTGAGTGGGAACATGTATAAGCCCACGAAATAGACGTCGTCCGCATTTTTTTCAATCCCATACTTGCGGTTGAGCTTCTTTCTGAATTCTTTAATTTCTTCCTTCATTTCTTTGATTCGGTTTTCCGGCACTGCGAGGATTAGACCTGATAGTTCTCGCCGCTCCACCGAAGTCGAGAAGATTGAGTTCAGCGCCTTACGGATAAAAGTCCTATGAAGTCCCCGCAAGACATGAGACGGGACCTCGTCACTACTGGTCAGTAACGGCTCCCTAAGAACCAGTCGATTATCATCCGTACGAGTGACTAGCTGTAGCCGTAACAGAAGATCAAGGCTTTCCTGCGCCTGTTGTGGGGTAACTTTATTACTTAATCTCTCGGCAATCCAATTGGCATCTTCCTTAAAATCCCTTGTGACCACGAGTTCGCGTATGACGCCATGGTACCAATCCATTAGGAACTTGATACGGTCGGCCTTAAGTGGTGTTGGGATCCGTTGCTTCTCCTGGTACTTTAAAAGAGCTCGTAGATGCTGCTCCTTGCTGTCAGGGTCTGATACCTCTTGGTACATTACTAATTCTCTAAAATATTTTTCTTCATCTCGTGAAAGACCGAGCCCACGAGAGAACTGAAATAGTGTGCGGTCTGTGATTCGGCGTTTTCCATCCACAACGAGCTTCAGATAATTAGGTGATCCTAATTTGGCCTTTCGAGCGAAAAGACGATAGCTATAGGCGGAGTTTCGCTTCTTATGGAACAAATAGTAGTCGTGCAAATATTCTCGATAATCGAAGTAATTAAAGAGAGTAGGGGGACAGACGTCCTTGTTCCGACTTTCTACACTTCTAGCATTATCCTGGCGTAATGAAATAATCCCCTCCCAACCCGCATTGGCTAGCCCCCCATACGAAGCCAACCTCTATCTCACTTAATATCACGCCCAATTTAAATATTACAATGTGTTTGAAATAGACTCGGTACGTAAGGTTTCACGCAGAAACGGAACATTCGCTGCTAAACGATCAAGGTAGCGCGCTTGACTCGTGCTACTTGGTAAATGAATCTCAGGCCCGAAGTAAATTAAGTCGTTGAAAAGATGAAGAGTTTCATGGGTGATCGCCGACGCTCCCGTGATCGCGGGGATAAAAATAAACCGACTCGCCTCGTGGCTCTCTGAGAAAAAATCAAATTCCTTAGCGAGTTCTCTTCGAAATGATTTTACACATTTTGCGACTTCTTCATGTGATTCAGAGATTGATTCTGGAAGCCAGACCATCCACTGCACCAAAATGCCTTGATCATCAGCTGGGCTAATCGTTGCGATCGCTTCCAGATGATTCGATTTAAAACGGAATTTAAAAACGATAAGTGATGATGGCGCATCAAATCGCCGGCACTTAAATTCCAACATGAATCCTGATTCAGGTTTCGCAAGCGTACGAAGTGGTTTTGCAATCGCAGCAAGTTGATTCCCGCTAACCAACGCCAATTCTTGAAGCGGTAGGCACCACACGATCTTTTCGTAAGAGAACGTGCTCTCATCTGTGCAATGAATGGTTTTGCCGGCTATGTCGAGTTTTGCCACCTTCTTATGGCAATGAAAACTAGGCGCAATTATCGTCGATAAACTTCGGATCGATTCCAAGTTATCTGCTGCCATTGCCCAACGGGGTGAATGTAACCAATAATTTTCCGACTCTGGATTGTCAGTCGGTCCAGCTGGTACCCAATTTCCTTTTGCTCGGAAAGAAGGAGCGACATCATCTCTGACCCACGCTTGCTCAGACAGTATGCTCGATAACGCGTCCAGAGTTTGTTCCTGAAATACGTTTACAGTACTAAGCGGAAAGTGCATCGCGAGATCGCCCGATGGTTCGAGCCCCGCAAAATCAACGCCAAGATCTTTGAGAATATGCGCCGCAATAAGCCCCGAAATGCCGCCGCCAACAATCATAAACTGATTCATAATAAATCCTAGTTTATCTACTTGCCGTCGTCCGGGCAACTCGGTTATGGTCCGATCTTCTTAAGCGGTCTTTGAAGTTCTTATCTCCCCGAAAAACTGTGAAAATAAAATTGACACAGCTAGAGGTGATATATAGAACCAGGAGTTCGTTAGGAATTTCGGGTCTTTGACAACTAAATAGCAGTAACGCAAAATACGGGCTCAGTCATTTAGGACTTTCTGAAATATGAAAGTCTGTTTTTTAACGAAGAGAAGCTTGCTTCTCTTCTGATCAAGCTTAACTGAAGAGTTTGATCCTGGCTCAGAACGAACGCTGGCGGCGTGCCTAATAC